>Ga0182738_1002373_pt1 | contig 22420 bp, 21 predicted proteins | sample eDN5th30CBELigMG_FD_128876 | JGI IMG/M metagenome (GOLD analysis project Ga0182738, IMG submission 128876) | Enriched Miracle-Growth compost microbial communities from Emeryville, California, USA - eDNA 5th pass 30_C BE-Lig MG (version 2)... ...
AGCCGGCCGAACATCAGCGGCTTGCCGGGCCGCATGGCGATCTTCCAGAAATCGAGGTCCATTCCCCGGTCCACCAGAACCTCGCGGACAAAGTCATGCTCGCCGACCGACGCGCCTCCGAGCGTGACGAGAATGTCGGCGCCGCTCGCGGAGGCGCGGTCGATCGCGGCGGCGAGTTGCACCCGGTCGTCAGGAATGATGCCGAGATCGATCGCCGTGCCGCCGATGATTTCCACGAGCGCGGCAATGCCGAAGCTGTTGGAGGCGGTGATCTGGTTCGGGCCGAGTTCCGAGCCTGGCGGCACCAGTTCGTCGCCGGTGGCGAGGATGGCGACGCGTGGGCGGGTCCGTACCGGAACCTCACCATGGTTGAGCGCGGCGGCAAGCGAAAGCTGGCGCATGCCAAGCCGCATCCCGGCCGTCAGCAGGACGTCGCCTTCGCGGAAATCCAGCCCCCTGGCGCGGATGTGCTGCTGCGGGCGGACGATCTCGGTCGCGCGGATGCGACCATCCGCTTCGACGACGGCATCCTCCTGCAGCAGGATGGCGTCGGCGCCATCGGGCACCGGCGCGCCGGTGAAGATGCGCACCGTCTGGTTGGGGCCCACTGTTCCGGCAAAGGCGTGGCCCGCGGGCGCGGCGCCGATCGGCGTCAGCCAGGCGGGGAGGGTGGCGACGTCGGCGGCGCGCACGGCGTAGCCATCCATCGCCGATACGTCAAAGGGCGGCTGGGTGCGCCGGGCGTCCAGTGGCCCGGCGAGAACGCGGTTCAGCGCCATGCCAAGCGGCACGGTCTCGGCCGGCGTCGGCGTGACGTCCTGCGTGACGCGGGCGATCGCATCCTCGACGGGAAGAAGATCCCCCGCCATCAGCCGGCCTTTCCATCTGCGGCGTGCCAATTGCCCGAGCGGCCGCCGGTCTTCTCGATCAGGCGGATCTGGCCGATCGTCATGCCGCGATCGACCGCCTTGGCCATGTCGTAGATCGTGAGGCAGGCGACGGAGACGGCTGTCAGCGCTTCCATCTCGACGCCCGTTCGCTCGGCGACCTTTGTCGTGGCGCGAATCCGCAGCCCGGGAAGCTGGTCGTCGAAGTCGATCTCGATCGTCACCTTGGAAAGCATGATCGGATGACAGAGCGGGATCAGTTCATGCGTCTTCTTCGCAGCCATGATTCCGGCGATGCGCGCCGTGGCGATCACGTCGCCCTTGGCCGCCGTGCCGGAGCGGATCAGTTCGAGGGTGGCAGCCTGCATGGTTACGACGCCTTCGGCGACGGCCGTCCGCTCGGTGATCGCCTTGGCGGAGACATCGACCATGTGCGCCGCGCCGGTCTCGTCCAGATGGGTGAGGCGAGGGGGCATCAACCAAGCTCCTTGCGCATGAACAGGCGATTTTCGAGGGGCAGGCCCGAGAGTTCCTCGCCAGCCTGCAACAGAAAGAAAGCCGGTGTCCAATCGTCGACCAGGACCTCGGCGAAGCCGCGCCGCTCGTAGAACGGCCGGTTCCACGGCACGTCGCGGAAGGTGGCGAGCGTCAGGCAGGGCAGGCCACGCCGCCTCGCCTCCTGCTCGGCCGCTGCCAGCAAAGCGCTGCCAATTCCCTGGCCGCCATAAGCGGAGGCGACGGAGAGTTCGTAGAGGTGAAGTGCCTGGTCGAGCTGCCCGGCTAGCAGGAAGCCGATCGGCGCATCATCGGCCTCGGCCGCGCAGAGCACGATGCCATGCGCGAACACCGAGCGCAGGAAGGATGCGCTCGTGGTGTCGCTGTCGGCCACGGCGTCGAGCCCGACGGTTCGAAAGCGCTGGGCCGCGTCGCGCTCTATGACGCGAAGCGACGGGCATTCGTCCGGATGAGCCGGACGGATCGAGAAAGACATGCGCAGAACGATCCATTCATCCCGGTGGCAAACGAACTGGCCTCTCCTCAGGGAGAGACGGAAGCCGGCATGATCAGGCCGATACGCGGCCAAGCAGATGCGCGGTCGCTGCCGCAACGTCGTCCTGGCGCATCAGGCTCTCGCCGACGAGATAGGTACCGATCCGCGCCTGGCGCATCCGCGCGACGTCGTCCGGCGTGAAGATCCCGCTCTCGCCGACCAGGATGCGGTCCTCCGGCACCAGCGGCGCCAGGCGCTCGGAGGTTTCGAGGGACACCTCGAAGGTGCGCAGATTGCGGTTGTTGATGCCGATCATCGGCGACGCCAGCTTGAGCGCGCGCTCCAGTTCCGGCTCGTCATGCACCTCGATCAGCACATCCATGCCGAGGTCGATCGCGGTGTCTTCCAGCGACTTGGCGACGTCGTCGGAGACACCGGCCATGATGATCAGGATGCAATCGGCGCCCCAGGCGCGCGCTTCATGGACCTGATAATCCTCGTAGAGAAAATCTTTGCGCAGCGCCGGCAGGTCGACCGCCTCGCGGGCGGCGACCAGATAGTCCGGCGAACCCTGGAAATAGGGCGTGTCGGTCAGGACGGAGAGGCAGGCGGCGCCGCCGGCCTTGTAGGCGCGCGCCAGCGCCGGCGGGTCGAAATCCGGGCGGATCAGACCCTTGGACGGGCTCGCCTTCTTGATCTCGGCGATCAGCGCCGGCTCATCGGCGCCAAGCTTGCGGCGGACGGCGTCGACGAAGCCGCGCGCCGGCGGCTGGTCCTTGGCGCGGGCGATGATCTCGGCCATCGGAACGGCTGCCTTGGCAGCGGCGATCTCGTCGCGCTTGGTCGCTTCGATCTTCTTCAGGATATCGGTCATCGGCTCATCCGTTGGTGATCGCGACCAAGCGATCGAGGCGTTCGTGGGCGCGGCCCTCGTCGATCGAGGCGGCGGCCTGGGCCACGCCTTCGGCAAGCGTCGCCGCGCGGCCGGCGACGATCAGCGCGGCGCCGGCGTTCATCAGTACGGTGTCGCGATACGCGCCGCGCTCGCCTTCGAGCAAAGCGCGCAGGGCGGCGGCGTTGTAATCGGCATCGCCGCCGCGGATCGCCTCGACCGGCGACAGGGCAAGGCCGACAGAGCCCGGATCGACGGTGAAGGTCTCGACCTTGCCGTCGCGCAGCGATGCGACCTTGGTCGGGCCCGCCGTCGTGATCTCGTCGACGCCGCCGGCGCCATGCACGATCCAGGCGCTTTCCGATCCGAGCGCCGCCAGCACATGCGCGATCGGCTCGACCCATTCTTCCGAGAAGACGCCGACCAGCTGGCGCTTGACGCCGCCGGGATTGGAGAGCGGCCCGAGAAGGTTGAAGATCGTCCGGGTGCCGAGCTCGACGCGAGCCGGGCCGACATGCTTCATCGCCGAATGATGCATCGGCGCGAACATGAAGCCGATGCCCGCCTCGCGGATCGCGCGGCCGATCGCCTCCGGCGAAATGTCGACATTGACGCCGAGCGCCGTCAACACGTCGGCGGCGCCGGATTTCGACGAGACGGCGCGGTTGCCATGCTTGGCGACCGGCACCCCCGCGCCCGCCACGACAAATGCCGAGGCGGTCGAGATATTGTAGGTGTGCGCGCCGTCGCCGCCGGTGCCGACAATGTCGATGGCATCGGCGGGCGCGTCGACCGGCACCATCTTCGATCGCATGGTCGAGACCGCGCCTGCGATCTCGTCGACGGTCTCGCCGCGCACGCGCAGCGCCATCAGGAAGCCGCCGATCTGGGCCGGCGTGGCCGAGCCCGACATGATCACGTCGAACGCCGCTTCCGCTTCGGCCCGATCCAGCGATTTGCCGGCGGAGACCTTGGCGATATGGGATTTCAGGTCACTCATGCTGGGATCCGCCTCACGCGACCGACCGGGGAATACGGTTCTTCGCGTTCCATTCGGCGGCCATATCGAGGAAGTTCTTCAGCATCAGATGCCCATGTTCCGAGGCGATGCTCTCGGGATGGAACTGCACGCCGTGCATCGGCAGGGTCTTGTGCATGGCGCCCATGACGACGCCGTCTTCCGATTCCGCCGTGATCTCAAGCACCGCCGGCATGGTTTCGCGCTTCACCGTCAGCGAGTGATAGCGCGTCGCCTTGAACGGGCCGTTGATGCCGCGGAAGACGCTCCGGCCGGTATGGGTGATGGTCGAGATCTTGCCGTGCATCTGGCTCGGTGCGCGGATGACGTCGCCGCCCATCGCCTGGCCGATGGCCTGGTGGCCGAGGCAGACGCCGAAGATCGGGATGGTATCGCCGACGCGCTCGATCAGATCCAGGCAGATGCCCGCCTCGTTCGGCGTGCAGGGGCCGGGCGAGAGCACGATCCCCTCGGGATCGAGGGCGATCACTTCCTCGACCGTGATCTTGTCGTTGCGCTTGATGATCAGCTTGGCGCCAAGCTCCCCCAGATAATGGACGAGGTTGTAGGTGAAGCTGTCGTAATTATCGATGACGAGAAAGGCCATGATGCTGTTTCCCTCCGCTTCGACTACTGCCCGCGTCCAGCCTGAGAAGCGAACTTTACCGCTTCCTCGGCTGCACGGAAGAGCGCGCTCGCCTTGGCGATGCACTCTTGATGTTCGCTCTCGGGAACCGAGTCGGCGACGATGCCGGCACCGGCCTGCGCGTACATCTTGCCATCCTTGACGATCGACGTCCGCAGCACGATGCAGGTATCCATCGCGCCATCGGCCGAGAAATAGCCGACGCAGCCGGCGTAGATGCCGCGCTTTTCGCCCTCAAGCTCGTCGATGATCTGCATCGCCCGCACTTTTGGCGCACCGGAGACCGTGCCTGCCGGGAAGCCCGCGGCGAGTGCATCCAGCATGTCGTATTCCCGGGACAGCCGGCCAATCACATTCGAGACGATGTGCATCACCTGGCTGTAATACTCGAGGAAGAACTTGTCGGTGACCTTTACGGAGCCGATTTCGGCGACGCGGCCGACATCGTTGCGGCCGAGGTCGAGCAGCATCAGGTGCTCGGCCAGTTCCTTGGGATCGGCGAGCAGTTCGACCGCAAGCGCCTTGTCCGCTTCCGGTGTCGCGCCGCGCCGGCGCGTGCCGGCGATCGGACGGATGGTCACCTCGCCATCGCGGACGCGGACCAGGATCTCCGGGCTGGAGCCCGCGACCGCGAAGCCGCCGAAATCGAGGAAATACAGGAAGGGCGACGGGTTGGTCCGGCGCAGCGCGCGGTAGAGCGCGAAGGGCGGCAGGCTGAACGGCGCCTCGAAGCGCTGCGACAGCACGACCTGGAAGATGTCCCCGGCGGCGATGTATTCCTTCGCCTTGGCGACCATCTCCAGATAGCGTTCATGCGAGGTGTTTGAGACCACGGGCACGTCGAGGTCGATGTCGGCATAGGAAGCGCTTCGATGGAGCGGGCCTTCCAGCGTGTCGACAGCGGCGGTTAGCCGCTCGACGGCCCGCGCATGCGCCTGTGCCGCGGTCACCCCGGCCTCGGGCCGGACCGGCGTGACGAGGGTGATCTCGTCCTTGATGGAATCGAAGATCACCATGACGGTCGGCCGCATCATGATGGCGTCGGGCACGCCGAGCGCGTCCGGATTGGGCGCTCCCAGCTCTTCCATCTGGCGCACCATGTCGTAGCCGAGATAGCCGAAGATGCCGGCCGACATGGGCGGCAGCGTCTTGGGCAGGTCGATGTGCGACTGCGCGATCAGGTTGCGAAGCGCATCGAGCGAACGGCCTTCCATAGGCACATACGCCTCCGGATCGGCTGCTGGCGTCGTGTTGATTTCCGCGCGGTCGCCGATGGCGCGGAACAGCAGATCGGGCTCGATGCCGATCATCGAGTAGCGGCCGCGAACGGCGCCGCCCTCGACCGATTCAAGCAGGAAGGTATTGGCCCTGCCGGCCGAGAGCTTCAGCATGGCGGAGACCGGCGTCTCCAAATCGGCAACCATTCGGGTCCAGACGACCTGCGCGTGCCCTTGTTCGTAGGCAGGCGAAATCGTCTCCAGCGACGGCTCGATCAACATGGTTTCAGTCCATCAGTTCGGGAAGGCTCCTGGAGCCTTGATTGGGTACGCGACGCGGTCGCGGCAATGGCATACTTCGTCCCGGCGCAAGCCGGTGGCGATCAACGCCATCGCCAGGTTTGCGTGCGCCGCCACCCTGCCGTCGACGCCTCATTTCCCGTGGACGGCCAGACGCCGGCCCCGAAAAGGGCCTGCGTTCCGTCGAAGGCGAAGCCGGCGGCGTGCGCGGGGCACGTCCGGCGGGCTCGCATATCGGGCAAAGGGCGTGGCGACATTGTTTCCAACCGAACCTCAGATGGCGCTGATGATCTGCTGCAGGACGGTCTGGTTGACCGTCACGCCGAGCTGGCGCTGCAACTCGGCGACGTATTGCTGCAGGAGGTCGTTCTGCATGGCGTCGGCAAGCTGCTGTGTCACAGCGTTGCTGTCGCCAACGCCGGGAGTGTAGGGCGTCTCGATGACATCCGCTACCTGCAGCACGATCTGCTCGCTGTCCTCGGCGCCCGGAGCGACCTCGACGGAGCCCTTCGGTCCCGCGAAGGCAGCCTTGAGGGCCTCGGTGGAGAAGGCGCCGGTCGGCCGCGAGCTGCGGGTCTGCTTGTCGAGGGTCTGGACCGTGACGCCCAGCGAGGTCGCAACATCGTCCAGCGTCTCGCCCTTGCCGAGACGATCCTTCGCGTCCTTGGCCTTGGCGATCAGCTTGTCCGTTGTGGCCTGCTTCTTCCAGGCCGCGATGACCTTGTCCTTGACCTCGTCCAGCTTGCGGTCATGCGCCTCGTTGATGTCGGCTATGGTGAACCAGACATAGCCGCCGTCCTCGGTCGGGATCGCCGCGTTGTCGATGCCGACATCGCTCGCAAACGCGTCCTTGAGCAGTTGCTCCTGGGCCGGGATGCCGGCAACGGCGTTGCCGGCGGCGTCCTTGCCGGTCTGGTCAACGACGATCTTCTGAACCGTCAGCTTGTTGTTGGTGGCGATCTCGTCGAGCGAACCACCACCGGCTCGCGCATCCTCGATCGAATCGCGCAATACGTTGATGTCGGCCTTGGCGGAGGCGAGCGAGAGCTCCTTCTTGAGCTCGGCCTTGACCTCGTCGAACGGCCTGACCGTTTCGGGCGTGATGTCCGTGACGTGAACGACGACCGGGCCGAAGCTTCCCTTGATGACATCGCTGGAGCCGTTCGCGGGCAGCGAGAAGGCGGCCTCGGCGACCTTCGGGTCGATCAGCTTGTCCTTGGTGACGACGCCCAGATCGCTGTCGCCAAGCTTCTTGCCGATACCTTCCAGCATCGATTCGAACGATTCGCCCGCCTTCAGCTGGTCGGCCGCGGTCTGTGCGCTGCTTTCGTCGGTGAACACCGCCTGGAACACATGGCGGGTCTCCGGGGTGGTGAAGCGGGCCTTCTCGGCGTCGTAGGCCTTCTGCGCATCCGCGTCGCTCACATCGTCCGGACGGGCGACTTCGTCGGGACCGAGCTTGATGAAGGCGATCGTCCGGGTTTCCGGCGCGCGCCAGTCCGTCTTGTTGTCATTGTAATAGGCCGTCAGTTCGTCTGCGTTGGGCGCCGCGATCTCGCCGACCGACGAGGCGGGCAGGGCGATGTAGCGGATATCGCGCTGCTCGGTCTGGTACTCGTGCAGGGCCTTGGCCAGGGCCTGCGGGGCCGTGGCGCCGCCCGAGATCGATTCGGCGATCTGCTGGCGCTTCTCCTGGGCGCGGCGCTCGAGGACATAGGCGTCCTCGGTCATGCCGTTGTTGCGCAGGAGAGAAACGAAATAGTTGCGATCAAACGTGCCACCGGCGCCCCGGAAAGCAGGATCCTCCGCGATCTCGCGGATCAGCATCTCGCGCGAAACGCCGATGTCCAGGTTCTTGGCCTGGTCGTCGAGGGCGGCTTCGGTGACGAGGCGGCCGAGCACCTGGTTCGGGATGCCGAGCATCTTGGCCTGGTCCGGCGTGATCTGCTGACCGACACGCTGGCTCATCGCCTGCAGTTCGCGGCGATAGGCGCGATCGAAATTGACCGAGGAGATGTCCGTGCCGCCGACGCGGGCGACGGAGTGATTGCTGACGCCGGTGAAGACATCAGCGATGCCCCATACCGCAAAGCTCAGCACGAGCAGGCCGAGTAAGATCTGTGCCACCCAGCCGGCGGCGTATTTGCGCATCGTATTGAGCATCGACGTCCTCTAACGCGCGGGGGCTTTGCCGGCCCCGCTTCGGGCGCGCGATCATAGAAAGGACCCCTCTCCGGGGCAAGGTGAACCGCCATTCTATATGACATCCCGGCAAATCGGTTCGCCGCTGGCGTTCTTCGACGCTTCGCAGGCGGCTCTTGACTTGTCGCGCCCGGCCCGGTGCATAGGATGCAACCACCAATCAACATCGTATATCAGGAAGCGCCATGCCCAGCCCGAAACCGATGATCGCCGGCAATTGGAAGATGAACGGCCTCCGGGCCGCCGGTGCCGAGCTGGACCAGATCATGGCAGGCTATGACGCCGATCTGCAGGGCAAGGTCGACCTGGCGATCTGCCCGCCGGCGACTCTGCTGATCGCCTTCGCGTCCGCGACCGCCGCCAGCCCGCTGGCCATCGGCGCGCAGGATTGCCACCCCAAGGCCAGCGGCGCGCATACCGGCGACATTTCGGCCGAAATGATCGCCGATACCGGCGCCACCCATGTCATCGTTGGCCATTCCGAGCGGCGCACCGATCATGCCGAGACCGATGCCACCGTCCGCGCCAAGGCCGAGGCGGCATGGCGGGCCGGACTTGTCGCGATCCTGTGCATTGGCGAAACCGAGGCCGAGCGGCGCGGCGGCACGACCCTTGCCGTGGTCGACACCCAGTTGGCCGGCTCCGTGCCGGATGGTTCGACGGCCGCGAATCTGGTCATCGCCTACGAGCCCGTCTGGGCGATCGGCACGGGTCTCACGCCGTCCAGCGCCGATATTGCCGAGGTCCACGCTCATATCCGCCAGCGGCTGGTGGCGCGCTTCGGCGCGGAAGGGGCGGGGATGCGCATTCTCTATGGCGGCTCGGTAAAGCCTGCCAATGCCGGCGAAATACTTGCCATCGCCGATGTCGACGGCGCGCTTGTCGGCGGCGCGAGCCTCAAGGCCGTCGACTTTCTCGGCATCGCCGCGGCCTATGGCTGACCGAGGGTTTGGCTTGTCTCCGGCTTTCCGCTCTCCATATGAGGGGCGCGGCACTGGAAACCGCCAAACCGATCGTGTACAAGGCGCCAGCTTTTTTTGAATTCTGATCAGAGACATCGATGCAGACAGTTATTATCGTGATCCACCTTATGGTGGTCGTCGCGCTCGTCGCCGTTGTTTTGCTGCAGCGGTCCGAAGGCGGCGCGCTTGGTATCGGCGGTGGCGGCGGCTTCATGACCGCGCGCGGTTCGGCCAATGTGCTGACCCGCACGACAGCCATTCTTGCGGCGATTTTCTTCGTCACGTCGATGGGTCTTGCCTTGCTCAGCCGCTATGGCGAGCGGCCTGCCTCGATCCTGGATCAGATCCAGAGCCAGTCGGCGCCCTCGGCTCCGGCCGGTAGTGGTGGTGGCATCCTGGATCAGCTGCCCGGCCAGAAGCCGGCAGCGGCTCCGGCCAGCGCTCCCGCGACGGCTCCGGCTGGCGAGGCCGCTCCGGCCGCCGGCACGACGGCTCCCGCTTCCGGCACGACCGCCCCCGCAACGGCTCCGGCCGCTGGCACGACCACGCCGGCTCCCGCGGTTCCGGCGACGCCTGCTCCGGCAGCGCCTGCCGCTCCGGCGGTCCCGAGCTCGCAGTAACGCGCGTTCAAGCCTTTCTCCCTTTCGCGTCGCCGCGCGGTTCCGTGCGGCGACGTTTTATTTGGGACGGGCGATTTGGTGAATGGAGGCACAGTCGTCATTCTGTCGCGACGGCTTGCCTTTGACGTATGAAACGATCGATCGGAAACTGAGGTAGAGACCCATGGCGCGGTACGTATTCATAACCGGCGGTGTGGTTTCCTCGCTTGGCAAGGGCATCGCGTCCGCGGCGCTCGGAGCGATGCTCCAGTCGCGCGGCTACAAGGTCCGCCTGAGGAAACTCGATCCCTACCTGAACGTCGATCCGGGCACGATGAGCCCGTATCAGCACGGCGAAGTCTTCGTCACCGATGACGGCGCCGAAACCGACCTCGACCTCGGCCATTATGAGCGCTTCACCGGGCGCCCGGCCTCGAAGGCGGATTCGGTTACGACCGGCAAGATCTACCAGGAGATCATCGCCAAGGAGCGGCGCGGCGACTATCTCGGCGGCACGGTGCAGGTCATTCCGCACGTCACCGACGCGATCAAGGCCTTCGTGCTTTCCGGCAATGACGACGTCGATTTCGTCCTCTGCGAGATTGGCGGCACGGTCGGCGACATCGAGGCGATGCCGTTCCTGGAGGCGATTCGCCAGCTCGGCAACGACCTGCCGCGCGGCAATGTCGTCTACATCCACCTGACGCTGATGCCCTACATCCCGAGCGCGGGCGAGCTGAAGACCAAGCCGACGCAGCATTCGGTCAAGGAACTGCGCTCGATCGGCATCCAGCCCGACATCCTGCTTTGCCGCAGCGACCGTCCGATCCCCAAGGAAGAGCGCCGCAAGCTGTCGCTGTTCTGCAATGTGCGCGAATCGGCCGTGATCCAGGCCCTTGACGTGGCGCATATCTACGACGTCCCGACGAGCTATCATGCCGAGGGGCTCGACGATGAAGTGCTGGCCGCGTTCGGCATCACCGATGCGCAGCCGCCGCAGCTCGACAAGTGGCAGGCGCTGACCAACACGCTCCGCCACCCGGAGGGCGAGGTCACGATTGCCGTGGTCGGCAAGTATACCGGCCTGAAGGACGCCTATAAGTCGCTGATCGAGGCGCTTCAGCACGGTGGCATTGCCAATCGGGTGAAGGTCAACATCGACTGGATCGAGAGCGAGATCTTCGAGAAGGAAGATCCGGCGCCTTACCTGGAGCGGGTCAACGGCATCATGGTCCCGGGCGGCTTTGGCGAGCGTGGCTCGGAAGGCAAGATCAAGGCCGCCGGCTTCGCGCGCCGCCGCAACGTGCCGTATTTCGGCATCTGTTTCGGCATGCAGATGGCCGTCATCGAGGCGGCCCGAAGCCTCGCCGGTGTCGCCGAGGCCAGCTCGACCGAGTTTGGTCCGACCGACGAACCGGTGGTCGGCCTGATGACCGAATGGCTCAAGGGCAATATGCTCGAGAAGCGTCATTCGGCCGGTGATCTCGGTGGCACGATGCGCCTCGGCGCGTATGAGGGCCATCTCGAGCCCGGCTCGAAGATCGCCGGAATCTATGGCGAGACCACGATCTTCGAGCGGCATCGTCACCGCTATGAGGTCAATATCGACTACAAGGACCGGCTCGAAGCCTGCGGCATGCACTTCGCCGGCATGTCGCCGGACGGCGTCCTGCCGGAAACGGTGGAGCTTCGCGATCACCCGTGGTTCATCGGCGTGCAGTATCACCCCGAGCTGAAGTCGCGGCCGCTGGATCCGCATCCGCTGTTCGCCTCGTTCATCGCGGCGGCCATCGAACAGTCGCGCCTCGTCTGAGGCCGCTCCCGGGTCGCCCGTGTTGGCGGCCCGTTTTCTCCGCGCCGCAAGATCGGTGTTCGGCGCGCCTGCGACGGCCATGGATCCGCCGCGATCTCGGCGTGTCTTCTCGCCAGGCAGGTCGCGATCGGCCTTCGACGGCGCGCCGGGATGGACGGTTCCCCGCCGACGATCAAGGGTCGCGTCGACGATGCTTACGTTGTAAGGGTCTGGCCGTGCACGCGAGACCTCCAGGCATGGTGAAGAATGACGACTGAACCCAATTCGCATGTCTCCGCCGGCAAGGCGACCTTCGGCAACGATCTGCCGTTGACGCTGATCGCCGGTCCCTGCCAGCTCGAGAGCCGGCAGCATGCTTTCGACATGGCCGGGCGTCTCAAGGAGATGACCGCCAAGCTCGGTATGGGCTTCGTCTACAAATCCTCCTTCGACAAGGCGAATCGCACCAGCATTGCGGGCAAGCGCGGCGCCGGTCTCGACGCGGCGCTGCCGATCTTCGCGGACATCAAGAAAGAGTTCGGCGTTCCGGTGCTAACCGATATCCACGAGCGCGAGCAGTGCGCGATCGTGGCCGAGGCCGTCGACATCCTGCAGATCCCCGCCTTCCTGTCGCGCCAGACCGACCTGCTGGTGGCCGCGGCCGAGACGGGCCGGGTGATCAACGTCAAGAAGGGTCAGTTCCTCGCTCCCTGGGACATGAAGAACGTTCTCGCCAAGCTCGTCGACAGCGGCAATCCCAACATCCTGCTGACCGAGCGGGGCGCCAGTTTCGGTTACAACACGCTCGTTTCCGACATGCGCGCGCTGCCGATTCTGGCGGCGATGGGCGCGCCGGTGATTTTCGACGCCACCCACTCGGTGCAGCAGCCGGGCGGGCAGGGCACGTCCTCCGGCGGCCAGCGCGAGTTCGTGTCGGTCCTGGCGCGCGCCGCCGTGGCGGTCGGTGTCGCCGGCGTCTTCATCGAGACGCACCAGGATCCGGACAATGCGCCCTCCGACGGGCCGAACATGATCCAGATCGACGAATTGCCGGCGCTGCTGGAGCGGTTGCTGGCCTTTGACCGTCTTGCGAAGGGATAGGGCGAGGCCTGTCGTTTCGAAGCGGCTTGCGGGATGATGTGAAACGATCGCAGGATATGTGCCTGCGCCACGCTGGAAGAAGCCCCGTCCGATGGACCCGAACGAACTTGTAGTCATTCTCGATCGGGCGATTGCCAACCTTCCGGACCCGTCCGCCGATGGGCGCCGACGAGTCTATGAGAGGGTTGAACGCACGATCCGCGCCACCTGCACGCCCGAGGGCGGCGAGATGGACATGGAGCGCTATCAGGCGTTGCGCCGGGATCTCGGTGCCGCGATCGCCATCATCGAGCAGCAGAGGCGCAGCCCGGCGCCCAAGCGGGCCGTGCCAGCTGCCGCGGCCACGCCCGCAAGCGCCACCGTTGCGCCGGCGCCTGTGGCGCCCGCGCCTCCGCCGGCAGGTCCCAGCCATGTCGCCGCCCGGCCCGTGGCCGCGTCGCGCCCGGTCGCCAGCCCTGCGGCCACGGCAAGCCCCGCGGCCGGCGTCTCGGTCACGGTGGCGCCCGCGCCGCCGCCCGAACTGACCGAGCCCGACGAAAGCGACGCCTCGCCGCAATGGTTGAAGCGAATTGGCATCGGCGCGGTGGCGATCGCGGTCGCTCTGGGCGTCGTCATTGCCGTGTTGCCGGGGGGGCCGATACGAGGGCTGCTGGCGGGCGGCGAATCCGATTCGCCCTCGGGCAGCGAACCGGCCCCTGCGCCGGCGGCGGCGAGCGAACCCACTGCCGATCCCTTCGCCGGTGCGCCGACGCCTCCGCCGGTGGTCGCCGCCCAGCCGGCCGCACCGGCCGAACCAGGGGCCAACACCGACAACACGACCGCCTTCGCGCCCGTCGCACCGCAGCCTGGCGTGCCGCGCGTCACCGACGTCAAGGTCTCGATCCTGAATGGCGCCTCGGAATGGCGCACCGAGCGCCTGAGCGGCTATGAGGACAAGCCTGCCGGGCCTCCGGTCATGGCCCTCGCGCAGGACCGCGATACGCCGCTGCTGGTGTCGGTGTATTGCGACACCCCGGACCTGACGGTGTTCCGCGTGGCCTATGGCACGGACACGGACACGCTCCGGCAGGAGATTGCCGAGCGCGGCAGCATGGACGGCATACAGCGCCAGCGGATCCAGGTGAAGACGGATCGCAATGAAGGCTTCGCGGGCGACTTCCTGGCCTTGACGGCCCATACGTGGGGCATCCGCATGGCGCCGGAGAACATAGAGACCTTGCGGACCGGCAAGCAGATCGAGATTTCGATCGGCGACACGGTTGCCGGGACCGTGTCGCTGAGTGGCGCGACGCCCGCCATCGATGAGGCGCTGACCGGCGGCTCCTGCACCTGATCGGGCGCTGCGCCAAGCGGCAGCGGCGTCAGCCGCGTCCGCGATAGGTCGCGACGCCCTGGTCCGGCAGCCAGACATTGGCCGGCACGGCGCCGCTCTGCCAGAAGACATCGATTGGAATGCCGCCGCGCGGATACCAGTAGCCGCCGATGCGAAGCCAGTGCGGATCGAGCAGGTCGATCAGGCGCTTGGCAATGTCGATCGTGCAGCCTTCGTGGAAGGCGCCATGGTTGCGGAACGAGTGCAGGTAGAGCTTCAGCGACTTCGACTCGACCAGCCAGTCCCGAGGGATGTAGTCGAGGACGATATGGGCGAAATCCGGCTGGCCGGTTTCGGGGCACAGGGAGGTGAATTCCGGCGCGGTAAAGCGGGCGACATAGAGCGTGTCCGGATGCGGATTGGGGACACGATCGAGGATCGCCTTCTCGGGGCTTTCTGCGATACCGACAGTCCGGCCGAGTTGCAGTTCGTGTTCAGTCATCATGGCGAATGCCTTCCGATCCGGTTGGGCCCTAGCAGGGCGCCAGGAGTTCGCGCGTGTCGCGGTTGAAACGCCAGGCGGAGAAGCCGCTCATCTGGGTGCCGCCCCACCAGCGCTTGATGCCATTGGTCGAGACATGATCCTGGTCGCCGGCAAGGATGTCCTCGCCGACCATGGTCAGTCGCAAGGGCGCGGTGACATATTCCGCGTGCACCTCTGAATCGGCGTGCGAGTAGGGGGCATGCAGCCCCTCGATCAGCGGGAAGTCGCAGAAGGCGAGCGAATCGATCACCGCGTAGAAGGGCCATGTGCCCATGAACGCGGCCTCCTCGGCCTGGCGCGCCTGATGGAACAGGGCAGCGGCCGACATGTCCTCGAGCCCAAGCGAATCGAGCAGGCGCATCTCGGTGCGGTTCAGTCCCGTCTTCGGCTGCGGCAATTCCTCGAGGAAGCGGCCCAGCGCCTGCTGCAGGAACGGGAACCCCTTGATCGGCCGTGCCGCCCGCTTGGCGATGCGTTCCGGCGTCGGCGACGTCAATTCGCTCCATACCGTGGCCGCCATCTCCAGCAGGGCCGGGCTGACCCGCACGCCGTCGATCGCAAAGCGCATCACCGTATCCGGGCGCTCCATGGCGAAGAAGCTGTCCGCCTGGACGATGACGATCCCTTGCGAGCGGCCTTCTCGAGCGAAGAAGTCGAGGATCTGCAGCAATTGCAGCTGGTCATAGAGATCATGCTCGAACCAGAGCTCGACCCGGTCGAACTCCGCATGGCGGCGCATCACGGCGTCGCGTTCGGCAAAGGTCGCCGCCACCGTTTCGGGATCGAACTTGAACACTTCGGCCAGGTGCTCTGCCCGCACGGCGGAGACCGCCTCAAGCGTATCGAGCGGCGGGATCGGCCCGTCATGCAGTGCATCGCGCCACGGCATGATGATGGCGCGGCTGCCGGCGGCGGTGAGGAGATCGACGGTCTGGTCGCCGTCGGTGATGAGGAGCGTCGTCATGACGTCTTCATCATCCGATGCGAGACGGAAGGCAACAGAGATGCGCGATGTCCGTGCTTTTCCTGCCATTCCAGCGCATGGATCCGGCGTATCGTGGCGATCCGGCCACGACAGTTTCTCGCCCATCCTCTTCCGCCTTCATTCGCGGCAGGCTAGAAGCTGCGATATCTGAGCCGAACCGTCCGAGAACAAGGATTTCCGCATGACCGCCATCATCGATATCACTGCCCGCCAGATCCTCGACAGCCGTGGCAACCCGACGGTCGAAGTCGACGTCCTGCTGGAGGATGGCTCGCTCGGCCGCGCCGCCGTTCCCTCGGGCGCTTCGACCGGCGCGCATGAGGCCGTCGAGCTTCGCGATGGCGACAAGTCCAAGTACCAGGGCAAGGGCGTGCTGAAGGCGGTCGAGGCCGTCAATGGCGAGATCTTCGACGCGATCGGCGGCATGGAAGCCGAAGACCAGGCGATGATCGACGGCACGATGATCGATCTCGACGGCACGCCGAACAAGGCGCGCCTCGGCGCCAATGCGATCCTCGGTGTGTCCCTGGCGCTTGCCAAGGCCGCCGCCGAGTCCTCCGGCCAGCCGCTCTACCGCTATGTCGGCGGCGTCAACGCCAAGATCCTTCCGGTGCCGATGATGAACATCATCAATGGCGGCGCCCATGCCGACAATCCGATCGATTTCCAGGAATTCATGATCCTGCCGGTCGGCGCGCCGACGCTGGCCGAGGCGGTCCGCTGGGGCTCGGAAGTGTTCCACACGCTGAAGAAGGCGCTGAAGGACGCGGGCCACAACACCAATGTCGGTGACGAGGGCGGCTTCGCCCCGAACCTGCCTTCGGCGACCGCGGCGCTGGATTTCGTCGCGAAGTCGATCGAGAAGGCCGGTTTCCGTCTGGGCGAGGACATCTATCTCGGCCTCGATTGCGCGGCGACCGAGTTCTTCAAGGACGGCAAGTACAATTACGAAGGCGAGGGGGTCGTCCGCACCATCGAGCAGCAGGTCGATTATCTGGCCGATCTCGCCTCGAAGTTCCCGATCATCTCGATCGAGGACGGCATGAGCGAGGACGACTGGGCCGGCTGGAAGGGCCTGACCGACAAGATCGGCAACAAGGTGCAGCTCGTCGGCGACGATCTCTTCGTCACCAACACGACGCGCCTGTCGCGCGGCATCAAGGAAGCCACGGCGAACTCGATCCTGGTCAAGGTCAACCAGATCGGCTCGCTCACCGAGACGCTCGACGCCGTTTCGATGGCGCACCGGGCCGGCTACACTGCAGTGATGTCGCATCGTTCGGGCGAGACCGAGGATTCGACCATTTCCGACCTGGCCGTTGCCACCAACTGCGGTCAGATCAAGACCGGCTCGCTCGCCCGTTCGGACCGGACCGCCAAGTACAACCAGCTGATCCGCATCGAGGAACAACTCGGCACGCAGGCCGAATATGCCGGCCGCAGCATCCTGAAGGGTTGATTGCAGCCCGAACCTGACGGCCGCACCCCAGGGTTGCGGCCGCATGGACAAAGCTTCATGGGCGCGGCATCCTGCGCTCATGAACCTGATCCACAATGAGCGAATGAAGCTGCTGGCGACGGGACTTAACAATCTCGCCGTTGCGACATTGGTGGCTGGGATTCTGGCTCCGATTGCAGGTGTGCTCTACGGAACATCGTCTGCATCCGGCAATCGCGGATGGCTGCTGGTAACGCTGATCTGGCTATGTGCGGGATTCGGCCTACATGTGCTGGGACGCATCGTGCTCGGGAGACTGCGGGAATGACCGATCTCCAAGTCTATCTGATCATCGCCCCGCTGGTGCTTTTGGCTTTGGCCGCCGCAGGCGTCTGGATCAGCGGGATTTATGACGACCCGCGACGCCATCGGCGCCATCCCGGCGAATAGCCCCTTAGCCCGCGACACCCACCGGCTGTTGCTGCGTGATGCAGTGGATGTTGCCGCCGCCGAGCAGGATTTCGCGCGCTTCGATACCGACGATGCGACGGCCTGGATGCAACGCGGCGATGATCTCCATCGTGGCCGGGTCCGTGGCCGGGTCGAGCAACGGCATGACCACCAGGCCATTGGCGATATAGTAGTTGGCATAGGACGCAGCGAGCCGCGCGCCGCCCTGACGGACGGTGCTGCCCTCGGCGACGTCGATGCCGGCGGCTTCGGAATCGGTCATGAACAGGGGGCCGGGCATCGGCAGCTTGACTATCTCCAGCTTTCTCCCGCGGGCGTCGGTGGCGCTGGAGAGCCGCTCATAGGCATCCTGCGAGATTGCATATTGCGGGTCGTCGGGATCTTCGCACCAGGTCAGCGCCACGACGCCCGGCCGCGCGAAGCAGGCGAGATTGTCGATATGGCCGTCCGTCTCGTCATGGAACAGACCGGGTCCGAGCCAGATCGTCTTCGTCACGCCGAGCCGGGCGGACAATTGCTCCTCGATCTCCTCGCGGTCGAGATAGGGATTGCGGTTGGGGTTGAGCAGGCATTCCTGAGTGGTCAGCAGCGTGCCATCGCCATCGACATGGATGGCGCCGCCTTCGAGAATGAAGGGCGCGCGGTAGCGCGGCGCGCCCTCGATCTCCAGGATCTTGGCGGCGACGCGGTCATCCTGGTCCCAGGGCGAATAGAGCCCGCCATTGAGGCCGCCCCAGGCGTTGAAGCGCCAGTCATTGCCGCGCAGGCGACCGTCTTCGCTGACGACGAAGCTCGGCCCGGTGTCGCGGCACCAGGCGTCATTGGTGGTCATCTCGACGAGACGGACATACGAAGGCAGGCGCTGGCGCGCATTTTCCCATTGGCCGGCGGAAACCAGCATGGTCACCGGCTCCGCTTCCGCAATGGCGGATGCGACCGCCGCAAAAGCCTGCTGCGCCGGCTTGGCGCCGAGCCGCCAATTGTCCGGCCGTTCCGGCCAGATCATCCAGGTGCCGGCATGTGGCTCCCATTCGGCCGGCATGCGGAAACCATCGTCGCGGGGCAGGCTTGGGAGCGTTGCGGACATGGTGCTCGTTCGATCGGGTTCAGCTTTGGCGATCGAAGCGGGAATGCCAGGCGAACGCAAGCGTGCTAGAGCAGGCTACCGAAGACTTCCAACGGATTACGTCATGCAACTCCGCGCGCTCCTGTTCGACAAGGACGGGACCTTCCTCGATTTCGCCAAGACCTGGGACGCCGCCACGGGTTCGGTCATCGCCACGCTGGCGAAGGGCGACGACGCCGTCGCCGCGCGACTGGCCGCAATCGTCCACTATGATCTCAAGGCGCGCGTCCTGCTGTCGACCTCGCCGTTCATCGCCAGCTCGGTCGGCGAACTGATTCCGCTCTGGGCCGAGGCGCTTGGTAGGCCCGGTGATGCCGCCTTCGACCAGATTCTGCGCGATCTGTTCCATGACGCCACGCTGCATGCCGCGACGCCGATCGGCGAGCCTTCGGCGGTGTTCGAGAGGCTGCAGCAGGCCGGCTACCGCCTTGGCGTCGTCACCAATGATTCCGAGCGCGGCGCGCGGTCGCAATGCGAGCGGCTCGGCCTCGTCGCCTGGTTCGACGCGATCTTCGGCTATGATTCCGGCCATGGCCGCAAGCCCGAGGCGGGTCAGATCAAGGCCTTCCTCGACCGCTTCGGTTTCCAGCCGGGCGAAACCGCGATGATCGGCGATACATTGCATGATCTCCACGCCGCTCGCGCCGCGGGGGTCATCGCCATCGGCGTCGAGAGCGGCTTCATGTCGGCCGAACAACTGGCGCCGGAGGCTGACTATATCATAAGCGATATCAGCAAATTGTCGGAACTTCTTCAAACAATGAACTAGCGTTGCGGTATGGCTGCGCGGTCCATGCCGTCCCGCAAGGCCGCGTCGCGTCCGGTTCAGCGCCCCGCAGCGGTGGGATGGCGTCCGTCCAGCGTCGTGAGCGCGCCGTAGAGGTCCGGGCGACGATCGCGAAACACGCCCCAGGAGCGGCGCTGATGCGCGATGGCGTCGAGATCGAAGGTGGCCAGCAGCACGCTCTCGCTGTCGCGGTCGGCCTCCACCAGCTTCGCGCCGGTTGGGTCGGCGATGAAGGAAGAGCCGTAGAAGGTGATCTCGGTGCCATTCAGGCCGCGCTCGGTGCCGATCCGGTTGGAGGCGACCAGCGGCATCAGGTTGGCGCCAGCATGGCCCTGCATGACGCGTTGCCAGTGGGCGGCGGAATCAAGCGAGGGATCCTGCGGCTCGGAGCCGATCGCGGTTGGATAGAACAGGATCTCGGCGCCGCCCAGCGCCATGGCGCGGGCGGATTCCGGGAACCACTGGTCCCAGCAGATGCCGACGCCGATCTTGCCGAAGCGGGTCGGCCAGACGCGAAAGCCGGTATCGCCGGGCGAGAAATAGAACTTCTCCGTGTAGCCGGGGCCGTCCGGAATATGACTCTTGCGGTAGTTGCCGAGCACGCTGCCATCGGCATCGACGATGGCGATACTATTATAGGCCGTCTGGCCGGCGCGCTCGAAATAGCTGACCGGCAGCACGACCGAGAGTTCTGCCGCCAGGGCCGCGAAATGCGCGATTAGCGGGTTGCCCTCGAAGGGATGCGCCAGGTTGAAATGGTCGTGGAACTGGTCCTGGCAGAAATAGGGCGTCTCGAACAGTTCCTGGATCAGGACGATGTTGGCGCCCTCGGCCGCCGCCTGCCGCACCAGACGTTCAGCGCGCGCGATATTGCCGGGGCGATCCCAGTCGCACTCCATCTGCGTGGCGGCGACGGTTATCTGGCGCATGGCTCTACTCCCGCTCGGCGAGGCGATTGAGGATGCCCCGATAGGGCGCGAACAGCTTCTCATCGTCAAGCGGGGCATCATCGTTCCAGCTTGCGACGACACAGTGAACCAGGCCCGCCTTGTCGACGACGCGGGTCGAGAGGTTGAGCACGCCGATCTCCGAGCCGCCCTTGTAGGCGAAGGACTTCCACGCCTTGGCGTCGGCGAGGCCGGGATTGATCGCGACGCTCGGAAGCGCGGCCGTCTGGTCGAGCAGTCGGCAGAGTTCGCGTGCGGTGAAGAACCATTCGACTTCGTGTGTGATGCCCGAGCTGATGGCGGCGGCCGAGGGCAGGGGCTCGCTGGCAATCTGCCCCAGAACGGCGCGACGCACACGGGCATCGCCTGCCGCCCATCTGGCGCGCAGTGGCGCCTGGGCGGCGGTCTTCAATGTGAAGAGTTCGCGCGTCGTCAGGAACGGTGCATTGGCCGGCGATACCTCGTCGACCGCTTCGCGGCCGGCGATGCGGATCAGGGCGTCGGTCGCCGTGTTGTCGCTGACCGAGATCATCAGATTGGCGAGAGTCGCGAGCGTCAGCGGCGTCCCGTCCGGCCAATCCTGCAACTGGCCGGAGGGCAGTGACTTCCAGGCGGCATCGAGCGGCACGACCTGATCCCAGCGCAGCCTGCCCTGCTCGACCGCATTCTGGACCGCGACCAGAACCGCCAGCTTGGCGGCCGAGCCGATCGCAAGCGGTTGATCCGCCGCATGGGCAATGATGTCCTTTCCGCCACTGACGACGAGCAGTGCCGTCCTGCCCGGGAGCGCCTGGATCTCGCCGGCGAGATCCGCGATCGAGCCCAGCGTTTCCGCCGCGCCGAACCAGAGGCCGATGATGCGTCCCTCCTTGTCCAGCGTGATCGAGGCCGGCACGTTGGCCTTGCCGAAGCGCAGCGTGAAGCCGTCGCCGGTCGGGTCGATCCGCTGTAACGGGCCATGCTTGGCAACCAGCCCTGCGACCACGCCCTGGACCTGCGTCACGGGCAACTGCGCGAGGAAAGATGGGCTGAAGCGATCGGCAGGCAGGCCCTCCGGCGTCAGCAGAGATTCAAGCGTGGTTTGTGGGGTCATCGTCTGGGCCTGGGCGGTGTCTAGCGTGAGCAGGGTGGCAGCGAGAGCGATGGCTGTCGTGAGGCCGTGGTACGGTCGCATGCCCGATCCCGTTCTGCTGCCCTCGTGCGCAAGGGCTCCATGGCGAACCGAACGCCGCCGCGCTATCGTCGGAGGGCGAATGGAACGGTTCCAGGCCGCAGCCATTGGCCAATCGAGGTAACGGAGTAGCACCATGGACAAGTCGACCGTCAAGACCTTGAAGCTGATCGATCCGACGCTCGTCAAGGACCAGTGCTATGTCGATGGCGCCTGGATCGGCGAGCCCTCGATCGAGGTCACGAACCCGGCGACCGGCGCCGTCATCGGTCGCGTGCCGCGCTTCGGCGCGAATGAGACGACGCAAGCTGTCGATGCCGCCGCCGCCGCTTTCAAGCCCTGGGCCGCCAAGACCGCCAAGGAACGTTCGAAGCTGATCCGCCAGTGGTTCGAGCGCATCCGCGCGCACCAGGACGATCTGGCGCTGATCCTGACCTCGGAGCAGGGCAAGCCGCTGGCCGAGGCCAAGGGCGAAATCGAATACGCCAATTCCTACATCGAGTTCTACTCCGAGGAAGCGAAGCGGATCGCCGGTGAGACATTGCCGAGCCATCGCGCCGATGCCCGCATTCTGGTGCTGCGCCAGCCGACCGGAGTCGTCGCTGCCATCACGCCGTGGAACTTCCCCGCTGCCATGATCACCCGCAAGGTCGCCCCCGCGCTGGCCGCCGGCTGCACGGTGGTGCTGAAGCCCGCCGGCGAAACGCCGCTGACGGCGCTGGCGCTGGCCGAACTCGCCGATCGTGCCGGGATCCCGAAGGGTGTGTTCAATGTCGTGACGGGCAGCTCGTCCGAGATTGGCGGCGTGCTGACGTCGCACCCGGCGATCCGGCTGATGAACTTCACCGGCTCGACGGAAGTCGGCAAGCTGCTGATGCGCCAGGCGTCCATGACGGTGAAGAAGATGGCGCTGGAGCTCGGTGGCAACGCGCCCTTCATTGTCTTCGACGATGCCGATCTTGACGCGGCGGTCGAGGGCGCCATGGTGTCGAAGTTCCGCAACATGGGGCAGACCTGTGTCTGCGCCAACCG
>Ga0182738_1002376_pt1 | contig 22409 bp, 19 predicted proteins | sample eDN5th30CBELigMG_FD_128876 | JGI IMG/M metagenome (GOLD analysis project Ga0182738, IMG submission 128876) | Enriched Miracle-Growth compost microbial communities from Emeryville, California, USA - eDNA 5th pass 30_C BE-Lig MG (version 2)... ...
AAATGAAAAAAAAAAAAAAAATGAAATTCTGAGGAGTTGCAAAATTTTGCTTCAACTCATTATTCTTCTCTCTCTTTTTTTTAATCGAATCAACTCAAGTATTATTGTCTCCATAAAATTGTATTTCTCTGAATATAAAAAATTTCAAGGTTTTTTAACCATATTTTCTTCATGCTCACAAGTCATTAATTCTTCATTGTCAAATTCTGAACTCACAATAAATTAATATATGTATTAAAAACGTATGATTGATAGCCTTTCTTTCAAAGCACTTTTTCAAATCTAAATCACCCTCATTCTCATTGGATAGAATCAAATTGGTGACCTTGAGGTTCCAATCTCAAAAGATTTCACGTAAATTACTCTTTCTGACTCTTTGAATTTGAATGCGTTGACTAAATCTTTTCAAAAATTTACTATTTCGTTAGAGAGTTTTTATTTAAAAATAAAAAGATTTTTAAATTCTAAGACGGTTTAAGTAGAATTTGAATCAAATAAAAAGAAGTTGCTCAACTCAGACGTTCAATGGAATTTCAAATCAGAAATAGTTATATCAAGAAGTTTCTTGGTGGATTCGCTCACCAGAATGAACTCAAGATTATAAAGTACCTCACGATCCTGGGGATTCATTATCTTGACACCAATAAAAATTTCAATATCACATTTGCAGAACTCAAAAAGATGGCAAGTAATTGATCGGTTGTTATTTCTCTCAAACGCCTGTAGAAAACATCACAAAGAGTGTTGCCAAAGAAGACAAACTCCTTAATAAGGAACTTATTATCATCAAAAAGGAACTTGTCAAATTAAGCCAAAAATTCGAAGAAAAAATCAAGTATCGAGTTCAAAATGTAAGCAGCTTACTCAAATCATTTTTATAGAGAATCAGCAGAAACTGAACCCAATGAGCCTGAATCTGACGACTCAAAGTCACCCAAAAATAAAAATGAAGATCAACCAAGAAGTCGCAGCGTCCCCAAAACCGATGCCGCCTCCAAGAAGAGTATCGCAAAATTGTATAAAGATCTTTCAACATTTTAGCAGCTTTGTCCAAAAAGCCTCCATCTCAATTCAAGCCAGGACAACATGGCAAATCTCAAGATATTGAAACACAACTTCGCCCAAATAAAGACACCACCAGAAGAGCCAGCTCAATTGACCCTTCTGATTCCCATCACAGAGCCTCAAAATTAGATTATATTATCACCCCCAAACCCACAGAAATTGTTTTACCTTTTGTTGATCCCAGAGAGAATAGAAATTATGTCACAAGACACCATCTTGATGACAGCCAAGCGTATATTCCTTCCCAGAAAATCCTCATTCATTAAACATAGGAAACATATTCTTGGAGATCAGGGAGGTGCGCATTATATCCCAACAAGAAAAGAGCTGTCCCAGGAAAGACTTCAAAATATTGATAGAACTTCTTCAGTCCCTGAAAGAAGCCGCTCGTTGACCAGAACACCTGTGGAAAAAGACTATCGACATCGTCATCATCCTGAAGATTCAAACGTTTTCCATCACCAGCAGCATCAGAACCAACGCCAGCACCAGCGTAAACTCAGTGAGGTTGGCGCAAGGCTTGCAAATGAAGATCTTGCTGTTGATTATAGAAGCCGTTCCAAATCCCCCAAATTTGCACCAAACAGAGAAGAAACCTTTGTCAGAGGCGGCCTTTCCCCCTACAGAGATCAGAAATACGAAAAAGAAACTGACTATAGCGCCTCAACTGTTCCCAGGAAACCCTTAAACACTCGCAACGTCAATCATCCTCCTCATCCAAAGAATATTCCAGCAAGAGCCGGACGCGAAAAATTCCCACCTTCCGCAAAGAGCAATCGCTCCCACCTCAACCAAACTCACCTTGAAGGCGGGAGAGAATATCATAATGTGGAGTCCAAAATTAGAGACGAGGTCAAGTACCATAAAGAACTCTCCAGACAATACAAAAAGATGAAAAAAAGTATTCAGGACTATAGTAGCGAAAATGCCTATGAAAAATTCTCCAATGCCTCTTCCTCAAGAAGGAAAGACAAAGAAAAGGAAAAGTTTGTCTTTGTTGAGAAGGATGAGCCAAGTGGTCTCGTGCATCAGCATCCCCTCGGCCAAACTTATTCACGTTCTGGGCTCATGGAATCCAGTTCTTCACCTCAACGCTCTTCCTATCTCAAACAGTCTGCAGGGCAATATTCCAACAAAAGCCCAACTTACAGCATCTCGCTCGCAAGATCAAGAAGGTCTGACATCCCAGAACAAACCGACAATTTCAGTCAGTCCAAAAACTCTGCTGCTGCTTCCCGTGGCTTTGGAGGGGGCATGCTTGATATTGCAAATAGTTTCCTCAACTCTCCATTTATGCAGCATCTTTCCAACATGGACGGTAAAAGCTCTCAATTCTCTCCAGGATCTTCTCGCAATCCCGGCAATAGTGATAGACACCATTATAGAGAACAAAACACCGGAAACTTTGACCCAAGACCGCTTGAACAAAAAAGATCCCCTAAAAAGGTCACTTATGCCACATACTCCAGAGAAGAAGACATCAGACCGCGTGAAACTCACCAAAATTATTCCAGATATTCTGATTGGGTCGGAAATTATAAAACTGACAAAGCCACCACCAACACCTCCATTCTGCGAGAATCTGGAAACAGACGCTATGCCGATAACTTTGGCAAAGAATCAGGTTCTCTTTTGTGAAATTAATTCATGAACTAACTCATTTGTTTAGTAAGCATGTATGACAACAAAAATAATGAAGGAGCATCTTTCACAAGCAGTAATTTCTCAAACTTTCTAAATGACGAAATGAAAGGTACTTGGAATATTTTTCGTTGATCATAAATATTTACTCTCTAATATAGGATTTTTCCAAAAAGAAACATTGGATTTAAAACGCCCAAAACATTCATCAAAATCTGGAGTTCGAGGAAGTGTTGACTCATCTCATATTTCCATCAATCCTAATGATGTTAATTTGGGCATGAATAGAGAGAGAGACGATAGTGCTAAAAGAAATACTCAGTTTGCACAAAACCCAAGAGGTCAAAATAGAACCTTTATTGGAGACTCAAATGATAATAACAATGTCTTTAAACAAGAACGTATGAGTGTTACTCATTTACTCAATACCTCTTAAGCTTGAGAAATAGTTGTTATATTCTACATATATTTTGTTTTATTCTAAAGTATTTTTGGTTTCTCTTCATTCGTTCTAATTACATTTTAATATTTTGTATAATAGAATCAACAAAAAAATTTCTCTCTTTAACTTCATACAGACTAATTTTCACTTCAAAATTCAACTAGCTTTTTCATAATGTATATTTAATAAATATTAATTAGGCTCATTTTAGTCTGGGTGATATATCTGCAACAAACAACATTCTTGGATCATCATGAGAACTTTACTGATATTTTGTTACATTTTCGGAATGCTTTTCCCGCTTTCGATGACCAACGAGTTGAAACCAGATGTTGTTGTTGAAATCTTCAGGCATGGGGCAAGAGCACCTTCGAATTTGAAATATGACTCTTCATGGCCTATTGCAGGCGATTTGACAGCCACTGGAATCAGGCAATTGTACATCTTGGGAGTTTTGATGGCTCAAAAGTACCCTCATCTCCTGGAGAAATACAATCCAAATAATATATTTGTTCGAACTTCGGGATCCAGCAGGACTATTATGAGCGCTTCAGCTCATTTATATGGAGTTTTCCAAGGAAAAGGGCCTTCTCTACAATCAGCTAATTCTGCAAATTTCACCATCCCTCCCTTCATTAATCTCGTCTCAACTAATCAGGTTGTGAGTGCTTTGGAAAATATTACGACAGCTATTCCCAGCGGTTTCCAACCTCCAATACTTCAAACTATACAAAGACAAGACGACAAAATGCTTTTCGTGGGGCCTTGGAGTTGCTTTAATATGGGTGTATGGCAAAAAGAAAGGGAAACTGACGAAAAAAATCGTGAAATTTTGGTCTTCTTAAATGAAACAGTCACGCAATTAAGAAAGCTGGGCTACGATATAAAAACTTTTGAGGACTTGGCAGACTTTGGAGACACTCTGATTGATAATTATCAAGATAATAGACCCATGCCAAAAGGCATCGAATATGGCAGTTCTCTTTACAATGATTCAGTTTTTGCTTTTCAGTGGTTTTCAAACTACAACTATCTTGGCTATGGGTTAGAAAGGGTCCTTAAAGCCTTGAATCTGTTGCTTCAAATTGTTGATTGGTTTGAGGGAACGGCTAAAGGTACAAACCAAATTAAATTCGCTTTTTTGAGTGCTCATGATACCACTCTCCTACCAATACTCGGACTCTATAACATCACCGATCCGCAATGTTTATTCGAGAACTACAAAAATCAAAAAGAAGGAAAACCCATCATTCACTCTGAGTGCTTATATCCGGTTTTTGCCAGTCAAATCATCTATGAATTCTACAACAAAACTGAAGGACCTTACATCAAATTTTTTTACAATGGAAAACCACTTAAAATCAATAAACTTCAAGATAGCTATGAAATCAGTCTCTCGGACTTTGCTGCTCAATCTCGCGCTTTGCTGATGAATTTTACCCAAAATGATTATGACACACAATGCAATCCTGTGGCTAAATCAAGTCAGAATTCCTCATCTTCAGATGGTCTTTTCCCTTGGCTGATTGCCATAATCGCGATCTTATTTATCATTATTGGAGGATTGGTTCTTTTATTACTCAAAGAAATCAAAGAAAAGAAGGCTCCAGATTCCAAACTTTATAACAAATTTTTTGAATTAGAACCTCATCTCTAGAGATTGCTTGCATATTGATTTTTATTTCTTTTAAATTGAAAGTCATCTTTTTTTTTCGAAAAAATTCATTTGCCTTGACCACTGTGGTGATGAAATTTGGAAATTGAAAAAAATGGAAAAAATACATCTGCGGAGGAAAAATTGAAGAATATTGATTTCTTGCGATTCAAAATTCTCGCCTTGAAATCCTCACGATTTAGAATTATCGCTGGTCAAAAAACTTGCGAGAATTTGAAATCGCGAATTTGTCTGATGGCAAGAATTTAGGATCACGAGGCTTTTGAAATCGCAAGAAATTACAATAGTGAGAATTTCATAAGTCGGAAACGGCGCGATATTTTTTTCACATCTAATTGAATGAGAGAATTATTAATTTTAGCTAATGAGTGAAGAACTAAACTATCTAACTAAATCAATAAATATTCTTATCTTAATTCAAAGATAAATTTTTTATTGTTTCAGCAAAATGAATTCACTCGAAAGCTTTGAAAAGTTGGCTCTTCTCGGTAACACCTTGCTCTGGTTTCGCCCTAGAATCATTAATCCTTTAGGAATTACCTTATCAGTTAAAACTGTCAATAAAGATCTTTTCACTGGCGAGCTATTTTATTACAATCAGGATTCCAGAGTTTTAATTTTGAGTAAACCCTTCAAATTACGAATCTTAACGAGAATAGAGGAGAGAATCCATGAATCCAACAAGTACAATTATAGATACCTCAATACAGAGTTTTTGACAGAATTCAAAATCCTCGAAATGCGTGATATTAACGTAAAAAAAATTTTACTCCAGACCTCATTTTCAATCCTATCCCATAGCAAATTGACTTTGACCTCCAAGATATCGATTTTGAGGAAATCCTCAGACGAGAAAGTGGCGCTGAGCGTAAAAACCAAGATTCCCAAGCAAATTACGGGGAATATCTATTTCAAAAATTATCTTCCAAATACGACTGTGCTTGGGAGGGAAAAGATATAATGGTCAAATCCATAAAATTAAAGTTGAGAAGTCCCTTCAGAAATGAAGATATATTCTGTGCTGATACAAAAACCGTAAACGAGTTTATGAAACAAGTAAGGATTTTTCTCATAAAAGAAAATGTTCCAATTTTTTTTAGCTTGACGATCTCAGAAAAAAATTCAAATAAATTCTTGTTCTTTTTGTCGCCGTCACCACCTGACTTAACGTTTTACTGCATCTGTAATAATCATCATGCATGCAATGTTTGTATTTGTGTTTTAATAAAAAAAATTTTCACCTTAATAATCAAATCCCTGGGTCTCATCATTGGAATATTTTGAGAGGATTTTTTTCTTGGGAGATATGAAGAATCTTCTCATTATCCATGAATCAGATTTCTATTTTTAATGAAAAATAGGTTGAATTCTGAGATTACAACATCCTCTGTTGTATTTACTAATCAGTTTTATTAATTAAAGTACTTTTAACTTTGAGAAGTATTCCATTCAGTGCAAATGTTCAAGGGTCCAGACAGCTTATTGAGACAATGCCAGTAGACAAACTTTGAGTTGTACATCATCTTAAACACAATTTAGGAAATGTGGAATGCAATTTGAAAATTATGAACATCTTGCAATTCATCAGAAAAGGGTAATTATTTCTTTCCCATTAAACTTGACTGATTTTGGGATAGTTTTGCACAGATGGAGATTACGGCACGATATCTCGACTCGAAAACAGAATGAAAGAGCATAATAATGCGAGAAACGAACCACCAAAAAACAATTTGACCGTCAACATTCCTGGTTTACATACCAAAGATGAAGATTTCAAGAGAGCTTACAATAATGATATCCAAAATCGTGAAGTTCTCATGCAAAATGAAATCACCAAACTCAAACAAGAAAAAAATGTATTCAGAACAAAAAAACAGGAACAGGAAGAAGCCCTCGCAGATTTGCTCAAAGAAGTCGAATTGAAAAACGAAAGGGATTTGAGAGCGAGAATAGAAAAGGATCAAATCAGAAAAGATCTTGTTGACCTCGAGAAAAACAAGTTGACAACGTTAGAGCAAGAGAAAAAGAACCAACTTGAGCGCTTGGCTCAGGATAGAGAAAACCTCCGACAGAAAGAAATTCATCTTATGAACGATATTTCTCGACTTGAAAATGATATGAAAGTTATGGACAACATCAGAGATAGCGACATGAAAAAGCTGCAAGATTCAGTTGACAAACTCCAAAGAAGAGGAAATGAGAATACAAAAGTCCAAGATTTTCTGTTACAAGAAAGAAGTGATAAAATTGCAGAGTTGAAATTACGTCGCGAAAATCTTGAATATGAAAGACTTCGAATCATGGACGAAAAAGATAAAGTGAAAAACGGAGATTATAGCAGTCCCAAAAAACCAAACTATAGTTTATATGCTGCAAACCAAATGCTTAATAACACAATGGATCAATTGAAAAACTACGGTATTGACGATGCGAGAACAAGAATCCAACAAATGAAAGTAGTTTTATTTGTGAGTGAGTGTTTTTTTAATGTGCAAATAGAATGATCATGGGAATGCTGTCAGAAGGGATCATATTTACCCTGAATACTTAAATGGTAGGAGTATTTGAGAATATTTTTAGTTAAAAAGCCATTTTAGCTTCTCCAGCAACAAATCCACTACTCAACTCTTTCAGTACTAAAAACATCAACAATCTCAATCACACAAGTACTTTTTCATCCCAAGAGAGTTGAATAAATCCCTAGATCCATTTGCACCAAATCAAGAACAACTTGGAAATTCAATACCAGGACTAATGCGCAAAAGTTATACAAGCCCAAACAATTTAAATAGCCCATTTGCGAATAATGCAAGCAATATTCTTCTTCCGACAACACCTTTCAGTGCAAATCCCCAGTTGGCAATGAGTCAAGTCCAAAACTTGAGTGATGTCATTCAGTTGAAAGACAGATATATTCATGGAGGAGGAGCTGATCCTGCAGTTTTGAGAAACTTTGAGAATATGGAAGGATTCTTTCGAAATGCTAGTGCACGTGGTACTGCTAACGAATTTTACGAACCAGAGAAAATGAATGCACAATTTCAATCAATGCTTGACCAAAAAGAGCAAGAAAATGCCAAATTAAAACAAGAACTTGAGATGTTCAAGGTTACGAATGACAAGATTGCGGGAATAAACTCTACACCTGGCAACTTTACTCTGGCAGATATGAACCTGAAGTTGAACGGCTTTGACAACCATAAGCAGAACCCTTTTAGCATCTACACAGCCCAAAAAGAGTTTTTCGTCCAGAATGAAGCCAGAAGCGTTGACCTGAATGAGGATGAGAGAATGATTGTTGGACTGGGAGCCCAGGAAGTTGATGCTCTCAGACTCTTGAGTCAAATTCCCATTGGAACGGAGCTCTATCGATTCAAGATGGAGCAATTCAAAGAGCTGAGCACCACAAGAACGGAGATGGAGAAAATCATGCAAGAACAGAGACTCCTCAAAATGAGAAGAGAGTTTGAAAAGGTCAGAAGAGAAGAGGATCGCAAGTTTGAAAACGAAAAATGGGTCGATGATCAAAGGAAAAATATCATTGCCAATAGACTTCGTAAAGACCTCAATCCTACCAAGAAAACTCGAGTCTACGATCCCACAGAAGGATTCATCATCTCCTGGGATTACCTCCTCAGTGTGCCAAAGAAAAATGACAGTTGCCAAATTGTTTATGGAATCTACATCAACGGTGATGAAGTTCATCCTCCAAGCATGATTGAACCAAAAGCATGCGAAGTTGATACTTCAGTCACAAACAGGTGTATCTTTGGCGAAAATCACCCAGTTTCTGAAATCCCAGCAAATGCCAATGCCCTCCTCATCTTTGAAGTTCAACTCTTCCCAAGTAAAGACAGTACGAATCCGAGACTTACCAGTTTTGGTTGGAGTCAACTTGACCTCTTCGATGCGAGACGTGAACTCAAGTAAGCCCATTTTTGTTAATATTTTCTTAACCACTTAGACGGGGCAAATTCAAAGTACCTTTGTATGAATGTCCAACAGATACGAATCAAGATATTGATGGTATTCGGTTCTTGACTCCTGTCCAGAATGGTGTCAGTTGGTTATACCTTCGTATCTCATTCCCTAACGAAGAAGATTATGCAAAACCTTATTCAATTTATCCTGAAAATACCCATATGGAATATAATATTCCACAAATTCATTTGAGAAACTTTAGACCCCAGATGGATGGACAATTTGCAAATAATCAATCAGTTCGTTATCCTCCTTACGAGCCATTGTCACAATCGAGAAGATTAACCCCATCAATTGATTACAATAGAAACAATAACTTTATGAACCAACTGCCGCCTCAGCAGCCCCCCACGACAGAGCCACAACAGCCAATTGAGCAACCACCACCCATGGAGATCCCTCAACCCCAACAGAACCAGCAAAAATCCCTTGAAGACATTCAAGAAGAGCCCGAAGAATCTATCAGAATGCCCACTCCTCCTCCTCAGAATCAAACCATCCTTGATCCAAACGCCAAGAAAGCTCTTCAAATTGTTATCCACGGTGTCAAAAATCATCAGGCCAGATCTCACTTGAAAATCAGTTGCGCTCTTTATGAGGCAGACCAGATTGTCGTCGATGACATGGGGCAAAAGTGTGTGTTTAACACAACTGTGCATAACCCTCTTGATACAGCCAAAAAAGACCAGTCCATGTTGGATGCAACGAGCGCCAAAATCAGTAATAAGGCGCAGGGACAGGACATTATTTTCAAGGAAGACCACATCTTCTTTAAAGACGTCAACAGAATGATTCAGAAAAATCAAGGCAAAAAAGACTATTATCTCATGTTCCAGGTCCTCGAAAAACCTGAACCAACCAAAATTCAAACAGACAGTCAAACCATCAGTTACAAGAACTCAGATACTGCCAACTACGGAGGAATGGAATATGATTTATTTGGGTGGTTCTTGTTCAAACTAAACAAAGCCGAAGGTGGTGTCAATATCGGAAGATTTGTCAAAAAAATGTTTGCGCCTGGCCTCAGAAAGCCTCCTCTTGACATGGCTAAAGTCAAGACCCAAGATAGCGATATTGAGTTTGCTGTCAATGAAGTTGAATGGGAAGGCGAGGATCATCCTGGTGATAGATCCAGAAGCCGTTCTAAAAAGCATAAATCCAAAAAGCATCATAAATCATCCAAGTCTAAATCTGGCGGTGCAAAGTCAAATTCTAAAGTAAATACAACGATGAATAAAACAATGATATCCACTAATCAAGATGTTGAACTTGATAATCGTCCATTTATCGAAAACCTGAAACAGCAATATATTGATAGAAACTTTGAAAGTGGTATGGGTGTTGATTTGTACATTGACGGCTGCAGATTTTTACCTGATAATGTTACTGTTACCAAGATTACTGTTCAAGTCGTCAATGTCGATTTTGATATTATCAAAGTGGCTGAAACTAATCTTCCTGATCTGGATAGTCCTACTTACAATCCACTCTACAATTTCAGAATTGAAATCAGACCTCAAAGATTCAGTCCCACTGCCCTGGCCTTTATTTCCATCGATACCATCGATAAAGGTTCCAACGAACCAAAGATTGTCGGATATGCCGGTCTCAACCTCTTTATCAATAGATTCACCAAAAAACAAGCTGAAAATAATGATACCGTAGAGAATTTTTTTTTTCATTTTAACAAACCTTATCAATAGGATGTGGTCCTTCTTTCTGGTAACTACCAGCTTCCAATTTACTGTCAAGAACCTTTTAGAACAAAACCTTTCAACATGGAAAAAATGTAAGCTAAATCATTACTTGATCTCTCATTATCCATAGTGAATCATTGGAAAGATTGCCAACAGCTTCAATTCTTGTTAGAATTCGCCAAGCACCGCTTTCAGATGATGGTTTGAGGGTCCTGAATCTTAAGGATGTCCCAAGAAAGGATTGGGAGCGCAAGGGAATTTACGTGCCAAGACCAGTTTATGCCACCAAGGCGTACAATACATCCTTTTATCAAGTCAAAGATTCAGAAAAGGAACTGTTTTCTATCAGACAGGGCAAGGATGACCCTCCACTTAGAGAAACTGCTCAACTGTTGTTGAATGCTGAGGGTATCAACAGAGAAATGGAAGACCAAGAAATGATTGCCTACCTCGATGAAAAAATCCAGAGAAACTCAGCCACTGGCTTGATCGATCTCTTGTACTTTGCCAAGTACAGACAAGAATCTGGTTTCAAATTTGCACTTGATGGGCTCCACAACGCCCCAACAGCGCAGCCATATGTTGGTCTATTTATGCTGAATCCGCCAGGCGACTTTTATGTTTATGATGATGAGCCAAACGTTTCAAAACTGCAGCTCAACTCCGTCCTTGATTGGGAAGGCCCTCTTCTCAGTCCAAGATTTTTGGATGGTTACATGACTTTCAAGGATATTCCATTCTCCAAAAATTCGCATCTTGTTATTGATGTGAGAACTGTCAACCTTTTGAAGCACCCACCCCAATTCTCCCATGTCGGATGGACTATAGTTCCCTTATTCACAGCTGACGGCTTCGTTTTATCTGGAGTTTACCAAGTGCCTCTCATCACAGGAGAGGTCAACAAGAGGATCATTGAAGAAATTGCAGAAAACGATCCTTGGCCTTACATCCTAGATCAAATCAAGGCTAAAAAGATTAAATGGCTCGGCCAAACCAGCATCATGATCAGACTCGTTGATGGACAAAGAGAAGTAAACCTTCCTTCCTTTCTTTAAAAAATATTTCTAAATTCACTCTTAGGGACATTACGAACAACCATGGGACTTTACTCGTGTTGACTATCGCTACCTTCCTAAAAAGGATCTTCAAAAATACGCTTATAACAATAATGCTGATGCTAAAGCTCGACAAGGAAAAACTCTCAAGTCTATTGTTCCTAACAAGGGTAACACTCAAGCTTACCAAAAGAGAATCACTGATGCCTTTATTAACGAACTCGGTCTCACGCAATACCAAAATGAATAAGAAAAGAGTTTTTTCAAGATCTTGCTACTTATGTTGTATTTTTATTTTTGTATCAAGTAATACTTTTTTTTGAGTAAATTAAATTAAATACTCTCTTTAATTTGTTTATATATAGTGTAAAAGTTTGAATCAATCACCTTACCATTTTTTTTAATCATCAAGAGTATTGTAAAAGCATCGATTTCCATAATTACTTTTGGGTTGGACACTTATTGCCCAATTACCAGCAGATGCTTCACTTCGCTTGGTACCAAGTTTGCCGATTGTTGTCGCAGTGTGTTTTTTTGTTGGATGATAATAACAACTGACCACCATTCCTCTCCAGTCTTCATAATTTCCCTCTAGAATCGAGATCCACATTGAACCTGGATGCGGTTGTAACTGGTGGAAACTCCCATGGTTCAACTCATCATAGATAAAGTCTTTTCCCACTTGAGAAGCTAAATGTGATATCAAATCAATTGACGACATTCTGATGAAATTAAATTTAATATAATAGTTTTGGTAGTCGTCCTCTAGAAAACAATTTTTATTTAATTAAGAACAAAAATTCATTTTCATATTTCTCAATCAATATTATGGATGCAGAAGATCAAACTATCTTTACAAAAGAAAGTGTGAGTGAGTGAATGAATGAATAGTCATATAATATCTCCTTCCTCTGAATATATATACACTACGTAAAACTCTTTATAATACCCAACCGGCAATTCTTAGTAGTACTCATCAGCGTTAGAATCTTCGAAGCCCCATTCGACGTAATCTTCTTTTTCGGCGGCTTTATATTCGTCAACGACAGATTCGACCACGGCCTTAGAGTCGTCAAATTCGTCAAAGTTATTTTCGAAAACGCTGGATTTCTTAAAATGGTCCAAGTAGGCGTTTCTCTTTCTCAAAGTGCCGTATTGCTTAATTATTCTTTCAAAGAGAGTGTAGATGCTTGTGTGGTTTGCCAACATCAAACCAGTAACCTTGTGACTAGTTTCAACATAAGGACTCTTTTTGGAAAGGGCAAACTGAATGGAGGCAGGACCCCAGTTGATAAAGTTGGCCAACTTCTTTTCTCTAATTCTCTGTAAGGATTTGTGGATCTGGGTGGCGTCGACCTCTCCTTGAATAATATTCAAAATAGACATGTAGTAACCCTTTCTGGTGGATGCAGACACCATTATGTTCTTTGTTTGGAGCAATCTTCTCATGACATCGAGAACGGTGGTCTTTCTCACAGAACTGACCTGGCGATCGGCGCTCAAGGGAGTGTAAGCAGTCATCAAGAAATGACACTTGGGTGTGGGAATCAGGGAGGCAAAGAGTCCAATCAAATCATTATTCATGTATCCGGGATATCTCAGAGTGGAAGTCGAGGCGGACAAGACGCTGGAAACCAAGGCGTTGGTCTCGGCGTATCCACTGTTTGGAACCTTCAAACGATCAAAGGCAATTCTGTCCAAAGCGGTGTTATCAAGCACAACGACGCAGTCGGCATTCAAAACCAGACGCTTCAACGACAAGAGACAATTGTATGGCTGGACGACGGTGTCACCAGTTGTGTTGGGGAAGACAGAGTATGTCTGGATGAGCTTCTTTGGGAAACGATCGTTCAGTCTCTCAAGCATAAAGGAACCCATGCCGGAACCCGTGCCTCCTGCAATAGAGTGGAGCATGATAAAACCGTCCAGACTATCAGAGCCGTCAGCTTCTCTATCAAGCATGTCCAACACGTCTTCCTGGACCTTTTCTCCCAATGAATAACCCATACCCCAGTTATTCCCTGCACCGCCTCCTTCTTTATGGATAAAGATATTTTCAGGATTGTAGAGTCCTCCGTAGGGAGACTTTTGAATGTACTCGATGGCCTTTGGTTCTAGATCGACAAGAAGAGCTCTTGGAATGTAGTGTTCATCGTCAGCTTGGTAGAAAAACACATCCTTTCTATCATCGCCCTGCATGGCAAAATCTTCGAGGATACCGTCACTGCTAATACCATGCTCAGAGCAAAGCTGCTTCCAAAACTGGGCACCGACTTGGTTTCCGCACTGGCCTACTTGTAAAGTAATGATTTCGCGAGGCATTTTAAATTCAAAATTATAAAAAATTGAAATTTAAATTGCTAAAATTCCACATACACTTTTTTAACAGTTCGCAAGGGAAACACTTGATTTATTCAATTACATAAAAACTCAGTCCAAGGTAATAAAACTCCCAATCAGATAAAATCTTCTCCAATATTCAAAATTTCAACTGCTTTGCTGAGAAACCATTTCAGAGAACTTTTTGATTGGAAACCGAAAGGACATCGATAAGGAGATCCTTGAGAATAAAAAAATAATTGGCTTTCTTTTTTTGCAGAATTGCACTTGAAATTATTTGAATTTCAGAAGATTCCAAGAGAAAAATCGAATTGTGAAAAAAAGGACTCGAAAATTGCGAAGTAAACTTCAAGAATTTTTTTTGTCCTTGAAGTTCAGAGCAATTTTTTAGCATGAAAATTGAAGATAAAATTTTCAAAGTTCGAAAATGAGTTTTTCCAATATGAAAATCAAGATTTTGAGGAAACCAGTACTCAAAGAGAAATCTTTTTTTTGTTGTTGTTGAAAACATCAAAATTCTGGAAAATTTCCAAATTCAGCAATTTTTCTGTGAATGGAGCTGAAATGAATTTCTCAATTCCTTTCCTCTCTGAAAAAAAGAATTTTTACAAGAATTCTCAAATGAAAAAGAAAAGCAGAAAAAATTGAATGACTTGGCTCAGCAAAGTTTTCTCAACTGCTCGAAAAAGTTATTTACTTTGTGTATGATGTAAATATAATATTTACATGGATTTTGAATTCATAAAATCCCAGGGACAGTTTTTTTCTTCACAAGGTTTCAGATGCTGGAGAAAAAAAAATATTCCTAAAAATTATTTTCTCTCATGAATCTTTCAAATTTTCAATGTGAACAAAAATTGACAATTTCCTGCAAAATTCTGAACTCGAGGATCATTCTTTCAGGATAAAATTCTCTCATTCCAAATTTTTCAAAATTTCAAGTCTCAAAAAAAAGACGCAGAGGCTAAATTTACAGTGATTTCCTGAAAGATTTGCACTCCTAGTAAAACAAGTTTTTCAACATTTTCTAGAATTTAAAGCATCAAATTTCTCAGTCTCATTTATTTTCACAAAAAAAAAATCTTTCGAATTCTATGACATTCATATGGAAAAAGTACGAATTTGTTGTAATGGATTCCTATGGTGGTACGCCTGACCACAAAATTTCTAGAGAAAAAAAATTTATGATGTTGGAAAGAATGATGAAATTGGGAGAAAAAATTTTTCGATATTTTTACATTCATTCAGGAATCTTCTTTCGAAAATTTGATTTTTTTTTTTCAAGCATATGACCATCATTTCCATCTGAAAATTGAATAAAATTCTTTACGAAAAAGAAATCAACGTTTTTTATTGAACCCAAGATTTCAAAAAATTCTGAGAAGCGAAGTCGAAATAAAATTAGTTAAAAATATATTAAAAAAAAAAGTTTTTTGAGGTTTTTATCAAGGAAATTCCCTGAAAATTTTATCCTTCTCAAAATAGATAATCGAAATTTTACAAATTGAAAGACCAATCAAAAACGATTGGTCAATCCTTGAAAATCGGAGGAAAAAAACTCTCATTTCAAGCTTTCTCAAATTTTATTTTGTTCCATAATTTTCGATGGACGAAAAGCTTTTCTGCCTTTTTCACTTGGAAAAATTTTTTCTCACTTAAGTAAATGAATCATAACTAGCTTTGCAGAGTTTTAAGTGAGATTTTTGAGGAATAAAATACAAATTTAAACACATTTTACTTATTTATTTTAATGCTGGAGTCTTAAATACACCACTTGTAATATGATTGTTATACGTGTATTCGGTATCTTCTTCGTTTTCAATCTTTCTAAACTCTTCCATCGATTCTTCAGAAATTCCATGTTCAGGGTATTTTTCTTGATACCTTGAATAAAAAATTTAGCTTCTCTTCGAAATTATTTAAAATTAGTACCTTTTAATAACATCTTTTTCAGTGAGGTAAATGCCTGGCAATTGATTTCCGAGAGAGACCCAGCCCGGTCTTCTATTATGAGGACGAGCAAATAATTCGCATTTTCTTCCTCCAGGGAATATTCTTTCAATCAAAAGATAGATTTCATCTGGTTTACGACTTGTTTCTCTAACCTATAGAAAAGAGGTAAGGAACTGAATAACTCTCGTAATTTGACCTCAGAAACAACGACATCACAGTCGATATTTTTATTGATCTTTGGATTGCCCTTGATTCCAATCAAGCAATGTTCTTTACTGTGGTTGAGCCAATGGCCGGTTCTTCCGGTTCTGATGATTCTTTGAAGTTGGTTTGTTTTGATCCAAACCATTTCCTCGACTCTTTTATATCCCCAGATTTGCAGGCAATCTCTTCCAAGTTCCATGGCTCTTCCTGTAACCCACAAGAAAATCAACCCTTCTTCCTGCAATAAATCGACTCTCAAGGCTTTCATTTCATTATCTTTCAATGTTCCATAAGGAAGCTAGGGGAGTAGTAAAACCATTGAAATTATAATTCTAAAATTACTTGCATGTGAATATCCCATGGAGGATCGCACATCAAGACATCGAATTTGCCCAAAACTCTAAAGTCAAAGTATCTGAGATCAGAATTTATCCACTGTGCAGGTAAGCCTTCAGAATTTGTATTGTTTGCCGAATCCATCTTGTCTTTTTTATCAACCTAGAAATTGAAGGATTCTTTTCTGGAACAAAATCATTTAAAATACATCGACAGTTTCAAGTTCATAATGGATGAACTTGCAATAGTCCATATGTCTACAAGTATCAAGATAAGAACAGTTTCCGAGAGACACATCTGTATGAGGCTTGATGATTTTTCTGAAATGCACCTAAAGGCTTGGTAAGAATCATATTCCCAGAAAATAAATCCACTTTATTGCAAGGTGCGTAACTTCTGATAAGGTTACACTTTTCTCTGGTTCCGTGCTCACAGTAATCGATCTTTTTGGATCCTTTGGATTGGAACTATTTCATTTTCGGTCAGATATTATGGAGTCTAAAAATTCCAATTACTCTTTCTTGCAGCAGCCTTTCTAAAGTAGAGGAACCTTGATCTTCTTGAGTTGAATCCATAAGAGCTCTTTCCAAAGCTGAAGGTCCCTTGGTTTCTTCGACCTCTTTTTTGGCTGGGTGATGCTCCAAAGGAAGAGGCGGCTGCATGAAATGTCCATAGGGAGGGTTAACTGGTGGTGGTTTGAGTTGTGTTGGTGCAGGTCTTTTGATGGTTGGCTCTTCCATTGGTGGAGGAGCTTCAGAAGCCTTGAATTTGGGTCTTTCCTTGAAATATTCTCGATTTAACTGGTGAAGCTTGTCATAATTCACAGAAATAATGAAGTCGACAAGCATTCTGCCCAGAGAATCTTCCTGGAGTTGAATTGCCCTCCTAGTCCGGTTAGAATGTGACTGGTAGAAATCTTTTTTGTACTTATACTCGAGTTCTTTCAAAATATCTGTAAAATTGAGACTTTTCATGACTGACTGGGCTTGTGGATTGCTAAGAAAGTTATGACTGGATTCGTCAAATATACCAACTTTCTAAACTCGTCCTGCATCAATTTATAGAGATTTTGCGAGTCAATAGGGAAGTCAAACTTTGGGCAGCACATGAATTGCAAAGTAAAGGCTCGAAGCTCTTCCTGAGTCTGCAAAGAAATTAGTAGTTAGAGCGATGATCGTTTAAATTGTGCATACTGACGGATAATAAAGGAAATGAATTGTTGCAATGGGTTCATTCTGAATATGGTTCACTACCTCCCTTTCCTTCTCCTTCTGGGTAATTTTATCTAGAACAATGTCAAAGGTCTTTCAAGAATGATATCTACCCTTCTTTTTGTTGGACTTTTTGCTTTTTTTCTCTTTGTCACTCATCCCAGGAGAAATAAGATTTGCTTTATTTTATTTTAATTCAATCGAAAATCACAGAAAAACACAAAAAAAAAATAATTTTGAGACAAAAAAAAGAATCGATACTTTCTCTTCAAGCTGCTCAAAAAGAAGATTCGATTCATTATTTTTGTGGATGAGAAATCTCCCATTCTGATTAATCTCAAGGATTGACTGAAGTATGAAAGAATTCTGATGAGACCTTGGATGTAAAAGACGGAAAAAAATTTGAGAATGTTCTTTGGTCTCAAAGAGACGAAATTTGTCTTATCTCGGGATATGATTTTTTTCGGGGACTCAGAAGGAGCTTTTTTTTTCAGCATGACTCTTTGAATTTTCTTCTTCATCTCACAAATTTCATCATTTTTCAATGGTTCTTTTTTAACCAAATTTTCAAGCCAATAATTTTTCTCTCAAATTCCTCAAATATCAATCAGCATGTTGTGTGTTGGAGTTTCTAAGCATAAATAGATTTTCGAAAATAATGCTGTTAAAATTAAAAAGCTATTTCCATAACTCTGAGCACTCGATGACAAATATTTGGATTCCCTGCTCTCTCTTCTTGCTCGTTTTTCATGAAAAAGCCCTTCTTTTGGTCCATTTGAATGATCAATTTCAAAAGAAAATCAAAGAGAATTTGAAGCTATTTTTTCGCCCAAAAAAGACAACGAAAAAATCCCATAGATTCCTTTCTCCAATTCCCTCGTCCATCAAGAATTTTGAAAAGATGAATGAAGTCAAAAGAAAAACAATTTATTTGGATGAGGAAAAATGTATTGAAATTTCATTTGAGGTTGACTGTTTAAGATAAATTACAGTTAAGAATCGTTAAGTTTGAATTCTTCCTAAATTGCAGTCTATGAAGAATTATGCTCCAAGCTAGCTATCCCTTTTCATTCCTCCCCACAGTTCAGAGTTGGTGCCTTGACTCCACTCAAGTTTTTGCTCCAAACCACAACAATTACTCGTCGATAGAATGGAAGGAATCTAAAATTATCATTTTGACAGGACCAACACGCTTGCTATTAAAATGTGCTAGATTTAAATATACTCTTAAAATATTTATTAAATCTATCTGTCATATATGAGCTCTCCGGGCATCAAGCAAAGCCGTTTTCTCTCAAGGAATGGTCTTGATATTGTTGCAAAGCCTTCTCAATATTTCAACTCTTATTCTCTGATGACTGGATCTGTGAATTACAAAGGTGCAATTTACAGTTTGAAGAAGATCGATTTAAAGGAGGATCTTGAACTCACAGAGTTGCCTGAAGTTCAAATTGTCAATCTCAATTACTCGAATCCTTATCTAATCCGCTATTATGATTATGTTTTGGAACAAGATTACATTGACGGTGCTTGGGTCAACCGTGCAGTGTACATCCTGATGGAAAATTCCGATTATGATTTGAAAACGTATATCATGAAGTACGGACCCCTCAGCTTAGAGAATATCTTGAAATTAACTGAAAGCTTGGTTGGAGCGAATTACTACCTCCAGAAGGAAATAAAAATTGCACATGGAGACATCAGACTCCAGAATATTAGAATAATTTTAAATCAGACCTCTGGTAGTCAAAAAAACGACCAGCTCACTTTCAAACTTTCTTACTTTGATGATATCTTGAGAGCAAATAATTCCCACAGCCGAAACAAAAAAGACTCTCTCTCATATATGGCTCCAGAATTGCTCAGCTCTTCGATTATTACTTCAAGCTACTGCAATCAAACAGCAATATACACACCTTCAGAAGAGCTGCAGAATCTGATTGCAGAATGTGCTGATGAGCTCCGATATGATCCCTTCCGAGCAGATGTATTTTCAGCAGGGCTCACAATATTCTCAGCAGCAACCGGGATCATTTTCACCCTCAACAACGATGCCTGCCAGCCCTTTGAAGTTTTGAGAGACGGCAGAACCGAGATTCCAACTTTAAATAAAAGCCTTCGCATCATAAAAAACAGATATCAATGCCCAGGACTTTCAGAGATCATCCGAATCATGACAAACCAGAATCCCTTGTTTAGATATGACTTTGAGGAACTCGCAGTCAGAATGAATAAAATCAGAAATCTGAACCCGGCTTTCCCTGAGGTCGAGCTCGTGAGAGAAGAGTCTAATTTAAGACAAGAACATGATTTATTAAAAGAAAACTACTGGGAACTGCAGGAAATGCTCACAGAAATAAAAGACAGAGAAAGTGAATACCAGCATACAATCGAAAGCTTGAAAGAGCAACTCCAAAGAACAAATGTCCATCATCAAAATACATCTTACGGAAAGCTCTATCCCCACATACCGCTCACTGACTTGTCTGCAATCACTCCTGTGGATGATGACAATTTGAGCTTTTTAAGTTCAGCCTCCAACTCCCCCAGAAAAGCCCTGGGGGCGCTCATATCAAATGAAAAAGATGCCTTCAAAGGTCTCGAACTCAAAAACACTTTAGTTGACCAAGCTCAACAACTACTGAATGCAACCAATACAACTCGAGAAACAACTGCGACAAGTTATCATAAACCGCATTATTCAAATCATTCCTACAAAAAAGTACCTGAGATGTTTGTTTATTTCTGTTCTAACTGAATTTTAGGGAAATCATGAAGATAAAAAGTACTATAAAAGAAAAAGATAAATTTTCCAGACTTTGTTTCTTTTCAAGCTCCAATTAGTGTTGATAAAAATTTCTCCAACTTTTCATATACTACATGTATCTAATGAAGTTCGTGCAAAGTTTTATACTATTGGTATCTCCTTCTTTCTTTCAAAGCAGGCAGTTTCCCTCTTCGAAAAAAGAATCTACTACTTTACTCCATTTCATATTGTCTTTTATGAACAACTTCCTTCCTCCCTCCCAATTTTGTTTCAATCAGACTTTGTCTCTTTAATTCCCAGATTTTATCACCTTTCCTCATCCGAACAAAACTGCAAAAATGTAAAAATCTGAGAATATGGACAATCTTTTGTGATATTTATCATCAACGATTTTGGTTAATTTAGAAAACCACTTTTGAATGAAGATAACATTCAATATATTTTCAAAACAAAAGCTTGAAACTTGGAAATTTGAGGGCAGGGCTTCCCAATCTCTCTCCAGAGATCCAAAAGGATTGAGCCGTGATCCAAACATAAATTTCTTTTGTCAAGAAATGAACAAAAAAATCCTAAAAAAATCTTTTGGAAAAAATCCAATTTTTTCTTCTTTCTTCGGAAAAAATTCAGATTCGACGAATCTACTGGAGCCCTGTTTGGAGAGGAAGAAGATTTTTGGAATACTTATCAAAAATTCAAACAGGATTTTCAGAGACAAAAACATTTAGCAGATTTAAATTGAAATCCGACTTGGCCGGAGGAATGAATTTTTCTTCTCATATTGGAAAATCAATTTTTCAACAAGATAAAAAAATTCAACTTTCAAAAGCTCTTCAGCTCTTGGAATTGTTTTTTTGGAAGTGAGAAAAAAATCCAATAAAAAAGAAAAGAATTTCATTCATTTCTTTGATTTTTAAAAATAAAGATGCCGTTCAAATATTCAAATAGTTTCATGCTGCTGGTTGGTTTTTATTTCTCTCATCATTGAGATCTTCTTATTTGATTTAAAATTAATGAAAATGTAACAAATAATTAATTATAATGAATAAGCATTGAGAAAATCTTGATCAATTAAGCCTGGAGTTACTTTAAAAAATAATTAATCTTGTTCAAGCGTGAGATTAATATAACAATCAATTGCATAAAAATAACTGTGCTTGCTAATTAAAGATGCCTCCTAAAGCAAAGAAAGCAGATGTAAGATCCTCAACCCTCAACTTTTTTGACATTTCGCATAGGGTAACAGAAATCAGGATCCAGTTGACGACGGAACTGGTATTCCAAAGAATGAAGTGGCTTTCAAGTTTTCTTTCCAAGTCAAACAGAATGAAGTTGAAAATATATTGATTATGTTTGAGTGGATAAGCCAAAGTGACTTGAGCGCTAGAGAAAAGTTTGATACTGAGCTCATTGAATGCTGGAATCAACCCAATCCCGAAGGTAAAAAGGAAATCTTGGAAAGCCTCTAATTTTGATGCAGACCCAACTCTTTTGAACTACGAGACGGAAGTCCCTTTCCTTAGAATCGAAGACAAATTTGTCAAAAATATTTGTTCAAATAAATTCTACATTCACTTTGTTTCTGTCGAAGACCAGTGTGTTAAAGACTCCATTTCTCTCCATTACAGTCCATTATTAACTGTAAAAGGTGAACAAAAAGTAAACTTCTTTGATTTTCTTGAATACTAACAACATCCTAAAGCTGGAGTTTTGCTCTGATAAAATCAAGATTCCTCAGATCGAAAGCTTCAAGGTCACCCTCACTGCTGATAAAGAGCTTTTAACACCATTATTTAAAGACTATTTAAACCCACTCGAAATCTGCATTATCGGAGCAAAGGAGATGCCTCTCAATGTCTCAGATTACAGCAAAAAAGAGCCAGTTTATGTTCAAGCCAAATTTGCAGACGGAACTCTTATTAAAACTCACGAGCTCCCTTATAGCTCATCTTATAAATGGATGTACAAGCAAGTTATTTTGGCGGGTCTTATGGATCCTGTAAAACTCCTCGAGCATCTCAGAACAACTCCCTTGCAATTTGAAG
>Ga0182738_1002377_pt1 | contig 22400 bp, 20 predicted proteins | sample eDN5th30CBELigMG_FD_128876 | JGI IMG/M metagenome (GOLD analysis project Ga0182738, IMG submission 128876) | Enriched Miracle-Growth compost microbial communities from Emeryville, California, USA - eDNA 5th pass 30_C BE-Lig MG (version 2)... ...
AATCACTTCCACACAGATCATGATCTCAGTTAACCGATGCTTTCTTGTGTGCTTTTTCTTTCTTCTCTTTGAACAAAAATTTTGAGAATTTTTTTTCTTCTCTGGGAAATTTTTCCTTCCAGAAAATGTTTTTCATTTGTTTCCTGAACCAAATCTTTCCATGTCTTCTTGTTTTTTCAGCAAGTCAACTTCAATTAAAGTAGATATATAATATATCTTCTTTTTTCCAAGAGATTTCGCAATTTCTCAGTCATTCTTCCAGGGACACGTTCATTATATTCCTGCTTTTGCTATGCATGGATGTTTTACCCATCTAAAATTATGAACTCCAAAGAGATCTGAGTTTTGTGGACAGTCATTCTTCTCTTTGAAAAAAGAATCTTCTGCATCATCAATTGATAAAAGATTCTCATTCATTGATTTTCGATGAAACTGAGAATTCATCTCATTTTCTTTTTAGAAAACTTTTTTATTTTATTAAAATTTCCACAAAAAATTTTTTCATGCCTCTGTTTTTGTAATTTTTTAATGGGGAGAAATTTGTTTTCGGCTTAATATTCATTCCCACTTTTCTAACGCATGAAAGGTTTTTTCATTTCCCTCAAGATTTCGAAAATAAATTTCATCTTTGACTATTTTTCTTCTAACTTCTTGTGAACACAAAAAGTTCATGACCTGTTGTTTGTGAAGGACTTTGAATCATCCTTTGATTTCGAGTTGGTGCATCATTCTTCCCTGTCCTCTGAACTCGACCGGTACTTCCACCAAAATTTTGAGGTGGACAAAAAATTGAAAGAAAATTAGTTGACGAGTTCCATTGGCGAGAATTTCATTTCTCCAGAGAAAAAAATTTCTTTTTTTTTTTATTTTCCCAATCTCAAATCTTTTTGAGAAAATTAATTTTTTCTGGAGTCTTTCTCTCGCTATCAGAGTTAAAAAAAAATTCCTTGTTCCAGGGAAAAGAATTCCAATCAGAGATGGTGAGCTCTCTTTCTCCATCTTTGCTCGGAGTAAAATGGCTTAAACAAAAATAATGAAAAAAAAGATCATTTCTCGACAGATCTTTCCCAAAAAAAATCTACAAAATTTCAATTGACAAAATTTCATGTGATTTTAATCCTTCATGGCCCACGGCAGTTATTTTGTTCAAGGATTGAAAATATATACGTTTTGATACATTCTAATGGGAATCACTGAATCAGGTCAACGCTGAAGTTTTATCAGATGAAGAATAAGTGGTCTTCTCTCCGAAATGAAGACGAGTTAAATTTCACTTCTGAAAACAAAAATTTGCTTACTCTCTCTATTTCTTGAAAAAGTATATTCGCTTTAATTGAAAAGTTTTCAAGAAACTTTCTCTTCATGCGTCGGTTATTTTGCGGATGGCGGAAAGTCCAGTTTTGGATCACTACGACTCTACCAAAATTCAGTTTTGATATAGACAATCCAATATCCCTGATTCCACTACAAAAAGTTTTGGACCCCCAACTAAATTCAGAAAGAAAAATCTATGCTAATTTTGATAAATCCTTGTCAGAACACTATTAAATCAGTAGACAATATGTAGTAAATTTCTAAGTTGATGTTTTTTAAATAGGTATCATACCAGGACTAAATATAGTTATCAATGACTTCTTTCTGTTTTGGCTCGCCCAATCTGTCAAACTGCTTGAACCTCATCACAAAATGAGCTTCTCCCTATAAAATAATAAGTAAGTGATAAACTATTTAATTTGCAGACTTTTGTTAAGGATCTCAGATCAGAGCCATATTCGAGAATTTCATCAAGTGGCACAACAGCCCTAATAAGATTTTTCCTTGCCACTTCATTGTCTTTATGCCCAGCCTCTTCATTGATCTCTGTAATAATGCCTCTTCTGTTTCCTGTGATATCACTCACGACTTGATCAACCATTTTAACTGGAGTTGAAACGTCCACTTCCATAACAGGTTCAAGGAGAACTTTATTTGCTTTCCTTAGTAAATCCTCCATAAGATTCGCAGCACATCTCTCGAAGGTGAAAGCATCAGACCTTTCTTCAGAATAGCTTCCACCAACAACTGTAATTTTTGTATGCAAAACTTGGGCTCCTATCAGGTGACCTTTCAACAAAGCATTTTGAACAGCAGTTTCAATGGCATATATCAATTCAAATGGAGCTGACTTGAGAGAAAATCTCTTGTCATGTCCAAATTCATCAGTTACTTCCTCCTGACAAATGATTCGAAACATAAAATGAAGAAAAAAATACCACAGCATTTCCATGTGTTTCAGCTCGAATAACCCTGTAGTTTGCAAACTCAGATGGTCCTTCCTGATCTTCGATTTGTTGCTCGTATAATCTCTCTCCTAACGCGGCAACCCTAGTTCTCCTAATTCTATGTTTGTATTCATTGTAGAGTTGCATGAATCCTGGACTTTGGCCAAAACCAAATTGAAGAATATTTCCTCCAAGGATAATTTTTGCTTCTGGAGCAGTCTCCTCTGGAGTGACAAAATCTTCTGGGGCAGCAGGTTCGATCTTTAACTCGATGTGTGCATATCGAGGTCCTTCAGATACACTTTTGATCAACCTTCTTGTGATCAGATTTTTTAAAAAGAATTATTCTACTTGGCCCCTAATTGGAAAGCTTCACTCACTGATTCTCTATATGAAACTTTGGTTCTGCCCAATCTGATTTTTACTCCAAATTCTGATTCTAATCGATCTCTGAAAACCTGAATTTATCTGATAAATCGAGATTTTAATTTGCTTTGAACCTGTAAATGGAGTTCTCCAAGTCCATAAACCAGAATTTGCCCTGTCTCTTCATTCTCTTCAACATACTAAAGAATTAAGCTGCATTGTCTTATCAACTCCTTACAAGACTTGGATCTTCTCTTGTTAAAATTGCGCATGCCTAAAATGATTAACGAAGAACTATTTTAAAGGAAACCTTCTCCAATTTTGATTTATCTTCAAAAGTATTGTATTCAATGGAAGCAGTGAATACGGGTGATGGTGTTTCAACTCCTTGAAGAGTAATTCTTTCAGTATCCTTTTGGTCTATCAAAGTGTCAGCAGCGAAAGTTCCTCTAAAAAATTATTACGATTATTTTTTTTTGGAAAGGATTACTTTAAGCCATGGATCGCTGCAATATCTCCAGCATGTAACTCATTTGCCTCTGAAATTAGTTTTAATGATGTTTTCAGCAATTCTTTTTTACCAATGTATTGGTCAGCTCTCACTCTATAAATTTGGGCTCCTTTCTCAAGGATGTTTCTGGAAGTATTGTATAAGTGACAACGATTGGTTAATGTTCCCGAATAGATTCTGACATATGCAAGCTGTCCTTTGAATAAATCATTCACAACCTATTCGAATAAAATTTTATTTCCTTTCAAAAAATACTTTAAAAACAAAGGCACAAAGTTTCTCATCTTTTTTTGGTTGACGGAAGACTTCCCTTTGCACTGCACTATCCCAGCCAATAACTGGACCTCTTTCAATAGGAGAAGGCAAATATTTTATAATGCCATCCATTAAGGGTTGGATTCCCTTGTTCTTACCAGAACTTCCGACAAATACTGTGCAAGCTTTCAATGGATTTTTCAACACAGCTTCTCTGATAGATTTTTCAAGTCTTGCAGAATCAATAGTTTTATTTCCTAGGTAATCTTTCTAAAGTGAGAATTATTAATACCAAAAAAACACAATTTTCTTACAGCTAGATCTTCATCATAAGCAGAAACGGCCTCGATCAGTTTTTCTCTTGCAGCTTTCGCTTTTTCATAGAGAGTGTTGCCTTTATGAATGTCACCAGTTTTTACCTCATCACCAAGCTCATCTTCCCAAGTAATTTTCTAAAAAATTCAGGTAAAGCGACTTTTTCGAGATTTACTTTCATATTAATGAGGTCAATCACTCCTTCAAAGTGATCTGAAGATATAATTGGGATTTGAACCACAAAAGGATCCACATCTAATTTTTCTTTAATACTCTCCAAGCAAGATTCAAGTGAAGCATTCATTTTGTCCATCTTGTTTATAAATATTATTTTGGGCAGGTTAAATTTATTGGCATGTTGCCAGACAGTCTCACTTTGAGCCTTTCACAATTATGAAAGCATATTTTTTATATCTACCTGGATGCCTCGAACTGCATCGAAAATGGTAATTGCTCCGTCCAAGACTCTCAATGAACTTTCAACCTACAAAAATGTTTTACAAAAAATTCGACAGATGAAAAGGTTTTTTCCCTCTCCTTCTGCTCAACCCTCTTCCAGTTGAGCTAACTTCTATTTTCCTTTGCAACCCAAAAAAGAACTTAATGGAAGTTTGGAATTAAAAAAATGTTTCCTTACATCTGCGATAAAATCAACGTGTCCGGGAGTGTCAATCAGATTGAACTGATGTTTCTTCCAAGAAAACGTAATTGCTCCTGATCTTATAGTCAAACCGCGATCTCTCTCAAGCTCCATGCAATCCATAATAGTTGTTCCTTCATCCACACCTACAAGAGGTTACATAGCTGACAATCAATGAATTACTTCCAGGCACGACCACTGCTCCAGAATAATAGAGCATTTTTTCGGTCGTTGTGGTTTTACCGGCATCAATATGAGAAATCAACCCAAAGTTTCTGATGAGGTTGAGGTCATTGAAGGATTGGACTGGCAGGAAGGTGCCGCCAGCTTTCAATCTTTCTTGACGCTCGCTGTAAATCTTCTCTTTAATGTTTGTTGAGAAGTTGTTTTTCACTCGGCAAGCAGACAAGGCTTGGCTTGTGCTCAACTTCGAAAAGGAAGAACAGAGTTTTTTCAGCATGTTTTAGTTTTACAAAGTTTATTTTTATAAAGCTAAATGAATAGTTTTGCAATTATACTTCGAGAATAATAATAAATACTATCGTCAAAATTTAACACATACATAGAATTTATTCACCTTTTTTCTATAATCAATATTCTGTTTTAGAACCCAAAATTCTAAAAGAAATTCAAGACAAAGAGGACATAGGATGTTTTTTGAGGTCGCCAAGAATATCGATCGGCAAAAATTTCTTCCTTTTCGCAGATTGCAAAATTCAGACTCTTTGAGGAAAAGTGCCTCTCATTTCCATTTTCCATCAATTGAAAACAACATCTTTAAAAAGAACTTCTTTTCTTCGAGTCAAATTCAGAAGTACAGGTCGAAAACACAAAAAAGTAATTTTAGGTATGTCATCTGCTGGGCGCTTTATGAGAGCCAAAAAAAACCCGCTCAAACTGAATAAAATAATATTATAGCAAATTTCATAACTTGATTAAATCAAAGTCTCAATGAATTTTTTGTGCTTTTTTTTTTCAAGACTTTGAGAACAAGATGGCTTTAGAATTCAATCAAGAAGATTTCCATTCTTTGGAATAAAAGAGGAATTTAAAAAGAAAAACTACAGGCAACCATAGTTCAGTTTTCACTTTTTCAAAGATCATCGAAATTCGAACTCACTGAAAATTTCAGAAATCTGATATGCAAAAAATTTATCTGAAAAACTTGCATTTTTTACAGTTGAATTCGAAAGAATTTTTTTCCGAAATCAAAAGTGTCATTGTACCAGAATAACAAAACAATGAATTCAATGTGTTTGTCACCAGAAATAATTTATGAAAGAAGTGAAAAATCCACTAAAATTAAATTTTATTACAAGAGATCTTCTGGATCAAATAAAGCAAAATAATTCTATTCTGATCACACCTCGATGCAATCCAAAGCTCTTCTTTGCCCAGTTTGTTTTTCAGGTTATGACCAAGCAGAACATACCCCAAGAAATCTTCCAAAGTGTGACCATACCATATGTTCTAAGTGCTTGACAGCCATTCTTGCTAAGAAGGAAGAATTGAAATGTCCTTTGGACGACAGCTCTTTTTACCCAAATCAGACTGCCACAAAAGACTTTTCTATAAATTCTTTGGCTATTCAACTACTTCAGGAAAAGTCACAGAAAGATCGATGCTCACATCATCAAGAGAACGTGAAATTGCTATGCTTGAGTGATCGAACGAAAATGTGTGTTGATTGCATTCTTTCTGATTCTCATCAAGGACATGATGTCAAATCCTTAAGACAAATTCAAAATGACATTACCTCCAAGAAAGAAAATTTAGAACAATGGCTGAAAACCACTGAAATGAACGAAAAAACAATCGATGATCAACTTGAAGAAACCAGAAAGTCTTTAATTGATTTAGTGCAAACACAATGCAGAAAGTTAGAGCTTGTTATTGCGAATAAGGGAATTGAGTTAATGAAAGAAATCAATTCCTTCTTCGAAGAAGAAACCGAAAAACTAGACCAACATCTTAAAAGCAGCCGAAAATTAAAACAAGACTTGGCCCAAAAGATCTCAAAGATTAATAATCTCCTCAGTAGAAATGGCTACTTTGAGATTTTCGATGAACTTAACCTCCCCAACCCATCGGAGATTAATCTAAAGCCTGCTCACACACAGTTGGATTTAATTCGCACCAAGAGCAGGAAGGTCGCTCAGAACTTCAACCACTCCTTTGACCACTGCAAAACTTATTTTGAGCAATTAAATATCCATTTGAACATCAATCCCCAAAACATGTCACCATCACCTTCTCGCATTGATATTCATTCTCAAATCTTACAAGAAAGCAACTCTCTTGTGTATAATGAGAAACTTGCTCGAGTTGAAGACTTGTTGCAAAACCCAGAAAAGATGACAATTAATTTTGAAAAGCTCGAAAAACTGAAAACTGCCAAAATTGCAATTGATCAATATTTATTCACTAATGAATATATGAAGAGCTTACTCTTCCTTTATCAGGATATCAAGGATCTAGACTCACTTGAGATCTTATTTAGCCCCCAAGACATTTCAGATGGTGCTTTTGTTAAAATCTTTTCAATTTTATTCCTTGACAACAACGAATTAAAAACCATCAAAATCAATTTAAATAATTGTAAAGTTGGAGACAGGAGCATTGCCTTCTTGGCTCAAAACGTTCTCTCTTTATCCAAATTCAGCAAGCTCCAGTCACTTGATTTGAACCTGACGAATACAGAGATTACTGACCAATCAATTAAAGAAATTACAGATTTCTGCTCTCCTCTTTTGAGTACCCTTGAAAGTTTCAAACTCAGTTTAGGAGGAACAAAAATCACAGATGAGAGCATTAATAAAATTTACACCAACATGTCAAAATGTAAAGTGTTTGCTTTCAACCTGTCAGAAACCAAGGTATCCGACAAATCTATCAAGATCTTTGCCCAAAGTTGTTTATCTACAATGAAAAATCTTGAAAGCCTTAGCTTTAATTTATCTGCAACAAGAGTAACTGATCAAAGCTTTACCGAAATATTGTCAGCTCTTGAAAATATCAAAGAATTTATTATGGATCTGGGAAGTACCAAAATCACCGATAAATCTCTTGACATGCTTGGAAGAATCATGCCAACTTCAATGAAAAATTTGACCAATTTTGAACTTCATCTTGATAGCACTCACACCACTAATAGAGGACTTAAGCAAATTTTCATTCCCCTTCCCCATGTCAAGCGTTATATTTTATACTTAGATTCCACTGAAGTTACCAATAAAGGACTCGAAATATTCACCAAAGTGACTCTACCTTCATTTTTAGAGTTGGAAATCTTTGAAATGTATTTATCTGATACCAAAGTCAATGATCAAAGTTTGAAAGAATTATTTAGCAATTTCAAACATCTCAGGGAGTTTACTTTGGATTTGAGTGAAACCAAGGTTTCAGATGAGACCCTCCAGAGCTTAGCAAACTTGGGCCTCATGAACATGAACTGTTTGGAAAGCTTTGAATTAGTCCTTTATGATACAGAAATCACTGATGATGGTTTGGCTCACATTTGCATTCCATCAAAGCATTTGAGAAGATACGTTCTACACCTTGACTCGACCGGGATTACAGACTATGGTCTAGAAATCTTGAGCCAGAAAGCTCTGAGATTAAATGAGTCTCTGAAAGTTCTCGAATTGCATTTCTTTGACACAAGAATCACTGATGATAGCGTGATGAAATTATTTTCAACTCTTTCCAATATCGAAAAACTTATCATCGACTTTGATTCAACAGAAGTCACAGACAAAGTTGGGCTTGCATTTATCAATTTGGTTCAAAAATCTCAACATCTCAAGCATTTTGATGTAGATTTCTCCAACACCCTTGTTAGTCCCAAAATTGTTGACAAAATTTCAAGCCTTAAAAAACCTTTGCAATAAATAAATTTGTATTTTCTTTCCTGTATAAAGTCAATATCAATGTTTAAATGTTTGTTTATAAAATCTATTCATAATGAAAAACTTGACAATATTTTATTCTAAAATCTAGCAGAAGTATAAATTTATACAAATAGGTTGAAGAAAAAGTTCTTTATTTCCAGATCAATTTTTTATGCAGCAGACTACACAAGAAGGTTTTACACTTGCAGTTAATATTCTGAAAAAGGCAAATAGTCAGTACTTTCTCTTTATAGCAAAAGTTTAAGGCATATTCTTAGGAATTTTAATCACTGCTGGAGCTGGTTTGTTTGAAAACGAAACTTTTAGATAATTATGATAGGTATGGGCGTGGATTCGGGTCTTCCTGATTTTAGAGGATCATCAGTAAGTCACAAGTCACAAGTTTGAATTTTATTAATCAAGTTAGGGGTTCTGGAAGACATACAAGAACTTTAGAGGGAAGTTTGAATTTACAGATTGTGCGAATCCTGCGTTTTTACGAGAGTACATTGGCTTTTGCAAACAATTTATCGATTTTTCTCATAGACATCCAAATTACTTTTGGGGGTTCTATGGACATAGACTTCATTTATATAGAGACACAGAGCCTCATGAGGGTTTTAAAATTCTTCAAGAAATTGTCAATCTTCCAAATGTCAAGGATTATTTTGTCATCACAAGCAATGTAGATGGTCATTTCCAAAAAGCTGGTTTTAACCTTTAACGAAAAATCCTCTTAAAGTATAGGATTCCCCGCAAACAAAGTTCATGAAGTTCATGGGAGCATAAATCATTTACAATGCACCAGATGTAACACCTTGACTTCAGCTGGTAATTGGACAAAAATCCATCTTGAAATAAAATGATTTTAGAAAAAACAACAGTCAAATATGATCCAGAAACTTTTGAAGCTTTCCCTCCTCTTCCTCAATGCACTAGTTGCAAGAGTAGAATGAAGCTCTTTCCTTTCAATAACAAATTAAAGATATACTCAGACCAAATATTTTGATGTTTAATGATGGAGAATGGGACCATCAAAGAAGTCATGATCAGGAAACTGAGTTTTATAAATTCAAAAATAAATTTGAAGAGTCTGTAATTCCTTTAAAATCTTAAACTAAATTTCAAAGGGGAGATACAGTCGTCGTCCTTGAAATTGGAGCTGGAGAGGCTGTGGCAACTATCAGATACATAAGTGAGTCCCATAGAAGGCAAATAAAAAAGTAAGTAAGTACTTTTTCCTTTAAAACTCACATTTCTCAAGCTGTTGGCTTATAAGAATAAATCCTCGAGATCTGAAACTCTCAGGGTATACTTTTAATGATGACCAAGAAAGATACATTCCTATTAAAGAAACTGGTCTTAAAGCTCTGACTGAAATAAAACAAGAGTTGTTTAAAGAATAAAATATATACATCATAATAATACATATTTCGACCAAATACACAAAAGTTTTTAAAAACGAATTAAATTTGGGAAATGTTTGCAAACTTCTGAAAATTCTTCACGTGAGATTGAGCCCTCGTATAAAAGCTAGCAAAAAAATTTTTAATCAATATATATGAGAAACCTTACGCTCATCTTCTTTAGGATCGTTTGCAATTTCTTTTCAATCTTTTTGATATCTTCGCCAATTTGTAATACCTCACAGAAATTATTCGCAAAAATTTCTCAAGCTTACTTTTAAGATCTTGATTGTTTCACTATAGAGGATATAGCCATTATCTTCGCTGTCATAAAGATCATATGCTAAAGACAATTTTTCTTCCAAAGACAAACTCAAATTCAGAATGACCGCAATTAAGACTTCTCTAAAAATTATGAGGTTCGGTTCAAAATTTTTCTCCTGATTACCTGAGATCAATCAAAGCCTTTTCAGTTGAAAAAAGTAAAAAGACATATTGCGATAATTCTCCATCTTTGAGACCAAAATATGATAAAAAGTCTTTATAATTTAAAATCAAGGTTGACTGACTATGGATGGATTTTGGATATTTTTTGAGAAAAGTGTTTTCATCAAGTCCGGTTTGCCTCATAAATTCTTTCATATACATTGCTCGTTCTCTCTTTTCAGATTCCATAGATTGGGATTCCTTTCTCTGAAAACCTGTGTTGCTTACTTTTCGATCATAATCTTTCAAAAAAGTGGTTGAATCTGAAATTGACAGTGAGTCCTTCTTCATTATTCCCACAAAACTGTCTTTATTGAGAAAATAGCTTGCTGTATTATCATTAAGCTTTGAAGTATCAACATTTTTAGTGGGATCTGAAACGGAAACTCTTCTATTCGAACTCAAATTCTTTCCTGTCGCCAGCTTGTAAAACTCTTCGAAGCGAACCCTTCCCGACCCTTCATAATCAAGCATTCGAATCATTTCGTCAATTTCAGCATCTGTCGCATTTTCTTCGAGAACCTCGAAAAAGCAGGCAATTTCGTCGGCAGTGATGTATCCATCCTTGTTTATGTCAATCGAGTTAAAGGTATCAATAATCTCCTTTTCATTAAGGCGAGGTATGAGTGTCTGCTGATTTCTATTGTCATCTTGGGTTGACCCATTCAACCCAGAGGGGCCTTTTTTAAATCGACTCAGCCTGTTTCCCTCCAGAACCCCCGCTGTCTGTTTCACACCCGTTCTGCTTTGAGCAGAATCGCCACTGAGTTGCTTTGAATATGAATCAATCACCAGAGAATGAGCCATCTTTGCTCCCCCTCTATCTTCTCTTGCCCAATAATCTACCATTGTGTTGTCTTCGTTATTTAAGGCTGAAAGCTAAAATTTAGACTTCGAAAGGAAAGCTTTCTTACGCTATTTGTGTTGATCTTAGTTTGCTCGAATAAATGAGGGTGATCTCTCTCCATTTTGAATAAAGGAGTCTCGTTAAAGTTGCTTCGATCAGTAGCAGGCCTACTATTCCTGACAAATTCTTGATGTTCAGTCAGTGGGATCCTCAAAAGCTTTGGATCTATCTTCCCTTGGTCCAGAGTGGCAATTAGACCGTTGATTTTCAAATCATCAGTATCTTGTCTTGTCACGGCAGGAGGACGTGTTTTCGCGATTGGAGAGGAAATATCCAAAGAGTCATCTTTTTTTGCAGAATGTTTTGAAAGAAAGCCAAAATTTGGAATTTTCGTAGCTGGTTTTTCTCTTTCATTATCTTCTTTCATTCGAAAATCTTCTTGCTGGGTGTTATCATCATTCATCGTGCTATGAACTCTTTCAATCTAGCCTACATAAGGACAAACTCAGTCGAATCGACTTACTTCACTTATATCCTGGTCGTCTAGATTAAGTTGCCCTCCTTTTCTTTTAATAAATCTGCTTTTGCTTGGTGCCTCGTCAAAGGAAGACTTTTCAAGCATTTTGGAAGGCTTTAATGCTGATTTTCTCCTTGGATTCTTTGCTTTCGAAGGCTCGGAAGGCTTAGAAGGCTTTATAGGGAACCATCCAAATTTTTTTTGCTTTTGATTTTTTGCTGTATCCTTCTTTACTTTTTTACTATCATCTATTTCTCTATCAAAGCATCCCTTTGGGCAGAAGAAGTATTACCACTATCAGAAGAGTAAGTATTTTTTACAAACAAATCAAGCTTGCTGTCTGCATTAGATTCCGCATGCATAATAATATATTTATTTGTTTATTAAGAAAAAACTATTAATGACCCACTTTGATAGTTCTAAATTCAAAGACAATTTAATACTTTTTCTTATAAATACAGTATACACTTTATTCGTTTTCGCGTGCTTCCTCGTAGACATAACCTCTGCAATTCGGAGCCCCGCAAAGACACACTAGAACGTCTGTATTTTTCAAGTCTTTCAAAGGAGCGCAATTATAGTCAATTGTTAGCTCTTCACCGGGCTGAATGTCTCGAAGGGCAAAAAATACAATTCGTGGCAGGAGCATATTCTTGTTCTCTGTGTGGACAGCCAATGCAACCATGTTCGGCCAGCAGCTATGGTTCACAAATCTCGAGTGATTCCCATAAAAGAACGCGTCAATCACAAGAGGAAAGTTTGCAGCAATGTCTTTCAGTTGCTTCATCTTGCGAGTTTCACACACTCCGTCGATATTTAAAGTTATTGTATTTGTAGACTCATCAATCGTCTCGACTTCAGCATGCTTGTTCAAGTCAAAGAGATAATTACAGTTCACTGAATCATACTTCTCTCCTCGCTTGTCACCTTCTTTCCTTGTAATTATCTCTCCACAGTATTCGATAATGAAGGTGCTAGCTGGAATGAATTCCTTGCTCTTCAACCCCCACATTTTTGCCTCGATGCCCTGGGCTCTTGGCTCATTTCCTTTGTAGACTTTATGGTATCTCTCCACAATAAAGTCTTCAACCTTTGCTTTGTTTACATCTCCTTCGTTCACGCAAGAATTCAAGCATAAACTTTTTGTACAAGCACATTGGGGCGTACACTCATAGATATGCATATCCTTGCTGAGGAGCTGATTCAGAATTTTCTTTTTCTCATATTTCTGATCGTAAAGATAGCATGCAGTCTTCCCGCAGTTTTCGAAATTATATCTCGCACAAGGACAAATTACAGGATCAGTACAGCCTCCAACACATGAGCAACTCTCGCCCAAATCTGTCTTTGCTTCAAAATAGTGCTTGGTCTTATTGTATACATTCTTATTGACGTAGAAAAAACTAAACCCTTCTCCTCCGTCGCTGTCAACTTCATTGTTGATACAAATATTCATATATTGCTCTGGCGTTTCCTGAGTTACTTCGCTTTCTCCCTGCTCTTCCTTGTTCTCTGGCACTTTCTGGGTACTTTTATCCTTTGTTCTTGCTAAACTTGCTTTTTTAGTTTTCTTCACTTCTTTCAAATTCACTTGAGATGATTTCTCTGAATCACTCTCGTCTTCCAAATCAACGATTATTTCAACGTTTGTTTTTTTGTTGCTTTTGATCTTTTTCTTAACTGGATGGACTTCTGATTCTACAATCATAATTTCATCATCATCATCCTCCTCCTCTTCTCGAGCTTTACTTTTATCTTTGCCATTTGCCACTCTTTTTGACCTCGGTATTTTAGTTTGATTTTTTCTAATTAAATTGAGTCCATCAGCATCGGAAATATCTTTTAAATTGATCCTTTCTTGCTTGTTTAAACTGTACTTTGAAGTTTGCTTCTCTTCTTCTTTGCGCTCTGAAAAGGTAGATAGCTCATCAATAATAATAACTTCTGGTTCTTCAATCTCAATCACTATTGGCTTTGACTTTTTCTCTTCAATCAGGCTGAGCAGATATTGGTCAATTGACATGTTCTTGGGAACTTTTTGAACATTCACTTTTTTCGATAATAATTGACCGCTCACAGTCTCTTTATTTGCGTTGTATATAAAGGCAATGTTGTGCAATACTGAATCCAATTCGGTCGCATCCGAGTACTTTTCGATATACTTCACGAGAGAAGAGTACTTTTGAACCTCTTCAAGGTTAGGAGGAGATTTCTTTGACCCTAATTTGCTTCCTTTCTGAAAAATTGGATTCTCTTCATTCTTCAGAAATTCAGCAAATAGCTGATTATCCAAGAAAGGAAAATGTTTCAATGGCTTGGTACTTTGTTTCCATTTGATAAGTTTTGTTTCCAGAGGAGTTGATTTACCAGCCTTTGATGAATCATTTTCAGCCACATTCGATTTATTCTTTGATTTTTGCAAACTCTTTTTTGATTTCATCTTTCCTCAAGCTGAGTTCTCTTCTGATTGAAAATCTTTTTTTTGCCTTTAAAAATTTACTTGAATTCGCAGTGAACAATGAAATTTTTTAACGAAATTAATATAGGTTAAATTTGCTATTTTTCTTGAAAATCGTTAGTAAAAAAATATTAACTGACTGATCATTCAGGCAAGAGCTGACATGAAAATTTTTTCCTCTTTTGAAGAAGAAATTGTCGAACCAGAGAGTAGAACATCTTCTTTTGTCGATATGGAAGGGGAAAAATTCCTGAGGAAATTTTCCTGAATCGAAAGGAGAAAATTTGCATCAAAATAAAAATTCCTGAAAAGGTTTTGTTAAATTTACATTTCTACTTTCAACCTTGATCTATTTTTGTTCGGATCCAAAAATGAGAGTTAAAAAGTTGCGATACAAGAAGTTCATATTTTTTTTGAAGGTGAAAATTGACTACCTCAAAACAAAAATTGTCTAGATTGAAGTCAAAGACCTTTTTCAAGTGTTTTATCTCCTCAAAAAATATTTTTATGACAAAAAAAAATTCCAAAAAAGTCAAGTCGAATTCGATAAAAAAATTCTGTTCTGTTTTGAAATTTCCTTTTTATCTCTCTCACCAGTTCACTCCTTTGAATATTTTATTCTATTTTTTTTTTTCAAGAATTGAAAATTTCAGACTCAAAAAAAAAATTCATCATCCTTTTTATTTCACTTAAAAAATTAAATTGAGGAAAATTTTCAGTGATTTAGGACCTCAATGAACATATACTCTTATTTTTTAATTTAAACCTTAATGAATTCTTCTAAAACGACATTTGAAAATAGCTATTATTCTCCAACTTCACCATATGGCAAAGCATCTCTCTGTGCTGATGATGATCTAGACAGATTTCAAAGAGAACGTAAGGGTTTTTAATGAAGTTACCATTTATTTTTTAGTGAGTCGAGATAAAATTGTTGAAATTTGGAAAAAGATGAGAGAAGGAGGAAACTCAAAAGATGGTATTGTGACAAAAGAAAAGTTTCGACAAATCTTTTTGGAACACTTTCACAATATAAAAATCAAAGAGTCCTTAGTTAATGCCATCTTTGAAAGTAAATCGCTTTGGTATCCTCTTTATTTTGACATTACTATTTAGGATTTCGCAAAGTAATAGAGCATAACAATAAAATAAACATTTTTAGAAAGACTTTTACCGAGATGATAGATACGATAAAAGAAGAGCTGAAGAAAAAAGAAATATTAGTCTTTCAGACTGGGATCGAGGTGAAATTGATTTGCATGATCTCGCAGTCTCACTTGCTATATTATCCCCTTTGAATTATGAAGATAAGCTTGAGCGTAATAAACTCGTTCCTGTCTGAGATTAAACGAAAATCTTTAGTGGTTTTTGATTTGACCGATATTGACGAAGATGGCTGTCTCTCTCCAGATGACATTTGTAAAATGCTTTTGGTCATTGAAAGAAACTTCTCAAAAGAGTCTTCTTTTATTGACTCTGAGAACGCTTCTTCGTTATACAATGTCGCTACGAAAAAAGCTTTAATGAGATTTAATTATCTGTTTTTATACGAAGCCCAAGAAGAGGCTCCTACTAATTCCCAAGGCAAGGCCCGAAAAGATAAACTTCTTGGTCACTTCAAAGGTAACTCATTTGTTTTTTCAAAAATTCTCACTGTCCTAGATTTTATGGAAAAACTTAATAATAAACAAACATTATTAAAGAATTTGTTGCCAAAACACTACAGCATGAGGTAAGTTTTTCTTCATCTTCCTGCTTCCTACAAAAATAGACGCGTTCTTAATAATCAAATCAAGGAGATCTCGTTCAATGTCCATAAAAATGAAGAAGAGTCTTTCAAAAAATTCCGTTCTGAACTTCATGGAAAACTTTGGAGAAATACTGATACCGAAATCAAGTATAAAGGCGCCATCAATAAGAAAGATGATCTTCTTAAATATCAGCACAAAGAACCTGGAGACCTCTCTTCTTATGGTATCAAAACCATAGATGAAGAGCCCCGAGTCTTAGAAAATACAACTGAAAATTTCAAACAAAAAGATTATCTGACCCAAGAAAAAAATTCCTCTCCAGAACACAGTAAATATTATTTTTCAACTTTGTCTCATCTTTGAATAGAAAAGAGACTGAAGGAGATGAGAGAAAAAGAACTTCCAAACCTTGGCCTAATCTTTGGAAATAAGCATGAAAAGCTGATGAAAAAAAGAGATAATTCCCTTCCTCCTATAGGAAAAATGGCCAACAACCCTGATTTAAAAAATCCAGTCATTGAAATTCCCGATTTGAGCTCCATGGTTGAAAAACGAGTCGAAAGATTAAAAAAACAATACAAACACCTTGATCCAAACTACAAAGAGTTCCTTCTCAAGAGATTAACAAGTTCAAACGATACAAATAAAAATAAATCCAGTCCCCATACTAAACAAATTAAAGCTTATAAATTTTTACTCTAATAATATTTTATTTTATCTCATACATCGATGATACTCTTATCCCTCCTTCAGACAATTTCTTATAAAATTTTTTGGATAAAACACCAAAATAATAGTTTCAATCAAGAAGTGGAATAAAAATAAGATAAACTTTAAATTCAAAACATACTATGGAAGAATCAAAAATCTTTCCTTCATCAAACCGACCATTACTCCAAAAGCCTCGATCTATTTCGATTCCAAGAATACGATCTCAGGACGAGTTAAATGTTTCGACACCGCTCACTCCAAATCGAACGGCTTTAAGAGCGACAAGAGCTTATCAGATAGATCAAGAAGCACTCCAAAAGTACAAAAGAATTCTCGTTAGCAGAGCTATTTGGGCTTCAGTTTTTCTCTTCTTGGTTATTGTCGAAAGAGTCTTTGCTGACTATCTCAGAACTGATGAAAACAATCTGATCATATGGCTACAAGCTATTTTCAAAGTCACTTATTATAATTCCAACTTCTTTCTCCAGCCAGTTGTCTTTCTGGAAAACTATTTATATTTCTGCCTTTTACTAACACACTTTTTCATCATTTTATATTACTTTTATAATGCTGTCATTTGTCTCAAGATCATGTTTACGACTTTTAATGTTATGGCTCTTATCTCACTTTTGGAAATAGTTTTTGGAGACCCACGACCTTACTGGCATAATGATCAGATTGTTGGAGCTGGTTGTGAAGTTTCATACGGATTCCCAAGTTTCACAATTTTCTGCGTCTTGTTCATCTTTTTGTATACATGGTATTGCTTTGAAGAAGATGAAGATGACGAAAGCCCTTGGGACCGAAATGATAAAATCAAATGCTTTTTATTTGTTCTATTTTTCAGTACTTATTGCTTCCTCAAAGTCCTTTCTGGGTTTGATTACATCAGTCAAATCCTCTTGTCAGTTTTGTACGCCTTTCTTTTCTACTATCTTGCTATTTTCATGGACAAAACAGTTACAAAACTTGTTGAAAAATCTTCCATTGATGTTCAAGCAGCAAAAGCATACAGCATATTCTGGATGGTCTACATTTTGATTTTTGCAGCACTCTCAATCGTCATCTATGTTACGGCAAATGCTTTCTTCAATATCAATTGGTTCTCAAATTACGTAAGCCCCCGTTATAAATTGAAAATAATTCCTCTTTCTAATAGTTTAATTGTTTGGAAAAGTATCAAGAGACAAAACTCCTCCAAGATACACCTTATGATCATTTGATTGGAGCATGGGGCTCATTTCTGAAAACTGTCACTTTATTTGCTCTCTTAGGTAAAAAAGTTTCACAAATCATTTCTGACAATTCTCTCAAGGAGCTGTTTTCGGAGCTGCAAAAGCTTTTCGTGACTTCAAAGGGATTTTGTGGTATGCAACCACGACCAAAAATAAAACTATGATGACTGCAATTGCTCATGTCTGTGTTTTACCATCATGGATCCTTGTGAGTTTCCAATCACTTTTCATTGGATTTTTTGAAAAAGGTGGCATAGATTCCTATTTGTTTAATGCCGTTCATTTTGCCATCCTCTATGCAATTATATTCGGGGTTCTCCCTAAACTTATTTTCAAAAGATTAAATCTCTTGAATCAAGATGCAGGATTTTATGTTGTTGCAGATGAAATGATCAAGCTTGATAGTTCCGATGCCATGTAAATAAATCCATGTGTTCAAGTTTTTAGTAAAATTTCATTTCTTCTTTTTATAAATGTTCAACCGTCTATACCTTTGCCTAATGTGCCTAAAAATCAAAAAAATTCTTTTCTAAAAACATATAGATATTTATTGGGTAAATTGGAAATGACTTTAATTAATTAGCAAGTCAACAAAAACTAGCCAGGGAAATCACTTTCACTGTATATAGCATAGGATTAAACAAGGAAAATTTATAAAGTAAAATTTAACAAGATTATTAAAAAGCAGAAATTACAATGGTGGAAAATACAGACTCCATCCCCAAAGAATATGATGAATTGCAACTTCGATCTGATTCCATTATCAAGAAAATCCTTGCTCCCAATGGTTTGTATTCGACTATTTCTTCACCTTAGCTTTCCTAGAAACTGTTCTCTTGTCTTGCTTAGTATACAAATATAACAAAAGACTCAAGAGGCAAGAGAGAACTTTATTAGTGACAACCAAAGCCGTCTATAACATCAACAGACAAGAGGTTCTCGTCAATATCATCTCAGCATTCCATGGACCCTTCGCCATTAGAAGAAAAATTGACGTCTCAAAACTCTCTGGTATCACAGTCAGCGAATTAAGCTCAGAGTTTGTCATTCATGTCAGAAGTGAATATGACTACCGCTTCGGCTCCCCTACCAAGAGAAATAGAATCCTCTCCACTATCTGCCACGCCTACTACCTCAACGTGAGGGCTCAACCTCTCGCTTTCTTCTTTAGAGTGATTCAATCATTATTCGCAAAAACTTATCGATTTCCTCTAGGATGATGTCAACTTGATTGACTACACTACGACCGAAGATGACAAAAAGAAAGGTATTATCAGAATGCCGAAAGAAGGAGCTGCAGTAGTTTTTTTCGCCCCATATTCAACCTAACGTTTTCTTTAGCTGATGGATGAAGAAGCCTTGCGCGTACTACTCTTAGACTAACTAATTTTCATTTCTTCTAGAAAAAATTGGAAGAGGATACCAAGAAAAAGGAAGCATTAAAAGCAAAAACAGAAACTGTCTTTAACAAAAATATGGGTGCAAACAAAATCACTCTTGATGATTTCGAAATTCTCAAAGTCCTTGGAAGAGGGGCTTTCGGAAAAGTAATCTGATGCATTGAGAAAATTTTTAATCCTTTTTAAAGGTCATGTTGGTTGAGAAAAAGGATACTAAACAGTTATATGCATTAAAATCAATGCATAAAGAAGACATTATTGATAAGGATCAAATTGAACACACCAAAACAGAAAGATATGTCCTCGAAAAAAGCAGATGCCCTTTTGTCGTCGGACTTGAGTTTGCTTTCCAAACTCCTGATAAGGTCTTCTTTGGTATGAACTTTATGAGGTATAATTTTTCTCCATCAAGCATGTCATAATTTGGATTTAAAGAGGTGGAGAATTGTTCCAACATCTCAAGGTCTGCAAAAGATTTGATGAAGAAAGAGCAAAGTTCTACGTTGCTGAAATTATTCTTGCTTTGGATCACCTTCACGCCTTGAATGTCATCTATCGTGACTTGAAACCAGAAAACATCCTTTTGGATGATGAAGGACACATCTGTCTCACAGATTTCGGAATGTCAAAAATCATAAAGCAAGGTGACCTCACATACTCCTTCGTTGGAACTCCTGAATACCTTGGTATACAATAAATTTTTGAGTGAATCTCAAAATTATTCATAGCCCCTGAAATTATTAAAGAAGAAGGCCATACTATGCCTGCAGATTGGTGGGCTCTTGGTATTTTTACGTAAGTTTACGACTACTTCATTTGAATAATCTTTTCCCCCAAGTTTCGAAATGCTCATTGGATTGCCTCCTTTTTATAATCGTGAACAAAACACACAAAAAATGTTTACTGCCATTAAAGAAAAAGAAGTCACTTTCCCTTCAAAAGTCACTCTTACAGATGCTGCAAAAGATTTTATCCTTCAAGTAAATTGAAGTATTGACTAATCATCTCATCTAAAAAAATTAGTTGCTCAAGAAAAACCCAGCAGAAAGGTTGGGAACAAACGGTGTCCAGGAAATCAAGGATCATAAATGGTTTAGTGATCTTGATTGGGAACTTTTAGGCCAGAAAAAAGTTTGAAAATTTTTATTCCTTCTAATTTATTTCATTTTCAGATTATTGCTCCCTTCAAGCCCAAAATCAGTGGGGATTATGATGTCGATAACTTTGATACAGAATTCACTAAAGAAGGTAATTTTTATTTCTTCTCTCCAAAAATAATCCTTTTGTAGATGCCTACAATTCAGTCGTGCCTGATACGAATATGAACCTTGTTAATAAATATCAAAAAGAATTCAAAGATTTCACCTATGTACCAAAAACTGAGTTACTCAATAACCATTAAGAGTATTCTATATTCTCATAAATATCCATATTTAACATTTACATATATTTATTATCGACAAAAAAAAAACTGGCATTAATATTTTTTATTAATTCATGTTCAAACAATCTCAAGTGGTTTTGAAAAAATTAATCTCATCTTTTTGTTGAGGTATTCTAAAAAAACTCATTGTCTTCATTTTTGAATGACTTCATCATCAAATCCTTTTCTAAATTGGATACCTTTAGAAATCCATGGAATTCAAAAAAATTTCTTGAATTATTGATTTCTTCAAAACTAAATTTAAAATAATTTGATTTAATTTTACAAGACCATTAAACTCCCTCAAGAGAAATGACAACCACTATGAGAAGAGTCTTGAAGCATCGTGAAGACCTCGTACTCATTTTCTGATTTCAAATGCTTTAAGTCGCCTAGGAATATCGAAGAGGTTACACTGATGCTGAACTTGAAGCCTCCAACTTGAGAAAGGATTTCCTCAGAAAGCACATTTTACACTTCGACACAAAGTTCAGCTTTTCAAAAGCATCTTACTAATTTTTAAGCTTGTACAAGACCGTCGTTGAAAGAGATTGGGCTTACATTTGCAAGAGAGAATACAATTGGGATGTTCTTTACAGATCTATGGTCTGGGGTTTCTTCTGGGGAAATGTCGCCACTTCTGCTAGAATGTTCATGTTGAAGAGATTCGTTATCTGGCCTCTTCCCGTTGTCGGAGTTGCCGTCGCTTGGTACCTCCAACCCAGACTCTTACAAAAGCACAGCAAGAAATTGTTCGACATGTGCAATGTCGGTGAACAATACTACCTCGGTTTGTTATTCATAACAACTCCCTCTGATTTTGTTTAGGCAAGAAACGTAATGAAGTTTTGGCTGAATGCAACAGAATCCTTGATCGTGAAGATTTCTAATTTCATCTGCATACAAACTTCATACATTGTTGGTCTCTATGAGGTTCTCGTGAGAACATATATAAGAAATTTGATAAGTTCACTCACCTAAATTCTTGAAAAAAGATTCTACTTTGGTCACTGGAGGTCTCTAATCACTTTTATATCCATCATATATTGATTATCTATCCCATTCATCCATAATGTGCTCATTATATATCAATTATTGAATTTTTCTTTCCTTCCTCAACCTTAGACAAAGTTTTGGATCAAATCCAAACGAAAGGGATGACTGTGGAAAAATTCAGCTCTTTCTAGGAACAAATCCATGCCTTATTATAACTTTTATGAAGATATCAAAACACGTACACACATTAAAAATTTCTCAAATCATAAAGATTCCTCTTGGGAAAATTTTCAAAAAAATATGTCTCTCCTTCTTTCCTTCGTTTTCTTCCATTTCATGGGTTCTTTCAAAAATTTATATAAAAAATCACTTTAATGATTGAATTAAACATTCTTCTCAAAGGAAATTTTTTTTTATAAAATCAATGATCAAATTTGGCATTTTGAATGAAAACCAGTGATGGGATTTAAAGCCTTTTTTTGAGCCCTAAAGCCATTTTGGACCATTTTGGGAGGGTAAAACCATTCCATTTCGCTTCTAAAGCTTTCTTTGGAAAGATTTTTATTGATTTTTCTTGAATTTCTCGATCAAAGATTATTTTTCAAAGAAGAAAAAAATTGAATTTTTTTTTTTAATCTCGAATTGTCAACTTTATCTTCCTGATTTATGACCTGTAAACATTTTTTTTAGCACTTATCTTTGTGATTGTTTCTAGAATAGGAATTTTATTCCACAAAACTGATTTCAGAGAAAAATTAAAGAATTCTCAAATGGTAGAAATTTCTATTTTGTTTTCTCTTCCTTTAAGCCAAATGAAACTATGTCCAAAACAGCAAGCCGTTTTTGAATCCAGTAATTTCCCTCAACCTCTTCTTTTGACAAAAAAAAAAAATCAAGACTTTACTTGGAACAAAAATTTCCCCATTTGTAAA
>Ga0182738_1002378_pt1 | contig 22385 bp, 20 predicted proteins | sample eDN5th30CBELigMG_FD_128876 | JGI IMG/M metagenome (GOLD analysis project Ga0182738, IMG submission 128876) | Enriched Miracle-Growth compost microbial communities from Emeryville, California, USA - eDNA 5th pass 30_C BE-Lig MG (version 2)... ...
CGTCAGCTTCGTCGGAAGCATTTCTTACGGAGCCCGAAGATGGCTCGATTTAGGTTTTTTCAAATACCAACCTTCGGAAACGATGAAGGTCATTTTAATTTTGGTCATGGCCAAAATCCTCTCCCAAGTTAAACCCAACCAACCGCTGGGACTGAAGGATTTGGCGTGGCCGGGGATTTTGGTTTTGATCCCTTGGGCTCTGACGGTAAAACAACCGGATTTGGGAACGGCCATGCTGATGCTGGCCACCACGGGCACCATGATTCTTTTTATCGGCATCCGCAAAGGCATTTTGATTTTCACCGCCGTGGTCGCCGTCATCGCCGCGCCTCTGGTCTGGAATTTCGGCTTGAAGGATTATCAAAGAGACCGCGTTTTGACTTTTCTTTCCCCCGGGAGAGATCCGCGCGGCACCGGTTACAACAGCATTCAATCCAAAATCGCCGTCGGCAGCGGACGGATCGTGGGCAAAGGCTTTCGCAAAGGCACCCAGTCCCAATTGGAATTCCTGCCGGAGCGCCACACGGATTTCATCTACAGCGTGCTCAGCGAAGAGCACGGCTTCATCGGAAGCTTCATCACATTGGGATTGTTTTTCATTCTCTACTTGATGGGAATCAAGATCGCCGCCCAGGCGCGGGACAAAGTGGGAGCTCTTGTCGTGATCGGCGTCGGCGGGTATTTATTTTGGCATATGTTCGTCAACATGGGGATGGTGATCGGGCTTTTGCCCATTGTGGGAGCGCCCCTCCCCCTGCTTTCCTACGGAGGATCAAGCCTGCTCACCACGATGGTGGCGCTCGGCCTGATCTCCTCGGTGTCGTTCAGAAAATACCTCTTTTAAGAGGTGTGCTTGTGAAGCAAAGCTTCAATGTTCTCTTTGGGTTGGTTGCCGACGATCTGTTCGACCTCGCTGCCGCCCTTAAAGAGGATCATGGTCGGAATCCCGCGCACCCCGTAGCGTTGCGGTGTTTGAGGGTTCTCATCCACGTTGATCTTCAAAACTTTGACTTTCGCGGACATCTTTTCGGCCACTTCCTCCAACTTAGGTCCTAACGCCCGGCAGGGTCCGCACCACTCCGCCCAAAAATCCACCAACACCGGCGTTTCAGATTGGAGCACTTCCTTTTCAAATTCCGCGTCTGTGACTGGCTTCGTAAAAATTCCGGACATATTGACCTCCATTGATGTCCAGAATTTGGCAATTATTAAGAAGAAGTCAAGACGTGACCTAAAAATCCGATAAGAGTTTGATGTCACAGAGTTTTCAAGTCCTCATTGTGGAAGACGACAAGACCTTCGGTCCTCTGCTCGTCAAAGCCTTCAAAAAAGAAGGCATCGAAGCCCAGCTTTCGCAAACCCCCGAAGCCGCGCAAACCTTGTGCAACCATTGCGACTTTCCCCTGATCCTTTGCGATCTGATGCTTCCCCGTATGGACGGCGTGACCCTGATTCAAAATCTTCTGCCTCAGCTCAGTCGAAAGCCGGAAGTTTTTTTGATGACCGGCGTCTTCAAAGACCGCGGGTTTCTCGCCGACGCCCAGAAAAAAACCGGCGCCGTGGAGATTTTTTCGAAGCCCTTCGAACTGGATGAGTTGATGGCAAAGGCGAAAGTCATCTTGAACCGCTTCGCCAAAGAAGATCCCTCCCTGCCCTCCGGTCTGAGCCATCTTTTTTGCCAGTCTCCTCCGCCATCAAAGGATCTGGGCGCCTTTTGTCGGACGACGGAAAGTCTTCCCGGCCTTCACCTTCCCTTTCTGATCGCGCTTCTTCTCGAGGACAAATGGGAAGGCGCGATCCACGTGCAAATGGCGCAAAATGCCGGCGTGATTTACATCGCGGAGGGCATGATCACTCAAGCCTTTCTGGACGATTCAAAAAGTCTTCTTGGACACTTGCTGATGGACCTCGGCTTCGTGGAGCCGGACGATCTGGAGGCGGCGTTGTCTTCCCAGGACGGAGCCCTGATCGGACAAAAACTCATCCATCAATTGTCCATCAGTCCCCATGCTCTCGATCTGGCCCTGTCCGAACAAACGGCTCTGCGCCTGAGTAAATTGGTCGTTCCCGAAATCCTGCAACTGAAGTTTTCCCCGAAAGCGAAAGTGCCTTCGAAAAACGCCCATGCGATTTCCGAAAAAAGACTTCATCAGCTTTACCGGGAATGGGGCGCTTCGAAATACCAGCGCGCGGACCTCGAAGAGCTTTTCTCCTCGAGCCTTTCCCTTCCGATCCGTCTGTTCACTCCCCATCTCACAAAAGGGCCGACCGAGCAGATTCCCTTTTTGAAGCTCTGTCAGACGCAGGACCTCGAAAATCTCGTGGAAAGCCTTCTGAAAAGGGAAGTCCTGCCCTCTCTTCCCGTATCGAACGTCGACGAGAATCTGGAGAACTTGCGCAATAAGTACATCAAGCTCGAAGAAACCATGAAGACCAAAAACCACTTCGAAGTGCTCGGCATTTCCACGAAGGCGATCTCGCGGGAAATCGAAAAGGCTTATCTCAGTCTGAAAGCCTCCATGAATTCCAACATGCACTCCGCCAAGGATCCCGAATTGATCGAAGTTTGCGAGCGCATCGAAGCCCGCGTGGAGCGCGCCTACAAAACCTTGATCGACGACATCCGCAGAGGCCAATACATCAATCAGATCGAAGCGGAAATGCAGCAACAAATGATGGCGAAAGAGCCGGAATATCTTTTGGCGGTGGCGCTCTTGGATGAAGGTAAATTCAGGGACGCCCGCGATATTTTCCAACGGCTCGCCCAACAAAAATTCAACTTTCCCGATCTGACCACTTATCTGATCATCGCCAGAGCAAGGGCGGAGAAAAAAGCCATCGTCGAGGCGGAGTTGGCGAAAATTTCCCCGGAAAACCGCCAAAGCGGAATTTACATGATGGCGAAGGCCTTCGCCCACAAAGGCGCGAAAAATTATCCCATGGCGGTTCAGTATTTCCGCAAAGCCCTGGTTTACAACCGCAACTCCAAACTCGCGCAGCAGGAAATCGCGGTTTGTCTGCAACGCCAATCGACGATCCGAAGGGATCAAGGCTCCCTTTTGGGCGGTTTCGTCGACGGACTTTTGGGCGGCGGGAAGAAATCCAAAAAGGTCTCTTAGGCTTTTTTCTTTTTAAATAATTCCACGGTGAACGCGCGCCGCTCTTTATCGATGTCCTCTTGGGCCTCGGTTTTTTGCCGCGCGGCCTTCATCGTTTTCTGCACTTCTTCGGGATCGAAAACGGAAAGGCTTTTTACGGCGTGCTCTTTAAGATAATCGCCGTAAACGGAGGAGGCGTTTTTTTCGCCCTCTTCGTTCCTTTCATAGAGATCCAATTGCCGCTCTTGATCTTCGGTCAACTGAATCTGTCCCCGGAATTTTTTGAACTTTTCCAAGAGCGTGCGGGGCGCAAGCTGGCAACTGCGGGCCGTCGCCGTGATCAGCTCTGCCGGTTGCACCGGGCTGCTGATGCGCAAGATCTCCTTGGAAACGGTGTCGACGCCGCCGCTTTTTTTCTTCAAAAGAATGAAACACAGCGAAGGAATCTGGGCGGTCGCCTGATTGAGCACGGCTTCCGTGGAAAATTTGCGGCTCTCCTCGGAAAGGATCATCAACTGCGGATGAAAGGCCAGCAAACGGTCCCCCAACGTGTGCACGTTTTGAAGCGCGTCCACGTCGAACCCGAGTTTTTTTAAAACGATTTGAACGAACATCTGTTCGGAATAATCATCCACAAAAAGAAGCACCCGGCTCATTCCCAAAGACTAGCCTCTCACCGGGGGCCGGGGTAGGCCAGTTTTGGCTCTCCAGCGCCCCAAAGTCCGTCTGGACAGACCTGAGGCAAAAAGATATAAATGGCGGGAGAAAAGAGGTCCCTCATGGAAAAAGAAAGAACGGAAAAGACCCATCTTCCCAAAAGAAAATTCGTCGTCGATTCGGCCAAACAAAAAGTGCACGTGGGATCCGATCAACCCCTGGCGCTGATCTCCGGCCCTTGCGTGATCGACTCCAAGGAATTGGTGTTTGAAACCGCTCGTTACATGACGGATCTCACGCAAAAACTCGGCATCCCTTTGATCTTCAAAAGCTCTTATGAAAAAGACAACCGCGGCACCGAAAAAAACTGGAAAGGTCCCATGGCCAATGAAGGCTTGAAGATCTTGAAAGCCGTGCGTGAGGAATTCGGCGTGCCCGTCTTGACCGACATCCACCGCGTGGAAGACGTCAAAGAAGTCGCCGAGTTCGTGGACGTTTTGCAGATTCCCGCTTACATGTGCCAACAGACTTCGCTGGCCATCGCTTGCGGAGAATCCGGACGCCCGATCAACGTCAAGAAAGGCCAATTTCTTGCGCCGGAAACCATGGGCGGCGTCGTTGGGAAAATCCGCTCCACCGGAAATCAAAACATTCTGCTCACGGAAAGAGGGGCTTGCTTCGGATACAACCGTTTGGTCGCCGACATGAGATCCATTCCGATCATGCAGGAAACCGGAACGCCGGCCTGCTTTGACGCCACTCACGTGATCCGTCTTTACGGCATCTCCAGCGCCGATCCGGCGGGGGGAGAGCCGCGCTTCGTTCCCCACCTGACGTTGGCCGCCGTCGCCGCTGGCGCGGACGCCTTGTTTTTGGAAACCCATCCAAGACCAATGACGGCCCGCTGTGATGCCGCTTCTCAGTTGAACATGGCCCACATGGAAGACCTTTTGAAAATGTGTCTTGCCGTCAGAAAGGCCATTCAAAAACCTGAGAATGTGGGTGAAATCTCCGCCGCGCCTCTGTAAGCTCATAAAGAGTGAGACCCAGGAATCTAACCGCCTACAGGTACATTTTTTTCGAAATGCTCCCGTCGTTCCTGATGGGAGTGGCGGTCTTCCTCGGAATTCTCCTGATGTTTCAGGCTCTGCGTCTAACGGAATTCATTCTGATTCACGGCGTGGAGTGGAAGGTCATCGGACGGCTCACGCTTTACATGTCCTTGAGTTTTCTTCCCATCATCCTCCCCATGAGCCTTCTCTTCAGCATCCTTCTCAGCTACAGCCGCATGAGCCAGGATTCGGAGATCGTGGCCTTTCGTTCCTTGGGCGTCAGTCAAAAACAGCTTTTTATTCCCGCTCTGATTTTGAGTCTTTTCGCCACCGTCATCTCGCTTCAAACCTCCCACAACATCGGGCCCTGGGGGAATTCCCACTTCGAAAGCCTGATCCACGAACTCGGCACCCAAAAGGTGGGTGCCGCCATCAAGGCCGGAGTTTTTTCGGAAGGGTTTTTTGATTTCGTCGTTTATGCCAATGACGTGAATTCAAAGACCGGGGAATTGAACAAAGTGTTCATTTATGACGAACGCCAGCCCCACTCGCCCCTGACCATCATCGCGAAAACCGGAAGCGTGCGCCAAGAAAAAACCCCGGAAGGATGGAAGGCCACTTTGGAATTGAGAGACGGAAAAATCCACCGCACCCTCAATAACACCTACACCCAAATCAGTTTCGAAACCTACTCCGTGGATCTTTTCGATCCGCACGAAGCCAATCAGGGAAAAAAGTCCCAGCAGTCCATGACCACCCACGAATTGCAACAAAGACGCGCTCTCACCGATCTCAGCGCCAAAGACCGTCTTAATTTGGACGTCGAGTACAGCCAACGCTGGTCCCTGCCCTTCACCTGTCTGATTTTTGGATTGATCGGCGTGGCTTTGGGAACTTCGGCCAACCGGCGCCACGCGAAGTCCTCGGGCTTCGTGCTTTCGCTGTTGGTGATCGTCGCCTATTGGGTTTCTTATGTGGTCGCCGCCGCCCTCAGCAAAAACGGCTTCGTGCCCGCCTGGGCTTCATTGTGGACGGTGAATCTTTGTTTCCTCGCTTACGGAATTTATAAATTCAAAAACAGCGAAACTTAGAAGCTTCCCGAAAAGCCAAAGCGATCAAGTCTTCTTCCCTTAATGCCAGGTGAGCGCCGCCTTGCTGAAGAAGCCAATTGGAACCCGCGCCCCCGCCCTGCCAGACGGAAAAAGGCAAAGTCATCACTTCGCGCCCTAAGTTTTGCGCCAGCTTCGCGGTCAACAGACTTCCCGACTTCAAACCGGCCTCCGCCACGAAACAAAAACTTCCCAAAGCGGCGATCCATTGATTGCGCTGGGGAAAAAAGTATTTTCTCATCTCCTGATCCAAGGCATAGGCGCTCAAAAAAGCCCCTCCGGAAGCCGTCACTTCCGCGGAAAATTCTTTTAAGCCTTCCGGGTAAAGGCAACTCAAACCCGACGGCACCACGCAAAGGGTCGAGCGTCCCGCCGCCAAAGACAGACGGTGGGCCCACTGATCCACGCCGCGCGCACCGCCGCTGACCACGGTCATTTGTGCCGCCTGCAAAAAGCCCGGAAGATGATGGCTCATCCACTCCAAAGTTTGCGGACAGGGCCTTCGGCTTCCAACCACTCCCACCAGCGCCTGCTTTTGCCAGATCGGCTTTCCCATATAAGTCACCAGCAAGGGCGGCTCGGGCAAATGGTGAAAGCTGGCCGGATAGTCCTCACAAAAGCGGCTGGCAAACCCCACGGAAAGACGGTGTGAAACTTCGAGCGCTCTTTGCCATCTTTCGCGCCAGTTCAGACGATGAAGTTCGCCGCGGGTCTCCGGCGACAAAAGTGAAAGGATCTCTTCCACCGGCAAATGCTTATGGGAGGAGATTTGTTGCAACTCACTTTCTTTAAAGCGAAGGCCGAAGAAATGCGCGTAAAGAAGCGAAAGAAAAGAGTTTTCCATATTCATGAAAAATTCTTTTGCAAATCAAAGTCCAAGACCGAGAGCTTTTATGATCGAAAAGGAAATCAAAGAGAGAACGAAAACCGGACACGCCCGCGTGTTTTAAAAACTGCGGTCCCCGGGATGAAGCTCCCGCGCTCCGCCGAGAATCACGGCGGTGGAATAATGATCCCGGGTATCGACGACCTGCACTTGCCCCGATTGAACGCGGGTGAATCTCACCAAAGGTTCCGGTTCCAAAAATTTTCTCTTCTTCGCGCTTTGGATCACGAAAATATCGCCGTCACTCACGCCGTCCGCCCGGCCCTTATCCAGGTAAACCACGTTTCCGGAAGAAAACTGAAAGCCGTTGTTGTCCAAAGAACCACCGATCACGTCCACTTCCATGTCTTTCACCCGGCCCGCCTGCGCGAAATGGATGGTCTTCATTTTTCCGGGAACCAATTTTTGACCGCGCAAAGCCAGATCCAGGGATTTGTCGATGCGGGCTTTGTAATAAAAATATCCCGGTTCCGGATCATCCGCCTGCAAAGGCGAAAGCAAAGTGATCTGTCCGGAAACACGCAGCACGTGCGCGCGGTTGTAAGCTCTGTCCGCCTCTTTGCTGAGCGCTCCCGAGTCGGCGACGATCAAATAAGACTGCCCGGCCATGGCCACGGTGCCCTCTTTGAAACGAACATAGATGATGTTGCCTTGGCTCATGACCTGATCTTCCATTTGGCTTTCCACCACCTGACCGACGGGATCAAAGGGTCCTTCGATCACGAAACTTTGAAGATAGGCCTGATCCACCAACTTGAGCTCGGGACGGGGAAGAATTTCCACTCCCCATTTATCGAAGTTGGATTTTTGCGGTCCGATCCCCTGCCACTGGGGAAAACTCGGCGGCAGATTTTTTAAGACCGGCTTGGGATGATAGGGGGCGTTCGGATCGCTCGGAACCACCTCCGTCGTGGTGGCGAGATCTTCCGCTCCGCCTCCGCCGCCGTTTTTTTCCGTCACCAAGAAAGCGGGTTCACTGTCCGACGTCCCCAAACGGAAGTGGATTTCATTTCCCGTTTCGATCAAATGGGGGTTTTCAATGCCGGAATTCACCGACCAGACCTTGGGCCAATAGTTGCCGTCCCCAAAAAAGATCTTACTGATCTGCCACAAGTTGTCGCCGGGTTGAATTTCGTATTTTTCACTCTTCAGCGAACTGGTGAGTTGCTCCCAGGCCGACGGATCCGTCGGTTGGGAATAATATTGCTCGTAAATGTCATGCAGATGCGTTTCTTCCGCCGTCGTCTCTTGCGCGTTTGCAGAAGTAAACGCCGTCGTTAAGGCCATCAAAGACGCGCCGACAATCAGAGGAGATAAAGCTTTGGAGCTCAACATGCGATTATTTTACTCGAAGCAAACGTCTTTCCAAAGCGGCCCGGCGTGACTCTGGACTTCCGGGATAGGATTTTTCCAATTTTTTTAAGACAAAGTCGGCCTGTTTGGGAAGGTCGAGCTTTTTATAGGTCATCGCCTTGGCAAAAAGAGCGTCGGGACGTTTGACACTATAAGGACGTTTGTTTTCAATCGCCGAAAAAGCTTTCAAGGCTTCCGCATAACGGCCCTTTTCCAATTCCAAATAGCCGCGCAAATAGGTGGCCTGATCCGTGTAGAGACTGCTTGGATAATTTTTGGCCAAAGCCTGTTGTTGTTTGACCACCTCATTGAGATCTTGTTTGCGGTAAGAGGCCACAAGGCGGGAAAACACCATCTTTTCGCCTTCGGGAAAAACTTGGGACAAAGACGAGGGCGTGGCCGCAAAAGCCTCAAGCGCACTCAATAATCCCACCAAAACCATGAACATCATTTGTTTCATTGGATTCCCCCACCGACGATTAAGAACTCTTTCGAATGATATGACAGCTGCGTCATAATGCAAGACTTCCCTTTTTCCCCAAATGTGAAAGTTTATCCACATTTCCCTGTGTATTTGATCCGCTCATAGACCTTGGACGAGGCTTCTGGAGAGGATTTCAGCCAATTGCTTATTGGTTGAACACAAATAAGATATTGAAATCACTTGGTTATTTTTATTTTTCCCAAATAAAAATAAGATCTTAACAGAAATCTTACATCCGATTTCAGGACACACCGCGCGGCTGATGGAATTTTAATCACCTCTCGCGGGCACGCGTCCTTTGCATCAAATCCCCTTCATGTCGTTATTCCTAAAAATCTCTCTGCTTCTTGCCGTTTTCGCCGGACAAAATTTCTTCGGCCCATGGGCTCAGCACACACAAAGTTTGTGTGCGGGACTTTTTCAGGCCGGTCATTATCCGCAGTGGCGCTCTGCCGTTTTGTGCGGCACTTCGCTTCCCCTCACGGCCTGGAATCAAAATCTTAAAAATTGGGGACTGTTTCACTTGATCGTTGTGTCCGGAGCCCATCTGGTTTTCTTGGAGCTTTTATTGCGCCCCACCCTTCTGGTTTTTCCCCTCTCCTGGCGAAAAAAACTATTGGTGGTTTTCCTGGTGGCCTTTTGTTTTTTGAGCGGACTTCAACCTCCCTTGGTGCGCGCCTTCATCCACCGCCTGCCTTTGAAAAGCCAAAGTGAAAGACTCTTGTTTTCGGGTTTATTTTCCCTGATGTTTTTTCGCGCCTTCAGCTTGTCGTTGGCCCTCAGTTGGAGCGCCACCCTTTTAGTCACCTGGCCGCAGACGGGGAAAAGACATCCCTGCTTGACGTCCCTTTTTGTTCTCGCCGGCCTTTATCCGCTTTTGCTTCCGCTGGGAGCGCCTCAAGGCTTAAGCGGTCTTTTGCAGCCGCCGTTTTCTTTTGTCTTCGGACTCTTGGTGTTTCCCGCCTCCCTGTTGAGTCTTTTCCCGCCCCTCGTGGGTCTTTCGGATTTTTGTTGGGATTTCTTCCTGAAAATGACCGCCTGGGATCAGTGGTTTCATCTGCAAACTTTTAAAACCCAGATTTCCCTTTCCACGCCTCTTTACGTGGCCCTCCTGCAATTTCTTTTTTGGAGGGCGGAGGTGCGCACGCAAAGAAAAAGATATTGGAGCGCTTCATGAAAATAAGCTTGGGATTTGTTTTCTTGGGACTTTTCCTTTTCCCTTTCAGCCTTTCTTTTTCGCGAACCTTTTTCCCCTCCCGTTTGATCGTTTGGGATGTGGGGCAAGGCCAATGGGTCACGTGGGTCGAGGAAAAGCGCTGTCTGCATTTCGATATGGGAGGAGAGTTTTATCCGCGGAAGGTCCGCGAGGTTTGCGCGGGGAAGCAAAATGAAATTTTACTGAGCCATTGGGACATGGACCACATCTCCTTTGTCTTTCGCTTTAAAAGAGAGGGGCTGCTTTTGTGCGTGCATCATCTTCCCCAGGGGACGCATCCATGGAAACAGGCCCTCGCCCGTTGGCCTGTCTGCGAAAAAAAGCCCGGGGATCTCCAGCTGTTTCAGCCGCGCCTCTCTCACGTTCCCAAAAGTAAAAACGAACAAAGCTCCGTTTTCCTTCTGAAAAGAAAAGCACTGATCACCGGGGATGCCCCCGCCCGGGAAGAACAGCGGATTTCTCTTATTTTAAGGGAGGTGGAGTATCTTGTCGTCGGCCATCATGGAAGCCGCACCTCCACGTCCGACGAATTGCTGAAACGGATGCCGCATTTGAAAATGGCTTTTGCCAGCAGCCGCTATCAAAAGTACCACCATCCTCATCCGCAAACCGTGATGCGCCTGAAAATAAAAAAGGTTCCCCTGGCGTCAACCAATGATTGGGGGAACCTTATCGTCGAATTCTAGAAGCGGTCTTCTGGAACTTTTTTTAAGGTCTGTAGGGTTTGTATTCCAAGCCCAAGTCTTTGGCGACGGGTTCGTAAACCACGGAGCCGTTGTAGACGTTCAAACCTTTAAGAAGCGCGGGGTCCTTTGCCACGGCATCTTCCACTCCCATGTGGGCGATGATCGATCCGTATTTAAACGTCGCGCTGGTCAGTGCGTAAGTGGAAGTTCGGGCCACCACGCCGGGCATGTTGGGCACGCAGTAGTGGATCGAGCCGTCCACTTCGAAAGTGGGGTTTTGGTGGCTGGTCGGACGGCAGGTTTCGATGCAACCGCCTTGGTCCACGGCCACGTCCACGACGACGCTTCCCGGGCTCATTTCGGAAATCATTTTTTTGCTCACCAAAGTCGGCGCTTTCGCTCCCGCGATCAGAACCGCTCCCACGACGAGATCGCTTTTCGCCACGGTCTTCTGGATGTTTTGCATGTTGGAGTAAAGCGTGTGGATGCGCCCTTGGAAAATATGATCCAGGTATTCCAAACGGTTTCTGTTAACGTCCAGAATGGTCACGTCAGCGCCGAGTCCCACGGCCATCTTCGCCGCGTTCACGCCGACCACGCCGCCGCCGATGATGGCGACTTTGCCCTGCTCGACGCCGGTCACTCCGCCCAGAAGAATCCCTTTGCCGCCGTGATCTTTTTGCAGATAGTACGCGCCGATTTGAGTGGCCATGCGTCCGGCCACTTCACTCATGGGAGTCAACAAAGGCAAGGAACCGTCGGGCATCTGAATGGTTTCATAGGCCACGGCTTTGACTTTTCTTTCGCACAAAACTTTGGTCAGCTTGGGCTCGGCGGCCAAGTGCAGATAAGTGTAGATGATTTGATTTTCTTGCATCAGATCGTATTCGTCGGGAAGAGGTTCCTTCACCTTGATGATCATCTGAGATTTTTCGTAAACGTCTTTTTTGGTCGGAAGAATTTTGGCGCCGGCGGCTTCGTACTGCTCGTTGGTGATCATGGATCCAAGGCCAGCGTCTTTTTCAACGTAAAGCGTGTGCCCTTCGGCCACCAACTGTTGAACGCCGGCTTCGGTCAAGCCCACGCGGTTTTCACTGATTTTGATTTCCTTGGGAACACCTATGATCATTTTCCTACTCCTCCGCTTTGATATTTGGGAATCCCCTCTCGGAGATCGAGGCTATATCTAGCTCGGACGGGATTGGGGGTCAACGGGAAGCTCGGACGGAAGGCCGCCCAGTTCGGTCAACTGCACGCTTGCGGGAGAGTGGCGTAAAAGTCGCACCATCTTGTTCATCAGGTCGTGGCCGGCTTTGTAAAGCACCACGTGACCCAGCAACGGAAATCCCAGGGTGACCAGATCCCCCAAAGCATCCAGGATTTTGTGACGGACGAACTCGTCTTTAAACCTTAAGCCCGAAGGATTCATCACGCCGCTTTCATCCAAAACCACGGTGTTGTCCAAGTTCGCACCCAAGGCCAAGCCTTTGGCTCTCAAAGCTTCCGCATCCTTGAAAAAACCGAAGGTGCGGGCCGCGGCGATTTCACGGGTGAAGGTTTGTTCGTTGACGTCGATTTCAAAAGATTGAAGGCCGATGGCCGGATGTTTGAAGTCGATGGTGCAGCTGATTTTAAGGCCGTTGTAAGGAAAGACGTAAACGTGCTTTTCTTCGTTTCCTTCCAGAATCGGTTTGGTCACGTAGTAATACTTGCGCGGCTGATCCTGCTCGACGAAACCGGCTTCCAGGATTTTTTGGGAGAACACGGCGGCGCTGCCGTCACAAATGGGAATCTCCGGCCCTTCCAGCTCGATGATCAGATTGTCGATGCGAAAAGCCGCCACCCCGGACAGACAGTGCTCAATGGTGGAAACGGAGAAATCCTTGCCGCCCAAAGTGGTGGCGAGCTGAGTGGCCTCGACGTTCTCACCGCTGACGCGCAACGTGGGCTGGCCGGGAAGATCGCGGCGCTGAAAATAAATGCCCGTTCCCGAGGGAGCCGGACGGAACAAAAGACGGGCGGGCTTTCCTGAATGAAGGCCCACTCCTTCCACGGTCACCGGTTTGCGCAGGGTGCGTTGATAAAGCATTTCACCAAGGTGAACCAAATCCCCGGTCTTTTCAACAGGAACGCTGGTCTTGGACAAACTTTACCCGTAAAATCTCCCCATGATCCAACGGATGGCCCGAAGTCTTTTGCCTTTGTTTTTTCTTCTGGGAGTTTTCAGCGGCTGCGCCTCGTCCTCCCCTTACATGCTTCCGGAAAGTGATGGCGCGTCCCAAGCACCGGGCGCGGCTTTTACCGCCGACGGGATGAATTTCCGCAAGGAGATGCCGGATCACAGAAACGACCGCTCCTGGGAATTTTATTACAAACACTGCTCCCCGGAAGACGGAAAATTCTTTTTTTCCAAGACGGACGCCTACAGCTGTTCCGATCCTTTTTGATAGCCCAGGGCTTCCAAATGAAGCTTTGACGTCTCGGTGATCACCCGACCCCGCGGCGTCTTTTGCACCAGACCTTCTTGAATCAAAAAGGGCTCATACACTTCTTCCAAAGTGTCGGCTTCCTCGCTGAGCGCGGAAGCCAGGGTTTCGATCCCCACGGGACCACCCCCGAATTTTTCGTAGATGAACCACAAAAATTTCCGGTCCATTTCATCGAGGCCCAATTGATCCACTTCCAGTTGATCCAAAGCAAAGCGCGCCAGTTTTTCGTCGATCGCCCCGCTGCCGTGCACTTGCGCGTAATCGCGCACCCGCTTCAGCAAACGGTTCGCCACCCGGGGAGTTCCGCGGCTGCGCTTGGCCACTTCGAAAGCTCCGGCTTCGTCCGTTTGCACTCCCAAGATCTCACTGGACCTGCGAAGGATCGTGACCAAAGATTCCCTGGTGTAAAAATTCAAGCGCTCGATGATGCCGAAGCGATCCCGAAAAGGCGCCTTCAAAAGACCGGCCCGGGTCGTCGCTCCCACCAAAGTAAAGGGCGCCAACTGAAAACGCATACTGCGAGCGCCCAGACCTTCCCCGGTCACGATGTCCAGGTAAAAATCCTCCATCGCCGAGTAAAGGTATTCTTCAATGTCGCGGCTTAAGCGGTGAATTTCGTCGATGAAAAAGATCGATCCCGGCTTGAGGCTGGTCAAGATCGCCGCCAAATCCCCTTTGCGGTGAAGAGCGGGACCGGAGGTCGAGCGAAAATCCACGCCCATTTCGTTGGCCAGGATGTGCGCCAAGGTGGTTTTTCCCAGTCCCGGAGGACCACACAAAAGACAGTGATCCAAAGTTTCCCCGCGCTTTTTGGCGGCCTTTAAAAACACCTGCAATTTTTCTTTGACCTTTTCCTGGCCGGGAAATTCCTCAAAGCCCGTGGGTCTTAAAGACACCTCGGCCTGACTTTCTTCGTTTTGCGGTTCTCCATCCAGAAGTCTTTCAAAATCCATTTTTCCCCCCTTAACTCGTCAGCGCCTGAAGCCCTGAGCGGATTCCCTGATCCAGATCGGTCGCGGGATCCATCTGATCCACGACTTTTTCGACCTCACTCAAGCGAAATCCCAAATTCACCAATGCGGAAACGATGTGCGGACGTTCTTTGAAAGACGAGGCGCCGCTGACGTCTTCAGCAAGCACCAATTTCCCCCTCAAGCTGAGCACGATCTGTTCGGCGGTTTTTTTGCCGACTTTGGGAAGTTTCGAGAGCGCCTTGACGTCGGAATCTTCGATCCACTGAAACAGCACATCGGGCCGCGCGCCGCTTAAAATCTGCGCGGCCGATTTAGGCCCCACCCCGCTGACCTTAATCAAAGAAAGGAAAATCTGTTTTTCCAGGGAGCTTTTGAATCCAAAAAGCTGAAGAGCGTCTTCCCGCACGTGGGTATAAACGAAAAGTTGAACGCGCTCTCCCACACCCATCGCTTCCAAAGTGTTGGCGGAACAAATGAGTTCATAACCAACACCGCCGACCAAAAGAATCAGCGCATGGTCTTCCATGGAGAGAACTTTTCCCTCGAGATAAGCGATCATAATCCCCCCTGAAGTTCCCGGAGCTTGAGTCTTTTTTCATACTCGAAACTGCCGGAAATGGCCAAGGAAAGCGCGTCACTCACGTCCATTTCCTTTTCCAAAAGTTCCACACGCAGCCATTGCTCCACCATCTGGCGCACCTGGTCCTTGGAAGCGCCGCCGTTACCGGTCAAAAGTTTTTTGACCTCTTTCGCGGAGATTTCAAAAACGCGCGCGCCGTCCACGGACAAAGCGAGCAGGCACACCCCGCGGGCATGCCCCAGTTTGAAAGCGGAATCCACGTTCTTTCCCAAAAAAACTCTCTCCACCATCACCACATCCGGCCTAAAGCGGGCGGCGATGTTTGAAAGTTCCCGATGAATCCATTGCAAACGTATTTCCAAAGGAGCCGTGGCTGGAGCTTTGATCAGTTGATGATGAAGGTAGCGGATTTCCGAGCCCGAGGACTCCACGATCCCCACGCCGGTCAAACGGCTTCCCGGATCGAGTCCCAGAATACGAACGGTCTGTTTTTGAATGGCGCCCCTCTCCTTCTCAAACCCTCTAAAGGATTCAATTATTAAAGAGCCCCTCTTTGAAGTCCATTGAAAATTCCCGAGGGCGATGGAAGAATGAGCCATGAGCGAAATCCATCCCGAACTGATCGAACGCTACCAGATTCTTCTGGAGAAGGACCCGAAGTCCCAGGTCTTCGCTCCGCTCAGCGAAGCCTACCGAAAAATGGGACTCATCGACGAAGCCTTTCGCATCAGCACGCGCGGGGTGCAGTTTCATCCTCACTTCGCGGGTGGACACATAGCGTTAGCCAATGTGCTCATGGCAAAGGGGCAATATGGCGCGGCGAAAGAAGCCTTGGAAAAAGCCACTTCGCTCTCTCCCGAAAATATCTTGGCCTACCAACAATTGGGCGAATGCTGCCTGCGACTGCGTCAGGGAAAAGAAGCGCTGAAGGCTTTTAAAATGGTGCTTTTGTTTTCGCCCAACCATCACCGCGCCCAAAAAGCCGTGCAGAAACTGGAAACTTTAACGGCGGATGAATTCGACGAAGACGTTTTCAAAATGGACCGGCTGACGTCTTTGGCCCGCGAGCCGCAAGCACACGGCGGCGGCTCCGAATTGGAAGTTTTGCGTCCCAAAGAGGGTCAAAAGCAAATGATCGCCCGGGATCTGGAACGCCAGCTTTCCCTCTTGGAAGCCTATCTCGTGAGAGGACAATTGGCCGAGGCCGGTGAGTTGGCGGAGAGTCTGCGCGAGCGCTTTCCTGGCAACCAGATGGTGAGCAAACGGCTGGAAGCTCTCTCTCGCACCTCCCAAAAACCGCAGGCCCCTCCCGTCCCGATGGAGGCTTCCACTTCGGAGAGCCCGGAACTCAAACGCTATCAATGGCTGCGAGAGGAAAAGATCAAATTTCTTGAAAATCTGCTTCATCGCATTCGAGAAAATCATGACCCGAGCGAAAGTTTAGTATAAACCTTTTTTTCTAAGACCGATCGAAAGGATGATTTATGTATGATTTGAGCGATTTCAAAAAGGGCCTGAAAGTCCTTTTGGAAGGCGAGCCCTACACCGTGGTGGACTTTCAACACGTCAAACCCGGAAAAGGAAACCAGTTCACGCGCACCAAACTGCGCAATCTCATCACCGGAAGCAACTTGGAGCGGACCTTCAAATCCGGCGAAAGATTCGCCGTTCCCGACGTGGTCTACAAGGACATGAACTTCCTCTACAAAGACGACAACGGCTACCACTTCATGGACCCCGCTTCGTTTGAACAGCTCTCTTTGAGTGAAGATCTGATCGCCGAAAACGGCAATTACCTGACGGAAAACCTGCAAATTCAAATTTGTCTGTTCAACGACCGCGCCGTCGGCGTGGAACTGCCCAAGTCCGTGAATCTGAAGGTCACTCAGACTGACCCCGGCTTTAAGGGCAATACGGTCACCAACACCTATAAGCCCGCCACTTTGGAAACCGGCCACGTGGTGCAAGTTCCCTTGCACATCAACGAAGGGGACGTCCTGAAGGTGAACACCGCGGACGGGGCTTACGTCGAGCGCGTGAGCATGGGTTAGTGCCAGGGCGGTTAATGCACCAGGTTAGGCCTCGCTCCCCTGAAGAATCGAGAGTGATAATAAGGGTTTAAGGCTGGGGGCGGCAAACTTTGCACACAGAACTGCGTATCCGACAAATTTTAAAAAGTCCGTCGTCCCTGGCGGACAAAATTCACGTTCTGGTGGAAGAGGCACAGCAAGCCACCGACTTCGAAGACCTCCGCTATTTTTTCAACTTTCTTTATAACTCCGGCCACCATCAAGAGTTGGCCGGTTTGACCGCGGGTTTGCTGGAGCGGCGGGCGCGGGTTTGCTGGGGGCTTTTGATCGAGCTGCTCTCGCTTCCGTCCTTGGAACTTCCGAGTTCCGTCATTCAGAGTTTGGAAAAAGGCATCCGCCGTCAGGAAGCTCTTTCGGAAATCTGGGCGGTCGAAAGTTTTGACGGCTATCTTCCCGAATTCAAAACGGCGCGCGAAAAGTTGGGGCGGGACTTCGCCCACTCCGCCGGGAAACGCCGGACCGAGCTTCTGGAAAAATTTGAGTTTTTAAGAAGTCAAAGACTGGATGAAGAAGCCAAACAAGTCTTGCGCACTCTGCAGACGGCCTTTCCCGACGATTCCGAAGTGAACCAACTGCTGGCCCAATTCGAAGAACATCGGGCCAGAGAGGTGCTGACGGATTTCGCCCACACCGTCGAGGAAACCAAAACCTATCGCCCCCGCTTCGCTCCGGAGGAAATCGAATTCCTCGAAACGCTCAGCGAGCGGATGGCGGAGGAAGCGGAAAAAAACGAAACGCCCGCCTTCAGGGAAGAAGCCGGATTTTTCTTTATGTTTTTGGAAGATTACGAATCCGCTTTGGAAATGCTGGAGTTAAGGGAAGATCCTTTAAGTTTTTCGGAGATCTGGTTCAAAGCGGAACTCTTGCGCATGGCCAGGCGTTTCGTCGAAGCCCTGGATCTGGTGGACCGCATTGCCGCGCTTTATCCGACGGACTCGGAGACCTTGGTGGCCACTCTTTATTTTCGCGCCGAAGTTTTCGGCGACATGGGAAAATACCAGGAAGCCGCGGAGCTTTTGGAGAGCATCGCAAAAGTGCGTCCTCACTACCGCTCGGCCACTTATCTTTTGCAAAGCTATAAGGACAAGGGCTTTTATTGATGAGGGGAAGAACCAAAAAGATTTTTGGCTACTTCTTTTTGAGCGCGGTCTTTGCCGCCGGAGGTTTTTCCTACAGCTATTACGTGCCCCGCATGGAAAAACTGGTGTTGAAAAAAATCAACAAATTGGGCGCTGGTCACAACCCCGAAATCAGTTTGCACGTGGGATCTTTGACTTTCAAACCGTGGATTTTGGGGGTGGGACTCTCCGATCTGTCCGTCACCCCGAAAGGCTCCCTCAAGAAAAACATCGGGCGCATTTCCGTTTCCCAAGCCTCCGCGCGCGTAAGCCTTTTGGGACTTCTGCGTGGTCAGGTGCGCATCGCCAACGTGAAAGCCCAAGGGATCGAAACCCAGATCTTTTTGGATCTTAAGGAAAAATCGGCTGGTGAAATTTCCATTCCCTTAAAAAAAATCTTTCAATTCCCCCTCGATAGCATCGATCTGGACAACGTGATTCTGCTGGGACGGATCGACCCCCAGCAAACCGTTTTTAAGCTGGAGGGTTTGAGTCTGCATGCGGAAAACCGATTCCAGGCCTTGTGGGTGGATTTGTCCTCGCCTTCCGTTTTTCTTAAACCTTCGGGCCCCACGCCGCCGGTGGTGTTTCAAGGGGAAGTGCGCGGTTTGGTGGAAACCGATCAGATCCGTCTGACCGCTCTGAAGGTCAAACAGGAAGATTCCTTTTTGGTGAGCTCCGGATTTTTCTGGGGCGACGTCACCAAAGGGAAAATCACTTCCAGCGAAATGGCCTCCAAACTTTACTTCGATCTGGCGACGCTCAAAGATTGGTTCTCCGCTTTCGCGCCCCAAGTGAAAATTCCGCATCTCAAGGGAACCATCAACGTCACCTCGAATTCGGGATTTGATAAAAAAGTGCCCTATTTAAACTTGAAAGCGCGGGGAAAAAACCTGGCCTTCAACGAATTCGACATCGGAAACGTCCAACTGGATGCGACCCTGACCGATAAGGAACTTAAAAAACTTTCCGGTGAAATCAAAAACCGCAGCGGCTCCCTACGCCTGGAAAAGATGAACCTGAGTTTCGCGGAGCCTTATAAATTCAGCCTCGCCGCCGCCCCGCAGGTGGAACTGGGCGCGTTTTTACAAACGATCGGTCTTCATGACATCCCCTTGAGTCTGAACCTCAAAGGCCGTACGGAGTGCGAAGGCGTCTTCAAAGAATCCTTTTCCATGCACTGCGCGAAGGCCGAGATCTCCGCGACCAAGGCTCACGTCTATAGCCAACACGGAAAAATCAAACACACGATTTTAAAATTCAAACAGGCTCAGGCTTCCGGATCCTTCGAGGTCACTCCGAAGGACGTCAAGTTCGCCGCCGATCTCGCTCTGGGGGAGAAATCAAAAGGCTCCGCCAAGGGTTCGGTGGATTATGAAAACGGCTTTGTGATTTTCTTCAAAGGGGATGCCTTGGATTTCTCCGATGTGGAGAGTCTGGCGGACATCAAAATGCAAGGCTCGGGCAGCGTCGAGGGGGAAACGCGCGGCAACTCCCACACCGCGAACATGTCCTTGGACGCGAAGATGAAAGATTTTTGGCTGGACGATTTCGGCCTGGGACAAGTGAACGCCCACGTTCTGTATGAAAAGGGCTATCTTCACTTCAAGGACGCCAGCGGGCTTTATGGAAGTTCCCGCTATGGCGGCCATGTCTCCATCAATCTTCCCGAGTCCCAGATTTATTTGTACGTGAAATCCCCGTATCTGGAGCTGACGGACGTGAAATCCCTTTTGCAAAAAAGGCTTCCGCTGGATTTTCAACTTTCCGGAACGGGCAACGCCGAATTCAAAGCCTCCGGCCCTCTGGATATCGCGGCGATGGATTATGAGATCAAGGCTTCTCTTTTTCGCGGAGCCGTGGCGCAGGAACCTTACGACGCGATCACCGCGGAGCTGCGGGCGCAAAACGGAATCCTGAAAGCCGAGCACGTGGTGATGAAGAAAGGTCCCGGCGAGATCACCTTGAGCGGCGAGATGAAGCCCAAATGGAGCGTGGATCTGACCGCCGTCGGAAAAAAACTGCGCATCGAACAATCGGAAAACATCGATCAACTCGGCCTTGATCTGCAGGGCGAATACAACTTCACGACGAAAATCACCGGAGAGATTTCCCATCCCAGCGTGGACATTTCCGCCCAAGCGAAAGACGTGATCGCCGGAAGCATTCCCGTTGAAGACTCTTCGGCGCATCTGAAGATCAACACCGAACGCTTGACCGGTGAAGCGAAACTGCTCGGCGGAAAGTTGAACGGGGATTTTTCCATTCCCTTTGACGACAACCAACCTTTTTCCTTAAAGGCCACGGCAAAAGATTTGAATGTGGCCAGCATTTTTGAAGCCGTCTCCCAGGCACGGCAAACTTACGATTTTGAAACTCGTCTGTCCTTGACCGCCGATCTGGAGGCGCCCAAAGGAGGGTTTTGGAAAAGTTCCGGAGCCGTCACCGTCGATCACTTTCTGATCCGGCGCGGAGGACGGAGCTTGAATTCCCGCGGGAAGATGAAGCTGCTGTTCAATCAGGGAGTCGTGAACAGCCAAAACTTCGGGCTTTACGGTGAGAACAGCTCTCTCAAACTCAACATCCAGTCCTCCTCCAAAGAATCCGTGAACGCCCAACTGAACGGCAAAGTGGACTTGAACCTGCTGGGACCCTTTTTGACTTTCGCCAGCGAAGTGCGCGGTCAGTTGAGCCTGAACACCCGTCTTCAAGGAAGTCTTAAAGACGTCAATATGTCCGGGTCGGCTTATTTGGATCAAGGCTATTTGAAAGCCTCGGCCTTTCCCCATCCCTTCACCGATCTGAGGGCCGACATGCTGTTTAACCAAAAATCCCTGTTCATCAATTCCTTTCAAGGGGAAGTGGCGGACGGAAAAATCACCGGGGACGGCCGCATGACTTTCGAATCGGCGCACTCGGTTCCTGTCAACATCGAGGGCAGCATCAAAGAAGCGGCCTTGAACTTTCCTGAGGGCTATAAGTCAAAAGGCGTGATCGGATTTCATCTGCAGGGCAACACTTTTCCTTACCGCTTCAAGATGAACTACGACGTCAATCTTTGCGAGGTCACCTCCGAGTTCAGCGGCGGCGGTGGCACGCGCGGCGTGCGGCGAAGCCCCTACCTTCCCCCCGCGCTCGCCAAAGAAAGCCAACAACCTTTTTATCTGGACTTGGATCTTCATTTTCAAAAGCCTATTTTTATTTCCAACTCCCTGATGAAAGCGAATCTGAATGGAAATCTCAACATTCAAGGAACGGCGGACGCTCTGAAGATGAGAGGCACCTTGACCCCAGTGCCGCGCGGACTGGTATTTTTTAGGGACGTGCCCTTTGAAATCTCCACGGGATTTATCGAATTCGATTCCGTCCCTCCCGATAATCCGAAACTTTATCTGGCGGCCACTTCCCGCGTCAGCGAGACGGTCTTTGATGAAGACCGTCGGCAAACGGAAAAGCAATACGACGTGAGCATGCTGATTCAGGGACGCGCCCGCAATCCGCAACTGACTCTGACCAGTCAACCGCCCCTGCCGCAAAAAGACATTGTTTCTCTTTTGGCCTTGGGTTTGACGCCCGAAGCTTTGGATGAATCCAAAACCACCGGCCTGCAAGTGACCACCACTTCCACCACCGCCCTGGGCGCGGCCCTCCTGCAAAAGCCGGTGGGGAAAAAATTAAAAGACCGTTTCGGCGTGGACATGAAAGTGACTTCTTCCCAAGCCACGGCGGACGTCGCCAGTTCCGCCAAAGTCACTTTGAGCAAACAGTTTTCGCCGAAGCTGAGCGTTTCGGCTTCGGGAACGCTGGAGGCCAACCCGCAAAGCAGCGTGAAACTTCAATATGAAATCAAACGCGGCCTTTCCGTGATCGGATCTTGGGAAGGAAAAGAACAGGGTGCCACTCAAAACGAACAATCAAAAGACACCTCCAATTCGATCTTGGGACTGGATCTGGAATACCGGGTGCAGTTTAAATGAAGCGTTTCAAGGAACTTTTTCTTTTCGGTGTTTTGAGCGCTCTTTTGAGCGGCGCTTTTGGAGCCGAAGGAAAAATCGTCTTTCAAAACATCTCCCCGGAGATTCAAAAAGAGCTTCAGGAAAAATTTCCCGAAATGAACGCCGGCGATCTGCCCGAACCGGTGATCGACAATCTCTTGCGGGCCATCAGCGTTCATGAGGATCTGGACGCCGTCAGCGCGGAAAAAAACGCCCAGGGCGATCTTGTGATCAAAGCGGAATTAAAACGCAGCGTCGGGAAAATTTCCTTTGCCGGAAACGCCCATTTTTCCAAGTCCCGCCTGGAAGAAGTTCTGAAAATTCAACCGGGCAACCGCTTCGACCGCAAGCGCGCTCTCGAATCCGCCCAGGCCGTCAAAGACCTCTATGGAGAGGCGGGGTATTTCAACGCCGTCGTCGAAGCGGTCTTCGACCAAGATCCCGGCGGAAGCGTTCACATCGCCTTCACCATCACGGAAAACGAGCCCTGCCGGATCCAGGCCATTCAGATCGACACCGCCAACGGCGTTTTGAAACAAAGACTGCAAGACCACGTCAAAAAATTCCGCAAAAAGCCCCTCACTCAAGAAGTACTGAA
>Ga0182738_1002379_pt1 | contig 22383 bp, 21 predicted proteins | sample eDN5th30CBELigMG_FD_128876 | JGI IMG/M metagenome (GOLD analysis project Ga0182738, IMG submission 128876) | Enriched Miracle-Growth compost microbial communities from Emeryville, California, USA - eDNA 5th pass 30_C BE-Lig MG (version 2)... ...
GGGCTGACGATGGCGCGCGCCGCCGCGCCCACCGCGCGCATGATGGAGCGCAGGTGGTAGCCGTAGCGGAAGAAGACGTTGACGTCGGTACTGCGTACGGTCAGGACGTAGCCGCAGCGGTAGACCTTGTCGATCAGGTAGGCCAGCACGCCGTCGGACCAGAAGGTGTGGGCCAGGATGGGCTTCGCACGCAGGTCGATGCCGCGCCGCCGGCAGAGTATCAGGATATACAGGAAGGAATATCCGATTTTCAGCAGCTGGAAATATCTCAGGAAGGCCGGCACGTAGAAATACGTGATGGTGACGTTGGGCAGCCCCGGGTCGTTGCGGCCGAACAGCGAGCGGCTTTTGCACGGGACGAAGACGTGGCTGTGCCGCTCGTCGATGCGCGCCATGCCGCGGACCAGTTCCGCATGCACCTTGTTGCCGGTGAAATTGACGCAGATGTGCGTGAACATCGGGATCCCTTGCCGCCCGGGGCGGCGGCGCATGCGGCCCGCGCCGCATGGGCGGGTCCGGGCCGCGAAACGGGGCCGGGGCGCGCGACGGGCGATTGTATCAACCGCGGGCCGGCGCCGGCCGCCGATGTCGGCGGCCCGCCGGGAATGTGCGCGGAAATCGGTATCATCCGCCTGGTAGGGCGCCGGCCTGCGGGGCGGGCCCGGCCCCGGTTCCGGGGGCTGCCCGCCACGAATGCGATCCGCGCATGGCCTTCAAGCATATTTATCTGATCCGCTGCAGCGAAACCGTGCCCACCGATGGCGAAAATGTTCGCCTGCTGCGCACTGGCCAGATGTTTTCCCTGTTCGCGCGCGAATATCCCTGCACCTGGCTGGTTTCGACTTTCAATCATTTCGAGAAAAGACAGCGGTTCGGCCGCACGACGCAGCGGGAACTGGACGCAGGCACGATCGTTTTCGTGCGCACGCCCGGCTACGGCGGCAATATTTCGCTGCGGCGGCTGTACGATCATTTCGTTTTCGGGCTGAAATCCGCCCTCTGGCTGCTGCGCCGGGTCAAGCAGGACCATCTGCTGGTTATCAGCATGCCGACGATGAGCGCGGCTTTTTTCAGCGTGCTGGTGGCCCGGCTCAAGGGGGCGGCCGCCGTGGTCGAGGTCCGGGACAAATGGCCTGACGTATTCTGGTACGGATGTTCGGGCTGGCGTCGGCGACTGGTGCAGGCCGCCTGCCTGCCGCTGGGGGCGATGGTGGGTTGGGCGCTGCGCAGCGCCATGCTGGTCGCCGCGCCCTCGGACGAATATCGACAATGGACGATGCGCCGTTTCGGCGTGGCCGCGGAGTCGGCCATCGTGTCGCCGCTGGGCTATCGGCGTTCGTCGGGATCGGCGCCCACGGCCCCGGCCCAGTCGTTCTGCCGGGATTTGGCCGGGCGGGCGCGAGGCCGGCGCATCGTCTGTTTTTTCGGCACGGTCGGTCGCATGTTCGATATCGGCACCGTCATCGATTATGCGGTCGGCGGGCAGGATGGCCTGCCCGAGCGCGAGCGCTTCTATTTCGTCTTCCTGGGCGGCGGCGATTATCTGCGGCATTGGCGCGGCCGGGTGGCCGGCTCCCCCTATGCGGAATTCGCCGGCTGGGCGGGCAAGGACGTGCTCGATGCCGTGGCCGCCATGTCCAGCGTGGCCCTGGCGCCCTATCGCAATACGCCGAATTTCGAAGGCCACGTGCCCAACAAGATCATGGAATACCTGTCCTACGGCCTGCCCATCGTGACCTGCATGAAGGGCGAGGTGCGCAGGATGGTCGAGGAGAACCGCTTGGGCGCCTATTACGAAGAGGGCGATGCCGCGGGGTTCGGCGCGGCCGTGCGCGCCGCCGCCGCGCTCGATGACGGCGCGGCGCGGCGCGCGCGGGATTACTTCCAGGCGCATTTCGATGCAGAAACCGTCTACCGCCGGCTGCTCGACGAGGCAGGCAGCCGGCGCGACGCCATGTTACGGGCTCGACAAAGTGTATAAAGCTGCCTCATGACGCGCATCCTCATCGTTCGCACTTCGTCCCTGGGCGACCTGGTACACATGCTGCCGGCCATATCGGACATCGCTGCTCACAACCCCGGCGCGCGCATCGACTGGCTGGCCGAAGAAGCCTTCGCCGAAATCCCCGCCTGGCATCCCTCGGTTTCCGAGGTGATCCCGGTCGCCCACCGGCGCTGGCGCAAGGCCTGGTGGTCGGCCGGCGTGCGCGCCGAGCGCGCCGCGCTCAGGCAGCGGCTGCGCGGCACGCGCTACGACGTCGTCCTGGACATGCAGGCCCTGCTGAAGTCCGCCTGGCTGGTGCGCCAGGCGCGCGGCGTCAAGCATGGGCTGGACTGGAAGTCCGCGCGCGAGCCGCTGGCCTCGCTGTTCTACGACGTCAGGCACCGGGTGGAATTCTGGCAGCCGGCGGTCACGCGCCAGCGCACGCTGGCGTCCCTGGCCTTCGGCTACCGCTACGAGGGCGAGCCGGACTTCGGCCTGCAGGCCTTCGCGCGCAATGCGCGCCAGCCGGAGCCGGGGATGGAGGCGGCCTGTCCCTATGCCGTCATCATGCCCTCGGCCAGCCGCGACGATAAATTGTGGCCCGAGGCGGACTGGCAGGCGGTGTTCGACCAGTTGCAGGGCGCGGGCCTGGCGCTGCGGCTGCTGGCCGGCAGCGACGCCGAGGCCCGGCGCGCCCGGGCGCTGGTGGCCGGGCGCGACTCGGCCGAGGTGGTGCCGCGCACCAGCCTGACCGGCATCGCCCGGCTGCTGGCGGGCGCGCGGCTGATGGTGGGCCTGGACAGCGGGCTGACGCACCTGTCCGCCGGGCTGGGCCGGCCCACGGTCGGCATCTACAAGGCTTCCACGCCGGTGCGCACGCCCCTGGTGGGCGCATCCTTCACCGCCAGCCTGGGCGACCGCGGCGCGCCGCCGTCGCGCGACGCCGTGCTGCGCGCGGTGGAGCAGGCCCTGCTGGCGCGGCCCGAATGAACCGCGGCCTGTACACCGTCTGCCTGCGGGCGCTGGCGCCCGCGCTGTGGCTGTGGATGGCCGCGCGCGCCCGCAAGGCGGGCGGGGACTGGGGCATCCTGGCGCCCGAGCGTTTCGGCCGGCACGCGCTGCCGCCCGGGCTGCGCAGCCCGGTCTGGGTGCACGCCGTCAGCCTGGGCGAGACGCGCGCCGCGCAGCCGCTGGTGCAGGCGCTGCTGGACCGCGGCCTGCCGGTGCTGTTGACCCACACCACGGCCACCGGCCGGCAGGAAGGCGCGCGCCGCTTCGCCGCGGCGATCGCCCGCGGGCAGTTGCGCCAGGCCTGGCTGCCCTACGATTTCCCGCAGGCGGCGCGCCGCTTCCTGGCGCATTTCCGGCCGCGCTGCGGCGTGCTGATCGAGCGCGAGGTCTGGCCCAACCTGCTGGCCGAGGCCCGCGCGGCCGGCGTGCCCATGGTGCTGGCCAGCGCGCGGTTTTCCGAGTCGTCGCTGCGCCAGGCGCGCTGGCTGGGCCGGGCGCTGCGCGAGGCCTACGCCGGCCTGCACGCGGTGCTGGCGCAGGCCGACGACGATGCGCGGCGGCTGGCGCTGGCTGGGGCGCCGCCCGCGCGCGTGGTGGGCAACCTGAAGTTCGACATGGCCATCCCGGCCGGGGCGATGCAGGCCGGCATGCGCTGGCGCGCGCAGGCGGGCCGGCCGGTGGTCGCCATCGCCAGCACGCGCGAGGGCGAGGACGAGATGTTCGTGCAGGCCCTGGCCGCCGTGCCGGCGGCCGAGCCGCTGCTGTTCTGGCTGATCCCGCGCCATCCCCAGCGCTTCGACAGCGCCGCCGCGGTGCTGGAGGCGGCCGGCGTGCCCTACGTGCGGCGCTCGCAGGGCGCCACGCAGGAGCCGCCTGCGCCGCCGGTGCGCGTGGCGCTGGGCGACACGCTGGGAGAGATGCCCTTCTACTACGCCAGCGCCGACGTGGCCATCGTCGCCGGCAGCTTCGCGCCGCTGGGCGGGCAGAACCTGATCGAGGCCTGCGCCACCGGCACGCCGGTGATCGTGGGGCCGCACACGCACCACTTCGCCGACGCGGTGCGCGACGCCGTGGCCGCCGGCGCGGCCCTGCAGGTGGCCGACGCCGCCGCGGCGCTGCGCGCGGCGCGCGACCTGCTGGGCGACGCCCACCGCCGCGCCGCCATGGCGCAGGCGGCCCAGCGCTGGACGGCGCGGCATCGGGGGGCTACGCGGCGGATCATGGAGGCGCTGCCGCTGGCGTGAGGGTAGGGCTTGAGCCCTGAGTAGCCCCTCATGCGCGTTCCCTCGCGCGCCGGGACCGCGCATGCAATGGCTGGGGGCTTGGACGTGTTCGGAGTTGTGCTACGGCTTGTGCTGCTGGACGCTATCTGCCGGACAGCACGTCTTCCAGCGTGGCTGCATCCAGCACGCGGTCGGCCCAGTCCAGTAGTTCGGCGCTGCGGGCCTTGGCGATGCGGGCTTCGGCCCATTGAGGCAACGGGCCGAAGCGGCGCGTCAGCTGGCGGCGCAGCACGGTTTGCCGGCCTGTCTGCTCGCCCTTTTCCAGCCCCTTGCGCTCGCCTACGCGTTCGGCCGTCAGTACGAATGCCATCGTTCGCTCCCTTTCCAATCGCTCGCTGGCGGCAACAAAGCGCCTTTCTTCCTCGGACGGCAGCTGCACCATCCAGTCGATTAGCCTGTACAGTTCCAGTACGTCCTGCCGGCCGTAGCCGTATCCGTACAGCATCCGCGTCAGCCCGATCTTGCCCCGCAGCCGCCCAGCACCCAGCGGCGCGCCGCCGTGGTGCGCCAGCAGTTGGGCCATGACTACCACTGCAAACGGATTGTGCTGCGCGGTGGCGGCCAGTTCGGTCCACCGGTCCAGCCAGCCGCCCAAATTTACCACCGCGAAGCGGAATTCTATCGTGCTGGACAAGCCTTCATCCCGGTAGACCATCGCTTCCGGTCCACGCTTGCGCCGGGTCAGCACCGCCAGGGTTTCTATCACCGCATCGGGATAGGTGTCGCGCAGGCGGTAGTGGTAGCGGTACATACGGGCGGCGAACGCCGTGCCGCCCCGGCCCTCGATCTCCACATGGATCAGCACCAGGCGGGGGCCATGCTCGTGCGTGCTGACTTCCACCAGCTTGTCGGCGTGGCGCCGGCCGCTGTCGGCGTCGCGCACGACCTGCTGCAGTTCCTTGTCCAGGAAGCGAGGCGGTTGCGCCCAATCTATGCGCGGATGCAGCGCCGGCCACAGCAGGGCCACGAAGGGTTCGAAGTAGCGCTCGAGCGCTTCCTTCCAGGGGCTGTCGTAGTCGGCGGATGCGTTGGAGCTATTGGCCGTTGCGCCGGCTTCCGGGCCGGCAGCCGCAGGCATGTCCGGCACGGCGGCAGGTTCGCCGCGCGTGTCGTCGCACAGGTCGTCGTCATGGAGCATCGTGCACGCTTGCCAAGGCAAAGCGCGCAGCCTATCCCAGCCTTGGCCCGTCGGGTTGCCGGGTGGGACGCTTATGTCACGCCCATCCGCGCATCGCAGGGGTATTGCCGGCGCGTTACGCCGTCGTAGGCAACTCCGCAGCCTCGGCGGCCGTCGGCGCGAACATGCTCTCGCCGCGCCCCACCCCGAAGTAGCGCAGCCCCGCGCGCTTCGGCTCGGCCGGGTCGTACAGGTTGCGCCCGTCGACGACGACCCGCCGGCGCAGCTGGCCGGCCAGCCAGGCGAAGTCCACCGCGCGGAACTGCTTCCATTCGGTGCAGATCGCTAGCGCGTCGGCGCCGGCCACCGCTTCCTCCCGGCTGCCGGCCAGGCGCAGGTCGCCGCGCTGGCCGTAGATGCGCAGGGCCTCGCGGCCGGCTTCCGGGTCGTAGGCCTGCACGCGCGCGCCCTCGGCCCACAGGGCCTCCAGCAGCACGCGGCTGGGCGCCTCGCGCATGTCGTCGGTGTTGGGCTTGAAGGCCAGGCCCCAGACGGCGATGGTGCGGCCCGCCAGGTCGCCGCCCAGCGCGTGGCGCAGCTTGTCGGCCAGCACGTGCTTCTGGCGCGCGTTGACCTGGTCGACCGCGCGCAGCAGTTCCGGCTCATAGCCGGCCGTGCGGCCGATGTGCGCCAGCGCCTGCATGTCCTTGGGGAAGCACGAGCCGCCGTAGCCGCAGCCGGCGTAGATGAAGTGATAGCCGATGCGCGGGTCCGAGCCGATGCCGCGGCGCACCTGCTCGACGTCGGCGCCCAGGCGCTCGGCCAGGTTGGCGATCTCGTTCATGAAGCTGATCTTGGTGGCCAGCATGGCGTTGGCGGCGTACTTGGTCAGCTCGGCCGAGCGCACATCCATGAACATCAGCTTTTCATGGTTGCGGTTGTAGGGGGCATAGCATTCGCGCATGCGCTCGCGCACCTGCGCGGAGTCGGTGCCCACCACGATGCGCGCGCCGCGCGTGAAGTCCTCGATGGCCGAGCCTTCCTTGAGGAATTCCGGGTTGGAGCAGACGTCGAAGGCGTGGTCCGCGCCGCGCTCGTCCAGGGCCTGTTGCACGGCCTGGCGCACCCGGTCGGACGAGCCGACCGGCACGGTGGATTTGTTGACGATGACGCGGTAGCCGTCCATGTGCGCGCCGATGCTTCGCGCGACCTGCAGCACGTATTGCAGGTCGGCCGAGCCGTCGGCGTCGGCCGGGGTGCCCACGGCGATGAATTGCAGCTCGCCGAAGCGCGCGGCTTCGGCGGCGTCGGTGGTGAACGATAGGCGGCCGGCTTGCAGATTGCTCCGGACCATGGCCGCCAGGCCGGGTTCGTAGATGGGGATTTCGCCCTGGGCCAGCTGCGCGACCCGGGCGGCGTTCACGTCCATGCACAGGACGCGGTGGCCCGCGTCGGCCAGGCAGGCGCCGGTGACCAGGCCTACGTAGCCCGTGCCGTATACGACCAGATTCATGGGGGAAGGGTCTCCGCTGATGAGGCGGGGCCGGGCCGGTTGGCAACGGGCGCCCGCCTACTGGCGGCGAACGTAGCAGTCCCTTGTGTCGAACATATGACTTCCGTCATACTGGTCGATGCGTGTCTCCTGGTATCCTGCGCGGCTTCGATCAATGCATGATATGAATGCTGTACCGGGCGACGGTGGTTGCGCCGGCAAAGACGGGAAATGGCAGGGAAATGAAAATCGTCGTTCTGGTGCATGGCCTGCCCGGCTCGGGCAAGACCACTGTTTCGGAATATCTGGCCGGCCTGCTGGGTGCCGCGCGCATCAATGCGGACTACGTGCGCGAGAACATCAACCGCGGGCTGACTTTCTCGCTGGACGACCGCGTCGAGCAGGCCCACCGCATCGCCCACATCACCAATCTGGCCCTGACCGGCAAGAACCGCGTGGCGGTGGTCGATTTCATCAATCCCACCCCCGAGACTCGGGCGGCTTTCCTGGGCAACATCCATTACCGGGTCGTTAGCATCTGGATGGATACGCTGCAGGCCGGGCGCTTCGAGGACACCAATTCCATTTACCAGCCCCCCACCGAGTTGCCCGATTCGGTGGAGCAACTGCGCGTGCAGGGCTGGAAGACGCTCAACGAGCTCAAGCAGTTCGCTGCGCAGACCGCGCTGCACATCCGGGAATTGCTGGGCTCCTACATGCGCCGCTATCACATCCGCTTCAACACCCGCTGCAACCAGGACCCCACCATCCCCCAGAAGTGGCGCATCTTCGACGTAGAGACCGGGCAGGAGCGTCTGGCGACCGGTTTCCACATCTCCAGCTCCCAGGTGGTGCCGGGCCTGTCGTACGACGAAAACGGCGTCGAGAAGTGGAATATCGAAATCCATGCGGCGGCCTACTGGGAAGGCGAGCACGTCAACTTCATGGGCGAATAGCCTGGCGGGCTGCGTGCGGCGTCGACGAGGCCTGCCCTGGGCGGCCCTCGTGTCTTGCCCGGGATCGGCCCGTTCGCAGAGGGAATCAGCCTACCGCCGTCTTGCGTAAGCGAGTGTGTGGGCTGGCGCGTCAGTGTTGCGGCGGCACCTTGACGGCTTCCGGATTCAACTGCTGCGCCATGCGCGCCGGCGTGCGGCCGGCCTCGGCCGGCGGCGTGCCGAGCCAGCCGCGGCCCAGGGCGAAGACGGCCAGGTTGGCCGCCAGGAGCAGGAAGAAGATCACACGCATCGTTGCGGGCGGTTGCAGCCTTCGGGCACAGGCCCGGGGGGCGGGGGAGACTGGCCGTAATGATACCGGGGCGGGCTGCTTGCGAAGGCCCTGCCTGGGGCGTTCGGACGAGCGGACGTGGAGGAAGGCGGGCCCCCAGGGCATGCCGGCATGCCCGGCGGCGGGCATTTCAGCCGTCTTGCTGCTGCCCCCGCGCCATCTCCGCCAGGCCGTCCAGCACCGGGTTGGCCAGTTCCCGCACCGCCGGCGGGGCGATGCCGCGATGGCGCGCCGTGTCGGCCAGCAGGCGCCGGCTTTCGTCGGCCACGTCGCGCCAGTCGCCGCCGGTGACGTAGACCTCGGGCGGCGCGCCGTAGCGCTGCCAGGCCGCCAGCCATTGGCGCAGCAGCGCGCCGGCCTGGGCGGCGGCCACGCCGGTGGCGATGGCCTGGTGCGTGTCCACGGGGAAATCGACGGCCGCGCCGCCGGCCAGCGGCAGGTTGGCCGTGCCGTTGGCCAGCGACGCCAGCATCAGGGCCGGGCCGGGCAGGATGAGGCCGCCGGGGAAGACGTCGTCCGGGCCGATGGCGTCCAGGGTGGTGGCGGTGCCGAAGCTGGCCAGCAGCGCCGGGCCGTGGCCGGCCGGCAGGCGGGCGCGCAGGCCCAGCAGGGCGGCCCAGCGGTCGGCGCCCAGTTGCCCGGGGCGGGCGTAGCCGTTGCGCAGGCCGGCGGCGGCGGGGCCGGGCCGCTGCCAGGCCAGGGCGCAGCCGTGGCGCTGCAGGGCGGTTTCCAGCACCCGGCCGACGGCCGGCGCGGCCACGGTCACGCCCAGCGCCCGCGCGGGCGCGGCGGGCAGGCCGCGCAGCCAGGCGTCCAGCTGCGGGGCCAGCCAGGCGTCCAGGGCGGCTTCGGCGGCCTCCAGCGTGGCGGTCTGGTCGCCGCCGCGCAGCGCCGCCGCGTCGTAGGCCAGCGCCAGCGCCGCGTCTTCGCGCGCGCCGCTGGCCGGCTCCAGCCAGCCCAGCTTGATGCGGCTGTTGCCGGCGTCGACCAGGACGATCATGGGCGCGCCCTCACGGAGATTTCGCCGATCGAGACCGGGTGCGGCGCGCCGCCGGCCTCGACCAGCAGGCGGCCCTGGCCGTCCACGCCGCAGGCCGGGCCCGACAGCAGGGTGCGGCCGCCGTCGATCACGTCCACGGTGCGCCCGGCCAGGGCGTCGACGCGGTCGAAGCGGCCGGAGAAGGCGGCGAAGCCGTCGCGTTCGTAGGCGCGCACGGCGTCGTGCCAGGCGCGCGCCAGCTCGGCGGCCACGGCGGGCAGCGCCGGGCGCGCCGGCGCGGGCAGCCCGGCCAGGGCCTGCGACCAGTCGGCCACGGCGCGGCCCAGGTGCTGCGACAGCTCGCCGGCCCGGCGCAGGTTGGTGCCCATGCCGATGACGACCACGTGCTCGTCGGCGCCGCCGCGCGGCTTGCGCAGGCTTTCCACCAGGACGCCGGCCAGCTTGGCGTCGTCCCATTGCAGGTCGTTGGGCCACTTCATGCCCAGGCGCGGCGCGCTGGCGGGACCGGCCAGGCGGCGCAGGGCCTCGCAGGCGGCGATGCCGGCCACCGGCGACAGGCCGGGCAGGCGCGCGGCCGGCAGGCGCACCGCGAAGGCGCAGGAGACCATCAGCGCGTCGCCGGCGTGGTTGCGCCAGCTGCGCCCGGCGCGGCCGCGCCCGTCTTCCTGCAGGTGCGCGCCCAGCAGCCAGGGCGTGGGCGGGGGCGCCACGCCGCGCGCGCGCGCCAGCAGGTCGGCGTTGGTCGAGCCGGTGACCGGCAGCCAGGCGACGTCGCCGAAGCCGGGCAGGGCGGCCCGCAGCGCCGCCTGCATGGCGTCGGGCTCGGGCAGCGGGGGGAAGTCTGGATCCTCGGGCATATGGGCGCGATTGTAGTCAGCAAGGCGTGCGCATCGGCGGCCGATGTGCCCGCCGCACCGTATCATTACGGCTTCCGCCACTTTCCGCGCTGCCCATGGCACAAGGACCCGGCCAGGCCGCTTCCGATCCGGGCGATTCCCCCGCCCCGCTCACGCTCAAGGCGGGCGTGTGCCGGCTGGCGGGCGACTGGAGCGTGCAGACGCTGGCCGCGCGCGGCGAGATCCGCGCGCGCCGGCGCGCGCTGGACGCGGCGCAGGCCAACGCCGGCCTGCGCTGGGACCTGACCGGCGTGCGCCGCCTGGATGCGGTGGGCGCCCACCTGCTGTGGCGCGCCTGGGGCGCGCGCCTGCCCGAGCGGGTGCGCCTGCATGCCGCCCAGCGCGACATCTTCGCGTCCCTGGCCAGGATGTCCATCGAGCCGCCCAGGCCGGCGCCGCGCGATCCGCTCGCCTGGCTGGCGAAGCTGGGCGCGGGCGTGCTGGACGGCGCGCAGCACGGGCGCGCCCTGCTCCTGCTGCTGGGCCAGCTGGTGCTGGATGCGGCCACGGTGCTGGCGCGCCCGCGCCTGGCGCCCTGGCGCGAGATCTCGGCCCAGGTCTACCACACCGGCGCGCAGGCCTTGGGCATCACCGCGCTGGTGGGTTTCCTGATCGGCATCGTGCTGTCCTATCTGTCGGCCCAGCAGTTGCAGGTGTTCGGCGCGGGCCAGTTCATCGTCACGCTGCTGGGCGTGTCCATCGTGCGCGAGCTGGGGCCGGTGCTGGCGGCCATCCTGGTGGCCGGGCGCTCGGGCTCGGCGATCACGGCGCAGATCGGCGTGATGCGCGTGACCGAGGAGCTGGACGCGATGCGGGTGATGGGCCTGTCGCTGGGCCAGCGCCTGATCCTGCCGCGCGTGGCGGCGCTGGCGCTGGCCATGCCGCTGCTGGTGCTGTGGACCGACGCGATGGCGCTGGCCGGCGGCATGCTGGCGGCCTATGCGCAGCTGGGGCTGACGCCGTCCTGGTTCCTGCAGCAGCTGCCCGACGCCATCACCATCAACAATTACTGGATCACGCTGGGCAAGGGCCTGGCCTTCGGCGTGCTGGTCGCGCTGGTGGCCTGCCATTTCGGCCTGCGCATCGAGCCCAATACCGAAAGCCTGGGCCGCGGCACCACGGCCTCGGTGGTGACGTCGATCACCGGCGTGATCCTGGTCGATGCGCTGTTCGCCATCATCTTCAGCCAGGTGGGGATCTGACGTGGCGCGCGCCCAGCATTCGCTGTTCGACGAAGGCGACGTCGCGCTGCGCCCGGCCATCTGCGTGCGCGGGCTCAAGACCGCCTTCGGCAGCCACGTGGTGCACGAAAACCTCGACCTGACCGTCTGGCCGGGCGAGATCCTGGCCCTGGTGGGCGGCTCGGGCACCGGCAAGACCGTGTTGCTGCGCCAGATGATCGGCCTGGCGCAGCCCGCGGCCGGCCAGGTGGAGGTGCTGGGCGTGCCGGCGCACGGCGGCACGCCCGCGCAGCGCCGCAGCCTGGCGCGCCGCCAGGGTATGCTGTTCCAGGCGGGCGCGCTGTTCTCGGCGCTGACGGTGTTCGACAACGTGGCCCTGCCGCTGCGCGAGCTGCGCACCATCCCCGAGGACCTGGTGTGCGAAGTCGTCATGACGCGGCTGGCGCTGGTGGGCCTGGGCGCGTCCGACGCGGCCAAGATGCCGGCCGACCTGTCCGGCGGCATGATCAAGCGCGTGGCGCTGGCGCGCGCCCTGTCGCTGGACCCGGAGCTGCTGTTCCTGGACGAGCCCACGGCCGGCCTGGACCCGCAGCGCTCGGACGAGCTCGTCGACCTGGTGCGCAGCCTGCACCGGCAGCTGGGCTTCACCGTCGTGATGGTGACGCACGACCTGGATACCCTGGTGGAGCTGGCCACGCGCGTGGCGGTGCTGGCCGACAAGCGCGTGATCGTGTGCGACGAGCTGAGCGAAGTGGTGCGCGTCGACCATCCCTTCATCAGGACGTTCTTCCTCGGCCCGCGCGGACAGCGCGCGCTGGGGGACCTGGCACCCAAGGAGCGAACCGCTTATGGAAAACCGTAGCCATGCCCTGCTGGCGGGGCTCTTTACGCTGGCGCTGCTCGCGGCCGCGGCGGTGGCGGCGATCTGGATCGGCCGCAGCGACGAGGAGCTCGCGCCCTACGACCTGGTGTCGCGCAGTTCGGTCAACGGCCTGTCCGCGCAATCCATGGTCAAGTACCAGGGCGTCAACGTGGGCCGCGTGCAGTCCCTGTCGGTCAGCCGCGAGCAGCCCGGCCAGGTGCGCATCCGCATCGGCGTCAGCCCGGACACGCCGGTCACCGCCGGTACCTGGGCCGAGCTGGCGGTGCAGGGCGTGACCGGCATTTCCCACATCGAGCTGCGCGACGACGGCAGCGCCCCGCAGCGGCTGGACGCGCCCGAGGGCATGGTGGCGGTGATCCCGCTGCGGCCGGGCTTCTTCGACCGGCTGGAATCGCGCGGCGGCGCCATCATGGGCGACGTCGAGCGGGTCGCCGAGCAGATGGAAAAGCTGCTGTCCGAGCAGAACGTGCAGGCCCTGACCGCGACCTTGCAGAACGTCGCCGACCTGAGCCAGTCGCTCAAGACCACGGCCGACGGCCTGGCCCCGCTGGCCGGGCGCGCCGCGCCGCTGGCCGACAGCATGGCCTCGGCCGCCCGCCAGGCCGACCAGGCCGCGCGCGAGGTGGCGGGCCTGGCCCGCTCGGCGCGCGAGACGGTGGCGTTGCTCAACGCGCCCGACGGGCCGCTGCGCACCGCCGCGGACAGCCTGCGCGACGTGACCTGGGCGACCGCGCAGATGGGCTCGGACACGCTGCCGCAACTGGGCCAGGCGGCCCAGGGCGTGGGCTCGGCCGCGCACAGCCTGGCCGGCACCGCGCGGCTGTTCAGCGAATCGCCGCAGTCGCTGCTGTTCGGCCCGCCGCCCGTGCAGCCGGGGCCGGGCGAGCAGGGGTTCCGCGGCTTTGCCGGCGAGGGAGGCGGGGCGCGATGAACGGGATGGAGAGCGCAATGGCGAAAGGAACCGAGATCGGCGCGATGAAGCGCGCGGCAGCGCTGGCCGCCGCCGCGGCGCTGGCCGCATTGCTGGCCGGCTGCGGCGTGAGCCGGGTGGCGCCGGCGCCGGCCATGCTGGACCTGGGCGCCGACACGGCGGCCGCGCCCGCGCTGCCGGCGCGCGCGCCGATCGCGCTGGCGCCCGTGCAGGGCGCGCCGCAGCTGGCCGACACGCACGTGGTGTGGCGCGTGGGCGACGACGGCGCGCCGCGCGCCTACGCTACCTACCGCTGGACGGCGCCGCCGCCCAGCCTGGTCGGCCAGCGGCTGGCCGAGCGCCTGTCGCGCCAGGGCCCCGTGCTGGGCTGGAACGTGGGCGGCGCGCTGCCGCAGCTGATGGTGACGGTGCTGCGCTTCGAGCAGGTCTACGCCGCCGACGGCAGCGCCAGCGCCGGCCGCGTCGGCCTGCAGGCCGTGCTGGTCCGGGGCCGCGCGGTGCTGGACCAGGTGCGCATCGAACGCAGCGAGCCCGCCGCCACGCAGGACGCGCCGGGCGGCGCGCAGGCCCTGCGCCGCGCCACCGATGCCGCTGCCGACGAGCTGGCCGGCTGGCTGGCGCAGCGCATCGGGCCGGCGCCGGCGGCCCCGGGAATGAACGGCGCAGCGCCCGTTTCGCCTTGATTCCCCGACCTTTCTCCCACCCCGGACTCTTTCTTCTTCCCATCCCTTCATGCCCACCGAAACCGAAACCTATTCCGGCCCTGCCGGCGCCATCGACTGCGCTCTCGACCTTCCCGACGGCGAGCCCGCCGGCTGGGCGCTGGTCCTGCATCCGCATCCCCTGCACGGCGGCGCGCGCGACAACAAGGTGGTCACCACCATCGCCCGCGCCTGCGTGCAGCAGGGCCTGCTGGCCGTGCGCCCGGATTTCCGCGGCGTGGGCAAGTCCGAAGGCAGCTTCGACAAGGCGCGCGGCGAGACCGACGACATGCTGGAGCTGGTCGCCCGGTTCCGCGAGCGCCATCCCGAGGCGGCCGCCGGCCGCTGGGTGCTGGCCGGCTTCTCCTTCGGCACGGCGGTGGCCGCGCAGCTCTACGCAACCCTGGCCGCGCAGGGCGAGCGCCTGCCCGACGCCGTCATCCTGGCCGGCCCCGCGGTCGGCCGCTTCCAGTTCCGCGACGTGCGCCTGCCCGCCGACACGCTGCTGGTGCACGGCGAGCTCGACGAGGTCGTGCCGCTGAAGGAAGCCGAGGACTGGGCCGCCGGCCACGGCCTGCAAGTCACCGTCGTGCCGCAGGCCTCGCACTTCTTCCACGGCAAGCTGATCGAGCTGCGCGACCTGGTGACGCAGCGGATCGCCTGACTGCGGCTGTTCGCCATAGCGGCGCGCGCCGCGGGCGAAAAGCTCAGGCCCCTGGCGAACTCATCGGCTCCAGGCCCTGCCGTGGCGGCGCGGGCGGATCGCCGCCGCCGTCGCTGCGGTCCTCGTCCCGATTGTCCCGCAGGAAGTCGCGGAACTGCTCGGCGTTCAGCGGCCGCGCCAGCAGGTAGCCCTGCATCTGGTCGCAGGCCAGCTGCCGCAGCTTGTTCGCCTGGCTGGACGTCTCCACGCCTTCGGCGACCACTTCCATCTTCAGCGAATGGGCCAGCGCCACGATGGCCGAGACGATGGCCATGCCTTCCTCGCCGTGCGCGTCCAGGCCGTGCGTGAAGAAGCGGTCGATCTTGATCTGCTGGACGCGGAACTGCTGCAGGTAGGCCAGGCTGGAATAGCCCGTGCCGAAGTCGTCGATCGCCACGCCGAAGCCCTGCTCGTGCAGCGCGCGGATGACCCGCGCGCTGCGCTCGGCGTCCTGCATGGCCACCACTTCGGTGATCTCGAACAGGATGCGCGAGGTCTCGATGCCGGCCTGGCCCACCAGCCGCGCCATGTCGCCGGCCAGGTCGGGCTGCTGCATCTGCCTGGGCGACAGGTTGACCGCCACCTTGATCGCCGGCAGGCCCTGCTCCTGCCACAGCTGCAATTGCTTGCAGACCTCGCGCACCACCCACTGGCCGATCTCCAGGATCAGGCCCGAGCGCTCGGCCATGGGAATGAATTCGTCGGGCGCCACCGCGCCCAGCTCGCGGTGGTTCCAGCGGATCAGCGCCTCGGCGCCGGTCAGGCTGTGGGTCGGGCCGGTGAACTTGGGCTGGAAGGCGAGCGACATCTCGCCCAGGGCCAGCGCGTCCTGCAGCCCGCGCTGGATCATCATCTGGCGCATGGCGCGCTCGCCCATGTCGGGCTCGTACTGCCGGTAGGTGTTGCGCCCGTCCTGCTTGGCCGCGTACATGGCGATGTCGGCGTTGCGCAGCAGGCCTTCGACCGTATCGCCGTCGCGCGGATACATGGCGATGCCCACCGACGGCGTGACCAGCAGCGCCGAGTCGGCCACCACCAGGTTGCGCTGCATGGCGCCCAGCACCGCCAGCGCCACCCGGCCTGCGTCGTCGGCCGAGCGCAGGCCTTCGAGCACCACCACGAACTCGTCGCCGCCCAGGCGCGCGACCAGGTCGCGCTTGCGCACCACCTGGCGCAGCCGCTGCGCGAAGGCCTGCAGCAGCGCGTCGCCGGCCGAATGCCCGAGCGTGTCGTTGATGGTCTTGAAGCCGTCCAGGTCCATGAACAGCACGGCCAGCTGCACGCCCTGCCGGCCGGCGCGCGCCAGCGCCAGTTCCAGGTGCTCGACCAGGGTGGCGCGGTTGGGCAGCTCGGTCAGCGGGTCGACGGTCTCCAGGCGCACCAGGGCGCTGTCCAGGCGCTCGATCGAGCCGTCCAGCAGGCGCCGCGCCTCGTCCCGGCCGTGCCGGCGCGCGGCGATGCGGCCGGCCAGGCGCCATGCCGCGTAGAGGGCTAGTGCGGCGGCCGGCAGCAGGAGCAGGACCAGGCCGGGATGGTAGATGCCACGCATGGCATTCCTTTGGGGGCAGGGGGCGGTTGAAGTCCGCGAGGGCTGGGGGCAAATCCCCTTATCATAAAGGCAACTGAAATGTATCGCAGGAAATTGTTGCGTGTCGTTGCTTTACGGCCGGCGGCGGGGAACGGTTTTCAGGTTTTCGTGTCCGACCGGCTGCCTATAATCGGGCCTCTCCACCGCCGGCGGCCGGCCGGCGCCCTGTCCCGCGGGTTCGGCCCCATTGCGGGGCGGGACGCCGCCCCGGCCGCTTCGCCTGCCTGCCTCCACGCCGATATATGACCGATTTCCCTTCCTTCCCGCTGACCCTTTCCCTCCGCCGCGCGCTCGCGGGCTGCGCGCTGGCCCTGCTGCCGGCCCTGGCTCCCGCCCAGCAGGCCCAGCCCGACCGGCCCGCGCAGTCGCCCGGCTCGTCCACGCCGGCCACCGCGCCCGGCTCGGCCGCCACCGCCGTGCCGGTGGCCGAGGTCTCGACCATCCCGGCCCCGACCGTCGCCGCGCGCGCCTGGATCGCGGTGGACGTCACCAGCGGGCAGGTGCTGGCCTCGTCCTCGCCGGACACGCGCGTGGAGCCGGCCTCGCTGACCAAGATCATGACCGCCTACGTGGTCTTCACGGCGTTGAAGGAAAAGCGCATCACCCTGGACCAGCAGGTGCCGGTGTCGGAAGCCGCCTGGCGCACCGGCGGCTCGCGCATGTTCATCGAGCCGCGCAAGCCGGTCACGGTCGACGAGCTGGTGCAGGGCATGATCGTGCAGTCGGGCAACGACGCTTCCGTCGCGCTGGCCGAGGCGGTCGGCGGCAGCGAGAGCGCATTCGCCACGCTGATGAACCAGCAGGCCGAGCGCCTGGGCATGGCCGACACCCACTTCATGAACGCCACCGGCCTGCCCGACCCGCAGCACATGACCACGGTGCGCGACCTGGCCACGCTGGCCACCCGGCTGGTGCAGGACTTCCCCGAGGAATATCACTACTACAAGCAGCGCGAGTTCAGCTACAACAACATCACCCAGTCCAACCGCAACCGCCTGCTGTGGGCCGACCCCTCTGTCGACGGAATGAAGACCGGCCACACCGAGGCGGCCGGCTACTGCCTGGTGGCCACCGCGATGCGCGGCGACCGGCGCGTGCTGACCGTGCTGGTGGGCGCCGACAGCGAGGCCACCCGCGCCGAGGAAAGCCTCAAGCTGCTGAACTGGAGCTTCCAGAACTTCGACACCGTGCGGCTGTTCGGCAACGGCGAGCCGGCGGTCCAGGCGCGCGTCTGGGAGGGCAAGTCCGAAGTCGCCAAGCTGGGCCCGCCGCAGGCCATGTGGCTGACCGTGCCGCGCGGTCGCGCGCAGAACGTCGAGCCGGTGGCCCAGCGCACCGATCCCCTGGTCGCCCCGCTCAAGCAGGGCCAGCAGGTCGGCACGGTGGCTTTCTCGCTGGACGGCAAGCCGCTGCGCGTGGAGCCGCTGGTGGTGCTGGAGCCGGTCGAGCGCGCCGGCTTCTTCGGCCGCATGGCCGACGTGGTGCGCCGCTGGATGCAATGACCGGACGCGTGCCCGGCCGCGCCTGCGCGCCGGGCCGCTCTCCAGGAGCCTGCTCATGATCCCCGGCGTGGACCCGGACGCAACGGTTTATCTCAACGGCGAATTCCTCCCCGTGGGTGAGGCCCGCGTGTCGGTGCTGGACCGCGGCTTCATCTTCGGCGACGGCGTGTACGAGGTCGTGCCCGCCTACCGCGGCCAGCCCTTCCGCATGGCCGAGCACCTGGCCCGGCTGGCGCGCAACCTGGCCGCGCTGCGCATCGCCCCGCCCATGGACGCGGACGGCTGGCAGTCGCTGGTGCTGCGCCTGGTCGAGCTGTGCCCGGCGCCGGACAGCATCGTCTACATCCAGGTCACGCGCGGCGTGGCCAGGCGCGACCATGCCTTTCCTTCGCCTGCGGTGGCGCCGACCGTGTTCGCCATGGCCAGCCCCTTCACCCCGCCCGGCGCGCAGGCGCGCGAGCGCGGCCTGTCGCTGATCGGCATCGACGACGAGCGCTGGCTGCACTGCGACATCAAGTCGGTGTCGCTGCTGGGCAATGTGCTGGCCCGCCAGCGCGCCGTCGAGGCCGGTGCCGACGAGGTCGTGCAGTTCCGCGCCGGCCACCTGACCGAAGGCTCGTCGAGCAACATCTGGGTCGTCAAGGACGGCCGGCTGGCCGCGCCGCTGCGCAACAACCTCATCCTGGAAGGCATACGCTACGGCCTGGTCGCCGAGCTGGCGCAGGAAGCCGGGGTGCCCTTCGAGTCCCGCCCGGTGGCGCGCGCCGAGGTCTACCAGGCCGACGAGCTGCTGCTGACCTCGGCCACGCGGGAGATCCTGCCGGTCGTTCGGCTGGACGGCCGGCCGGTGGGCGAGGGCCGGCCCGGCCCCGTTTATGCGCGCCTGCGTGCGGGGTATGATGCCCGCATAGCAGCGCTGTAGGCCCCGGGGCCGGCGCGCGGCTCCTCGTAGCGTCAACAGGCCCTTGGCCATGCAACAACCCGACATTCCGCCCCAAGAATCCCTGATCGAGTATCCGTCCGACTTCCCGATCAAGGTCATGGGCCGCCAGCACCCCGAGCTGGCGCAGATCCTGACCGAGGTCGTGCTGGAGTTCGACCCCGGCTTCGACCCGGCCACCGTGGAAATGCGCGCCAGCAAGGCCGGCAACTACATCGGCCTGACCTTCACCGTGCGCGCCACCTCGCGCGAGCAGCTGGACGCGCTGTACCGCGCGCTGCACGGCCATCCCATGGTGTCGGTCGTCCTGTAGTGTCCGGGCCCGCCAGTCCCCTCATGGAAGCGATGCCGCCGGCCCCGTCTGCCGAGGCGGCATCCGTCCTGCGCGCCCCGTCCGTCAAATGGCTGCCCCGGCCGGCCGGCTACGAGCCGGTCTGGCAGGCCATGCGCGATTTCACCGAGGCGCGCGACGCGGCCACGCCCGACGAGATCTGGCTGGTCGAGCATGCTCCCGTCTACACCCTGGGCCAGGCCGGGCTGGCCGAGCACGTGCTGGCCGCGGGCGGCATCCCCCTGGTGCGCAGCGACCGCGGCGGCCAGGTCACCTACCACGGCCCCGGCCAGGTGGTGGCCTACGGCCTGGTCGACCTGCGCCGCGCCGGCCTGTTCGTGAAGGACTACGTCGCCATGCTGGAGGACGCCGCCATCGCCACGCTGGCCGGGTTCGGCGTGGCCGGCGCCTGCCGCAAGCCCGGCGCGCCGGGCGTCTACGTGCCGGACCCGCAGGGCGGCGGCGAGCTGGCCAAGATCGCGGCGCTGGGCATCAAGGTGCGCAACGGCCGCGCCTATCACGGCGTGGCGCTGAACGTGGACATGGACCTGGCGCCCTTCCTGGGGATCAACCCCTGCGGCTACCAGGGCCTGCGCACGGTGGACATGGCCGCCTGCGGGGCCGCTGCCGGCCTGGTCGAGGTGGGCGAGGCGCTGGCGCGCCGGCTGGTCCTGCACTGCGGGCTGGCGCCCGCGGGCCGCGATGACCCTGCGCCCGGCGGGGGCTAGGCGCCGGCCGCGTCCCGGCCGGTTAGAATGGCCTTTTGTTCCGCAGCGGCGCCCGCCTTTCCGCGTGCCGCCACAAGGCAAGACGATGTCCACGACCACCGAGTCCGGCGCGCCGGGCGGCCAGCAGCCCGCCCCCGCCTACGACCCCACCGCCAAGCAGAAGTCCCAGGCCAAGACCGCGCGCATCCCCATCAAGATCGTGCCGGCCGAGCGGCTCAAGAAGCCGGAATGGATCCGCGTCAAGGCCGCCGCGCCCGGCTCGCGCTTCTACGAGATCAAGCAGATCCTGCGCGAGCACAACTTGCACACGGTGTGCGAAGAAGCGTCCTGTCCCAATATCGGCGAATGCTTCGGCAAGGGCACGGCCACGTTCATGATCATGGGCGACAAGTGCACGCGCCGCTGCCCCTTCTGCGACGTGGGCCATGGCCGCCCCGATCCGCTCGATCCGCAGGAGCCGCAGAACCTCGCGCGCACCATCGCCGCGCTCAAGCTGTCCTACGTGGTGATCACCTCGGTCGACCGCGACGACCTGCGCGACGGCGGCGCGGGCCACTTCGTCGAATGCATCCGCCAGGTGCGCGAGCTGTCGCCCGCCACCCGCATCGAGGTGCTGGTGCCCGACTTCCGCGGCCGCCTGGACCGCGCCCTGGAAGTGCTCAACGGCGGCCCGCCCGACGTGATGAACCACAACCTGGAAACCGTGCCGCGCCTGTACAGGCAGGCGCGCCCGGGCTCGGACTACGCGCATTCGCTCAAGCTGCTGGCCGAGTTCAAGCGCCTGCACCCCGACGTCCCCACCAAGTCCGGCCTGATGCTGGGCCTGGGCGAGACCGACGAGGAAATCCTCCAGGTCATGCGCGACCTGCGCGAGCACCAGGTGGACATGCTGACCATCGGCCAGTACCTGCAGCCGTCCGAACACCACCTGCCGGTGCTGCGCTACGTCCACCCGGACACCTTCGCCATGTTCGAGCGCGAAGCCTACGCCATGGGCTTCACCCACGCGGCCGTGGGCGCCATGGTGCGCTCGTCCTACCACGCCGACCAGCAGGCCCACGCGGCCGGCGTGCAGTAGGGGCGTGCGGCGGGCGAGCAGCTGACCGCCCCGCCGCGACGCGGTGCGCGCAGGAGGCCGGCGGCGTCGGCACCGTTCGGCACGGCGGTTCGCCGGGCTCTTCGCCGCCCACCTGCGGGACGATGCCTTCGCTGCGCGCCTGGGGCCGCCCACCACGCCGGCACCGATGGCGGCGCAGTCGATCTTGTCTACAGGCTTTCCTAGCTGGCCGTGGCGCCGGAGGTCTTGACGATCTCGCGCCACCGGTCGGACTCGCCGCGCACGAATTCGCCGAATTGCTCCGGCGTGTAGCCGCCGGCCGGCTCGGCGCCGGCCTCCAGCATGGAGCGCTGGACGGCCGGGTCGGCCAGGATGTCGTTGACATCCTTGTTGACCTTGTCGATCACGCTGCGAGGGGTGCCCTTGGGCGCGAACAGGCCGTACCAGGTGCCGGTGTCGAAGCCCGGAAAGCCTTGCTCCGCCACGGTCTTGAGGTCCGGCAGCACCTTGGAGCGCTTGGCGCTGCTCACCGCCAGCGCCCGGAGCTTGCCGTCGCGCAGGTGGCCGATGACCGAAGGCAGGGTGGCGAACATGAACTGCACCCGTCCGCCGATGAGGTCGGTCAGCGCGGCTGCCCCCTTGTAGGGCACGTGGGTGGCCTCGAAGCCGGCGCGCTGCGCCATCATGAACCCGGTCAGGTGCGCCGCCGTGCCCACGCCGGTCGAGCCGTAGAACATCGGCTCGCGGCGTGACCTGGCGTAGGCGATGAACTCGTCCAGCGTGGCTGCCGGGACGTCGTTGTTGACCACCAGCACGTTCTGCACGTCGGCGATGCGCACCATGGGCACCAGCGCGTCCAGCGGGTCGAACGCCAGGTTGTCGTACAGGTGCGGGTTGATCGCCATCGGTGCCGCGGTATTGATGCTCCAGGTATAGCCGTCGGCGGCCGCCTTGATGACGAACTCGGTGCCGATGTTGCCGCCGGCGCCGCCCCTGTTTTCCAGGACGATGGGCTGGCCCCAGCGCGCGCCCAGTTGCTGGCCGACGCTGCGGCCGATGATGTCGGTCGTGCCGCCGGCGGGGAAGGGCACCACCATCTGCACGGGCCGTTGGGGAAAGCCGTCGCCGGCACAGGCCGCCGGCGATACGCCGAGCAGTCCGGCGGCAGCGGCGGCGGCGACGGCAATCAGGCTGCGCGCGCGGCGTGCAGGCGGGGAAAGGGGAAACATGTCTCGCTCCTGTGTCGTTTTCTCGTCGCGGTGCGTCCTCGGCCGGCGCAGGCCGGCCGGCTTGCCGCGATCCCGGGACTCTAGAGGGCTCGCGGCGGCCCGGCTAGGCCTCCTGCCGGAACGAGGGGGTCACGATTCGTGAAGAGCGGCGCCCGGCCACCGGCCCTGGCGCACCAGCATGCGCATCACGTCGGCCAGCACCACGCGCGCGGCCAGCGCTGCCGGCGACAGCTCGTCGTCCGAGACGCTGGCGACCACGTTGCGCCGGAACAGCAGCGGGTCGGCGATCGGATACGCGCACAGGTCGTCGACGTACAGGCGGCCGAGCGCCGCGCCCGGTTGTATGGTGGCGATGGGATTGGCCTGCACGATGTCCATCAGCGTGGTCAGCCCGTCCACCTCGACGGCGATGTCCGGCGCCGCGCCGGCCCGCTCGAAGGCGGCCTCGACGCGCATGCGCAGCCCGTGCGCGCGGCTGGTGATCACCAGCGGCAGGCGGGCGGCCTGCGCCAGCGACACGGGATGGCCCTCCGGGTGCGCGA
>Ga0182738_1002380_pt1 | contig 22373 bp, 13 predicted proteins | sample eDN5th30CBELigMG_FD_128876 | JGI IMG/M metagenome (GOLD analysis project Ga0182738, IMG submission 128876) | Enriched Miracle-Growth compost microbial communities from Emeryville, California, USA - eDNA 5th pass 30_C BE-Lig MG (version 2)... ...
CGCTCAGCCATGACGGCCCGAACGGGCTGCAGGCCGTCGGCGGTTCGCACCTGCTGGTCGCCACCGGGCGCCGCCCCAACACCGACGATCTCGACGCGGAAAAGGCCGGCATCGCGCTCGACGCGCATGGCTACATCATCGTCGACGACGCGCTCCGCACCAATGTCGACGGCATCTGGGCGATGGGCGATTGCAACGGCAGGGGCGCCTTCACCCACACCGCCTATAACGACTTCGAGATCGTCGCCGCCAACCTGCTCGACAACGACCCGCGCCGCGTCAGCGACCGCATCCCGGTCTATGCGCTCTATATCGATCCGCCGCTCGGTCGCGTCGGCCTGACCGAGACCGAGGCGAAGAAGACCGGCCGGAATATCCTGGTTTCGACCCGGCCGATGGCCCGCGTCAGCCGGGCGATCGAAAAGGGCGAAACGCAGGGTTTCATGAAGATCGTCGCCGACGCCGACAGCGGCGAGATCCTGGGCGCGGCGCTGCTGGGAACCGGCTGCGACGAGGCGGTGCATTCGCTGATCGACGTCATGTATGCCAAGCGCCCGTTTGAAAAAGTGCGGCGCGGTGTCCATATTCACCCGACGGTTTCGGAACTGCTTCCGACCATGATGGCCGAGTTCCACCCAGCCTGACGTTGCCGCCGGCACCCTTCCCAGGGTTGCAGGGATCGCCTTTCGCTGACGGGCGGTAGTGGCGCGAGGGCCTATGTATGGTAAATGTTAAGGATAGTCTCATAGAGACAGGAGCGTATAGGCCGAAGTAGCGTTCCGGCGATGTGTATGGGTGTAGTACCGTTGAAAGTCTCTCTTCTCCCGCCGCGCGGCAAACGTTTGCGGCGCCGGTTGCACCAGACTCTCGCCTCGGCCCTTGTCCTGATTATGGTGGGCTCGTCGGCGGGCTACGCCCAGGATGGCGGATTTTTCAGCGGAATCCGGTCGTTCTTCGGCAAGACCAAGGAAGAGCCGGTCGCCGACGCCGTCCCCTACAAGCCGACGATCAACGTCATCGACGCCCCACGCTCGCTGCGCAAGGCGATCGCCGCCGCCTCCAATCTCAACTCGATGAAGAAGTCGCCGCCTTCGGGCGCGGCCGGGCTGCTGCGCCGCGCGCGCGCCGACATCGACCAGATCACCGCCGCCCTCTACGCCAACGGCTATTATGCCGGCACCATCCGCATCACCATCGCCGGCCGCGATATTGACGCGCCCGATATCCTGCAGGTGATCGAGGCGGCGCGTCCGGCCGGGCCGGTGCCCGTCCAGGTCGACGTCACCACGGGGCCGCTGTTCCATTTCGGCGAGATCACGCTGGTCGATGCCGATCGTCACCGGCCGCTCGCCATGGCGCCGACGCTGAAGAGCCTTCGCCTGCTGCCGGGCGAAGAGGCGAAGTCGACTTCCATCCTCGACGCCGAGGGCCGGATTGCCGAATTCTATCGCAAGGAAGGCCATGCCTTCGCCAAGGTGGTCGACAAGGACGTGGTCGCCGACCACGCGACCAACCTCGTCAACGTCACTTATGTCGTCAGCCCCGGCCCGGCGGTTGCCTTTGGCCAGGTAACGGTCTCGGGCACGGAGAAGGTGCGGCCGTCCTTCGTCCAGGAACGCGTGCGCATCATCCCGGGCGAGATGTTCTCGCCGCAGCGCCTGGCCGACACGCGCAAGTCTCTGCTGAAATACGAGGCGTTCTCCGGCGTTCGGGTCGTCGAGGGCACCAAGCTCGACGCCAATGGCCGCCTGCCGGTCGATGTCGAGGTCACCGAGCGCAAGCCGCGCTATATCGGCTTCGGCGCCAAATACTCCTCGACCGACGGCTCGTCGATCAATGCCTTCTGGGGCCACCGCAACCTGTTCGGCGGCGCCGAGACATTGCGCCTGGACGGTCAGGTCTCGTGGTTCGGCGGCAAGTCCGAGGCGGTGCCCGACGCCAATCCGCTCGGCTATCGCTTCGCCGCCACCTTCGGCAAACCCGGCATCTGGACGCCGATCGACGATCTCGTCGCCCAGGCGGCGGTCCTGCGCGAGGTGACCGACGCCTATGTCCGCGAGGGCGTGACCTTCACGGGCGGCGTTCGCCGCAACTACAGCGACCAGTTCTCGGTCCAGGTCGGCCTCGATCTCGAGCAGTCGCACGTCCAGGACACCAACGGTTCGCGCGACGACACCATCGTCGGCGTGCCGATCGACGTCGCCTACGACACCACCGACAATGCGCTCGATCCCTCCAAGGGCATCCGCGCCAGCGGCACGTTCGAGCCCTTCGCCTATCTCGGCCAGGCCAGCGCCGGCCCAATGATGTTCAAGGGTTCGCTGTCGGCCTATCGCGCCTTCGACGAGGACAAGCGCTACATCCTCGCCGGCAAGATCTCGGCCGGCACGATCTTCGGCGCCGACCTGCTCGACGTTCCGCCGCAGCGCCGTTTCTACGTCGGCGGCGGCGGCTCGCTGCGAGGCTATGATTATCAGTCGGCGAGCCCGCGCAATGCCGATGGCGACATCATCGGCGGCCTCAGCTTCGTCACCGCCTCCGTCGAGGCGCGGGTGAAGATCACGGACACGATCGGCCTCGTCCCGTTCATCGACATCGGCGCCGCCTCGGAAGGCTCGGTGCCGGATCTGGGCGACCTGCGCTATGCCGCTGGCCTCGGTCTGCGCTATTATACCGGCATCGGTCCTGTCCGGCTTGATGTCGCCATTCCGCTCAATCCTGAGCCCGACGATGCCGGTTACGGCATCTATATAAGCCTTGGACAATCCTTCTGATGCCCCGCGCCCTCACCATCCTGCGTTGGCTCGGCTTCGGTTTCATCGCCGTCCTGATCACGCTCGTCGCCCTGTTCGGTTTCCTGCAGACCGGGCCCGGCCTGCGCATGCTCGCCAATGTCGGTAGCCGGCTTGCCAGCAGTGACGGGCTGACTGTCCGGATCGAAGGCATTTCCGGCTTCGTGCCGTCCGACATGAGCGTCGCGCGCATCGACGTCGCCGACGCCACGGGTCCGTTCGCCCAGATCGAAAACCTGCGTCTAGCCTGGCATCCGATGTCGCTGCTTTCCGGCAAGGTGGCGATCAGCGATCTCGCCGCCGACCGGGTCGCGGTCTCGCGCAAGCCCGTGCTGCCGCCCTCGACGTCGACGTCGTCCGGCAATGGCCTTCCGTTCATCCGCATCGCGCTCGATCAGCTCGATATCGCCCGGATCGAGATTGGCGAGCCCGTGCTTGGCATGGCGGCGGTTCTCCGCCTGCAGGCCTCGGCCCGCCTGGTCGATCCGGCCGAAGGGCTGGCGCTCGACTTCGCGCTGGTGCGCGAGGACGCGCCCGGCGAGATCAAGGGCCGCGCCCGCTATGCGCCGGGCGACGGCACGGATTCGCTCTATCTCGACGTGACCGCCAGCGAGCCGGCCGGCGGCCTGGTCGCGCGGCTGGCGCAGATCGAGGGCCTCCCCGCCCTGTCGCTGTCGGTCAAGGGCAATGCGCCGCTCGACAATTGGGACGGCCGCATCGCGCTCGACGCGGGCGCCGCCGGCCATCTCGGCGGAACCGCCGCCATCAAGCAGGTCGAGAATGGCCGCCGAGTCATGCTCGATCTCGCCGGCGAGATCGCCGGCCTGGTGCCACCCGATATCCGGCCGCTGTTCAGCGGGCAGACGACGCTGATCGGCTCGGCCATCGTCGAGCCGGAAGGGCGCATTGCGCTCGAAGGTCTGAACGCCACCGCCGCCGGCTTCGGCCTGGCGCTGGTCGGCCAGCTCGACACCTCTGCCAGGACCGCCGATCTGAAGCTCGATCTGGTGGGCGGCGACCCGTCCCATTTCGCCGCCTTCGCGCCGGGCGTCACCTGGTCCGGCTGGCGCCTGAACGCCGCCGTGACGGGCGCCTTCGCCTCGCCCTCGGTCGACGCGACGCTGACCGCCCAGAACCTTTCCGGCGCCGGCTATGGCGCCGCCGATATCAGCCTCGTCGCCAAGACCACCCCGGCCGCGGGCGGGCTCGCCTTCACCGTCGATGGCAATGCCGCCGGCCTGACCGCCGAGGATCCGAAGGTTGCCGCCGCCCTCGGCAAGACCGCGAAGCTCTCCGCCGCCGGTTCGCTCGGCGAAGCCGGCCCGGTGCTGACCGACGCCAAGGTCACGCTGGAGCCGCTCGACCTCGCCTTCACCGGCACGGCGGCGCCGAAATCCGTCCAGGGCGCGCTGCGCCTCGACCGGCTCAACCTCGCCGCCTTCTCCGGGCTCGCCGGTCGGCCGCTTTCGGGCAGCGCCGTGCTCGACGCCAGGATCGATGCCGACCCCTCGACCCGCCGCATCGCGCTCGACCTCGACGGCTCGTCCAAGGCGATCACCACGGGCATCGCCCAGGTCGACGATTTCTTCGCCGGCGAGAGCCGGATCAAGGGCGCGGTATCGCTGGCCGAGGATGGCCGCATCGCCGTCAACGGTCTGACGCTCGCGGCCAAGGGCCTCGACGTCGCGGTCAATGGCGGCATCGAGAAATCCGCCGCCGACCTGACCGCCCGGGTCAAGCTCGCCAACCTGAAGCAGTTCGATCCCCGCATCTCCGGGGCTGCCAATGCCGACCTCCGCTTCACCGGCGGGCTCGATGCGCTCGGTCTCACCGGCAAGGTCTCGATTCCGTCCGGCGTCGCCATGGACAAGCCGATCGAGAACCTGACCCTTTCGGTCGATCTCACCGACCTCACGGGCCGCCCCGGCGGCACGGTGGCGCTGGACGGCAAGCTGGCCGGCAAGCCCGCCAAGGGCGGCGCGACGCTGACCTCGCTTGCCGATGGCGGCCGGCGTCTCGACGATCTCGACCTGGCGATCGGCGGCGTCCGCGCCGAGGGCGCGGCTGCGCTGGCCGCCTCCGGCCTGATCGACGGCAAGATCACCATCGCCGCCTCCAACCTCGCCGACCTCTCGGCGCTGATCCTGACCGACATCGCCGGCAAGCTGGATGCGACCGTCGTGCTCGATGCGTCGAACGGCGCCCAGCGCGTCGCGATCGACGCCAAGGCGCAGGGCATCGACGTTGCCGGCAACCGGGTCGACCGGGCCGATATCAATGCCCGTATCGCGGATCTCTTCGGGACGCCGGTGATCGACGGCAAGGCCGTGCTGGGCGGCGTCCGCGCCGGCGGCCAGGTCATCGAGAGCGCCACAGTGACGGCGAAGAGCGCCGGCACCGCCACCGACGTGACGCTCGACACGGCGTTGCTCGGATCCAGCATCAACGGCAAGGCGCGCATTTCGCCCGCCGGCGCCGATACCAATATCCGCCTCGATGCGCTGAAGATCGCCCGCGCCGGGACCAATGTGACACTGTCGGCGCCGTCCAACATCACCATCGCCAAGGGCGGCGTCTCGATCGACCGGCTGGCGCTGGTGACCGGAGACGGCCGCGCCACGATCAGCGGCAAGGCCGGCGAAACGCTCGACCTGAATGTCGACCTGCGCAACCTGCCGCTGTCGCTGGCCTCGCTCGCCGCGCCGACGCTCGACATGCGCGGCACGCTGAGCGGCACCGCGCGCATCACCGGCAAGGCGACCGCGCCGGCCGGCGATTACGATCTCAAGGTGGCAAAACTCACCAATGGCGACATCGCCCGCGCCGGCCTCGGCCCGTTCGATATTTCCGCGCGGGGACAACTGAACGGCGGCCGCGTCGGCGTTCAGGCGACCATAAACGCGCCTTCGGTTTCCGGCCTGACGATCAACGGGTCGGTGCCGATCGCCGCCGGCGACCTGGACCTGAAGATCAAGGGCGCGATCGACCTCGCCATCGCCAATACCGCGCTTGCCACCTCCGGCGGCAATCTGCGCGGCAAGGCGGTGGTTGACGCGGCGCTTGGCGGTCCGACTTCGGCGCCGCGCGCTTCCGGCTCCATCCGCGTCTCGGGCGCCAGCTACAACGACTCGCTGAATGGCATTGCGCTTTCCAACATCGAGGCGGTGCTGACCGGCTCCGACCGCGCGGTCACGGTTTCGTCCTTCTCGGCGCAGACCATCCAGGGCGGCCGCATCGTCGGCAAGGGTAATGTCGCGCTCGACCCGGCGCAGGGCTTCCCGGCCGCCATAGAGATGACGCTGCAGAGGGCGACGCTGGTCTCCAGCGACCTGATGCGCCTCGTCGCCGACGGAAAGATCAACATCGAGGGCCCCGTCGCGACCCGACCGAAGATCGCCGGCCAGATCAATGTCCGCAGCCTCGACATCAACATTCCGGACAAGATCTCCGGCGGCATCGATCCGCTCGATGTGCGCCACGTCAACACCGGCGGCAAGCAGCAGGTGAAGGGCGGCATCCGCGCCCAGGCGCAGAACCGAGCCAACGCCACGGCCAGGAAGAAGGCCAAGGCGCCGAGCCCGTTCGTCGCCGATCTCGACCTCAAGGTCTCGGCCCCCAATGGCGTATTCGTGCGCGGCATGGGCATGGACGCGGAGTTCGGCGGCGACCTGACGCTGCGCGGCACCACGGCCGACATGATCACTCTGGGCGGCTTCAACCTGCGGCGCGGACGCTTCAGCATCGTCGGCCGCCAGCTCACCTTCACCGAGGGCACCATCACCTTCAATGGCAGCCTCGATCCCGAGCTGAACTTCAAGGCGGACACGTCGGGCGGCGATGTGGTCGCCAGCATCATCATTGCCGGCAACGCCTCGGCGCCGGAGGTGAGCTTCACCTCGACGCCGACCCTGCCGCAGGACGAGGTGATCGCCCGTCTGCTGTTCGGCCGTTCGATCAGCACGCTGACCGCCGGCCAGGCGCTTCAGGTGGCGCAGACCGTGGCGCAGTTCTCCGGCGGCGGGCCGGGCGTGGTCGATTCGATCCGCCGCTCGCTCGGCGTCGATGCGCTCAACATCGGCACGGATTCGACCGGCAAGGGTGGCCAGATCGGCGCCGGCAAGCGGCTGAACGACAAGATCTATGTCGGCGTCCAGCAGGGCACGACGCCGGATTCGAGCAAGGTCACGGTCGATGTCGACGTGACCCGCAACATCCGCATCCAGGGCGCAGCGGGCGCCGACGGCTCGAACGAGATCGGCATCGGCGCGCAGTGGGACTATTGAGGGCAAGGCTCTCGCCCCTCACCCCAGCCCTCTCCCGCGCGCGGGAGAGGGGGCGCGATCGTGCCCGTCGCGGGATTCCGCTTGGTTCGGTGTTGAGGACACCCACAGGCCAAAATCCCTCGCCCGCCTGCGGGAGAGGGTAGGGTGAGGGCCTTGCTTGGCTTTTACCCCGGGAACAGCGTCAGGCCGCCATCGACGCGGATTACCTGGCCGTTGATGAACTTAGAGCCGGGGCCTGCCAGGAACGCCACGGCGTCGGCGATCTCGGACGGTTCGGCGTAGCGGTTGAACGACTTGCCCGACGAATCCATCTTCACCGGGTCGACGACGCGGGTCGCCTGGAAGCGGGCCGATTTGGTCGGGCCGGGGCTCACCGCGTTGATCCGCACGCCCTCTTCATAGAGTTCCTTGGCGAGGCAGCGCGTGTAGTGCACGACAGCCGCCTTCAGCGTCGAATAGACGACTTCCGGCGAGCAGCCCATATGCGCCGCCGCCGAGGCGATGTTGATCACCGAGCCGTTGCCGGCCTTGACCATCGCCGGCACGAAGGCCTGGCAGACGAGCATGGTGCCGATCAGGTTGTTGTTGGTCAGTACCTGGATGTCCTCGAACGAGATGTGGAGCGCGTCGTTCGGCTTCGGCTTGTTGCCGGAGGCGCCGATATCGCCGCCGGCGCAATTGACCAGCACGTTGACCGTGCCGAGCTTGGCCTCGATTTCCTCCTTCATCTTCTGGACGGCGGCGGGGTCGCCGATATTGCCGGTGACGGCGACGGTGCGAACGCCATGCTTGGCGATCTCGGCGGCGACTTCGCCCAGGTCCTTCGCCTCGCCATACTTGGCTGGTCCCGTCCATTCGAGGTCATGGATGGCGACGTCGGCGCCCAGGCTCGCCAGCTTCTCGGCCATGGTGCGGCCCAGGCCGCGGCCCGAGCCGGTGACGAAGATGATCTTTCCGGCGAGTTCCTTGCTCATTGGTGAGCCCCTTCTGGATTTCGGTGTCGAGGGAATGGTTGCGAAGGTCAGGGCATGACGCCGAGCGAGCGCATGTTGGCGACGCTCCTGCGGATCATGTCGAGTTCGTACTGGACGAGCGCGCCATCCTCGCCGCGCTCCCAGGGGGTGCGATAGTCGGCGTCGTCGGGGAGGCGGTTGCGCCGCGCCGCGAGCAGGCAGGCGGCGAGCGAGCGGGCGCTGCGCGGGGCGTAGCCGTTCCACCAGTCCGGCGTCAGTAGGCGGACATGCCGCACGTCGAGCGCGCCGGGCTCCAGCACGGCGGTGAGTTGCGGATGATGCTCGGCCAGGATCGCCAGCACCTCGGCGAACGGCACGACGCCGTCGCCGATCGCGCAGCGGACGAGGCGAAAACCCTCATCGGTGAACTGGGCGTTGTAGTCCTTGAGGTGGACGTGCCGGACCCAGGGCGCGATGCGGCGGGTGAAATCGAGCGGCGCCTCGCCGACGGGGAGCGTGTTGCCGGTGTCGTAGCAGATGCCAACGGCGGAACCCGCCTCCTCGCAGAACGCAACCAGCTCGTCGCTGGTGAAATCCTGGTGGTTCTCGATCACCAGCGTCCGGCCCTCGGCCTCGGCGCGCGGGGTATAGAGGGCCAGCGCCGCGTGCACGCCACGCACCAGCTCGTGCCACTTCTCGCCCCAGGCATTGCGGTCGCCGCAGAGCACCGAGGTCAGGCAGACGCGGATCAGCTTGGCATCCAGCCGCTCGGCCGAGCGAAACGCGCTGTCGAGCGGGCCTTGGTTCAGGCCGCTGCTGATCACCGGCGTCATGCCGAGCGAGGCAAGCCGCGCCTTCAGCGCCGCGACCTCGCCATCGTCGAGCCGCGCGATCCAGGGCTCGAAGATCTCCAGCGTCTTCGCGCCCAGCTCCTCGGCCAGTTCGATGAATCCTTCAAGGCCGCGTCCTTCCGGATTGGCGCGCGGCGTGCCGTGCCCCTGCAGGCCGAGATAGTAGGTCAATCCATACGGGTTCAGTCCGACTTGCAGCATAGCATTTCCAATCTGCCGAAGGGTTTTGCGGGCGGCGCTAGATCAGGCCGCCATCGACGATGATGGATTGCTTGGTGATCATCCGGCTGTCGTCGGCGCCGAGGAACAGCACGGTGCGGGCGATCTCGTCGCCCAGCAGCACCTTGCGGATGCATTGGCGGCTCACCAGCGCGTCGACGCTTTCCGGCGTCGGATACCAGAGCGCGTGCTGTTTCTCGGTCATCACCGCGCCGGGCTCGATCGCATTGACGCGGATGTTGTCGGCACCGAAGGCCCGCGCCAGGCTGCGCGTCAGGCCGAGCACCGCCGCCTTGGCCGTGGTGTAGGCCGGCATGTTCGGCGCGCCGCCGCGCCAGGCAATGGATGAGAAATTGATGATCGAACCGCCGCCAAGCGCCTGCATCTGTGGCCGCACGGCCTGGGCGGTGAAGAATTGCGGGCGCAGATTGATCGCCTGCGCCCAGTCCCAATATTCCTCCGTCACCGCGTCGATCTCGTGCCGGTCGTCATTGGCGGCATTGTTGACCAGCACGCCGATCGGCCCGAGCGCGCGGCCGACCTCGGCGATCACCGCCTGCGTCGCGGCGGTGTCGGTCAGGTCGCATTGGTAGAAGCGGGGCTTGTGTTCCGCGCCGGCGAGTTCTTCGGCAAGCGCCTCGCCGGCATCCGCCTGGATATCGACGAAGGTGACTTTCGCGCCGGTTCCGGCAAAGGCGCGGACGATGTCGGCGCCGATGCCGGAGGCGCCGCCGGTCACAAACACGACGCGCCCGGAAAGGCTTGGGTAGTTGGCAAAGGTCATGGAGGCTGGCCCGTCGGCTGCGCGGCTAGATGAGGTTGCGGGTGACGGGGTCGAACAGGCAGGCATGCGACATGTCGATGCCCAGCGTGATCGTCTCGCCCATGCGCGGCGCCTCGTCCGGGTCGAAGCGGCCGGTGACTTCGAGCTCGCCGAAGCGCATCAGCCCGATGGTCTCGGCACCGGTCGGCTCGACCATCTCGACGGGCGCGTCGACGCGGGCGATGCTTTTCTTGCTGGCCTTCAACTCGTGCGAATAGCGGAAGATGTGCTCCGGCCGGACGCCGAGGATGACGTCGCGGCCCGCCGCGCCCGGCGAGATGCCGTCCTGCAGCGTCAACACCGCCGTGCCGCCCGTCGCCTTGAACGAAACCGCCGGCTTGCCCTCGGCGTCGGTGGTGAGCGTCGCCGGGATGAAGTTCATCGCCGGCGAGCCCATGAAGCCGGCGACAAACATGTTGGCCGGCCGGTCATAGACCACCTGCGGTTCGTCGAACTGTTGCACCTGGCCCTGGTGCATCACCGCGATGCGCGAGGCGAGCGTCATCGCCTCGACCTGGTCATGCGTGACATAGACCGTGGTCTTGCCGACGCGGTGGTGCAGCTTCTTGATCTCGGTGCGCATGTCGACGCGCAGCTTGGCGTCGAGGTTGGAAAGCGGCTCGTCGAACAGGAACAGCTTGGGGTCGCGCACCAAAGCGCGTCCCATGGCGACGCGCTGGCGCTGGCCGCCGGAAAGCTGGCCGGGCTTGCGTTTCAGCAGCGGCTCGATCTGCAGCAGCGCCGCGACGCGCTTCACCGCCTCGTCGCGCTGCGGCTTCGGCACGCCGCGGCTTTCCATGCCGAAGGTGATGTTCTCGCGCACGGTCATGGTCGGATAGAGCGCATAGGACTGGAACACCATGGCGATGTCGCGGTCCTTCGGCGCCACCGAATTGACCAGCCGGTCGCCGATGCGGATCTCGCCCTCGGAGACGCTTTCGAGCCCGGCGATCATGGCGAGAAGGGTGGATTTCCCGCAGCCCGACGGTCCCACCAGCGCGATGAACTCGCCGGTCCGCGCCTCGATGTTGATGCCCTTCAGCACCTCGACGGCGCCGAAGCTCTTGCGCAGGTTGCGGATGGTCAGGGACGACATGCGAGCCTCATCGGATTGCAGCGAAGGTCGGGGGCGCGGGTCATCACTTGATCGCTCCCTGGGTGAGGCCCCGGACGAAATACTTGCCGCCGAGGAAGTAGACGAGCAGGGGCGGCAGCGCGCCGATCAGCACGGCGGCGCTCATCACGTCATAGGCGCGGACATTGGTGCCGCTGGCGGTCAGCGCCACGAGCGCGGCGGTGATCGGCTGTTCGCGGCCCGAGGTGAACACGACGCCGAACAGATATTCGTTCCAGATGCCGGTGAACTGCCAGATCACGGTGACGATCAGGATCGGCGGCGACAGCGGCAGGATGATCCTGCGGAAGATCCGCCAGAAGCCGGCGCCATCGATGCGCGCCGCCTTGATCAGGTCGTCCGGGATCGAAACGTAGTAGTTGCGGCAGAACAGGGTGGTGAACGAGATGCCCTGCACGACATGGATCAGGATCAGCCCGTAGGTCGAATTGGTCAGCCCGACCTTGCCGAGCAGGAAGGCCCAAGGCATCAGCGCGATCTGCCCCGGCATGAACACGCCGAGCAGCATCAGCGTAAACAGCACTTCCGAACCCTTGAAGCGCCATTTCGACAGCACGTAGCCGTTCATCGCGCCGAGCAGGGTCGAGAGCATGGTGGCGGGCACCGCCATCCAGAGCGAGTTCAGGAAGTTGCGGCGCATGCCCTCGCAGGTGCCGCCGATGCAATAGGTGCTCCAGGCTTCGGCCCACGCCTTCAGCTGGAAGCTGCGCGGAAAGGCGATGAGGCCGTTCTGCGCGATCTCCGGCTGCTCGCGGAACGAGTTGAAGACGAGGATCAGCAGCGGCGCCAGGTAGATCACCGCGAAGATCGTGAGCAGCGCGTAGATGATCGTGCGGCTGAAGAAGTGGCGGCGGGAGGCGGCGGCGGCCTCGCGATCGTGCACCGCGGCGATGGTGGCGTCGGTCATGGGCGGCTCTCCCGGCGATGGCGCCAGACCACGAACAGCGCATAGGGCACCAGCACCACGGCAAGCGCCGCCAGCATCATCATGGCGGCGGCTGCGCCCTCGCCGATCTGCCCGCGCTGGAACATCAGATCGTAGACATAGATGGCCGGGAAAGTGGTCGAGATGCCGGGGCCGCCGCGCGTCAGCGCCGCGACGAGATCGAAGGTCTTGATCGCGAACTGGATCTGCACCACCGCGACGGCCAGGAAGATCGGCGAGATGATCGGCAGGATCACGCGGCGATAGGTCCGGAAGGTCGAGGCGCCGTCGATCTGCGCCGCCTTGATCAGGTCCTGGTCGACCGAGCGCAGCCCGGCGAGGAACAGCGCCATGGCGAAGCCCGAGCTTTGCCAGATGCCGGTGATGATGATGGCGTAGATCGCGGTGCTGCGATCGGACGCCAGCGCGAAGTTGAAATGGGTCCAGCCGAGGCTGCGCACCAGCATCTGGATGCCGTCGGTCGGATTGTAGAGCCAGCTCCAGACCGTGCCGGTGACGATGAAGGACACGGCGAGCGGATAGAGGAAGATGGTCCGCCAGATCGCCTCGCCGCGCACGCGCTGGTCGATCAGGATGGCGAGGAGGAGGCCGATGCCCATCGCGCCGACGATGTAGAAGGCGGAGAAGAAGAACAGATTGCTGTAGGCGATGTTCCAGCGCCGGTTGCTCCACAGCGACACGTAGTTGTCGAGGCCGATAAAGCCGTAGCTCGGCAGCAAGGACGAGTTGGACAGAGAGATATACAGAGTCCAGATCGTGAAGACGAAGATGTAGACGAAGGACGCCGCCAGGGACGGGGCGAGAATGAGGATCGGCGAAATCCGGGCGAGACGCTCCCGCCAGGTGGGGCCGGGCGCCCCCGACGCGGAATTCCGGCCGGCATCCATTGGAACTGTCGACATTGCTGGCCCTGTCCTTGTGAGCCGGATCCTGGGGACCCGGGCTTCTCACCTCGCCTCAAGCGAGAGGTCGGCTCGAAGAGCCGGGTGAGGGTTTAGGGAACCATCGAGGAAGGCCGCGAACCCTCACCCGCCAGCCATCGCTGTCGACCTCTCCTTGGGCGAGAGGTGAAGAATGGCGCAGGTGCTGGAAGGGCGATGTGGCCTGACCAGGGAACCGGGCGCGACGCGGAGGCGTCGCGCCCGGAAGCGCGGTTCGTTACATCTGGGCCTCGACGGCGTCCGCGATCGCGGTCGCCGCCTGTTCGGGCGTCATGGCCGGCGTGTTCACGAACTCGGTGACCGTATCCATGATCGCGCCGCGATATTTCTGCGGAATGGTCATGTTGTGGGCCATCGAGCGCACCAGAGTGCCGGCCTCGATCGAAGCCTGCAGGTCCTTCTGCGAAAGCTGCTGGCAGGGGTTGAAGCCGGTCGACAGGTCGACGTCCATGCGGGCCGGGATCGAACCCTTGGCCTGGTTGAACGCGGTCTGGAACTCCGGCGACAGGATCGTCTTGGCGAGCAACTGCTGGCCGGCGATGTAGTCGGGGTCCTTTTGCTTGAAGAACACGACGCTGTCGGCGTTCAGGATGAAGCCGGGCTTGCCCCAGTCGGTCGGCGCCTGGCTGCAGGTATAGTCGGTGCCTTCCTTGAAGCCGGCCGCGGTCAGCAGGCCGACGGTCCAGTCGCCCATGATGTGGAAGGCGGCGTCGCCGCGGCCAACCATCGCCGACATGGTGTCCCAGTCACGGCCGACCATGCCGGGATCCATGTATTTCGACGTCATCAGGCGGAGCTGGGTCAGGGCCTTGACCATGCCCTCGCTGCGCAGCGCGTCGACGTCGCCCTCGACCAGCGCCTTGCGGAACAGGTCAATGTCCTGGCCGTAGACGACCACTTCGAACACGGTCGAATCGGTCCAGTCGGCCGTCGAATGGGCGATGCAGATCTTGCCGGCGGCGACGACCTTCTCGCAGGCGGCGTTGAACTCGGCCCAGGTCTTCGGCACCGCCTCGACGCCGGCTTCCTTCAGCACCTTGGGCGAGGACCAGAGCCAGTTGATGCGGTGGATGTTCATCGGCGCGGCAACCCAGTTGCCGGTCGGCTTCATCACCGAGATCAGCTCGGGCGCAACGACCTTTTCCCAGCCTTCGGCGGCGGCGAGCTCGTCGAGATTGGCGGTCATGCCAGTGGCGTTCCACTCGGCGATCTCCGGGCCCTTGAGCTGGACGGCCGGCGGCGCATTGCCGGCGATCACGTCGGCGCGGAGCTTGGCGAGGGTGTTGGCGGTGTGGCCGGCGATCGAGGTCTGTTCCCACTTGCCGCCGGCAGCGGTGAACATCTCGCCCAGCTTGGCGACGGCGGCGGCGTCCGAGCCGGTCGCCCATTGATGCAGCAGGTTCGTCTTGGGCTCGGCAAGAGCCGTGCCGCTCAGGAGAGCAAAGGACAATAGTCCAGCGCTCACCTTCCAAGTGAAGGTCATGGTTCCTCTCCCTAGGTGTCCCGCCCGATACTTACGATCGGTTTGCGCAGGTACTTGTTTTTATGGCTTTCAGTCCGTCTCCCCGTGATCTGACGCCGTATTTGTTCTATGATGAACTTATTACGCTGTCAACGCGCCCGCAAAGTTCGCCAATGTTTGAAGCAAGACTAAAATCGTTCTTGGAAGATCCCGGCGATGGCTCGCCGTCGGCCCGTGTCGTTCGCCTGCTTCGCGAGCGCGGCACGCTGAGTGCGACCGAAATCGCTAGGCTCACGGGGCTGGCCAAATCGACCGTCTCTATCACGCTCGCGGAACTGCGCCGGTTGGACATCGTCATCGAGAAGGGTAACAGCGAAACCGGCCGGGGCGCCAGCGTCGGCCGCCCGGCGACGGCGTTGATTCTCAATCCGAAGGTAGGCACCTGCGTCGGCGTGCTGTTCGGGCTGGAAGCCATCCAGGTGATCGTGGCGGATGTCTCGCACCAGGTCATTTCCGACTGCAAGGTTCAGATCGCACCGGACTATTCACCGGCCGAGGCGGCGGAACTCACCCGGCGGCTGATCGACGAGGCCTATGAGGAGCACGGGCTCGCGCCGGAGGGTCGGCTCGGTGTCGGCGTGGCGGTCGCCGGTCCGATCAATCCGTTCGACGGCCGCGTACTGCGCGCCAGCGGCGTGCCGACCTGGGCCGGCACCGATATCCGCGCCGCCTTCGGCCCCGTCGTGAACAGCCCGATCTTCGCCGACAATGAGAGCAACTGCGCCGCGATCGCCGAGATGATGTGGGGGGCCGCGATCGGGGTCGAGGATTTCGTCTTCTTCAAGATCGATCTCGGCGTCGGCGGCGCCATCGTCAATCGCGGCCATGTCGTCCGGGGCATCGCCGGGTCTGCCGGCGAATTCGGCCATATGATGATCGATCCCGGCGGGCCCCTGTGCCGCTGCGGCAATCGCGGCTGTCTGGAGCTCTATGCCAGTGCCAATTCCGCGCTCGCCGACACGGAGAGGCGGCTGGGTCGAGCTTTCGACATGGACGGGCTGGTCGCGCTGGCGCGCGCTGGCGACGCGGTGAGCCGGCGCCAGATCGCCGAGATGGGCGAGGCGGCCGGCAAGGGTCTGGCCATCATCGGCACGGCGATCAATCCGGCGCTGGTCGTGCTCGGCGGCCGGATGCCGCTGGCGGGCGAACTGTTGCTCGGGCCGCTGTCGGAGAGCTTCGAGCGCCACACGCTGGTCAAGCGCGCCGAGATCGCGCCCGAGGCGCGCACCCGCTTCGTGCCGGGCGTGTTCACCGACAATGACGCCTGCCTCGGCGCGGTCGGCCTCGTGCTGCGCCATCACGGCCGGCCGGGCTGAGATTGCCGGCAGAAGGCCGCAATCGCGGATGGAATTTGCAGCGCTTCGTGCGAAAACGGGTTCATGTCGATCGATCGTTCCCCTTCACCGCCGCTCCGAACCGGATCCGCGCCGCCGGCCGAACGGACGGCCTATCAGCCGGCCGGGCAGAACCTCGTCCATGCCGCCGATCACAATCTGCGCGTGACGCTGGAGGCGCTGCGCCGGACGGGGCCGATGAGCCGCCTCGAACTCGCCCGGCTGACCGGATTGACGGTGCCCGGCATCACCAACATCGTGCGCCGCCTCGTCGCCGACGGGCTGGTCCGCGAGGGCTCGGACGAGGGCTCGCGCGCCAACCGTTTCAGCCTCGTCGCCGAGGGCGCCGTATCGCTTGGCATCGACATGTCGGACGGCATGGCGCGGCTGGTGGCGATCGACCTCGCCGGCCAGGTCGTGCTGCGCGACGAGCGGCCCGTGCCGGAAGGCGAGACGACGCGCGTCGTCATCGGGCTGGCTTCCGCCGCGCTGGAACGGCTGGCCGAAGACACGGCGGCGCGGGTGATAGGCGTCGGCATCACGGCGCTCGATGGCGCCGACGAGATCCGCGCCGCGCTGGCGCCGCTGCCGGTCATCGTCGAGCCCGACACCATCGCTGCGGCGCTGGGCGAGCGGCAGTTCGGGCAGGCAACGGCCGGCGACAGCTTCGTCTATGTGCTGCTCGGTCCCTCGACCCGGGCCGGCATGATCATCGGCGGCTCGGTGTTCAACGGCGTCGACCAGCGGGCAGGGCTCGTCGGCGCGATGCGCACCGGCGAGGACGGAAGATTGCTCGACGAGGTCGCCTCGACCACGGCGCTTGCCGGCATTGCGACGCTCGATCCGGCCGATCCCGCCGTTGCGCGGTGGATCGAGGCGGTCACCGCGCATCTGATGGATTCGATCATCGCGATCTCCGCCTTCATCGCGCCGCGCGTCATCTTCATCGGCGGCCGCCTGCCGGCCGATCTGCTGGCGGCGCTGGTGTCGCGCCTTGCCCGGCAGCGGCAGGAGCGGATGATCGAGCCGACCCAGCCCTATTGGCTGCCGGAACTGGCGCCGGGCTCGCTGTCCCGCGACGCCGTCCTGATGGGCATCGCCGCCATGCCGTTCCTGGAATTCCTGCTGCCGGATCCCCGCCGCCCGTTTCGGCCTTAGAGTCCTTTACCGCTCCCAGGGTGAGACTTTCGAGGACCCGAAAAGTGGCTGGGCAAATCCCGATCTCAACATCCTGAGGAGGCTTGCGCGAGCAAGCCGTCTCGAAGGACACACTGCCTGTGGGCAAGTCTTCATGCTGCCTCGCTCTGCGTGCTTCGAGACGGCCCTCCGGGCCTCCTCAGCATGTTGAGGATGGAGGTGTGCGAAGGTCTCCTCAGGGCGACGTCCACCCCCTTACCCCGATCGACCTTGGTCGCGCTGAAGGCGGTTGCCCGACCGCGTGTCGTCGCTACGCAGCGGCGAGCGGGTCAATTGCGCGGGGTCGGCGGATTCGAGCCGCAGCGCGTGCGCCAGCGGCAGGGTGGCGGCGCCGAGCGCTGCCGCGTCTTCCGAGCCGACGGCGCGGTGGATGCGCGGCGTCGGGCGGAGGTCGCGCGACAGCGCCTCGCGGACATAGCCGAGCAGTTCGTCGATGATCGTCACCGGAATGCGGCCGCCGATCAGCACGGCGTCGGGATTGATCAGCAGGCCGATGTCGATCGCCGCCTCGGCGATATGGCCGGCCGCCATACGCAGCCATTGGGTCAGGAGCCGCTTGCCATGCGCGTCGAGCGTCAGAAGGTCCTGTGGCCGCTCCACGGCGATACCGTGGCTGGCGAGATAGTCATAGAGGATGAACAGCGAAACGACCTGACCGAGCGGCTGCACGCGCTCGCCGGCCGGCGCATCCGGCAGCGTCACCGGCAGCCAGCCGATCTCGCCGCTGATGCCGGTGGTGCCGTGATAGCAGGCGCCGTCCAGCACCAGCCCGCCGCCAAGGCCGGAGCCGAAGAAGATATAGAAGAAGCTGCGGATCTCGACGCCGAGGCCATAGGTCAGCTCGCCGATCGCCGCCGCCGTGGCGTCGTTGTCGATCAGGATCGGCTGGTCGGTGATGCGGGCGAAGCGCTCGCGCACATCGACGCTGCGCCAGCTCTTGTAGGCCTCCGGCATGCCGATGAAGGGGATTTCGCCGAGCCAGTCGGGAAAGGCGACGCCGATGCCCGCGAGCCTGCTTTCGTCGATGGCGTGGCGGCGGCGGAACGTCTTCAGCGCCTCCTTCATCTCGGCGAAGAATTCGTCCGGCAGCATGTAGCGAACTTCGCGGTGGATGCGGTCGCGCACCGTGCCCAGGGCATCGACGGCGACGATGGTGAGGTGGTCGCGGCCGAAGCCGACGCCAACCGCGAAACAGCCTTCCGGATCGATCTCCAGCTCGATCGCCGGCTGGCCGCGCATGCCGTAGCGCCGGCGCGCCTCGACGACGAGGCCGTCATCGATCAGCTTTTCGGTGATGCGGGCGACGGCCTGCTTGCTGAGGCCGGACCGGGCGGCCAGTTCGGTGCGGGAAATCGGCGCATGCCAACGGATGGTGCGCAGGATCACCGCCTGGTTATGGCTCGCCGCCAGCCCGGAGTTCGAACCGGCGAGGTCGCCTGGAGACGTCTTGGATTTCATCGGGATGTCAGGACCGCCGGCGGAGATCATGGGTGACCGTCCGCCGGCGGATAGAGAGCAAGGGTGGCTCGCTTGTCAAGGATGGCGCAGGCCTAGCTTGGCTGGATAAGCCAGCTACGGACTTCGAACGGGTTGAGGTCCGGCCCGGCGGCCCGATCGACCGCTTCCTCCAGGATGTTGACCGGGCCGGAGAGCTGCCAGCCCTCCCGCGGCGCGATGTCGAGGCGGCCGCGCCCGCCGGCCGGCTCGTAGACCCGGAGCACCAGGGCGTTGCCGTCCTCGCTGGCCTTGAGGCCGCCGAGGCCGGCAGCCATGCCGGAGACCGCGATCGGGGTCTGCACGCCGGTCGCGACGTCAGAAGTGCGGATGGCGAGCAGCGGCTGGTTGAGGTCGAGCGCTTCCTCGCGCACGCCGCCCTCGTGCCAGGCGCCGGCATGCGGCAGCAGGGAATAGACGAAGCTCTGCTCGCCCTCGTCCGCCAGCGGGTCCGGATAGATCGGCGCACGCAGCAGGCTGAGACCCAGCACATTGCCCTTGATGCTGTGGCCATACTTGCCGTTGTTGAGCAGCGCCACGCCGAAGCCGGTTTCCGACAGATCGGCGAAGCGATGCGCCGGCACCTCGAACTTCGCCTCGTCCCACGAGGTGTTGTTGTGGGTGGTACGGCGAACGACGCCGAAGGCGCATTCGAAGGTGGCGAGATCCGAGCGGATATCGACAGGCGTCAGCGTCCGCAGCAGCACGCGGCGGTCATGCCAGTCGAGATCGGTCTGGATGTCGAGGCGCGGCGAGTTGGCGAAGAGCTGCAGCGTCTGGGTTATGGTCGAGTCGCGGAATTTTCGCACGATCCGGATCGCCGCGCGGTGCGGGCCGGATTCCGTCACCTCGAAGCTCTCGAACGACGTCAGTTCCAGGCCGTGCTTGGCGTAGTCGTCCTCCAGGTCCCACGCGTCCCAGTTGCGGGGCTTGTCCATGGGATAGACCCAGAGCTGGTTGCCGCGACCGGCGAGCGCCTCGCGGCCGCTCCGCTTGTCGAACAGGCTGGCGATGGTGCCGTCCGCATTCAGCGTGACGCGGATCAGGCTGTTTTCGAGTTTCTGCTTCGAGACGCTGAGCCCGGCGGTCGGCGCGAGCGCCTTGTCGTCGAGCACGAGGATGCCGAGCGGCGGCACGACCGCGTCGAGCGCGATCGTCTGCCCGTCCAGTTCGACCCGGACGGGTCGGGCGTGCAGGTCGGGATTGACGACGACGAGGGCGTTCTTCGCCTCGCCCTTCGGCAACTGGCCGACCAGCGCGGAAAGGCCCGCCTGCTGCGCGTCGAGGCCGGTTGCCAGCGCCTCGCCCAGTTCGCGCTCGGCATCGTCATAGATCTCGCGGATGCCGGAGCCGGGCAGGATGTCGTGGAACTCGTTCTTGAGCACCTTGCGCCAGGTGGGCTCCAGGCTCTCCGGCCGATCTGCGCCCAGCAGGTTGGCCAGCGAGGCGACCGTCTCGGCGGTGATCAGCGCGCGCTCGGCATGGCGGTGCAGGCGCTTGGTGTGGCTCTGCGTCGTCAGCGTCGCGCGGTGCAGTTCGAGATAGATCTCGCCCTGCCAGACCGGGATCTCGGCGGCGGGGATGGCGTGCATGCGGGAATAGACGTCCTCGACGCGGACGGGCGAAAGCGTCGGGATGGCCGGGAAATCGGCCAGCTGCGCCTGCCGCTCCAGCATTTCCGGCGTCACGCCGCCGCCGCCATCGCCGTAGCCGACGGCGAGCAGGCTTTCGTCATGAATCGTCTTGCCGCGGAAATTGCCCCAGGTGCCGAGGATCGCCTCCGGCTCGGTCGAGCCGTTATAGCCGCGCACCGGATTGTCGAAGGTGTGGGCGATGACCCGGCTGCCGTCGAGGCCTTCCCACAAGAACAGGTCATGCGGGAATTTGTTAGTCTCGGACCAGTTCACCTTGATGGTGAAGAAGGAGTCCATGCCGCCCTGCTGCAGGAGCTGCGGCAGTGCCGGCGAGAAGCCGAAGCAGTCCGGCAGCCAGCAGACGCGGTGGCGCACGCCGAACTTCTGCTTGAAATAGCGCTGGCCGTACAGGATCTGGCGCACGAAGCTTTCGCCGGTCGGCATGTTGGTGTCGGGCTCGACCCACATGCCGCCAATGGTCTCCCACTGGCCGCTCTTCACCGCCGCGACGATCTCCTGGAACAGGGCGGGGTCGTCTTCCTCGATCTGCGCGTAATAGGCGGCGGTGGACTGGTTGAAGACGAAATCGGGGAATCGCTCCATCAGCCGCAGCGCGGTGTTGAAGGTGCGGCGCGCCTTGCGGCGGGTTTCGTCATAGGGCCAGAGCCAGGCGAGATCGATATGGGCGTGGCCGGTGATGCCGAGCTTGCCCTGCTGCGGATAGCGCGCCTTCAGCTCCTTCAGCGCCGCGGTCAGATCCTTGAGCGCGCGCGAAACGCTGGCGCGGTGATCCTGGCGCAGCCCTTCCGGATTGGCCTTCAGCGGCGGCAGCTGCCAGATCTTCTGCTGGCCGTGCTGCGGCGCAGTGCGGGCGACATAGTCCTGCGTCGCCGAGGGCCAGTCGAGCGCCGCGAAGGTGTTTTCGGCCGCCGTGATCAGATGCGGCACCACCTCATGCGCGCCGAGGAAATGCGCGGCTTCTGAAACCTGGCGCAGCAGCAGCGCCAGCTCATGCACCGGCTCGTCGATCCAGGCGAGATGGGCGCGCGTCAGGCGCGGCTCGCGCACCGGCTCGCCGAAGGGCAGGCGGGCGACGGCGTCGACATGGATCTTGAAGCGGCGGGCGGGAACCGGGAATTCCCGGTGGAACGGGTCGAGGCCGAAGCGCTTTTCAGCACCGGAGCCGACCGGCGTCAGCGTGATCAGGCTTTCGCCGCCGACATCGATCAGAAGGCGCACATCCTCGAGCGTCCAATGCTCGGGCACGGACGCTTCCGTGTCGAAGGTGACGGTGCCGTCCTTCTTGGGCCAGAAGCCGCCCATGGCGATCGGCGCGCCCTCGAACTGCCAGTTTTCGACCGCGAGCGTTTCGCGCTCGCGCCAGAACCCCAGTTCCTCGACGCGGACGTCGATGCGGGCGAGCCGCTGCTGGAGGGTCAGGGACATGGGAATTCTCCGTCTCGGATAGGGGTATGGATAGGGGGAAGGGGATGGATCGGGGTTGTCTCAGCCCTTGACGGCGCCGGCGGTGAGCGCACCGACGATCATGCGTTGCAGGAGGAGGAAGGCGATGATGGCCGGCACCACCGCGACGAGGCAGGCTGCGGCGAGCACCTGGGTCGAGGAGGCGTTGGAGGTGCCGGCGAAATTGAAGATCGCGACCGAGATCGGCAGCTGCGCGTCCTTGTTCAGCAGCAGGAACGGGATCAGGAACTGCGACCAGTTCAGGATCACGATCAGGATGAAGGCGGAGGCGAGGCCGGGGGCGGCGAGCGGCAGGGTGATGCGCCAGAAGGTGCCGAAGCGGCTGCAGCCATCGATGGCAGCGGCTTCTTCCAGCGACTTCGGAATGTTGTCGATGGCGCTCTTCACCAGCCAGGTGCACATCGGCACGCCGATGGCGATGTAGACCATGGTGACGCCGAAGTGGCTGTTGAGCAGGCCGAGCCGGCTCATGTAGCGGTAGAGCGGCACCAGGATGACCAGCGGTGAGATCATCTGGAAGGCGAGGATGGTCATCATCAGCGCCGATTTGCCGGAGAACCAGAAGCGCGAGAAGGCGTAGGCCGCGGGAGCCGCTACCAGCAGGCAGCCGAGCCCGCCCAGCGCGGACAGCTTCAGCCCGTTCCAGAGATAAAGCAGGAAAGTCGGGTCCGAGAGGATCTGCGCGAAATTGTCCAGCGTCGGCCGCTTGGGGATGAAGCGGCTGGCGCCGAGGAACACTTCCTGCCGGGTGCGCAGCGACAGCG
>Ga0182738_1002381_pt1 | contig 22356 bp, 19 predicted proteins | sample eDN5th30CBELigMG_FD_128876 | JGI IMG/M metagenome (GOLD analysis project Ga0182738, IMG submission 128876) | Enriched Miracle-Growth compost microbial communities from Emeryville, California, USA - eDNA 5th pass 30_C BE-Lig MG (version 2)... ...
AAGAAGCCGCGCGCCTGCAGGAGGCCGACGACGCCGTGGCGGCGGTGGTGGCGGTGGACGATTTCGAGCCGCAGGAACTGGTCGACCCCTGCCGCTGAGCCGGGCGCCGGCGGCGCCCGGCTTCCCGCCTGGGCACTTCCCGCCTGGATGCATGCCCGCCATGTGCGCGGCCGTCAGCCGGGCGGCGGGGCCGACCGGCCTGAGGTCAGTCGGCGTGCGTCTTGCGCTCGATGAACTCTATCTTGTAGCCGTCCGGGTCCTCGACGAAGGCGATCACCGTGGTGCCGTGCTTCATGGGGCCGGCCTCGCGGGTGACCTTGCCGCCTTTCTCCTTGACCTTGGCACAGGCCTCGGCGGCGTCCTCGACTTCCAGGGCGATGTGGCCGTAGCCCGTGCCCAGGTCGTAGCGGTCGGTGTCCCAGTTGTGGGTCAGCTCGATGACCGCGCCCTCGGCTTCGTCCTGGTAGCCCACGAAGGCCAGGGTGAACTTGCCGTCCGGGTAGTCCTTGCGGCGCAGCAGGCGCATGCCCAGGACGTTGGTGTAGAAATCGATGGATCGGTCGAGATTGCCGACGCGCAGCATGGTGTGCAGCAGGCGCATGACGAGACTCCTTGGTCGATGAACCGGGGGCCGACATCGTAACAACAAAGCGGGCCGGCGCACCGTGCGGTGCACGGCCGATTGTTGACGCGCGCCGATGAAAGCATTGGATTTTTTCATTTGCGGCGTGCGCATCCCCTCGCCCATAGTAGGGCCACAACGGCCGGCGCCCGCGGGCAGCCGGCCTCCATTCAAGGGGATTCCATGCAACGACTTTCGCTGCGCGCACTGCTGTCCTTCGCCGTCTGTCTATGCGCCGCCGCCGCCTCGGGCGCGGCCGCCGCCGCCGGCTATCCCGACCGGCCGATGCGCATGGTGGTGCCGTGGTCGGTGGGCGGCTCCACCGACCTGCTCGGGCGCATCCTGGCCGAGGGCATGGGCCGGCGCCTGGGCGCCTCCATCGTGGTCGAGAACAAGCCCGGCGCGACCGGCACCATAGGCTATGCGCAGGTCGCCCGGGCCGCGCCCGACGGCTACACGGTGCTGCTGGGCACCAACAGCACCTTCGCGATCGCGCCGCATTTCTACCGCGACCTGCCCTACGACGTGGCGAAGGACATCGCGCCGGTCGGCATGATAGGGGCCAACCAGCAGGTGCTGTGCGTGCATCCGGACATGCCGGCGCGCTCGCTGGCCGACCTGGTGGCACGGGCCAAGGAAAGGCCCGGCGCCATCACCTATGCCTCGTCGGGGATGGGAGGATCCAGCCACCTGGCCACCGAATTGCTGATGTCCCTCACCGGCATCGACATGCTGCACGTGCCCTACCGCGGCGGCGCGCCCGCCGTGCAGGCCATCCTGGGCGGCCAGACGCAGGTGGGCTTCGTCGACATCAGCGTGGCCGAGCCGCTGATCCGCGCCGGCAAGCTGCGCGCGCTGGGCACCAGCGGGGCCGCGCGCGCGCCGCTGCTGCCGGACACGCCCACGCTGGCCGAGGCCGGGGCGCCCGGCTTCGAGTCGCTGACCACCTTCGGCCTGTTCGTGCCGGCGGGCACGCCGCAGGACGTGGTCGGGCGGCTGAACGCCGTGCTCAATGAGGTGCTGGCCGACCCCAAGACTTCCGGGCAGCTGGCCGCGCAGGGATACGAGCTGACCGCCGGCCCGCCTGCCGCCTATGTCGACTATGCGCGCGAGGAGACCGGCAAATGGGGCAGGCTGATCGAGCAGCGCAACATCTCCCTGCAGCCATGAGCGCCGTGCCGGATGGCGTGCCGCCGGAGGGAGGGCAGCCGGAGGGAGGGCAGCCGGATCGCCCCGCGGCCGGAAGCGCAGGCGCGCCGGGCGGCGCAGGGCCGCAGGCCAGCGCCGGCCTGCCCCTGCTGTTGTCGCCCTGCACCCTGCGCGGCCTGACGCTGCGCAACCGCGTGGTCGTCTCGCCCATGTGCCAGTACGCCTCGCGCGACGGCGCGCCCGGCGACTGGCACCTGGTCCACCTGGGCAAGTTCGCCCTGGGCGGGGCGGGCCTGGTGTTCTGCGAGGAAACGGCGGTCGAGGAGCGCGGGCGCAAGACCCACGGCTGCGCCGGCATCTACGCCGACGGGCACGTGCCGGCCTACCGCCGGATCACCGACTTCATCCGCGGCGCGGGCGCCGCCCCCGGCATCCAGCTCGGCCACGCGGGCCGCAAGGCCTCCTGCGGCCCGCCGTGGACGAACTTCCGCCCCTTGACCGAGGACGACGCGCGCCGGGGCATGGCGCCGTGGCGTGGCGTGTCGGCCAGCATGCTGCCGGCCAAGGCGGGCGCGCTGGTTCCGGAGGCGCTGGACGGCGACCAGATCCGCGCCATGGTCGAGACCTGGCGGCGCGCCGCCGTGCGCAGCGTCGACGCCGGCTTCGAGGTGTGCGAGATCCACGGCGCGCACGGCTACCTGATCCACCAGTTCCTGTCGCCGCTGGCCAACCGCCGCGGCGACGAATGGGGCGGCAGCCTGGCCGGGCGCATGCGCTTCGCCCTGGCCATCGCCGAGGCGGTGCGCGCGGCGTGGCCGGCCGACCGGCCGGTGTTCTTCCGCGTGTCGGCGGTCGACGGCGAGGGCGGCTCCTGGGACATGGACGATACGGTGGCGCTGGCCCGCGCGCTGCGCGAGCGCGGCGTGGACGTGGTGACCTGCTCGTCGGGCGGCATCAACGGGCCGCTGAACATGGCCGTGGTGCCGCGCGTGCCCGGCTACCAGGTGCCCTACGCCGAGCGGGTGCGCCGCGAGGCCGGGGTGGCCGCCTGCGCGGTGGGCCTGATCACCGAGCCCGCCCAGGCCGAGGCCGTCCTGCGCGAGGGCCGGGCCGACCTGATCGCCCTGGCGCGCGAGCTGATGGTCGATCCCAACTGGCCGGTGCGCGCCGCGCGCGAGCTGGGCATGCCGCAGCCCCTGGACCTGCTGCCGCCGGACTACGCCTGGTGGCTGAAGCGGCGCGAGGACATCCGCGCGCTGGCGGCCGGCGGCTGAAAGCGGCGAGCCGTCCATGCCGGCCCGCCGCGCCCGTGCGTCAGCCTGCCGCGCCCGCCTGCCGGCTCGCCACGCATTCGACGCCGTCCGGCAGCGCGCGCCCGGCCAGCGTCGCCATCAGCGCCTGCAGCAGGCTCTGGGCGCTGGCCGACAGCGAGCGCAGGCGGCGCGTCACCAGGAACAGCTCGCGGTACAGCACCGGCGCCTGCAGCGGCCGGAAGACCAGCTGGTCGAGCTGGTGGGTCTGCGCCGTCAGCCTGGGCAGGATGCACAGCCGCCCGCCCAGCTGCAGCATGGGGTAGAGCGAGGTCGAGCTGGAGACCTCCTCGCGGTGCTCGGCCAGGTCGAACTGCTGCAGGGTGCGCCGGTGCAGGATGCCGATCTGCGTGTCCGAGGCCAGGCCGACCAGGTCGCCGCGGTAGGGCGATACCTGCGACCAGGACAGCGGCGCGGGCTGGCCCGCCAGGGGATGGCCGGCGCTGCAGACGATGCCGTAGCGGTCGCGCAGCAGCGGCGTGTAGTCCAGCTCGCCGTAATTGGCCAGGCGGCTGGTGATGCCGAAGTCGACCTCGCCCTCGCGCACGCGCCGCTCGATCTCGGCCGAGCCGGCCTCGCGCACCGACAGCGTGACGTGGGGATGGCCGGCCTGGAAGTCCGGCAGCGCCGGGATCAGCAGCCAGGCGACGATGGACGGCGAGGCGGCGATGCGCAGGTGGCCGTGCTGCTGCGCGGCCAGGGATTTCAGGTCGCTGACCATGGCGTCGAACTGCAGCAGCAGCCCCGCGGCCTGCTGGTGCAGCTGGCGCGCCGCCGGCGTCAGCACGACGCTGCGCGTGGTGCGGTCGAACAGCTTGATGCCGATGTCTTCCTCCAGCTGGTGGATGGTCGAGCTCAGCGAGGACTGGGTCAGGAACAGCCGTTCGGCGGCGCGGGTGAACGAGCCGGTGTCGGCGACCGCGACGAAGCTGCGCAGGTGGCGCAGGGTGATGATGGAGGTGGACATGGGCGGGTCTCGGGCAGCCAGGGCGCAAGCCAAGAATATATAGGGGCTGCGAATCAATCAACACGAATTTTTCATTTGCCGCGCTTAATGGGCATTCCTATCATGCCCGCGTCAATGTCGTGAACCGGATGGACCGAGGCATCGTGGACAATCTTCCTGCAACCGCAACACCGGCGCCGCACGGCCTGCGCATCGCCGTGGACATCGGCGGCACCTTCACCGACGGCGTGGCCGCGCGCGCGGCCGACGGCCGGATCTGGGTCGGCAAGACGCTGACCACGCCCGACGACCCGGGCGAGGCCGTCTCCGCCGTGATCGCCGACCTGCTGCGCCAGGCCGGCGCCGCCGGCGAGACCGCCGTGGACGAGGTCGTGCACGGCACCACGCTCGTGACCAATACCCTGATCGAGCGCAAGGGCGTGGACACCGCCCTGGTCACCACCGAGGGCATGCGCGACGCCCTGGACATCGGCCGCGAATGGCGCTACGACCTGTACGACCTGGAGCTGGCGCTGCCGCAGCCGCTCATCCCGCCGGCGCGGCGCATCGAGGCGCGCGAGCGCCTGGGCGCCGCCGGCCAGGTGCTGACCGGGCTGGACGACGCAGAGCTCGACCGCCTGGCGCAGGCCGTGCGCGAGCTGGGCGTGTCCTCGGTGGCGGTGTCGCTGCTGCATTCCTACCTGAACGACGCCCACGAGCGCGCCGTCGGCGCCCGGCTGCAGGCCGCGCTGCCGGGCGTGGAGGTGTCGCTGTCGGCCGACCTGGCGCGCGAGGTCAAGGAGTTCGAGCGCTCGTCCACGGTGGCGGCCAACGCCTACGTCAAGCCCATCGTCGCCGACTACCTGCGCCAGCTGGAAGCGCGCGTGGCCGCCGTGCAGCCGGGCGTCGCGCTGCGCATCATGGTTTCCAGCGGCGGCTTCACCTCGGCCGGCGCGGCCGCGCACACGCCCATCTTCCTGCTCGAATCGGGGCCGGCGGCCGGCGTGCTGTCGGCGCTGAACACGGCGCGCGCGCAGGGCCTGGCGCGGGTGCTGGCCTTCGACATGGGCGGCACCACCGCCAAGGCCTGCGTGGTGGCCGACGGCGAGCCGCCGGTGGCCTACAGCTTCGAGTGCGCGCGGGTGCACCGCTTCAAGCGCGGCTCCGGCCTGCCCATCCTGATCCCCTGCATAGACCTGATCGAGATCGGCGCCGGCGGCGGCTCCATCGCTCACGTCAACCGCATGGGCCTGCTCAACATCGGCCCGGAATCGGCCGGCTCCGTGCCCGGGCCGATGTGCTACGGCAACGGCGGCGACCGGGTCACCGTGACCGACGCCGACCTGGTGCTGGGCTATCTCAATCCCGACAACTTCCTGGGCGGCGAGATGCGCCTGCGCCGCGACCTGGCCATGCAGGGCATGCAGCGCCTGGCCGACCGCCTGGGCATGGCGCCGCTGGACGTGGCCTGGGGCATCCACGACATGGTCAACGAGAACATGGCCAGCGCCGCCCGCATCCACATCGCCGAGAAGGGCCACGACCCGCGCGACTTCACCTTCGTGGCCACCGGCGGCGCCGGCCCCGTGCACGCGGCCGAGGTGGCGCGCAAGCTGCGCATCCCGCGCCTGCTGGCCTCCATCGCCGCGGGCGCGGGCTCCTGCCTGGGCATGCTGGCCGCGCCCGCACGCGCCGACCGGTCCTGGTCGCAGCCGGCGCTGCTCGACGAAGTGGACTGGGCCGAAGTCGACGCGCAGCTGCGGCGGCTGCGCGAGGACGCCGCCGCCGAGCTGGCCGCGGCCGGCGCGCGCGGCGACGAGCTGGAATGGATCGTCGGCGCCGAGATGCGCTACTACGGCCAGGGCGACAACGTGCCGGTCGCGCTGCCCATGCAGGACTTCGGCGCCGACGCGCAGCAGGCGGTGCGCGCGGTGTTCGAGGCCCGCTACCGGGCGCTCTACGGCCACCTGGTGCCCGGCGCCCGGCCGCAGGTGCTGACCTGGCGGCTGACCGGCCGCTCGCCGTCCGACGCACGCGCCTTCCATTGGGGCGGCGGGCGCGGCGGCGAACCGCGCGCGCCCCGGCAGCGCGAAATCTACCTGCCGCTGCGGCGCGCCTTCGCGGCGGTCGACGTCCACGAGCGCTACGCGCTGCCGCCCGGCACGCGCCTGCAGGGCCCGCTGGTCCTGGAGGAGCGCGAATCCACGCTGGTCGTGCCGGTGGCCGCCGACGTGGAGATCCTGCCCGACCTGACGGTTTCCGTGACGATCAAGGAGTTCGAATGATGCCTACCGCCACCGCGGCAGCCGCGGCAGCCGCGGCTGCCGGGGCGCCGGCTGCCGCCGCGCGCTTCGATCCCATCGAGCTGGAAATCCTCTGGCGGCGCCTGATCAGCATCGTCGACGAGGCCTCCACCGCCTTCGTGCGCACCTGCTTCTCCACGCTGGTGCGCGACGCCAACGACTTCGCGGTGGTGCTCACCGACGCGCAGGGGCGCTCGCTGGCGCAGTCCACCATGAGCATCCCGTCCTTCATCGGCAGCCTGCCGGCCACGGTCAAGCACTTCCTGAAGAAGTTCCCGCCCGAGTCGCTGCGGCCGGGCGACGTGCTGGTCACCAACGACCCCTGGATGGGCACCGGCCACATCCACGACGTCAACACCGTCATGCCGATCTTCTTGCGCGGCAGGCTGGTGGCCTTCGCCGCGCTGGTCTCGCACCTGCCCGACATCGGCGGGCGGCTGCGCAGCAACGCCAACCGCGACATCTACGAGGAAGGCCTGCAGATCCCCATGCTCAAGCTGATGGAGGGGGGACGCGCCAACGACACCCTGGTGGACATGATCCGCCAGAACATCCGCGTGCCCGAGCAGGGCCTGGGCGACATCTGGGCCCAGGTCAGCGCCTGCCGGATGATGGAGGAAAGGCTGCTGCCCATGCTCGAGGCCGTGGACCTGGACGCGCTGGGCGCGGCCATCCGCGAGCGTTCCGAGACGGCCATGCGCCAGGCCATCGCCGCGCTGCCCGACGGCGCCTACGAGTCCGAGGTCTGGCACGACGGCTTCGAGGAGCCCATCCGCATCTGCTGCAGGCTGACCGTGGCGGGCGACGCCATCGCCATCGACTACGCCGGCTCCAGCCCGCAGCAGCCGCGCGCGGTCAACGTCGTGCCCATCTACGCCTTCGCCTATTCGGCCTACCCGATCAAGGCCCTGCTGTGCCCGGACGTGCCCAACAACGAGGGCGGCTTCCTGCCCATCGCCACGCAGGCGCCGCTGGGCTCGATCCTGAACCCGACCTATCCGGCGGCATCCGGCGGGCGCGGCGCCATCGGCCACATGCTGTCGCCGGCCATCTTCCTGGCGCTGGCCGACGTGCTGCCCGAGCGCGTCTGGGCCTCGGGCTCGGCCAACTCCTCGGTGACCATGTTCGGCCAGTACCGCGGCCGGCCCTTCAACGTCGTCAACTTCATCAACGGCGGGCAAGGGGCCACGGCGGGGCGCGACGGCTATTCGGCGCTGTCCTTCCCGGCCAACCTGGGCAATACGCCGGTGGAGATGATGGAGGCCCTGGCGCCCATCCGCGTGCACCGGCGCGAGATCCGCCGCGGCAGCGGCGGTGCCGGCCGCCGGCGCGGCGGCGACGGCCTGCTGTTCGAGTTCGAGATCACCGGCGAGGCTTGCGGCGGCGTGGCCACCTCCTTCCTGATGACGCGCCTGAAGCAGCCGCCGCCCGGCCTGCACGGCGGCCAGGCGGGCCGGCGCGGGCGGCTGGCGGTCAACGGCGAGGAGATCGATCCCACCGAACAGCGTATCCTCAAGCCGGGCGACCACGTCGTCATGGAGACCGCCGGCGGCGGCGGCTACGGCGCGCCGTGACGGCCGCGGTGCTGCGTGGGGCCGCAAGGGGCATATATCGGCAGGAACGAATGATCGGCAGGCAGCGATCATTTGTTGCGGACGGGGCGACGCCCTAGAATGCCTATCCGCCGGCCGTGCCGTCCCGGGGCGCTCCTGCGCCGGCCGGGACGGCACGGCCGGCTTTCGATGCCGGCGTGCTGCGTGCCGCCGGTGGCCCTCCCGTTCCGCATCCCGGCTCCGTCCCGGGCTACACCGTCGTTTCCATGACCGATTCCCGCCCCCTGCGCATCCTGCTTTCCGAGAAGACCCATCAACGCATCGGCCAGGCCGTGAGCACTGCCCTGGGCGCGCGTGCGTTCGAGCCGGTGATCGCCGCGACCGCGCTGGGCGGCGTGCCCGGCGACGCGGACCTGGCCTTCATCTCGCGCGACGTGACGGGGCGCTCGACCAAGCACGTCATCCAGGAGCCCACCGAGGCTTTCTACGAATCGCTGCGCGCCTCGCCGGCGCTGCAATGGGTGCACGTGCATTCGATCGGCGCCGACCGGCCCATCTTCGCCGAGCTCAAGGCGCGCGGCGTGCGGGTCACGACCTCGCCGGGCGTGAACGCCGAGGTCGTGGCGCAGACGGCGCTGGCCGGCATCCTGTCGCTGGCGCGCGAGTTCCCCCTGCTGCAGCGGGCGCAGCGCCGCCACGAATGGGTGTCGCTGGTCGCCACCGGCCAGCCCGCCGACCTGGCCGGGCAGACGGCGGTCATCGTCGGCTGGGGCGCCATCGGCCAGCGCCTGGCCGCCTTCCTGCGCATGCTGGGCCTGTCGGTCGTCGCCGTGCGCAGCGCGGCCGAGCCGGCCGCCGGGCCGGGCATCGACACCGTCGCCTTCGAGGACTTGGGCGCGGTGGCCGGCCGGGCCGACTGGCTGGTGATCGCCTGCCCGCTGACCGACCGCACGCGGCGGCTGGTGGACCGCGGCATCTTCGCGGCGCTCAAGCCCGGCGCGCGCCTGGTCAACGTCGGCCGCGGCGAGGTGATCGCCGAGCCCGACCTGATCGAGGCGCTGCGCGGCGGGCGGCTTGCCGGCGCCTACCTGGACGTGTTCGAGCACGAGCCGCTGGGCGCCGACTCGCCCCTGTGGGACATGGACAACGTCATCGTCACCCCGCATTCGGCGGGGCATTCCGACGGCAACGAGGCGCGGGTGGACCGGATGTTCCTGGACCACCTGCGCGAGTGGGCGCGGTAGCTCAGAATTGCGGCAAGGTCGCCGGGTCGTGGCGGCGCAGCAGGTTCTTGGCGCTTTCGAAGTCCGGCAGGATGTTGCCGACCTCGGCCCAGAAGTCCTGGCTGTGGTTCATCTCGCGCAGGTGCGCGAGCTCGTGGGCGATCACATAGTCGACGATGGCCGGCGCGAAGTGGATCAGGCGCCAGTTGAGCATGATGTTGCCGTCGCTGGTGCACGAGCCCCAGCGCGTGGCGGCCGACGACAGGCGCCAGCGCCGTATCTTCAGCCCGGTAACCTGCAGGAAGTGCGCCAGCCGCGCGCCGAACCAGGCGTCGGCGCGCTGCTGCAGCCAGGCCTGCGCCGCGTCGCGGATGCGCGAGGCGGCGGCATCGGCCGGCAGCGGCAGCCACAGGGTGTCGCCGTCGCTCGGATCGTTGGCGTCGCCCGACAGGAAGGCCTGCCGGCGGTCGGCGGCCAGGCCCAGCACGATGCGCTTGCCCAGGTAGGGCAGCTCGCCGCCGGCCTGCCAGCGCGTGTGCGCCATCGCCAGCTGCTCGCGGCGGGCATGCCATTCGCGCAGCTTGGCCAGGATCCAGCGCGCCTTTTCGCGCACCGCGTCGTCGATCTGCGCCAGCGTCACCCAGTTGGGCGCGGTCACGCGCAGGCCATCGTCGGTGATCAGGAAGCCGATGCTGCGCCGGCGCGAGCGCAGCAGCATGAAGCCGATGGCCTGCTGCTCGGTGGCGACCTGGCGCCAGCGCGCGCCGGGCGGAAGGGGATCGGGGCAGGGGGTGGGGATGACGGCGGACGTTGCCGCCGGCTGGCCCGGGGGCGCAAGGAGATCGTCGCGCCGGGCCGGGGGCGGCGGCGCTTGGGCGGGATCCGGCCGGGCGGGCGCGCGGTGCGCCGTGGCCGGCGGGTCGATGGGCGAGGCGTCGATGGCCGGGATGCCCGCCGCCGGCGGCGCGTCCGCCGCCGCGTCGGGCGCGGCGGCGTCGAACAGCAGTTCCAACTGATGGGGACTAGCCATAGCGTTCCGGATTGAGGCGGCGCATCTCGCCTTCGATCCAGTCCTGCACCCTGCGGTTGAGTTCGTCGGCGGACAAGCCCTGCGATTCTATCGCGGGACCGATGGATACGGTAACCAGCCCGGGCCGCTTGACGAAGGCGTTGCGGCGCCAGCATTCGCCGGCGTTGTGCGCGATGGGGATGACCGGCGCGCCGGTGCGCACGGCCAGCAGCGCGCCGCCCATGCGGTAGCGCCCGACCTGGCCGGGCGCCACGCGCGTGCCTTCCGGGAACAGCAGCGGCCAGGCGCCCTGCGCCAGCCGCAGCCGGCCCTGCTCGACCACCTGCGCGAAGGCGTCGCGCCCGCGCGAGCGGTCGATGGCGATCATGCGCAGCAGCGCCAGCCCCCAGCCGAAGAAGGGCACCAGGTGCAGCTCGCGCTTGTACACGAAGCAGACCTGGCGCGGCAGGTAGGAAGGCAGGAAGAGCGTCTCCCAGGCCGACTGGTGCTTGGACAGCAGCACGGCCGGGCCGTCGGGCAGGTTGTGCGCGCCTTCGACGCGCCAGCGTATGCCGCAGATCGCGCGCGCGCCCCAGATGGCCAGCCTCGGCCAGCCCACGGTCAGGCGGTAGCGCAGGGGCAGCGGCAGCGGCGCCCACAGCAGGCAGGCCAGCGCATAGGGGATGACCGTGACGACCAGGAACACCATATAGACCAACGAACGCAGCCAGGCGAGCATTTCAGTTGTCCAGGTAGTTGGCCGCGTCACCCGCAGCGCATGAAACGGGTGCCGCTCGATCCAGGGCACAGCGGAGCCGGCTTTGCCGGTCCGCCAGTGCCGCCCCCTGGGGGGCGCGCGTCAGCGCGTAGGGGGGGGCCTTCATTCCAGCAGGGCGTCGGCCAATTCGGCCAGGTCGGCGCACACCCGCGTGCCCGGCGGCAGTTCGCCCCGCTCGCGGGTGCGCTCGCCGTTGCCGGTCAGCACCAGCCAGGGCGAGCAGCCCGCCGCGGCGGCCGCCTGCAGGTCGCGCAGCGAGTCGCCGGCGGCCGGCACGCCGTCCAGGCCGACGCCGTAGCGCCGGGCGATCTGGTGGAACAGCCCGGGCCTGGGCTTGCGGCAGTCGCAGCCGTCGTCCGGCCCGTGCGGGCAGACGAAGATGGAGTCCACCGCGCCGCCGGCCGCGGCCAGCTCGCGCCGCAGCTTGGCGTGCATGGCGTTGAGCGTGGCCATGTCGAAGAGGCCGCGGGCCAGGCCCGACTGGTTGGACGCCACCACCAGCTTCCAGCGCGCGCGCGACAGCCGCGCCATGGCCTGCAGGCTGCCGGGCAGCGCGATCCACTCGTCCGGGCTCTTGACGAAATCCGGGCTGTCGCGGTTGATGACCCCGTCGCGGTCCAGGATGAGCAGCTTCACTGGGCCAGCCTGGAAATGTCCGCGACCCGGTTCATCAGGCCGTGCAGCCGGGCCAGCAGGGCGAGCCGGTTGGCGCGCACCGCGGGGTCCTCGGCCATGACCATGACGTCGGCGAAGAAGGCGTCCACCGGCTCGCGCACGCGCGCCAGCGTGCTGAGCGCGCCGGCGAAGTCGCCCGCGGCCAGCTGCGCCTGCGCCTGCGGCTCCAGCTCGCGCACGGCCAGGGCCAGGGCCTGCTCGGCGGGCTCGGCCAGGCGGGTTTCGTCCAGCGGCGCCAGCTCGCCCTCGGCCTTGCGCAGCAGGTTGCCGATGCGCTTGTTGGCCGCCGCCAGGCTGGCCGCCTCGGGCAGGCCCTGGAAGGCGGTGACCGCGCGCACGCGGGCGGCGGCCTGGTGCAGCGGCGGGCGCAGCGCGATCACGGCGTCGACCGCGCCGCGGTCGAACTCGCCGGCCAGCTGGTTGCGCAGGCGCTCGTAGACGAAGTCGGCGACCTCGACCAGTACCGTGGGGGCGATCTCGTGGCCGTCGAAGGCGGCCGCCGCGTCGCGCAGCAGGCCGTCCAGCGACAGGGGGCCGGCCTCGCTGACCTTGAGCAGGCCGCCGGCGGCCAGTTGCTCGAAGGCGCTGATCACGCCCAGCGCGGCGCGGCGCAGGCCGTAGGGGTCGCGCTCGCCGGTGGGGGCCAGGCCTATGCTCCAGATGCCCACCAGGGTCTCGGCGCGCTCGGCCAGGAAAAGCGCGGCCGAAGGCACGTCCTGCGCGCCCACCGGCGCGTCCAGGCGGATGCGGTACTGGCCGCGCAGCGCGCGCACCACCGCCTCGTCCTCGCCGTCGGCCTGGGCGTAGTAGGCGCCCATCACGCCCTGCAGCTCGGGGAACTCGCCCACCATATTGGAGGTGAGGTCGGCCTTGGCCAGCCAGGCGGCCCGGCCGGCGGCCTCGGCATCGCCGCCCAGCGCGGCGGCGATGCCGCGCGCCAGCGCCTGCACGCGCTCGACACGCTGCAGCTGGCTGCCCAGCTTGTTGTGGTAGACGATGGACGCCAGGCGCGGCACGCGCTCGGCCAGCGGCGTCCTGCGGTCGGTCTCGAAGAAGAACTGCGCGTCGGCCAGGCGCGGGCGCACCACGCGCTGGTTGCCCTCGACGATGTTGTGCGGGTCGGCCACCGCCATGTTGCTGACGATCAGGTAGCGGTTGGTGAGCCGGCCGGTGTCGGGCGCGAACAGCGGGAAGTACTTCTGGTTCAGCCGCATGGTCAGGATCAGGCATTCCTGCGGCACCGCCAGGAAGGCGGCGTCGAACTCGCCCACGTAGACGGTGGGCTGCTCGACCAGCGCGGTCACTTCGTCGAGCAGGGCCTCGACTTCCGGGTCCGCGCCCAGCGTGGCGCCCAGGCGCGCGGCGTGGGTCTGCAGCTGCGCCTCGATGTCGGCGCGGCGCGCCGCGAAGGACGCCACCACGTGGCCGCGCTCGGCCAGTTCGGCCTCGTAGGCGCCGGCCTGCGCCAGGTCGAAGGGCGCCTGGCTCAGGAAGCGGTGGCCGTGCAGCGTGCGCCCGGCCTGCAGGCCCAGCGCGGCCACCGGCACCACGTCGGCGCCGTGCAGGGCGACCAGGCCGTGGGCGGGGCGCACGAAGCGCACCGTGGTCGTGCCGTCGGCCAGCTGGTAGCGCATGACCTTGGGGATGGGCAGGCCGGTCAGCGCCTCGTCCAGCGCCGACTGCAGGCCGGCGGCCAGCTGCGCGCCGGGCGCCGTGCCGCGCGCCACCAGGTAGTCCTGCTTGCCGTCGGATTCGCGCGCCAGGGCGGCCGGGTCCAGCTCGGCCAGGCCCTTGGCGGCCAGCTTCTTGCGCAGCGCCGGCGTGGCCGAGCCGTCGGCGGCCAGGCCGACCGACACGGGCATGAGCTTTTCCGCGTAGGGCTGGTCCGGCGCCTGCGCCAGCGCGTGGCTGAAGAGCGCCGCCAGCCGGCGCGGCGTGGCGTAGGGCGCGACGGTGCAGCCGGCGGCCAGCAGGCCTTGCCTGTCCAGGCCGGCGCGCAGGCCCTCGGCGAAGGCCTCGCCCAGCCGGCGCAGCGCCTTGGGCGGCAGTTCCTCGGTGAACAGCTCGATCAGCAGGGGGCGGGCGGACTGGCTCATCGCGCGGCCTCCCGTTCCAGCATGGGAAAGCCCAGCCGCTCGCGCGAGTCGTAGTAGGCCTGGGCCACCGCGCGCGACAGGTTGCGGATGCGGCCGATGTAGGCGGCGCGCTCGGTCACGCTGATCGCGCCGCGCGCATCCAGCATGTTGAAGGTGTGGGCGGCCTTGAGGGTGGCCTCGTAGGCGGGCAGCGCCAGCGGCACGTCCATCAGGCGTTTTGCCTCGGCCTCGTAGTCGTTGAAATGGGCGAACAGCATATCGGCCGAGGAATGCTCGAAGTTGTAGGTGGACTGCTCGACTTCGTTCTGGTGGAAGACGTCGCGGTACAGCACGGGCCGGCCCTTGCCTTCGGTCCAGACCAGGTCGTAGACGCTTTCCACGCCCTGCAGGTACATGGCCAGGCGCTCCAGCCCGTAGGTGATCTCGCCGGTGGTGGGCGTGCAGTCCAGGCCGCCGACCTGCTGGAAGTAGGTGAACTGGGTGACTTCCATGCCGTTGAGCCAGACTTCCCAGCCCAGGCCCCAGGCGCCCAGGGTGGGGTTCTCCCAGTCGTCCTCGACGAAGCGGATGTCGTGCTGCGTGGGATCGATGCCCAGCGCCTGCAGCGAGCCGATGTACAGGTCCAGGATGTCGGGCGGCGCGGGCTTGAGCACGACCTGGTACTGGTAGTAGTGCTGCAGCCGGTTGGGGTTCTCGCCGTAGCGGCCGTCCTTGGGCCGGCGCGAGGGCTGCACGTAGGCCGCGCGCCAGGGCTCGGGCCCGATGGCGCGCAGGAAGGTGGCCGTGTGCGAGGTGCCGGCGCCGACCTCCATGTCGTAGGGCTGCAGCAGGGCGCAGCCCTGCCTGTCCCAGTATTCCTGGAGCGTGAGGATGATTTGCTGGAAGGTGAGCATAGAGGGTCTGGGATCCGGGGGCCGGTATCGGCCCGGCCGCGGTCGCGGGAAACCCGGCATTTTAACTGGCGCAGGGACCCGCGCGGCGGCGCGGTGCGGCGGGGCCCCGCGGCGCGGCGGCGGCCGGCCCCGGCATTGGTCGTATGATTCCGGTTCTGTCCAGTCTTGTATAAAACCCCGGCCTTGCCGCCCGCGGGCGGATTGCGGAAGGAGTGGGAGCATGCCCGAGCTCGTGAAGGTGGAAGTGGCCGACGGCATCCAGGTCATTACCGTGAACCGGCCCGAAGCGCGCAACGCCATCAACCTGGAGACCGCCCGGCAGATGGCGGCCGCCCTGGAGCGGCTGGACGCCGACGACGGCGTGCGCATCGGCGTGCTGACCGGCGCGGGCGGCACCTTCTGCGCCGGCATGGACCTGAAGGCCTTCGCGCGCGACGGCGAGCGGCCGGTGATCCCGGGCCGCGGCTTCGCCGGCATGGTCGAGGCGCCGCCGGCCAAGCCCATCATCGCCGCCGTCGAAGGCTACGCGCTGGCCGGCGGCTGCGAGATGGCGCTGGCCTGCGACCTGATCGTGGCGGCGCGCGACGCCCGCTTCGGCCTGCCCGAGGTCAAGCGCGGCCTGGTCGCGGGCTCGGGCGGCATGCTGCGCCTGCCGCGCCGCATCCCCTACCACGTCGCCATGGAGGCCGTGCTCACTGGCGACATGCTGGACGCCGCGCGCGCCCACCACCACGGCCTGGTCAACCGCCTGGCCGAGCCGGGCGGGGCGCTGGCGGCCGCGCTGGAGCTGGCGCGCGCCATCGCCGCCAACGGGCCGCTGGCGGTGCGCACGGCCAAGGACATCGTGGTCCGGTCGCGCGACTGGCCGCAGGACGAGATGTTCGACCGCCAGCGCCCGCTCATCGCCCACATCTTCGCTTCGGCCGACGCCCGCGAAGGCGCCGCCGCCTTCGCGGAGAAGCGCCGGCCGGTCTGGCGGGGCAGGTAGCATGGCCGCCCGCCTCGCCGCATCTTCCACCGGGGCGGGCCTGCGGCCCGCGCCGTCCCTGTCTTTCCCATCCTCTTTCCCATCCGGCGGGACGCACCGCCCCATCGCACCATGACCACTCTCATCAAAGAAGACGACCTGATCCAGTCCATCGCCGATGGCATCCAGTTCATCAGCTATTACCATCCCGTCGACTATATCCGCCACCTGGCGCGCGCCTACGAGCGCGAGGAAAGCCCGGCCGCGCGCGACGCCATGGCACAGATCCTGACCAATTCGCGCATGTGCGCCGAGGGCAAGCGCCCGCTGTGCCAGGACACCGGCATCGTCAACGTATTCATGAAGATAGGCATGGACGTGCGCTTCGACACCAAGCGCAGCCTGCAGGAGCTGTGCGACGAGGGCGTGCGCCGCGGCTACACCAACCCCGACAACCCGCTGCGCGCCTCGGTGCTGGACGACCCGCTGTTCGCGCGCCGCAACACGCGCGACAACACGCCCTGTATCCTGCACGTCGAGCTCGTCCCCGGGGACAAGGTCGACGTGCAGCTGGCTTCCAAGGGCGGCGGTTCCGAGAACAAGTCGAAGTTCGCCATGCTCAACCCCAGCGACTCGCTGGTGGACTGGGTGCTCAAGACCGTGCCGACGATGGGCGCGGGCTGGTGCCCGCCCGGCATGCTGGGCATAGGCGTGGGCGGCACGGCCGAAAAGGCCATGCTGATGGCCAAGCAGTCGCTGATGGAAGACATCGACATGTACGAGCTGCTGGCGCGCGGCCCGCAGAACAAGCTGGAAGAGCTGCGCATCGAGCTGTACGAGAAGGTCAACGCGCTGGGCATCGGCGCGCAGGGCCTGGGCGGCCTGACCACCGTGCTCGACGTGAAGATCGCCACCTTCCCGACGCACGCGGCCTCCAAGCCGGTGGCCATGATCCCCAACTGCGCGGCCACCCGCCACGCGCATTTCGAGCTGGACGGCTCGGGCCCGGCGCGGCTGGACCCGCCGGCGCTGTCCGAATGGCCCGAGGTGCACTGGGCGCCGGACTACGACAAGTCGAAGCAGGTGGACCTGGACACGCTCACGCGCGAGGAAGTCGCCAGCTGGAAGCCGGGCCAGACCCTGCTGCTGTCGGGCAGGATGCTGACCGGCCGCGACGCCGCGCACAAGCGCATCCAGGACATGCTGGCCAAGGGCGAGACGCTGCCGGTGGACTTCACCAACCGGGTCATCTACTACGTCGGCCCGGTCGACCCGGTGCGCGACGAGGTGGTCGGCCCCGCCGGCCCCACCACCGCCACCCGCATGGACAAGTTCACCGAGATGATGCTGGCGCAGACCGGCCTGATCTCCATGATAGGCAAGTCCGAGCGCGGCCCGGTGGCCATCGAGGCCATCAAGAAGCACAAGTCGGCCTACCTGATGGCCGTGGGCGGCGCGGCCTACCTGGTGTCCAAGGCGATCCGCACGGCCAGGGTGCTGGCCTTCGAGGACCTGGGCATGGAGGCGATCTACGAGTTCGACGTCAAGGACATGCCGGTGACGGTGGCGGTGGACGCGCAGGGCACGTCGGTGCACACCACCGGCCCGCGCGAGTGGCAGGCGAAGATCGGCAAGATCCCGGTGGCAGTGGCCTGACCCCGCTCTACACCACGCCCGCCCGGCGCAGTTCGGCCAGCCGGGCGGGCGCCATGCCCAGCAGGCCGCAGTAGACGTCCTCGTTGTGCTCGCCCAGCCGGGGGCCCAGCGAGCGCAGCCGCCCGGGCGTGCCGCACAGGCGCGGCACCACGCCCGGCACGGTGACCTCGCCCTCGCCGGGCGCGTCCAGCCGGGCCAGGTTGCCGCGCTCGGCCACGTGCGGGTCGGCGAAGATGTCGGCGATGGTCAGGATGGGCCCCAGCGGCACCGCGTGGGCCTCGCACAGCGCCGTGACTTCCTCCAGCGACAGACCGCCCACCCAGTCGGCGACGATGCCGTTGACCTGGCCGCGGTGCGCCAGCCGCGCCTCGACGCGCGCATACGGCTCCAGCAGGTCCGGGCGTTGCATGGCCTGGGTCAGGCGCTCGAACATCTTGTCGTTGGAGCAGGCCAGCGCCACCCAGCGCCCGTCGCGCGTGCGGTAGTTGCTGTGTGGCACGGCGCTGGTGCTGTCCGGGCCCAGGCGGCCGCGTATGTCGCCCGACTTGGCGTAGACCGGCGCCAAGTCGTCGAGCATGCGGAAGATGCCCTCGTACAGGCTGACGTCCACCTGCTGGCCGCGGCCCAGCCGGTCGCGGCCGGCCAGCGCCAGCAGCGCGCCGACCGCGGCGTAGACGCCCGAGATGTAGTCGGCCAGGGCCGAGGCGCCCGGCACCGCAGGCGGGCCGTCGGGGTCGCCCGTCAGGTGCGACAGGCCGGAGAAGCCGTGGGCGATGCGCGCGTAGCCCGGCCGGTTGCGGTAGGGGCCGGTCTGCCCGTAGGCCGACACGCTGACCAGGATGATGTCTTCCCGGATCGCGCGCATGTCCTCGTAGCCCAGCCCCCAGGAAGCCAGCGTGCCGGGGCGGAAGTTCTCGGCGACGATGTCCGAGCGGGCCACCAGCTCGCGCGCGACGGCCAGGCCGTCGGGCGTGCGCAGGTCCAGGGTGACGGACTTCTTGTTGCGCGCCTCGCTCAGCCAGTTGAAGCTCGCGCCGGTGCCCGAGCGCGGGCCGAAGTTGCGCAGCGGGTCGCCGCGGCCCGGCATTTCCACCTTGATGACCTCGGCGCCGAACTCGCCCAGGATGGCCGCGCAGAAGGGCGCGGCGACCATGGTGGCCAGGTCCAGCACGCGCAGGCCTTCCAGGGGCAGCCGGGCGCCGCCGTCGTCAGCCGTGCGTTGCATCACTCCGCCTTCATGCCGGTTTGCGAGGCGACCTCGTTCCAGCGCTTGACCTCGGACTGCACGAAGGCGCTGAAGTCCTGCGGCGAGCTGCCCACCGGCTCGGCGCCGAGCTCTTCCAGGCGCTTGACGATGGCCGGGTCCTTCAGGGCCTTGACGATTTCCTGGTTCAGGCGCTCGACCACGGGGGCGGGCATGCCGGCCGGGCCGACGATGCCCTGCCATTCCACCACGCTGAAGCCGGGGATGGTCCGGCCCAGCGGCGGCACGTCCGGCAGCAGGGCCATGGGCCTGGCGCCGCTGGCGGCCAGCGGTATGAGCTTCTTGTCGGTGATGTAGGGCAGCGCGGTGGGGCCGGTGGCGAACAGCATGGAGATCTCGCCGCTGACCACCGCCATCACCGAGGCGCCGCCCGAGCGGTAGGGCACGTGCACCATCTTCACGCCGGTCATGGCCTGCACCAGCTCGCCGGCCAGGTGGTTGATGGTGCCGAAGCCGGCCGAGCCGAAGTTCAGCGTGCCCGGCTTGGCGCGCGCCAGGTCCAGCAGCTCCTTGGCCGAGCGGGCCTTGACCGAGGGGTGGACCACCAGCACGGTGGGCACGTTGACCACTTGCGAGATGTGGGTGAAATCCTTGACCGGGTCGAAGGGGAAGTCGCGGCCGCGGTACAGCGCGGGGTTGGCGCCGAAGCCGATGGTGGCCATCAGCAGGGTGTAGCCGTCGGGCGGCGCGGCCTTCACGAAGGAGGTGCCGATGATGGCGCCCGCCCCGGACTTGTTCTCGACCACGACCTGCTGGCCCAGGCCTTCGCTGAGCTTGGCGCCCAGCACGCGCGCGACGATGTCGGTCGCGCCGCCGGGGCCGAAGGGCACGATCAGCCGTATCGGCCGGTCCGGCCAGGTCTGCGCGGCCTGGGCCGCGGGCAGGAACAGGGCCGCCGCGGCGGTGGCGGCTGCTGCTGCCAGCCTGCGGATCGCAAGATGATTCATTGTTGTCTCCTCGTTCTACTTGCTTGCGTGGAATACGCAGGTGAAGGCTACAGGCAGCGGCCGCGGGGCGGCACCCCTGCGGGGGCATACCAGCATTCGCACCGCAGACATAGCGCCATGGCGCGGGCGCGTACGTGTGTGCGGGCGGTCGGCGCGCACCGGAGCGGAGCCGGAGCGCACGGCGGCGCGGCATGCAACGCGCGGCGCGCAGCGCGCGGCCTGCGGCCTCAGGCGACGATGCCGGCCTGCCGCAGCGCGGCAATCTCGCCGGCCGACAGCCCCAGCCCGGCCGGGCCCAGCACCTCGTCGGTGTGCTCGCCCAGCGCCGGGGCGGGCCGCATGGCGCGGCTGCGCTCGCCGTCCATGCGCAGCGGCAGCGAGACCGCGCGGAAGTCCGGGTGCTGCGCCAGCGGCTGCGGCGCGAGCATGTCCACCGCCTGCACCTGCGGCTCGCGCAGGGCCTGGGCCAGGTCGTTCATCTCGCTGCACGGCACGCCTTCGGCGCGCAGCGCGGTGACGTTATCGCGCACGCTGCGCCGCAGCGTGCGCGCCTCCAGCAGGCCGTGCAGCTCGGCGCGCCGCTCCAGCCGGCCGGCGTTGGCCGCGAAGCGCGGGTCGCCGGCCAGTTCCGGGCAGCCCAGCGCCCGGCAGGCGCGCGCGAACAAGGCATCGTTGGGCGTGGCGATGAAGACGTGGCCGTCGGCCGCGGCGAACAATTCGTAGGGCGCGGCGTTGCCCATGGCCGTGCCCATGCGCTGCGGCGTGCGGCCGTCGATCTGGTAGGCGGCGATCAGCGGCCCCAGCCAGGCCAGGCCGGTCTCCAGCAGGCTGGTCTGCACGCAGCCGCCGCGGCCGGTGCGCTCGCGCCGCAGGCAGGCGGCCAGCACGCCCAGGGCCGCCCACAGGCCGGCGCCGATATCGATCACCGATACGGGGATGCGCGCCGGGCCGTCGCGCTCGCCGCCGGTCAGGCTCATCAGGCCGGTGTAGGCCTGCATCACCGGGTCGTAGCCGGGCAGCTCGCCCAGCGGGCCGCTGCCGCCGTAGGCGCTGATGGCGCAGTAGACCAGGCGCGGCGCCTCCGGCGCCAGGCTGCCGTAGTCCAGGCCGCGGCTGCGCGCGCTGGCCGGCTTCAGGGCATGCACGAAGACGTCGGCCTGGCCGATCAGCCGGCGCAGCAGCGCGGTGCCCTCGGCGCGGCCCAGGTCGATGCAGACGCTGCGCTTGTTGCGGTTGGCGGCCACGAAGTGCGGCGACACCGAATCGGGCTCGGCCGAGCGCCAGCCGCGCGCGTCGTCGCCCGCGCCGGGGCGCTCGACCTTGACGACGTCGGCGCCCAGGTCGCCCAGCACCTGGGTGCAGAAGGGGCCCGCCACGTTCTGCGTCAGGTCGACGACCCGCACGCCGGCCAGGATGCCGTCGAGCATGGCCGCGTCGGTGGGGCGCTTCATGCCTGCAGGGCCGACGACAGCCGGCGTATGGTCGCCAGGCCCTTGCCGCGGCCGTCGCCGAAGCTGCGCAGGCAGTCGAAGATCTCCCCCGTCAGGCTGCCGGCGGCGGGCTCGACCAGGGCCTCGAATTTCTCCCGCATGTCCTGCCAGCGCACCGGGTTGCCGGGGTGGCCGCGCGCGGGGTCGGCCTGGAGCGACAGGGTCTGGCCGTCGGCGAAAGCGAGCTCCACCTCGCCGCTGGCGAAGCCGAAGCGCGCATCGGCCTCGACCTGCACCTTGGCGGCCGTGGCCAGCACGGCCTCGTCGCGCGCCAGGGGTTCGGCGAAGTCGGCCGCCGACAGGGCGCGCCCGTGCAGCGCCAGCGCGACGCAGTACTTGAGGTCGAACTTGGCCTGCAGGCCCGAGTCCGGCGCGCCGCTCTTGCCGCCGGTGACCTGGCGCGCCAGCGCGCCCACGCGCGCGCGCACCGAGCGTATCGCCGCCAGCCGCCCGGGTGCCGGGGCCAGCGCGCGCGCCGCGTCCACGGCAGGATGGGTGAGGTGGCAGGCCGCGTACAGCTTGATGCTGTTGTCCAGGATGGCCCAGCGTCCGAAGTCGGCCGCGGCCACGTGGTGGGCGCCGTCCTGGATCAGGGCGCGCTCCAGCGCGCCGCCGGTCTCCAGCAGCCCGGTGGCGGCGGCGAAGCCGGCCGCGGCCAGCTGCGCCGACAGCACGCCGTCCATGGCCGCCTTGCCGGCGTGGAAGGGCTTGGCCATGGTGCCGAAGGAGCCCACCAGGCCGCCGGCCTGCGTGGCGGCCAGGCCCAGCGCGTGGCCGACCGCGCCGGCCTCCAGCCCGAGCAGGGCGCAGCTGGCCGCGGCCGCGCCCTGCCGGCCGAATACGCCGGTGGCGTGGAAGCCGCGCTGCGTCACGGCCTCGCCCAGGCCGTGGCCGACGCGCGCCGAGGTCTCGAAGCCCGCCACGAAGGCGGCCAGCATGTCCTCCTCGCTGGCGCCGATCTCTTCGCCCAGCGCCAGCGTGGCGGCCCAGACCGGCGCGCTGGTGTGGGTGTTGGCGCTGACGTAGGTGTCGTCGAAGTCCAGGCAGTGCGCCAGCGTGCCGTTGGCCAGGGCCGCCGCCGCGGCCGCCGCCTCGCCGCCCAATAGCAGGGTGGAGCGCCCGCGCGTGTGCAGGGCCTGCGCCACCGAGCGGACGATGGCCGCGGCGCCTTCGGCCTGCGCGCCGGTGCACACCGCCACCCAGTCCACCAGGCACAGGCGGGCCGCCTCCCGCACCTCGGGCGGCAGCGGGCGCGCGGGGGCGCCGGCGACGTAGCGGGCGATGGCCGCGCCGTTGGGGTGGGCGACGCCGGGGGGCGCGCCGCTGGAGTGCGCATCGATGTGCGTATCGATGTGCGTATCGACGTGCGCATCGGCGGCGGAGGGTCGGGCCGGCTTGGCTTCCATGGGCGGGCCTCCTGGCGGGGGTGAGGGGTGTCGGACCCGGCTCAGATGACGCCGGCCTGGCGCAGCGCG
>Ga0182738_1002383_pt1 | contig 22352 bp, 18 predicted proteins | sample eDN5th30CBELigMG_FD_128876 | JGI IMG/M metagenome (GOLD analysis project Ga0182738, IMG submission 128876) | Enriched Miracle-Growth compost microbial communities from Emeryville, California, USA - eDNA 5th pass 30_C BE-Lig MG (version 2)... ...
CTTGACAAGCTGGGGTTGAAGAAGCTATTATTCTTTTTTCCGTTTACATAAGGGCTGCTGTATGGTTCAAACACATAACTGGTTTGATTTTGTGAAGGGGTGTGCCATCTGCGGAAATTGTCTGTGCGAGCGAAATACGAATCATCACTGTAAGTGGATTCATTATCTCTATTATAGAATGCATTGTCAGAAGAATAAGACCTTTTGTTGTACATCTCAAAACTTGTTATTCAATAAATTATATCTATAAATCTTGGTTGAATTTACTATTAATCCTTTTTTGATTGTTATACTTTTTCTAAATTATGAAAGATTTCAATCCCTTTAGATGGGAAGATTGATTGTTGCACTTATTGAAAATTCCTCCCTTCTTTCTCCCGATACGATAAAACCGTAATACATAGCACTCAATGATTGAATTTAGATTTTCCTCCTCGATTTAAAAAAATCATTTTCATTACAATTTTTCGCTTATTACCTCCACCATTTAAAGGGAAAACGCAATAACTGCAATATATTTGAAGAGAAATATGATGATAGCATGCATGTCTTTCCTCTTGTTTTGAAAGAAAGCAAAAATTAAATCACCAGAGAAAAACCCAAAATTTCATAATTTTTTGTTTCATTTTTTTAGGACGAATATCTTGCTCCTTGCAAAACATGCCAACTTGAAATAAAATGATTAAATTTACAATTTAGGGTTCTCACTTCCAGAGATCTTTTTGAAGTAGGAAAGAAAACTCTTAATTGCCTTGTGACCTTTGAGGCAAAGCTTCAAATGACCTCATTGAAGTTAGTTTTTTTTTTAAATGACATCCAAATATTGTCAAGAAACTTTTTCCCTACTTTGACTTGAGCAATAATATCAACAGAGCAGAGAATTTCAGCCCTCTTCAAAATCCCAGTCATGGCTGAATTTGACAACTGAAGAAAAAATGACCGTTTTTTCTGAATACTGATGATATCAGTCCCAAAAATCATCAATTTTCTTTGTCGGAATATTTTCTTGAAAATTTCAGTTGATTATTTTATGAAGAATTTGATTGTATTTGGATTCGGAGTCTCGAGAAATAAAAATTTCGGTATTTGAAGACAAAAAAAAATTATCGAGAATTTTCCCTTTTTAAAGACCTCAGTTGGAAAAAACCCAGACTTCGAGAAGGACCACGAAAGATCACTAAAAAAGGAATCCAGAAAAGCGTTTTTTGCATTGAAATCTAACGCATTTTTCAAAAGAAAATTGTTTGAATCTTTGTTGAAAAAAAAAATCAAAGAACTTGGAGAAATCAACAGCTTTTTCTCAAAAAATCATGAGATCCAAAGTAGACCATAAAAAAGAGGAAGATGAAGAGTTCTCAATAGAATCCAAATTTTTTCTTCTTATGAAATGGATGCATATTTTGTTGATTTGATAGTAATAAAATTGGTCTAAAAGAAAGTGTAAAAATCCTTCATTATTTTCTGCAAAGTAAAGTCAAAATCAGATTCCTATTATAAATTGATTTTAAAGATCAATGTCAACCCAGGGAAAGCGAGAAAAATCTAAAACAAAGAGCCTCCTCCAACCGATCCAATCCAATAAACTTCAAAGGGGTGAGAAAAGCAGTGCCAAAACTCCCGATAAAACCAGCAAGACTGCCAAATTTTTCAAAATCAGCCCTTCTTTGAATATCAAAACCCCCGTTGCCTTGCGCTCGAGGCAACTCTTTGACAAGAGCCCAACTCATGTTCAAGAAGCACTGACTTTTGATCACCCTCAGAAAAAGCATCCAAGCCTGCTTGAATCTTCTTCAAGTCAGTGCACGTTGGATCTCCAAAGCTTGGAAGAAGATGGCAGCACCCCCTCAGTCCCTGGAATAGAAAATTTGGCCTCATTGGAGACGCAAGCATTGCTTCGCAAAATTCTTTCCACACCTTTTATCCCCAAACCCAAAGTTCAGTATCGTATTCCAAAGAAGAACTCTTATAATGATATGAGAAATACTCTTCTTCAGAAATTTGTCCGACTTCAAAAAGATACATCAGTTTCTCCTCCCCCTCTAAGACGCGAAACCTTAAATACCGATTTAGATGAAGAATGTCCTTTGAGCGATAGTAATTATGGGAAACCTTCTGATGGTTCGCCAAAATACAATAAGCTCAGCCTCAATAAATATTTAAAAAAGAAGAGCACAGCAGTGAAAGCTTATGCCGCGAACACGAAGGAAGGTACGATGAAAGTTTTAAATGAAGACAGAGTTTCTATTGTTGTCAATATAATGAAGCCTCCCCACTGTAGTGAAAGGGATGAATGGCCATCTTGCTCCTTCTTTGGGATTTATGCCGGTCATGGAGGAGTTGAGTGTGCAGAGTTTTTGCAGAATCATCTTCATCACCTCATCATCAAAGATGTTCATTTTCCCCTCAACCCAATTGAAGCAATTCGAAATGGCTTCCAAGAAGCAGAAAAGCAGTTTTGTGAAATTGCTATCCAACAAAAACACAACTTCAACAGATCTGGTTCTTGCGCGATTATTGTCTTAATCATTGGTAAGGAGGGCAAGTCAGAGGGTTTCTCATTATTTGACTAGGCAATGTTTGTTATATTGCGAACGTTGGAGGTAGCCAAGCGGTAATGAGTTGTGAAGGAGGAAAAAACACTCGAGTTTTAAGTCACGAACACGTACCTGATGACGCAGCAGAGAGAGAAAGAATCCTTTCATATGGTGGAAAAATCTATCGGTATTTCAAGAGAAAAAGATCTTCTCTGATAAAGAAATTTTTAGAACGCAAGTATCACAATGTGCAAAGTCAACTGCAGCGCCTGAAACCACTCAAATAGTGACTGGACCTTTGCGGGTGTTTCCTGGACGTTTATTAGTAACGAAAGATCTATTTCATTTGAATGCTCAATAAACCTTCTAGGTTTCGCGTACTTTTGGAGCTGTAGAAGCCAAGTTGCCTCGGTATGGAGGTATTCCAGGGGTTTTAATTGCCGATCCCGAAATTCAAACCATCAGACTGACAAAAGAAAATGATTTTATTCTTTTGGCAAGTCCAGGTATATTTGAAAAGTTATCCCATGATGAGGTTATCCAATTGGTTTGGGTATCAACAAAATTCAAGTGTGGTGACCTCCAGCAACAATCATCAATTGGATTGGAGGAGGTCCTCAACGCATGTCAATCAAAGAAATCTGCTGGCAGTTTAACGGGTATCATGATAAGCCTGGCTGGTTTTGAGAAGCATGTCTTTTCGAATCTACCAGCAGCAAGTTCGCTTTTCATTGAAAATGAAGAATATTCTTCTTCCCAATGTGATGCCATAAGTCCAGTGAGATACAAACAAAGCTTGAAAGAGTTTGAAGATTCTGGCTTCTTGCATTCCCTTACAAAATTTCAATCAAAAACACCCAAAAATTACGTTCGAAACAGAACAAAATGTCAAACTCTTCAGCTTCCTGATATCGAGACGCGAAAAAATAAATCAATTCGTTTTCAGAGAAGATCTCAAACTAGATTTACCCAGCTCCTTGATGATTTGGACAGTGAAAAATCACCCTAAGTGATGAGAAAGGGTTTTTTATGAATCTTAGTTTTTTATAATTGTTTAAATAAATATATTATGAGATTTTATTAATTATATTTATGTTCCGAGCTGAGGAGAGAGAATTCTCTTTGGTTTAGAATCTCCTTTGTCTTTGTTTTCTTTGATATCATTTATTTGTCATTTTTTTTAGCTCAATACAACATTAAATAGAAAAAGTTGAAAAAAATATTCAAAAAATAAATTTATCTAGCAAAAAAATATGATTGAAGCGACAAATAAGAAGCGATTTTTTGAACTGGAAAAGATCCAGGCAAAGGAAATCTCACACAGTGTTTCTGCTTTGAAGCCTGGCGACAAAAACATTGAGCTTCGAGTTATTGTTTTGGAGCTTCTTGAAACATACGAGAAAAAAACCAAAGAAAAATTGTTTCAATACCTTCTTGCAGATGGAACTGGAAGTGTCATCGGAAACTTTTTTGGCGAAGTAGGTTGAAAATTGAGATCTTTAGCCTTGCTCTTATCATCATTCAAAGGTTCTCAAATTCGAGAAGGAGATATAATTTACATGAGTGGAGCATATACAACCTTATATAAAGGAAAGATGATTTTATACCAAGGTTTGGGACTTTTGAGAGGAAATTGTAACACTTTGTGGATTAGGAAAGATCAATGTGACTTTAAAGATTGGAGAATATTTCTTTCAATGGAGGGAACATCCAAATGTGAGTACTCTTGATTGGAGTAGCTATGAAAAAAGAGATTAACTTTGTTGTTTTTTGCTGTATTTATTTTTTGGGGATTTGTCTCGAGTTTCAATCTATTTACACAATGAGGAGTTGTTGTTGTATTAATTATAAATAATGGAATGGGCTGAACAATAAGAAAAAAGAATCGTTCATAAAAGAGAATACAGCAGAAGATAGATATAAATAAATTATTTTGTTTTTTGAGGAGGAAGAGGGGCTTTTGCTTCATAAAACAGCTCCACAAAATAAGCAAAAATTTGAGTTTTGATAAACTGCTTCAAGAATTCTTTATTGTCCATTGCTGCTTTTTTCACAATGATATCCCCAATTGCCAAAAAGTCATAGTGCTTTGAATGAAAGTTAATTAATTTTTCAAAAAATAAATTACGCCGGGTGACTCATATGTTGGATTTTCAGGAAGATGGTTTGTGATTTTTTCTTGGATCTTTTTGCCAAAAGTATCAAGAATTTCGAGCGATTTAACCTTTTCCTCTGGTTTTCCATCATATTTTATCGTCCTTTGTTGCGAAAATTTTCCCATTAACTTCTTGTTTGGAACAAACGATCTCAAGAGAGAAGGATTCACCTTTATATAAGAAGCAAGCAAAGCTTTTTCTAAGCTTCCGAGGCTTGGGGTATCAACTTGCTCCTTATTTTGAATATATACTCTTTCTTCATCAAGGCAAATATAAATGCAGGAAGGATAGCTTCCAACCAAATCAGCATCTTTTAAATATCCCTCATTTTTATTTATCCCAATCAATGCAGCTCCTGGTGCATCACAGATCACCATCAATACCTCAGGCAAATTGAAAACCAAGGGGAAAGGATATCTGAAAGGCTTCATCAAAGAATGCAAAACTGACAAAGTTCCTGTTAATAAATAGAGATTTTTGGAGAGAAAAACGAGTTTTCTTTCGAGCATCAATAACGAATAAAACCACAACAAATCCTTTAAGCTGATGTAGCTAAAAATTGAAAAGCATGCCCAGGAACTCTCCATCGAAGCTGCCTTTGGCGCTTCTTCAATTTCCAATGGAACTTTGGTTTCCATAAAGTTCCCATGGAATTTGAATTCACATTGAGATGAAAAATTCAGGTTTTGGAATGACAATAATTCATCAAGGTTTTTGATCACCACATTGTTAAAATACTTTGAAGTGAATTGCGAATCGATGGTTTCGTGTCTTGCAGAATCATGATTGTCAGCTTGAGACAGCTTCATCATTCGTTCAACTTTCAAAATATCAAGTAGTTTGACAAGTGAGTCAAAGAAAAAGTTTGTTAATGGATAATATGTCATGAAACACAGGACTTTATTCACTTCCCAGTATTTTATGTCTTTTAATGCTTTCTTTGGCTTGTTTGAATTTGACTAAAAGAGGGATTTAGCCGGCGAAATAAATCGTTTTACAAGTGTGATGAAATCCTTGAAAGTGACGCAAACAATGTATAGAAGATGATTTGGATTTGCTGTTTCCACAACTTTTCCCATTTCGGCTGGTTTGCCAAAGGTGCTGCCTGATAAAAGAGGAAATACAAAACATTTTGCTCTCTGATTTCCCTCTCCTGATATGTAGATAATTCTAGATTGGTATGATGAGAATTATTATTTATAAGAGGATTTTACGGATTCAAAGCGCTAAAAGATGGAGATGACTTTAATTTAAAAGCTGGAACTCCAAATGGAAAAACAAAATCTGGGATTGAATTATACGCTGCTCTAATTCAAACATATTAGGAGAGAAAAATAATAACCACTGACTCATGTTGTGGAAGCGCTTTTGCTGGATATTTAAACAGAATTTTTGGTTTCAATTTCACCTGTTTCTTCCCAAGATGTTGACTCATATAGTCACTTAAATGACTTTTATCTGCTCCAACGACAAAGAAATGCTCAAATAACTTGGGTTTTTGTTCGCTATTATTGTTGCTTGGAATTGAAATTGACGATAAATTTGATGCTTTGGGGGTTTCTTTTTGAACATAGCGGAAAATGGAGGAAGGGCCTTTGGAATCTTCTTCTATGGGGAAAATTAAATGGTGCCAATCAATATGCTCTGGATACTTTCTGCAATTTCAAAGTAATCGACGATAATTTCAGGTTTGACACCTAATGAAACGATATTTTGACTGAGAGAATTGATTTTCGAAAGATCTAATCAGCATATTAAAAAAAAGGTTTATTCTCCAACAATAATTACAATCATTTCTTCCCATGAGGGTGAGACTCACCGATCTGTTTCTTGTTTTGTTTGAGCCTTTTCCGAGGTTTCTTTTTGACTTTTTTCGAGGTGAATCCTCGCTTTCAGGGGAAGAGTATCTTGGTTCTTTCTTCAAGCTTTTCGAAATAAAAGGATTAAAGGTTCTCTCGTATTTCTCTTCTGCTGCATACGGATCTGATCTGGCAACAAACAACTTTGGTTCATCAAGAATCGAGGGGTCATCACCCTCTTGAAAACTGCGTCTCCTTTTCAATTCATCGTCCGCAGTACCAATAAAACTATAACTTCTTCCTGCTTCATGCAACCCAGGAGTTAGGAAATTTGAGCTCCTTCTTTTGCGTGGGGACGGAACTTTAAGAGTGATGGCACTTTGTGGATGTCTGGGAGGCGCTTCGAAAGAATGAAAGGGTTGGTTCTGAGTCACACTCTCAGGGCTTTCAGCCTCCAAGACGGTTAAATTCATTTTTTCGGCTTGAGCTAGGAAACTATTGTCTCGAAAATTCAAATATGGAGGTTTCTCATTTTGTTTTGCTTTCAAATAGTATTTTCTGAGTAAAGACTTGATTTCTTCGAGTTGAGCCAAAAAGTGCGATTCTTTTTGTCGCAAATCCAGAACTTCAAATCTGAGAGATATATTTTCGTCTTCAAGCTTGCGAATTGAAATCTTGTTCTGCTCAAGCTTTTGTCTGAGAGCTTCTTGTTCCTGCAAGTTGTCCTTCTCTTTTTTTTGGATATACTACGATGAAAAATTGGATGTAATTTCAAGATAATAAATGAATTACTTCAAGTAGTTTCTGTTTTTGAGCCTTGAGGTCGTCAAACTTGCGCTTTAAGAGTTCATATTTTTCTTTATAGTCTCCTTCTGGATTGAACTACATTCGTGGTGAATCTGCTGCAACTAAAACTCTTACATTTTCAGGCTGATAAATCTGAGGAGAATTCATAACTTTAATTTAAATATTGTTGTCATTTCTATGATGAGGTTAATTTATTTATATAGTTTTAGATCCTTCTTTACATCCACTCAGGGAAAACATTTATTTGGTTGGAGAAATAATAGATATAATATAGTATTTAATGGTGATGGTGAGAAAAATTATAAAACAACAAACCCCAAGTTACAAAAATTCAAGAACTTCTTTGATGTTATTAGTTTCCATATCAGATTTGAGTAAATCACGGATAGGAGTATTTTGAGCCTTGGCCTTTTTTCGGAGTCGACGGAGATAAAGATTTTTGATGAATCTAACGTGATTTGATTTGATATGAGGTCCAATATGTTTGGCAATTTTCTTATTGTTGACCGGCGTGTCGTAAAATTTATGAAGGCCTTCAAGGAATTTTCGGCATTCCTCCGAACTAAACTTTTTACGGTGGGAAGTGTGGAAAATATAGGATCGTTTTTTGGCGATAGTTGGATCGTCAAAGTAGTTTTGATAATTCTCGATTGAAACAAGGCAAAACTCTTTACTTGAGAACGCCCCTTGAATTTCCTCTTTCTCGGTCTTTGGAGCTTCTTTTAACAGAAATGTTTTGTATTGGAGCATATTTTCAAGGTATTTCCAAATATTTTTATGCTCAAAATCCAGATGATAGTAATCAATTATTGTTTCCAGAATTTCATCTGAAAAGTCATCCGTACTGTCCAGCTTGTGGATTAACTCTCGAACTTTAAAATTATCAAAGCTCGCGTCTTGGGCATCAAGAGAAGGGATAACAGAAAGTTCCCATTTCCAGATCTTTTCAATGAATATTTTGCAGATTCTCAAGCAATTCAAAAGCAAATTAAACTTTCGTTGTTTCATCTCTTTATCAGTTCCAAATAACGTCTCCACAATTATACCCTAGAGGTGGAATTAGTTTAAAAAATATTTTATCTTCTTACATTGCTGTTTTGACTGAATGTTTTGAATTCAGACAACAATTCATTTTCGGTTTCTTCTTCCTCATTGTCATCATCCTCAACTTCTTCTTTTTCACCTCCTTGCTCGTCCTCATCTCCCTCCTTTTTGTCTTCTTCATTCAGCTCTTCTTCAACCTCAAAATCATTTGCTTCATTGATATTTTCCAAGAAAGCTCCTTTGGAAACTCGATTAGGGTTACATAAAACGTGAGATTTGTCATCAGTTAGCAAACATAAATAAATGAGATTCTGCACTCTGTGGAACAAAAAGACTTGCTCGGTAGTTTTCACATCCAGACTCAAATTGTATTTCTTCATTAAAAACTGAAAAATTGTTGGAAACAACTGATTTTCAATCCTTGGGATCTTTTGGCTGCGATCGCAAAAGAAGATATTCCGGGCAAAATTTGGATCATTGTCTCTCATTTCCTTGAAAACTCCAACATAGTTTTTGACCATTTCCTGTGGATAGCTCAAAAGCTGCTTATCTCGGCGATCTTGCCATCTCGTTCTTATCTTTTTGACAGGGTTGTCATTTTTATTTGTGTAATAGGTTTCAAGAGTTGTCTCAAATGTCTTGAAGTTAAAGTCCATGGAGTCTGGAATAAACTCCTGAATTGTTGGTTTCATATATTGCTCACATTGCGTTTTCTTGTATCCAACTTTGTTTTCATTATTGGACAATGATGCGTCGTTTTCCATCTCATCATTATAAATATTTGCGACTTTAGAATTATAATCTCTGTATTCTTTAAAGGCGTTTTCGTTCTCTTCTTTCATCGATAAGATGGCAGCATCGATTTTCTCATCATTTTCGCCCTGCTCTTTTACTTGTTCATAGATCTTCATAAAGGGTTCCGTGTTTTTGATCCAATACTTGATATCATTTCGGATTTCTTTAATGACATAGTCGCAGATCACATTCAAGTCAGTAAACCGTTTCTGACCAATAGCAGTTTCGATGATAAAGATTTGGACATCATAATCTTTCAAAGAGTTTCTCTCTGTTTCAGAAAGCAATGTTTTGACATAATGGAACAAATGAGGCAAAAAATTCGCAGAAAGCTGACTTTTCCCCTTCTTGCCCGAATGACCAAGAAAGAGATTGTTCTCAAGAATACTTGGGTGCATTGCAAAAGGTGAATTATCCATATTTGTGAGTCACTCTAAGTCAATATCCCAATCAATTTTAATTCCACCAATTTTACCAATTTGTTTAATTTCAAATTCAATAGTAAGCGAGATGATCACTTGAGAGTTAAAGACAAGATCTTACTTATTACTTTTGATATTGTTAAAAAAAATGAATATTGGCTGACTAACTCAAATATTCAATTTATAGATAATTGTGGTATACGTTGAAAAAAACGTTTTTATAGGATTTTTGCGAGGCCTTTGACTGATTTTGATTTTGAAACAAAGGATCCTCCAATATTTGGTTTGAGAGATTTCACGCTTCTGATGTCTGACAATCTGGCTGAAAGCAGACTTTTGCTGTCATCTACCATGTAGTTTGAAGGAATTACGACGTCTCCTTCATCTGGATACTCAAGGTACTTGCTTCTTTTATACACAATAGAAGAATTTCCTTTTCCTAAATGAGAGATTTGATTGAGAAACCGAATTTTTTTTCAAATAAACCTTTTTTGAGAGGAGAAACAGTTGGAACCTCTTTACCTTCAACAAGTTCTGGAACATCTTCAAGGAATGCTTCAATACCTGTTTTAATGTTAATTTTGGATAGAGACAACAAAAGTCACCTCCTGAGATTAAATAGACATTGTCATAGCCCTTTTCGTATAATTCATTTGCGTATGGTATTCCATGCTTTTCATCTTGATGATAGAGAATCACAAATCTATCTTGTTTGTTTTTCTACAACAATAAAAATCAGTCTTGGTGCAAATGAAAAAAAGAATACCAGATTGAGAATTTGTGAGGGATAGTTATCTCTTAGAATTCCAGGACCAGGGAAATTCAGAGCTAAAGAATCACTTTAATAATGTAGAGAATGGATCTGATTTAAACCTTCTTGAATATGATATTTTTCATAATCATCACGTTCTCTCAAGTCAACCACAACATATTCAGTATTTGCCTAGATTAGATAAATACTGTTTGATAAGTAATAATACATTAAAGCCAAGTTGTTCTGTGTTATAAGTGACAACTGAAACTTGAGAGTTGCTTAATTTGTCTGAATTGTCTTCGTGATGATGATGTGAGTTCTATTAGATAAGAAACTTGCTATTCAATGAGAATGCAAAACCTTTGTTGGTGACTTTTGTTTATTACTCATCATCATTGAGACACTTTCTGCTTCAGCATCAGTAATCATATTATACACATTTTCAAAATGTCGTTCTTTCTGGGAAAAACTCAGATGAAATCCTCACCCAAAGCTCTTACTTTTATTAAATTTGCCAGAGTTGAAGGTTTGATTCTCTTGAAATGTTCACCTCTTCTGTTTGCAAGAGCCTTGTCACCTTTTCAACTTAGAACAGAGGGATTCCACAATTTCTGATACTCATGATTTTGATGTTATTTGCATGCAGTCCAGTGTTGATGGTTGGGCCGATATGAGCATACTTTTTGTTCTTTGTAGGTTTTTTGTCAAGGAACTTGCAAAAAATTAGAAAAGTTTTTCGCGCTCTTACATAAACTTGGCCAGGAATATATCCAATGGGTCTCTTATCAACCATTGTAGCTTTTTTAAAATAATTATTTTCAGAATTTCTCTCACCTTGTTTATTATTAAACTGTGATGCTTTCGAACGAGATTTAAACTATTATTGGGTTTGAGATGAAATTCATCATTTCGAGGAGAAAAAATAGGTGGTTTTTGGATGGAGAACATCATGGAGATTCCTCAGAAAAATCATCTATTTCATTTTAGATGTTTGGAATTCAGTAAAAGTTGACAGTATTGTGAATTGGATTGCTTTGAGATTGGCTCTGGTGGTGTTTGAGTCGAATTAAAGTCTGAGTGGGATTTTTCACTTCTTTTATGGTGGCTTCGTAAATTTTTAGGACCGAGGAAAATCTCACTTTTGCCAAGGAACCACCAATATTCAAGATTGAAAAATTATTCTCTAATTTGATGCGTATTTTTAAGGGTATGAAATGCATCACGCCCGAATTAAATGGAATTGAAAAATCTTCTTTTGGAAGGGAGTATTAAATTTTTAGCCTTATTTTCTTTAGTTCGATACAGAAAAATGGTTTTTTAAGGATAGAAATATTGATTTGTGAATTTTTCCAAGGCAAAATTGTATTTTATTTTATTTCTACAAGCGGATGGAAACATTTTTGACGAAAACAAAAGACCCGAAAACACTTCAACTCTACTTTGGAGGTGGTATTGGGTTTGCATGTTTTACAGTGTGGTATAACATCCATGCTGCAAGTTGTATAAGTTTCTTTTTGGGAATCGTTTTTACCCTTGCGAGCGAATTCGGAGCAGTTTTTTATTTTCTCAATCGAAAAACATCTTCAATTCAAAACAATCTCAATGTGCAAGTGACCCTTGGTAAGAACCACCTGAATTCCATCTTCTCACATCTTTAGCTGAGTTGATAAAACAACCAAGCTTACAAAATCAACCTTCTGCTACCTGGAGTGAAGAATCAACAAAAAGAATTTTGGAAGGCCTTAGTTCAGAAGTCCCTCCTTTACCGTCCCAAGCCAATCCCTTAGAAGACCCTTTTACTTTCAATCGTTCATACTCGGTGGATGCCCAGGCCGAAAATAATGATTCTGCTTTTGATGAAGCTGACAGATCTGCAGAGAATTTTGATATTTCGATAGACGGATCGAAGAAAAGATTCAGTAAACTGAGAGAATTGAGTCGATTTGGAAGGCAATCCAGTTTGCGTGAAGTTGTGATGGGAAAGATGCGCCGTGGAGATTCCAAAAAAGAAATAGTTGCAAAAATTGGGCATAAAAAATTCAAGAAAGACCTTGACCAATACCATTCCATGTTTGAAGTAATTTCCAGCTCAGAAGAAAGGTTTGGCAAAGATCTGCAGAATCTCCCCATCTCTCAGGATCTTTCTCATGTGTCTGATGAATACGATTTGCAGTTATTGAGCAAGAGCGATGCGCAATTTTTGGCAGTTAAGTTCCAAAGAGAGCTCAAATTCAATGAAGTGATGATTATTCCCGATTGGAATAAGATCAAAGAAACAATTTATTTTGTCGGGACAATTCATTTTAATCTCTCTTCTTTCACTGACAAAGTAAGGATCTCTTGATTGACTTGTCTAAAACTCTCGGAAAGTATTCGAAGGGAGCAGTTGAGGCATTACAATCAGAGTATGAAAGCAAGTATTTGTTGATCAAGAACCAAAAAACCTATGTCAAGAAGGAGCATGAGGAAGCTATGCAGTTTTATATAAAAAATAAAAGCGAGCATGACTCCTTGCAAACTTCCCTAAATTCTGCAATGGCAACATATCGCACAATGGTCGAGGAGAGAGTTCCAAAAGAGACGTTGCTGAAACATGAAATGAAAACTAGACTTTTGGAAATGCAAGTTAATTCTGCCAAAAACAAGCTTTCCGATGCTTCCGACAAATTGGGCCAAAAGGCGAAAAATATGGAGGATGAAAACACAAAGATCAATCGATTTGTTGAAGAAAGAGAGGTCAAGAGAAACTTGTTGTACAAGAGCATCTGCAAAAACTTTATTGAAGGCTTGATCCAAAAATTAGCTGATGCAGAAACAATTCTCACTTCTTTAATTCAATTTAAACAGAAAACTGAGATCCTCAGTGCTGATACACATCATAGTCTTCATGAAAAACCCGTCGACTCAGTCATAGCAAGTAATATTCAACAAGAAATGTTGCATACACAACAACAGCTTGCAAGTTCTCAAATCAAGCCAAAGGAAGGAAAAAGAAAGAGATTTTTCAAAGCTCTTGTTAGGCCACTCAAGAAAGGAAGTCAGAAACAATCTCTCGAGGAGAGTTTCAAGCAAGCCAATGAGAATCCTGAAAATGTTTTCTTGAATTTATGTTATGAACTGAAAGAAAGGTTTGAGCATTATGATCAAATAAACAAAGAGTTGAGAACAACTTGCGAGAATGAGCTCAAGAAAGCTAGGAATAATTTGTTGCTGTTAAAGTATTTCACTCAGAGCTTGGATAAATATATCAAAGAAAAGAGCAAGGTATTTAGCACTGAATTCTGCTCAGAAAGTACCATCAAGTTTGGCAAATTGATCAAAGATGCCATCTCATTCACCGTCAACAATAACATGCAATTGTTCCAAGTAAGACCGACCGTAGACGAATTATCTTTAAAATATTCTTCTAGGAAGTATGGAATATTGAAAATCGACATGCTCAAAGTATTTTGTTTGGAGAAGAGCAAATTCTGAACCATAAATACTTGATTCAAGAAAAGATGAAGAAATTAGATCATTTGATTAGGGAAATTGAAGAAAAAAATAGTGGTCCTTCAACTTCTCTTCGCAAGTCTGTTTCAAGATTCTTTAAGAAGTCTTCCACCATTAATTCGAGCTCAGTTGGAGACGACAAAGAAGATGAAGAATCTTTTGAAGAAGATAAACTCACTCTTTTGACTGATCTTGATAACCAAACATCGAAACTTGAAGAAACTGTTGATCACTTGCACGAAAAGAATATAATGTTGAAAAAACAGCTCGTCCTGACTTGTCTCAGCTGCTATCACAATCAAAGGCAACACCTTTGCACACTTTCTGAACAAGGTGAGTTTTGAGAGTTGAAAATGTCATTAATTTATATCAAGTTGATAAGATCTCCTCTGATCCAGGTGGTGTCCCGGAAGAGGTTGCTGCCTTAACAGTTTTATCAGAGGCTGAGAGACAGATTGAAGAGGCTCATGTTGAAGTTGAGCCTCAGCCTGCAAATTTAGATATTGACTTTGATGTTCAAAAAGAAGAGGATGTTTCTCGGGACTCTTTGAAAAAGGAGTGTTTATTGCAAAGACCAGCAACTCAAACTCAAATTCCAAGCATGAGAAAAGAAACATTTGACACTTTTTGGTTCAATAAAATGTTGGATGTTTTCTTTATCGAATGGGCTCGTTCAGATTATTTCAAGGAAAGAATGGTGAAAAAAATTTTGAGATCGTTGAACAAAAGAAAGGAAAGATACAAGTTTTTAAAAGAAATCAATGTGAAGGATTTTGTCGTAAAATGAGATTTTTAAACTCGTGATTAATTTATCATTTCAAGATGGAACCGAAAGCTCCTGAAGTTCGCCAGATTATATTGCTTCCAACAGATTCCAAAGAGTTTGTTGGCGATTTTGATTTATCATATGAAGGAAATATGCTGTTTGAAATTGAAGCAAAAATTGAGCCTCAAAAAGTTGTCAATGTTTTCAGCAAAGTGAGAATATCTTTGATGATTTGTAAATTCACCCTATGTCGGCTAGGATTACAGCATTTCAATGACAGCTCGTGTGTTGCTGAAAAAGCTGAAAGGAAAAGTTCGATTTTGTTGGAAACCTACTCAGTCAGGCCCAAGTTGGTTCTGTTTTGTCGGAGATCCTTGCATCGATGTTCATATTGATCCCCTCCTTGGTCACAGATTATTCAATATGACTGCTTTCCCAAAAGTTCAACAAATATTTATGAAAAATCTCTAACTCTTTTTTCATAGATTGAATCGTTGATCCGAGATCGCATTGCCAAGAAGCTCAATAAATTGACTTTCCCACATAAAAAGGAAATTAGATTACCTCTTGCTTTCAAATCTCCTGATGCATAATTTGTGATTTTCAATTTTTCTCATATGATGTTTATATTTCGCAGTAAGTCTGAATCTTTTTAAATTAAAATCAAAAGACAAAAAGATTTGATTAAAAAATAAATTTATTCGAAATTATTAGTCACAAACATTTGATGATATCCAAGCAGAAAAACGCAATTTTTTCTTTGGTCCAAACTTCCAAGAGTTTCCTTTCAGTTACCAAGGTTTTCTTTGGCTTCATCCTTCAAAACTCACGCCTGATTTAGTATCGTTTGTTGGAGACAATTAATGAAAAAGAAAATATGAACTATGGTAGCCAATTATTTAGAGAGATCAATCATAAACCTCATTCTGTCTTCCAGGTCTTCCAGAGATTATGAATTTGTATGTTCATAAAGGCAAAGTCAATCAAATTGTTTCGAATATGAAAACTCAGGTGCATAAATGAGCATAATCAATATCCTAAAATTCTATCAATCAGATTGAAAACAGTAAATATGACAAGAAGAAATACGAAAAGCACATTAAGGGCCTTTATGGTCACATAAAAACAAAAATAGTAAGGTATGTGAGCTGAACTGATCACCAAAAATTAAAGATTAACACAGAAGAAAAAGCTTTGAAAGAGCCTGCCCATCACTATTTCCAAAAAGAGGGCAAACTCATCAGACCACTCCTTAATTTCAGTTTGGCTGAGCTTTTATTTGCAACTCAGGATGGAAAAAAAACTTTTAAGAGATCAGTATTCAATTCTTATTATTCTCAATTAATTTATCATAAAATAGGGCACTTATTCAAACCAAAAAGATTGGGCTTCTTTGATTGAAATTCTCCACATCTCCAGTTTAGTTCACGATGATATCTTGGGTTTTGGATGTTTTTTTGGACTAGAGTTTCTTAATATTGATCAGATAATGCCACAACTCGAAGAGGCTTGACTTCAACGCACACCGAATATGGCAAAAAAAGCGCTGGTTTTGGTGCAGACTTCATGATTGGTAGAGGGTAATAATATTCGATAATTGAAGTTTTTCATATTGAATCACTCCTCCCCCTGTAGAGTACAAAAAATCAGCGATATGGAAGAGCCTCACTTATTCCAAGTTTATGCTACGATTATGGATAATTTGACTTCCGTAATAACTTCATCAATTCTTTAAGGATAAAGTTTTACTCAATTCTTATACAGGGAGAATATATTCAAGCCAGAAAAAATAAGGATTATGAGAATATTGAAGCTCTTTTGAGAGATTATATTATAAAATCATATTACAAGACGGGAGCTCTTATTTCAAACAGTTGCAGAGGAGTTTGTTTGATTGCTAAAGAAGATCACGAAGTTCAAACTGCAGCTTTTAAATTTGGTCAACATATTGGTTTAAATCGACATCTTGAGCTCAGATTGTAAATAGTTTTCCTAGGTATTGCATTCCAATTGATTGATGATATTTTGGATTATACAAGAACAAGTCAGGAACTTGGAAAAGAAGCTCTCAGTGATTTAAAAGAAGTATCTCTAACTTTCAATGTTTTTCATCAAACTTCTCAAGGGGGTTGTGACTGGGCCAATTTTGTTTGCTATTCAAGAAATGAAGAACAATAATGACCGTTCTGAAGATCTCAAGACATTGATTAAAATTTGCAATTTGGAGGAAAAGTCTAACTTCGATATAAAAATGGGTATAAATTAAATTTGGTGGCAATAACGACGAACTATAAAATTATAGCTGCCAAAATATTAGGCCAGACTGATGGTATTGAAAAGACAAGATGGCTGGCTTTCCTTCATGCTCAAAAATGTATCGAGTATTTGGAAGCCATTCTCAGAAGCAAAAATCTCACCAAAGACGACCCAAAAATAAAAGAACCATTTGAAAACTTGACTGCATTAATTTTCCGTGTCTTGTTTAGACAAAATTAATCTTGAGCATGAGAAGTTTTGTTTATAAAAAATCCTTTTAAAAGAATCAATCATTAATTATAATCACTTTTCTCTGGCAAGATTCTCTCTGAGAAAGTATTTAAAAAAATCTCCAAAGTTGGAGGGAGATTTTTTCTTTCCGATTTCATTGAGTGGTTTTCAAAAGGAAACTCTTGTTGAATTTCTCTTTTCTCCAGGCTTCAAATATCAATAAATAAATTGCAAAATTTAAAAATACCGACTGACAAGGAATTTTTTTCTGGTTCTCAAAAGGATTCTTCCCTTTATGAGAAACGACCTATTTTTAGAGAAAAGACAATTTATTACATTCGTCTTAGTCAAGGTTGTTTGGTTTCCGCAAATCCAAAATTTAACTTGATAAAACCTGTCATTTATTCGTCCTGATAATCCTGTTTGGGAAAGGAGAAAAAGTTAATTCTGATAATTTAAACCTTTGTTATTTCAGGTCTTTGTAACGATAAAACTCATCAATTGAACGGGGAAAGTTAGCTCAAGTCCTTCTGGTCAATCCGTGAAGAAAAAGTGAAGATCGAACTTTCAAACATTTCATCATATTCCATTTCAAGTCCTTTTATAAGCGAATTAAGTTTGTTTATTGATTTCATTTCTGAGCGCAAGAATGGGCTTGTAGTTTTGTCCCACACAAACGAAAAAAAATCTGGGCAAAAATTTGTTTCCAAGCGAACTCAAGGAGAAATATTTGAATGTCATTCAGAAAATTTCATTGAGCAGATCAAGAAGCCAAAATTTGGCGAACTTTAAAAAACAACTTCAGATTGAAAGTGCTCACTCATATCAATCACAAAGGCCGAAAAATTCTCCACTGGGATGGGATTTCCTTTTGAAACCACTTTTCAGAGACTGAAACATGGTCCCAGAAGATCTCAACGAATCCATTTGTTCTTTTCTGGATGATGTTCATCATCACCATACAAGAGACTCTCCTTGAGTTCGGGCGATTAATTTCGAAAAATCGTTTTCGCGCTCATGAAATTCGCCTCTCCGTGTGGTATTTTTATTGAGAAATGATACTCTAAACCTGGATTGTAGTTTCTCCTGACTTGATAAGCCATGATTAACAAGCATCTCTGACTTTGATGAACTTGAGCCAGATAAATTGATATTCTCTTTCATCTTTTTGAGTCAAGAGAAACGTTTGATTGAGACTACTTAAGACAGATTTAATTTTTTCTTTTTTTCACAGGAAAAAAGTTGAATTCGATGTGTTGAAAAGAGTTGCGAAATAACGAAAATATGAGTGTAAATATATTAAATTTAAACTCTTAAAGACGAGTTTTCTCTGTGATGTTTTGTGGCGAAAAATTGTTTCCATGATCTTGATGAATGCAGATTTCAAGGAATTATTTTGAGAGATTGGAGTTCAACAAAAATCTGAGAAGGAGAAAAAGGTTTTTTTTATGAGCGGTAAAAGTACTCAAATTGAATTTTGGGCCTTTCCCATATTGGGATAAATTAATTATCTTTAGTCTCAAATCATAAAGCGAAGTGTTCTTTGACTGTGAAAAGCGCTCGCTGGCCAATTTCGTCTGTATGTCTTAAATACAAATAACCCCTAGTCTCAGTTGTAATTCTTTTGCCTCTAAAAATTTACAAAAATCGATGGACCAAGATTTTATGCTCTCTCATAATGGAGAGGCCCAGAAACCACTACTAGCTCAGCAACAACAACAACCTCAGCATGAATATCGATTTGAGTTAACAGTTGAGGGCATGATGTGCGTGAGATGCACTCAGAAAGTGCAAACTATTCTTACAGAGGCGCAAATCTCAATTTTCAATTTAAAGATTGATTTTATCACCAACAGAGTACTTTTCTCGACTTACCAAAGAAAGGATGTCGAGGTTGTGATTGAAAAGCTCAATATCTCTGAATTTCGAGTCAAAAACTCGAAAGACATTAGCCAAGCTTTCCACCAGGACATGAGGCTCTTGACATTAAAAATCACAGAAGGACGAATTGACAAAATTGTCAGCGAGCTTTTTATGAAACGGATTCTTCAGCTCGAGACAGAGCCTCAGATCATTGGAAACAAGTGCACCTTTACTTACAACCCAGTCAAAACAAGAGGAAGCGAAATTCTCAAAGTAATTGAGGAGACCCAAGAATATAAGGATGAAACATTGAAATTCGCCATAGAAAATCCATTCGAGGACGATATCACCGAAATCAAGTTTAGTGAGTTTACCCTCAAACAGGTTCTCATAGTTGTGAGCATCAGTCTCGTCAACATTACGCTCACTCTATGCCCCCAAAAATTCCTTGAAGGTTCCGGCCATTGTCATGTCTCAAATTTAATCTTTTTCATCATTTCGATGCTGACAATACTCAACTTGAATTTTGTCGGCTTCGACATTTACATGACGAGCTTTAAGCAATTGTTTGCAAGCTTCAATGTCAATATGCTCACTCTCGTTTCGGCTGGATCAGGGCTTGCCTTGGTTTTTGGCTTTTTCTACACAACGATGGGCATTTTCCAAGGCTTGGTGAGAGGAGAAATGATTGAAATATTTTTTGTCAGAAATGCAGTCCACATGTTTGAAACCTCCACTACAATTTTGACAGCCTTGGTTGTTGGAAAGTATATTGAGGGAAAAATCAAGAAGCGGGTTTACTCAAAAGTCGATGATCTCAAGAATAAATTGGAGCTCAAGATAGAAACTATTGAGAGAATAGTTCCCAAGAACAAAAAGTTTGATGTTTTATTGAGTGAAAATCAAGCTCCTCTTTTGATCGAAAAGGATGATTATGTGGTTGTGAAAAACCAAAAGAGCTTGATTCCTTTTGATGGCTTTATTGAGAAGGGCAGCGTCAAGGTCGTTGAGAATATTCAATACGGTTGGGAAAAAGTTGAAACCAAAACTAAAGGTCATCCTATCATTAGTGGTTCTCACGTTATTGAAGCAGCTGAAGGAACTGTCATGAGAGTCACTCAGCCTCTTGAAAAAACTCTTGCTGGTCGTCTTTTCCACGAAATCAAAGAAGCTGCGTCAGGTTCTGGTAGTAAGAATAAGGAGACAGACATTCTTGCATCCATCACCAAATATTTCATCTCTACTGTCGTTGTCATTGCAGGTCTTACTTTTGTTGCCTGGACTCTTGCTCTTTATAACGACACCAGTTCGATATCCTATTCTTATCCTTTTGAGAAAGTGATTGCTGTGCTGGTGTCATCTTGCCCCTGTGCTCTTGGTATTGCGATTCCAATGGTCTATGCAATTGCCTTGAGAAAAGGCTTCAAGGCTGGAGCTTTGATCAAGGATACTGCAAGTCTCGATGTTTTGCAAACTATTGACACTGTTGTTTTTGACAAAACTGGAACAATCACTGGCACCTTCAATGTTCAAAACGCACAGAACCTCGCCAATAAATATGACAATGCTTCTCTGTGGGAAATCATTTCTCTACTCGAAAAGGAGCATTTACAACATCCAATTGGGCTTGCTCTGTATCAGGAGGCATTGCAAAGAATGGGGGCTAGTGAAATTGACAAGCAAAGTCAAATCACAAGTGGAAGTGAGCAAGACAAGAGTTTGCACGAATATTTCGCCTCAGAAGGAGTTATCGACAGAGGAATCACTCTTCAAGGCAAAACCTTCAAAGATGTGGTTCTAGGAAATGAGAAATTGCTTCAGAGACTCAATATTGAGTATCCGGCTGGTACGCCTGCAGAGGAAATTCTCCAAGTTGTCGAATTATATCTCTGCATTGAGGGTGAGGTTCAGTTTAAAATCACTCTCTCTTTGATGGAAAGCCTGAAATCCAATGCAAAGGAGCTGGTCTCTTTCCTCCAAAAATCCAAAAGAGAAGTTTATATCTTATCCGGAGACAAACAAAGCAATGCTGCACAAATTGGCCAAACTCTTGGAATCCCAATGTCCAATATTTTTGCTGAAATCGACCCTGAAGGCAAAGAAAAGTATATCCAAACTCTGGTCAACAAGTGTGGAAAAAAGGTTTTAATGGTTGGAGACGGTCTCAATGATCTTAAAGCTTTCCAAGCTGCAACCCTTGGCTGCTCAATCAATTTCAAGAGTAGCCAGAACCTGACTTTCTCAGACTTTATCATCACAAACAACAACCTTGAAGCCATCTCGAGTTTGTTCAACTTGGCCTCACTTACAAAGAATTATAAAACGGCCATCCTTGCATTCGCTTTAGCATACAACGTCCCAGTTATTCTCACAGCTTCGGGCGTATTCAATGTGATCTTTAATGTGGACATTTCTGCCTATTTTGCATGTTGGACTATGGTGGTTTTCTCCTTGTTTTTAACGATTATCGCTAATACAATGGAATACGTTGAAACTAATCAAAAGGAAAAGACCAAGAAAACAGAGTTAGGATTCTCCTCCACAGAATTGGAGAAACTCAACTTGAAGAAGAAACTACCTCGTAGAGTCGCTGAAGGAGATTTTACGAGTAAAATTGAATTTTATCTTTATCAGTCATTAAACTATCTCAAGTATCTCTATCAATTAGCTTATCAACTTATTATGAAAAGTCAGTAATTTGTAACGTATAAGAATAAAGTCATTGTATTTATCACTGAAAATATATTGCGCGAATTCATCTCTTTGTCATGCTCTTCTAAACAATCCTTGCTCCAAAGAAATTTAAAGCGAAACTTCCCTAAAACATGGATGGGTGTGGAAATTTTTCATTTTTCAATCACCTGATTTGTCATCTTGAGAGAAAAATCTGTAAAAGTGCAAGATTCACTCACATCACAAAAAAGTTCCCTCATCACTTGACAGGAAGGTTTTTGAGATCAATTTGAATTTAGGTTGCTACTGAACCTTTGGACTTTGAAATATTAATTTTTTTGAAAGCTCCAGGAAAACTGAGAGAAATGATCGCATTGCAAAACAATTTTTCTCCATCAGGGCTTCCATTTCCATTTTGAATGAAAAATTCTTTTTTTGGTATTTTTTGGAAAAGATAAAATTTGGCAACAAATTGAATGCATGAGAAACTTGTCTGGATTTTTGATGAAAAAAAAAATTTCCTTCTTTTCGAACGAAGATGATGACAAAAATGGAAAAAAACTGAATCTCTTGAAGTTCGATTTTTTTTTAAATATTTCCTTGAGAATATTTTCCCATAATTTATGTGGATTTCGAGAAAAAAAGTATTTGAATCGGGTTCAACAATGTGACTTTTTTGAGAGAAAAGTTCAGAAAAAATCAAAGTGATTAAAAAAATCTGAAAAATTTTCTTTTGAAATTGAAGAAGATTTCGCCCTCA
>Ga0182738_1002384_pt1 | contig 22345 bp, 16 predicted proteins | sample eDN5th30CBELigMG_FD_128876 | JGI IMG/M metagenome (GOLD analysis project Ga0182738, IMG submission 128876) | Enriched Miracle-Growth compost microbial communities from Emeryville, California, USA - eDNA 5th pass 30_C BE-Lig MG (version 2)... ...
AGTCTTTTTGCCAGTCTTTCGATTTTATCCTTATCAGTTTGCAATTGCGTACTTTCTGCTCTCTTCTGACTTCTTATTCTCTCTATCAGTTCAACAGGAGTGGCCATCTCGTCGATAAGCTGCTTCGATTTTTCAAGCATAATTTGCCCACCTTCCACAATTGATTTATATGGTCTCTTGAAAACCACTGAAGCTTTACGTTCTATTTGCTCAATACTCATTCTTCTGCTCTTCTTTGGCTCATTTATTGGGGAACTTGCACCTGTGCCCTCTTGAGTCTGAGCCTTTGTCTTTTTAGCAGCAGCAGCAGAAGTATCTCGCTTTTCTCTTTCGAGAAGAGTCACGCCGCTTGAAGTTGGAGCCAGACTGTGGCTTCTTGTTCCCATCCCAGAAGAAGATTTTGAAGGGACAGGTGGAAGGTACTTTTTGGCGATTTCTTTAATGACAGTAGTGTTTGGGAATGAAAGATCTTGGTGGTGGTACCTCTCGTGATTCACAGAACAACAAGGTTTTTCGAAAGCAGAGAATTCGGGGAATAAGTTGGCTCTGTCATGGAAAAGATCAGTATTGTGGTTCTTTCGACTGATGACTGAGAAGTACTTTTTTGAAATAAGGGTGTACGGATCGATAATCTTTTCGTTCTTACTCTTAGGAGCCATTTAATAGGGATTAGAAAAACCAAAAAGCCAATAGGTTTTTTATTAGTCCCTTTAAATTTTTTGAGAAGAGAAAACCTGAATATAATCTATTTGAACTTTCAATTAATTAAAATATTATCTCTAAATATACAGTAATGGTATAACTTTACTTCATTTGTTGATTTTGTTGTCAAAATGAATTTCTTGTAAATTCTCAAGAATTTATATAAAATAATTTATACACCAGCAAGCCCCGTTATTATCTTTTTCTTGGACTTTCGAGGAGACTATTTTCACTATTGAGGGTTTCATCAAATCGAACAACAGATCTTCTTGTGACCGATAATTCAATTCCTGAGGTTTTTGAAATTCTAGATGCTTCTTGCTTTGCTCTTTCTTTTTCTTTTTCAGTTTCTTTCAGAATTTTCTCTTTGGCTTCTTTCTTTTTTATTTCTTCTCTTTCTTTCAAAAATTTGCGAACATATTGCACTCCAATTACAAGAAGCTGGTACAGCACATGAAGAGCATAAATCACCAGGACCACTAATGATGTGATTTCCATCGCTTCTCCTGAAGAAAAATACGTCTCAGCCTGAGCATCCGAGCCACTAAAAGTGCTGCTTCCAATCATCCAGAACAAGAAACATCCGATGACACCAAAGCCTGCAAGGGCAGACAAATTGATGACAGTATAAGAGGGTGAATTATAAATCGGGATAGCAGCAACAAACAAAGATACAACCAAACTGACATTGAGGAAAACGCCGCTTTGTGTCAAGGGAACCGAAGTTAAGAAAATGAGAACTGGAACCAGAGCAATGTTTCTGAGGAGCAAGAAAAACACAAAATTTCTTGAAATAATATTGTCAAATTTATATTCCACAATAACTCTCTTGAGGAAAGAATCGACGTTCTTGTTTGTCGCCTTTTGAGTTTGGTTAATGCCTTCAATCTGAATAATAATATTGATAGGGAACCAAATGACCAGAGCCAAGAATCCAATTGCCAAAACCACAGAAACCATTGAGAATATATCCTTATATGATGGCTTTGAGATTTGTAACACCACTGCAAAAACCAACTGTAGGTATCCAACCAAAAACATACGAATTTGAGCAAAAATCATCCAACCTCGAACTTTTTGGAAAAACTCTCTTTTCTGCTCTGACTCAAAATCTATATTTGAAATCAGAGTCACTATTCCGTATAAAGCAGCCAGAATTATATAAATTGAGAGAATTCTTCCACCATTGTATAAAAAGTTCACATACAGCACACCACGCTCAACAAAAATATCAGACGCGCTCTGATCGCTCAAATCAATAGGAGTTCCCACAGCTTCCAGAATATCCCAAATGATATTGGGTAAAAAGTTGAGATTCGCTATCGACATTGCTTGGTAAAACTGCTTCACATTAAATGGAAGACTGAAGTTCACATATAGCAAATAATTCATAACTTGAGCTGAGTCAACCAGGCCCCAAAATATACCCAAATCTCCTGTAAAGGACAGAACTGGGAAACTGGCAATCATGAAATAAATCACATACAGAGCCCAATCTGTCAACGTCTGTGAAACTTCCTTTTCATCAGCACTTGCAGAAGTTATGCTGGGGAGATCTGTGCTCAAAACCAATGACGAAGACTTGAGCTGATACCCTTCAGTATCAACAATCTTTGTCGCGTCAGTAAAGGTCACCTTGAGTGGCCTTAATGGCAAACTCGTGAGATAAGTAAAGTTGAGCACATATAGTTTATCTGACTCCTCTAGGACGACATAAGTATAGTCTACATCCACAGAATATCCTTTCATTTCAATAGACATATAGCTCGACAGGCTCGTTATCGTCATATCAGTTGAAAATTGTATCTCAACGTATGTAGCGTTCACAGTATTGAGAGAAGCAGTTGGCTGGAATTGTTCACAAAGTAAACAAACTCCTCCATACACAATATCATCAATTTTACAATAATTTGTTGGACAAGTCGATAAACATATTGCAGGAGAAGTTTGCAGATAAAGTCCTGAGGCACATGTGATGCAATTCTCCTGAGAAGCCGCACTACACACTCCGCAAGTCGAATGGCATGTTAAATCTCGCATGCAGTCTCCTGATATACATCTACATAGATTTGTCGAGGAATCTGCTGCAAAGCGGACAGTACAGGTGCTTTCACACTGAGGCACTTCCAAGCGTGAAAAGTAACCCGACTGGCACAAAGGGCAAGTCAGTGTAGATGTGGGAACTGTGTTAGAAGTGCTGACTGTCAGGTTGATGTAGACAGATCCAAGAGAGACGCCACATGATGATAAATAGATACTTGAGGGTGATTGCAGAGTGACTGTTGAACCTTTATAAACTCTTATATCGTTTAAATATCCACTAAATCCACCAAATCTGAATATAGGATTGGCAACATTAAGAGCTATCGTTGATGTTGCTTTTTTTGAAAGTTAAATGCTTGAAGTGAAAAGACTCACTTGTATAAGATAATTGTTGAGTTCCACTGTGATCATAAACTTCCCAAGAGACAAAACTTGGACTTAGTTTTTGGAATTGGTTCCATTTTAATATCACTAAAAGCCATTCGGAAAGACCTGCACTCGTTGAAGCTATGAAGGAAATTGATTATTAGACAACAATTACATGACGTGACTATTACTAAATTGAATATTACTCGAAGAACTTGTGAATGTATTCGAGGTCGAAGTATCGGCTATTTTCAAGTACGGATTGTATGTGTATGTGCTTGAATCAACAGCAGAAAGCCCGAACGTTAACTGAGATTGTGTCGGGTAATCTACATCCTTAAAGAGAGTTAAAAAGTATCCCAAGCAATTATTTACATAAATATAGACTAAAGTGGTATCTGTTGAATCAGGACTTTGAGTGTTTATGGCGACCCACATTGATAACGTAAAGGATGAGTTTAAGTAATCAGCATAAGCTGTTGTGTAGGTGGTGGTTGAAAATGTGTTTCCATAAGTATAACTCTGACCTGAGACCTGTTTTATTAGTAAATTATCAATTTTAGATGCATACCAGGCTAATACTGCTATCACTGGTTTCTTGGTTATATCCGTATCCTTTCAAAACAAGATTATCTCTTGCATAATCCTTGATTTTTTGAACACTACTACCCACTTCGCTTGGTGGAAATCTCAGCCATAACCATGGACCTAGAGGATTCTGTTTATTTCTTTCTATTATTCTCTCAATTTACTAATTTCATGACCAATAAAATTTCGGATGGAACTGCTTGCAGTCACGAGAGTTGAAGGATAATATCTGAAATTAGCAAAATAGCTTGGGTATTTTGAATAAGTTGTCGAGTCTCCAATTGTCAAATATAAGCTGCTTAAAGTACTCTGGAAGCATGTATCACTAAATGTCGCTTGATTTAAACTTGTACTCTCATCAAAGGTTTGACCAGCTTGGATTGATGTAAAGTAAATTCCAGATGTACAATCAACTCCAATATAAATAAAATTCCAAGTGCTTTTATCGATGGTAAGGCTTGAAGAGAGACTGAGTACACTTGCATCAGTTGTGTATGATAAAGTCAAAGCTGAAGTAAGAGTAGAAGAAGAGGAAGTTGAATATTGATGAGATATTAATGTCTGTGATGACGATTTGCTCATTTTAAACCAAAAGCTGAAGCTGTATTCTGAAAGATAAGGCTGGGAAGAAAAGAAAATAGTACTTTGAGTTGTGAAATTTGTCAAAGGAATGCTGATATTCAGGTAACTAATTGGACTTGATCCTGCAATCAAATAATATGGCACATCTGTGTCAGAAGCTTGAACTTGAAAAGGTAAAGGTTGAGAATTAGATGTTGAAGATTACTTTTCAATGAAATGAAGGAAATGAGGACAAGAAAGCAGGCTAATAGACGCATTTTCTATTTATTTGGAAGGTTAAAAGTTTGAATATCGCAATATCAATGATAAAAAGTTGGTAGCTTGTTACCAAATAAATAAAATAACTACAGTCAACTTCATCATTAAATTCCCAACTATTCCTTTCAGGAAATTCGAGCAAGGACTCCTCTTCGAGATCTATATCATGAAATTGCTATCTTTATTCTTCATTGAACAAAATTCAAATTTTCCTTTGAAAATAGCTTTCTCGAATCAGCTCTAAAAAAATTCATCTCATCAAAGTTTTGGGGGTCTCACAAATTATCTCAACACTCTGATTGAAACTTTTTTCAGTTATTTTCTGAATTTGACTGAACAATAATACAAAACACTGAAAATACTTTTTTGAAAAAAAATTTTTTTTCCAAACTTTTTAAAAAGGTAAAAAAAAACTGTCCAAGAACGGAATCAGGGAAAAGTGACCGTTTTAGGGCTTCGAAAAGCGCCTATTTTGCCTGAATTTGTCGTACTTTTTTGACAAACTTATCCGACAGATACTCTTTTCTTAAGAAATCGAAAAGAAAAATTAAAAATCTTTTCAAAAAACTTTTTTTTGAGAATTTTATCATGGGAATTTTTTCCAGAATTTTGCTTTCTCCAACTCTTTTCATTCTTTCAGAGTTTTTTTTTTCTCTGAAATCATTGGTCAGTTCGGATCGCACACTTTTGTTGTTCAATCTTTGAGAGTCCATTGGAAACAAATTTTTCACTAAAAATATTTCAAATCGTTCTGAAATTCTTTTTTGTCCAAGATTTTCTTCAAGATGAATCGATTTTTTCTTTTCTTTTTCTGAATAAAAAAAGTGTTGCCCTTGATCCAAAGAGAGATACTTTCGAACCAAAATTTTGAGTTGAGGAGGATAGAGTGAAGAAAAATAAATGTCTTAAAAGGTCTTGGGAGGTTGTCGGAGAGTTGGCTTTGGAAATTGTGACGGGTTTTTCGACCCTCCAACTGGACTAAAAAGAGCCTTTTTTTAGTCACTGTGTTTAGCAACTCTGATTTTTTCCTGAATAAAATTTTGAATTGACTCAAAGATCACGAGTCAAAACTTTTCAAGAGGACTCAAAGTGCCTGAAAATTACGAAAAATGTGAATATGTCCAAGTTTCTATATTTTCTTTCGTTTGACATTTTTTTTAGCAAATTTTGGGGAAAGATAATTTCCAACTCCCCAAACTCCGAATTCAGAATAACAGCAAAAATCAAAACAAAATAATAAAAAGAGAAGAAAATTAAAGCTTTGTCCTCGGAATCTTTGATTTATTTTAAATGATGCACAAAGGTGGAAAAAGCAAATTTGATGTGCTTCAGAAATACATGGAGCCCAGCAAAAAGGTCAAACCAAACTCTATGCCTCAAAATCAACTCAGAGTTCAAGACAGAGAGCTTGAAGCTTTTGCTAGAACTGATCCAACAAGTATTTCACATTAAACATCTTCTTTTCTGACTTTTATAGTGGAGGAAGAAGAAGATGAAGCACCTGTTGTTGTTGAAACTGATGAAAGCATCAAAGTAGGATTCGATTTGAAACAAAACTTGACAAAGCCTGGAGCAGCCAAAGCATTTGGGAATAATAAAAATGTATTCAAGGTATATTTTATTTTCCATAAAATATCTCAGCTATTTTCAAAGCCTTCTGGTAAATGGACGTCAGTAGATCAAGGCCTCAAACCTCACCAACCCTCAGGTTATTTTCCAAATTAATTCATGCAATAATTTGAAATAGTTATAAATGCAAAAAGACCTTTACCTTCTGATTCAGAATCGTCAGCTTCTTCTGATGAAGATGAAGCAAGAAAAAGGTATAGTTTTTTTGTTTTCTTTAGAAATTCTAAATTCAAAAGACATGATACTGAATCTGAAGGAGGAGATGATTCTGATATGGATGAGAATGAAAAAATGAAAAAAGAAATAAGAACTGCAATGGGAGAAACACATGAAAAGAGAGATAAGAATGCTGTTGTTCAAGATGATGATGAGGATTTGGACGTTGTTAGAAAAAATGATATTGAGGTTCCCAGAAAAGTTGGAGGCCTTAAAACAGTTGCCGAACTGAAACAAGAGGTATAGAAAATTCGAATTTGGATTGTTGAATAACTTTTTGTAAAATAGACAGAACAAGATTCAGAGAAACAAAGAATGATGAAAGCATTGGCTGAACAATTTAAAGATGCGTCAACTGTTCATAGAGGAAAGCATGGAAAAAGAGTGAATATTTTCAAAGATATCGAAACTAAAAAAAGAGAATTACAAGCGAAAAATGAAGCTAATGTAGAGATTTTATACTGAATAATAAAATTCCTTATCTTTTCTTCAGATTAAAAAATGGAGTGGAGGTGTTGTACAGAAGAAGAAACAAGAAGATTTAAAAGAGTAAAAATCACTTCAATATTTCACATTTCTCCTAAACACATCTATTAGACAAATGAAAACTGCATCAGAAGATTTTGGAAAAACTGGTATTTCAAAAGAATTTGATACGACTTTGATGGACAAGAAAAGATTCGGAGATATCATGGCTCCTGAAATCGAGGTAATCCATTATTAATGTTCAATATTCCATAACACCTTTTTATTAGAAAAACGAGAAGAAACAAGAGACTGTTGAAGCAAAGAAGGTTCGACCAATGATTAAATGCAAATTCCCTGGAATACCAAACAGATATGGAATTGAGCCTGGGTAAACTTTTCCTTCACATCATAAGAAATTAACTTTTGTTTAGACGTATGTGGGACGGTGTGGATAGAGGAAGCGATTATGAAAGAAGACTTGCTGCCAGAATTAACGAGACGCAAGATAGAGAAGATCAAGCTCGTACTTGGGCTATGCAAGAAATGTAATTTTCTGTATCTTTTGATCTCTCAATCCTTGTGTCATGCGTAGAAACTTTGAATAATAATTTAGTGCGATTGTTACTTGTATAAATAATTATTTTTATTAACATTCTTTTCGTTGCAATTAAAAAACATTTTCGCATCGCGTCACCATTTTTAGAAATAAAGCTACATGTTTCGTGAATCAAACAATTTCTTTTTTATTTTTCTCCCATTTTATAGAAACCTGGATCTTAAAATAATTAAAGGATAATTTTCTTGATAGCTTTTTGTTATCAAAAGATTTTTGTGCTTGTTTGCTGGCTTTGCTCTTTACTGAATTAAAGGACTGTATAAATTTTTAAAATGGTAGCTATTGATTATAACTTTGCTTTATGAGAAAAAGTGATATTCCTTACCCAATAACCTCTTTGAACCAAGAATTTTCGGGATAAAAATCCCCCCAATGAGAAACAGAAAATCATGCTTTCATGGAAAGAGAAAGTTTATTTATTGTCAAGGTTAAAATTGAGAAAGAAAAACGAGAGCCAGAAACGTTATTGAATTCAAATTATCATACTGAGGGAAACTTTGATAGAGCCAGAATTCAAGGTATTATTCGCCTGTATTTTGGGCTACTCGCATTAATCCGATTCGACGTTTGTCTCAAGCTCCCTAAATGAAGGTGAGACCTCGTTTTTTGGTATTTTTCTTTGAAGAAAGCATAGCCTGATGATTCAAAGGAAGCTCAAAACTTCTATGCAAGAGCCAAGTTCTCGAGAATATTGATATAAATTGTGTCGTGATGACATACTTTGAGGAGCTATTGCGTAATGTGCTTAAAATTTAATAAAAAAAGTCGCTCTTGATTTTTTATTTTCATCTTTTGAAATGCTCTTTCAACTTAAACTCCATCTTATACTCTCTTCCAGCTAGGACAGCTTCTGAGAGGTAACCTTGCTGGATGAGATGTCAAAAGGGATTGTCATTCATTTTAATAAAATTTATGTGGTCCAGGTTTTATTCAAGGAATCAATCATAGTCACAAGAAAAACCCGCATCTACTGAGAAGGGTAATATCTGGTTACCACAATGCCAGTATCTCCTCCTGTTCGTTGGGAAACACAGCTCTTTCTTATCGAAAAAGCTGTGAGACATCAAAAGAGTAAACAGGTACTCGAAAAATGAAACAGCCTGGTGATGTAAATCCTGGATCTTTTAAAACCATTTTAGGTGTATTTATTCGCTGTTTTTTGTTGTTTTTCGATCTCTCATCATAAACTCCCTTCTGAGGTTCTCTTGAGTTTTTATTAAAAAACCAAAGGTTTACTTCTCATAAGCTTCATTTCTTGTTCTAAATTTTCCCAAAGAAGACAGCCTCATGATTAGTGTTGGAAAAATAAAAGGTACTCAGAAAATAAAACCTTTCGCTATTGTGATTAAAATACTGCTTTCGATTTTCCTTGATTAATTCATTTGTTTTATATCCCTTAGAAAATCACTAACAAAAGAAGAAAACTAATCAATTCAATTTCGCTAGCACAATAAGAGGATGAAAAGTTCACGGAATCTGGGTATCAGCGAAAAGATATGGCCTCCCGGGTTAACTAATTTTGACTGGTTAATTCCTGAGAGAATGGAAAAAATCGAAAGAATCTGATCAAATGAACTAATCACAGAATTTCATGACTGAAAATTCTCAAAATAAAAGAGCATAAAAAAATTGCTTTTATATAGGAGCAGAAAATCTTTTTATTAACCACTGGCAAATCTTAATTTTCCAATTAAAGCTCTAAAATTAGATTGCGAAATTTGTAGAAATTAATTTTTTTTATTCTTTCTTCGAGTTAGGATAATTTTGTTTAGTTAGCCATGGTTTTGTTTTTGAAACATCTACAAGAAGATATTACTACAAAAAATGGAAAAGTCAATACACAGACTACAGTTTGTTAGATAGATGAGACAAAATACAAAGAATGCTAATTAATGTTACATGTGTGTAAATTATAGAAAAAACATAGCTTCTTTATTAGACTAAGTAGAGAACAACGTCCTCAGGCCTTTTAAGTCCTGATGGGACGCAGTAGTTCTTTTTATTTTACAAAAAAAACTTGGGGAAGCCGATTCAAGGCTTTAAGGCTCTTCATTATTGAAGCTGCCTTTCTTTACAGACTTGATCGTCAAAGAGCCAGGTCTTAGTGGTGGGGATGTTACACAGGAACGAATTCCTCTACTGATAAGCAATCCAGAAAGAGCCTTCTTTGTGGATTCACTGGTATCAATTGCTGAAAGCGTTCTTTTTATCAAAAATGTGGGCATTGCCACGTTAGCAAGGCTCTTTTCTTCCGTTGCTTCACTGTCTTGAGTACTGGTAACTGAATTTCCACTGAAAGACTTGAATCTTTGCAAGTCGGGACACTCTTTAAGAGTTGTTTGTTTATTGGAGTCTCTTGCCTGAGGACTGATGATATGAAGTCCTTCAAAGTCAAGGAACTCTTCGACTCTTTCGTACAACTTTTGAGAAAATCCGTAGGTGTAATCCTCGGAGCTTGATCTCTTGCGTTTTGGTTGTACGACAGGAGTTGTTTCCTGGATGTCATCAATATAGAGAACTGAATTGCCACCATTTAGAGAAAGGTTTGTGTTGACATTTATGTTTGTATGAGTTTCGGAAAGAATGCTTTCGATGTTTTGAGTCGAGTTGACAATAAATTGAACTTCGGTTAACGAAGCGGGAGCTTGAGGAAGATCCATGAGGAAAATTAATAAATCTTAGCGAAAAAAATACTATTCAAAAAGTATATGTCAGCTAGATTATAAATAAACACTGAAACCTTATATAAATATTCAAATGGATGAAATTTGACTCTATTATTCCGACTATATTTATTGCTTTAGATCAAATTAATGTACCAAATATTAAAAGCCCACTGTCCTTAAGCAATTATTACCAAGCAAAAATTTAATGAATCAAACAATTAACTCAGGCAACATCATGATTTTCACCAGACCTCAATCACTTTTCATTGACCTTTAAACTCTTGTTCACTCAACGCTAGCTTTCTCGAGTCGCTTAGCATTCGAGGTTAGGTCTGGAAACCTACCATTATAAGGTTAAATATCAGCTCCAGTAGCGACAATAGACCAAAGAAAATTATTTTTACACACTGCGAGTTCATCATATCTCTCTTCACTACTTTCGAAATCGCGGTTCTTCAATCCTAAGGCACAAAATTTTTTTGTCAAAATAGATTGAGAAGAATCTCACTCAAAAAGTCAAAAATTGTTCTGAGCTTTGACATTAATTTTGACAAGGTTAAAACCTCAAAAGAAAAACTTTTTCCCTCTTTTCAGACCTGCGATCAAGCTGAAGGCTCACCTACTATAACACATGTGAATGGACATCTTTTATTATAAAATCATCGATTGACAAAAATTGTGTATAAACAATTAAAAATTTTAATTCCACAGGTCTTGGTAAGTTTTGAACTATTTTGATCAGATTACTCAAACTATTTGCTTGGCCATATTTATTCTTATGGGCAATTTATCTCGCAATCTATTTTCAGCTTATCTCCCGCACTTTTCCAACCCGCCCTGCCCTTCCGCGATCAACGAACTTCAATTAAATCCATTGTAATATTTTTAGATATATATTCTCAAGATTCACCTCAAAATCTTCAGCTCTCTTGTCAAATGTAGCTCCCCATTCCTCCCACAGACAACACTGTTTTCGGATCCCAAACTTAATTAAATCTTGAAAGCCAAACTTTATAAGTTTGATGCCATAAATTAGAAGCTCACCATTTTCACAAATACTCACAGTATATTATCCTGCCGAATCTTCGCGAAGTTTCAATCTCCTCAATCTTTTAACATTATTCAAGAGTTTTTCAGCACCCCATATTCAGAACTAAACCATTAAAATAGTTCAATTCGATAAAAAGTTTGATAAATAACATAAAGTTCTTTCTTTCGAAAACGTCCGATATTGATCTGGAGGTAACGAAGGTTGTATCATAAAGAATCTATAGGCATTATTAATCAAGCGGGAAATGACATTTTTTTCGCTTAATCTTATGATGTATTGTTATGTTGTGGTTTTTACAATTAGACACAATTAATTCTGGAATAAAATTGCTCGAAAATACAAACCATTGGCACATAGCTTTCATAAAGCTCCTCAAGGCATCCTCCAGTCGCTTATGAGAATTGATTTTATTATATTTCCACTTTTCTGTTATTATAAAAATTTTCTGAACAAAATTCTTATGTCAGAATTTAACATACTATTATAACTAAAACGTTTCATAATATTATTAAGAATTTATATAGAGACCTAATAATTTCTTATCCCTCGTCTTACCGACCTCAGAAGTCCAAGAAAGTACTGTATATCGACTTATTTTCCAAAAAAATTCTTTCTCTTCGCGAAATAATAAAACATGGGGGCCTCAGCAAAAACACCATTTCAAACGAATTTATCCATAAGAAAACTATATCAAACATGTATTTTCACGATTCAATGCCTCATGAGAGACCATGGTAGCGATCGAGTTTGAAAAGATGAAAGAGTTGTTTTGGGTTTTTTCAAATAACTTCAGTTTATCCAATCTTTTCCCTCGAAAATGCAGATATTTGAAATATCAGGATTAATTTTTCGAGAAAAAAAAACTCCTTAAAGTTATTGGTGTTTTACTAAATTTAATAAAAAAAGAAACTCGAGTTTTTCAATCTTTCCTGGAGAAAGCAGTCAAGAAGATTTTACAGCAGAAAAAATTATCTTTATACTGTAAAATGAATTATGTTTAGGCAAAATTAATTTAATTAGGTAAAATCTCATGAGGTATTTTGCATACCTTAAAGAAAAATATAAAAATTTGCTAAATATCAAAAATATTTATCATCAAATAAATCAATCAAAATTTTAGAGGGAAAAAGTTTTTTTATATCAAGACTCTAATATTAAAATTTTAATGCAACACTAATTTTTGACTTCAATCAAAGAAAACACCTCTAAAGTTATATCAACAAACCAATGCTCTCTCAAATAGGAGTCTTCAAAGGAAAATGAAATCAGACCTTGAAAAGAACCAAGAACTCATTTCTCTCAGAAAAACAAGCTTTAAAACTCAAATATTCTTGTAATTAGAGGGCCAGTTTTTTCCTCAAAAGGGTTTCAACCTTGTAAAGGGATTGGAAACAAAGGTATTTCTCGAACTCTGTATGATGTCAAAAGATCAAAAGAGCGAATTTAGATTTTGGAAAGGAGAAACTTGATTGGAAGGAAAAAATCTGTCCATCAAATTTCCATAGAATTTTTTGCGGAAAATAGTGTCAGACTCGCACTCAAAAAATCTTGAAAAATTTTTTCCCATTGGATTTTCCATTTGAATTCTTTGATCCAGCTGACAACCCAGATATCTCATAGAATATTAAGGGTATCACCAAATTATGGGCATATTCACTTGTTCAGCACAATTTTTGTCAAAAAGGTAGCAATTTTGAAGGAAAAAGCAATGGGTCCTTGTGAATGAAAAAAGAAGGCCAGTATCCTTCGAATCTTGAACTTCAATGATCTTATGATGAATCTCTTGAGGGGAAGGAGTTCTCATGCCCATTTTTCTTCCGAAATTCATTCTATTATATTTTTTTTTAAAGTTAGCCTCCTCAATTCCCTTCACTTTTTTGAAAAAATACAATTGCATCGAAGACTTAATTTTCCTCCCATAGAGTAATAGTGGATTTTCAGCAAGCATAGTGTTCTCTTCTGTGATGAAGAGACCAGGTCTGACCCCGTCAGGTGAAACCTATGTCTTTTCCAAGGCTTCGCCATCAAAAACTTTGGAATTAAATTCGCCTAATCTCCAATGATTCTCATCTAAACTCAGATTCCTTTCAGGAAAATAAAATTTTAGTTTTTCATATTTTCCCATGCCATCTGCTCTCAAAGTCTATCTGTCCTGCCACAGAAGTGACCAGAAAGGTGTCTGAAAAGAAAGTTTTGTGCTTCTCTTCAAGATTTTAATCTTCTTGAGATAAATTATAGATCCAATCTTTCGAGATTTTGGACAAATGAAAAAAATCATTTTTCAGAAGAAGAGATCCACATTCTCATAGACATGTAAAGTCAAAGGGCGATCTCTGAAACTAGAATTCTCAAAATCCTTATTTTTCTATTTCTTGCATTCAAACTAATTTCGAAAAATTCTTTGCTACCCTTATATGGAAAGATTTATGCCCAAATCTCCAGAGTTAAATTTTAACCTCAGGTCGATGTCACAACTCAAAACACAGTCAGTGCTTGCTTCACTGTATCTCCTCGATGTTTAGCCACTCCAGATAGATCAATCACTGATCAAGTATGATCTCTTTCAAACTACTTCATTCTCGGTTCTATCGAGTCTAAGCAAAGTATTCGAGCAATTATAATTTTTTGTTTGGGTATAGTTATTTAGTCGTTGAAGTTTGTTCCCAAAGTTTATAATAGCTTCATTCAATTGAAGGAAATGAGGAAAAATCTATTCTTTTTTGCATTGAGGTCATCAGTCAGGAAATTTTCATTTTTCTTAATTTTGATTTCTCCCAAGGGAATAAACACCTTCTTGAGTCTGATAAGTCGACTTTCCTCATCACTACCAGCTTCCTCATTGATTCTCCAAGAGTTTATTCTTCAAACAAATCACAAATCACTTGAGTTTCAGAAGAAGAGTGTTTAATGAATGTATTTATAAAACAATGACATCTTTAAATGAAAAATTCAGCGTTATTAATCTCCCAGTATCAAAAACATACTCAAACGACAGATTATCAGGGTAAATCGTCCTAATCCTGAAACAGATTAATATGGGACTTTTCAGGTTGAACTTTATTTTTTTAATCTTATACAGTCAGGAAACAACGCAGTCTTAGTAAATTAAAAGAAAATCATAGCCTTTCTGATTCTGCTTTCAAAATCTTGTCTTCAGAAAAAATTTGTTACCATTTTCTTCATAAAAAAATTTCTTTCAAAACATTTCTTTGATTTGATTAAAATCCCTGTCGTAATTTCTGCATGCACATAAGACACTTTGCATGTAATAATCTAGTTACTTTTTCGCAATTTATTAAGCAAATCTCACTTTAATTATTATAACTCCTATTATTAAACTCATCTCAAAGCTATGGTAAAAATCTTTCACCCTTCTCTTTTTCCTCATACCATCTAGTACTCTGTCAAAAACTCCCAAAGTAGCAAGTACTTCAAGAACGAACCTCACACTACCAAAAACAGTATCTCTATTTCATATCTCTCCATCTTATCCAGCTTAGCATCATCCAAGTTCTTGACATTGGACAGCTTGAGCACTGAGGGTCAACAAGAAAGAATTAAAAAACTCATTCAAGACGTCCGTAAAGGCGGTCTTAACAGCCCCAATGCCGTCATTATTTCTCAATCCGAACTTCTTCGCATGAAGGTCTTATTTTTGAAGGGATTTTTTTGTTTAAATCTTGAATAGAGTTCCTCACAATTCGTCACTAAAGAAGAACTTATTCAACAAAAGAGACTTTTGGAAGAACAACTCGAAAAACAACATGCTGCTGCTAGAGCTAAAAAACAAAGAATGATGGAAATCGAAGCTGAAAAGAAAAAAACCATCCCTCCCACTGAAAGCGAAATGGAAGCCACCTTCAAAAACGACTCCCTCAAAGAAAGAGTACAAGAAGATGTCTTTTTGAATCTTACCCACCTCTCCATTAGGCCAAATATATCCAGAATGAAGATAAGGACGAAGTTAAGAGCATGAATCAAATGATGTTATATGCCAAGGTCGTGACAATCCGTGATAAGCAAGTCCAAGAAAGGAAGAGACTTAAGGATGAGTCAAAGGTTGAAGAAAAGAGAAAGGATTTGATGATGGAAATTGACAGACTTCAAAAGATCAAATACTATGAAGAAGCTCAAAGAAAGGTCAAGGAAGAACAAAGACAAGCTGCTTTGGAAACCATTCAACAAGTCAAACAAAGAGAATTGGAAAGAATGAAGGAACAAGAAGAAAGAGAACGAGAAGGACAAGAAATGTTGAAGCATATTAAACAATTACAAAGAGAAGAAGCTGAAGCTGCTCTTATCAAGAAGCAACAACAAAAGGCTCTTTTGGACACCATCTTTGAGGCTAACCAAAAGGCTATTGCCAAGAAGCATGAAAGAGTTCTCCAGGAAAGAGAAGAAGAAGAAAGAATTGTCCAATACAATATTGACAAGGCTCAAAAGGAAGCTGACTATCAAGCTGAAGTCAAGTAATAATTTCTTTTATGTAAAAATATTCATGTCTTCCAAAGGAGAATAAAAGATGAAAAAGAAAGAGAGATCCAAAAACTCAGAGAACTCCAAGAAAAAGCTTCTGATAGACAAGTAAATTGATTGAAATAAGTTTTCGTTTTTATTAAACGTTTACAATAGGCTGAAATTGATGCTCTGAGAGCAAAGAGAGCTAGTGAACTTGCTGATAGACAAGCTCGTGAAAAGGAAAGAAGAGAAGCTGAATTAAGAGTAACCCTTGTGATACTTCTTTCTCTCCTAATCATCACTCACAGGAAAAAATGAATACAGAATTGTTGGAAGCCAGAAAGCAACAATCCCATGAAAAGCAAAAATTATTGGAAGAACAAGCAAAGGCAGACAGACTTGAATTCGATAGAATTCTTCAAAATCAGAAATTAGAAAGAGAATTGGAATTCATGAAGGATAAAGAAAGAGCTGACAGAATGAAGGATCATTCTAATCAATTAAAGAAGCAAATTGCCATCAATGAAGAAAAGGGCAGACAAGACAAGAAGGAACTTTTGGAAGAAGGCAAGAAAATCAAGGACAAGCTTTCCAATGAAAAGAAATTATTGGAAACCATCAAGGGCCAGAAAATTGATGAATTACTCAATATGGGCATTGAAAACAAATATACTGCTGAATTAGCCAGAAAGAGGATTATGATTTAAAAAATAAATAAAACAAAAAAGAGAGAGTATGTTTGGCGTTTTGCATTCTGCTCTATTAATATACCCCTCTATTAATTAATTTTGTGTGAGACTATAAAAATAGAGTTTTTTTTTTCGTTTATGACTGCTTTTGTTTTATTAAAAATCTTGCTATAATTTGATGAGTTCAGAACCTTGGTCAACTGAAAATTTTTTTATATAGTAGATATTAATTTAATTGGAACCTGAAATGTCGAAATCCAAGTCGTTTTCCATGAACAATCAGCACGTTACTGCGCATTTTAACGCTTATAACGGCTCTTCAAAAAGCTACAACACTGTCAGTGAAAAGTCTCAAGCTCAACCCCAAGCCCAAGTCAAAAAGTTTCTCTGTGTGATCTGTAATGAACCAACCTTATTATGTTGTGCAACATGTAGAGATGTTTTTTATTGTACTCCAGAACATCAGAAACTTCATTGGTAAATTAGACTTCTCTTGCGGTATATAAAACTCTGATTTATAAAGGGAAACACATGAGATGGAATGCACGTATGAATACGGATCAGAAAAAGGAACAACAACAAATACTGATTTACCATCAACGATCACGGCTATAAGAGAGAGAAGTCAGGATGCTATAAAAAGGGAGCAAACAAATCTTCGCTCTGAAAATGTGGAGAAAAAGAGTATAAAGCCTTTAGAAGAAGAACCAGAATCTATCGAAATCTATCTCCATGATCAGATTTCTCCTGAAGCAAAAGAAAGAAGAACTCTTTTAAAGGAGGTCTTTCGACTTTATAGAAATGAACAGTTTGAACAAGCACTTCCAAAAGCCAAAAGAATTTATGAACTTTCTTTAAAGTTGGCAGAAGACACTGAAACTGTTGATTTTACTCAAGCAATTGGTGATGGTCTTTTGCTCGTTAAATGTCTTTTGAATGTCGATAAAATTTCTCAAGCAAGAGAAGTCTTATTGGAAGTTTGGGAAGCCGCACAAGAGAATATTAAAGAGTCCAGGATCTCAATATTACAAGAAAATGAAGGAGTTTTTAGAACTTATAAATTTGCTCAGTTAAAGGATAATTTTGTGTCATTTGTGCAGAGCCCAGTTTTGCCTCAACAGCAAAAAATTACCATAAATGAGTATATCTTGAAAATCACAAATCTTCTTTCGTGTATTGCAGCTTTGTTTTATTCAATTGGAGATCTTGTCAATTGTGAAGAAGCCTATATAAAATACACAAAAGTGCTGGAATTCAATTTTGGGCAAGAATCAGCTGAAGCTAGCAACGCTTATTTCTTAGTTGGAACCTTTTATTTAGAAAATGTAAGGGTCTATTTACTGTCAGCCATCATTGACATATTTCTTTAGAGATATTTGAATAAGGCTTTAGCATGTTATAGAAAAGCTGCGAGTATCCGTCAGAATCATTTTGGAACCGAACAACATGAATCAATTGCTGATTGTTATTACAATATGGGCTTGATTTACAAACAAAATGAAGAGTCCAGAAAAGCTCTTGATGAACTCAACAAGGCATGCAAAATTCGAGCAAATCTTATCGGAGAAGTCTCATTACCTGTTGCTAAAGTAAGACCCTTGTTCTTCTTTTTTTTTTACATCTTCTCTTAGGTGCTTGAATTGGAAGGCAAAATTTATTTGGAGATGGAGGAGTACAGAACGGCATTTGCTAAATTCCGCAATTGCTTTAGAATTCGAAGAAGAATTCTGAGAGATACTCACCATCCCGATACAATTCGAGCAAGCTTGCTGATTTGTAACATCTACCAAAAACTTGAAGAGGCTCTTGTGAACAATCAAGTCTTCCTCAAAAAGAAGGAAACCTACAAAGAAATCCTTACTTCCATCAAAGAATCTGACGTTTATATCGAAATTAGCCAAACCCTCGGATTAGCACCCCCTGAAGAAGATCCTTTGGAAAAGACAGACCAAAAGCTTCAAGAAAAATTCTTTACTATTCACAATATGATCGCTGCACAAAGCTTACAAGCCGAAGCTGAAAATGACGGTCGTGCTTTGGCAAAGAGCTCTTCAAGAGCAAAGAATTTGAGAACTGAAGGTAGTGATGTTGTGTATCTTCAAACTCAAGCAAGCTCCCAAGATGGCACAAAACGTACTGCGAGAAAGCTTAAAGATCAATTTTTCAGGCATAATGAATCTGAGGATATGATGAATTCAGATCGTAAAATTTTGGGAAAACTTAAAGAGCTCAACAATGAAGCTGATTACAGCCAGAAAAGCTTAACTTCTCTGAAAGAAAAAAGTGAATCTGAGAATATTGATGATGAGTCGATGAGCTTAAAAGAAAATATTGAGGAAATCAAGAGTCCTTTAAAAATGAAAACTCAGCAGTTTTATCCTTACAGAAAGGATAGTCCGTACCCATATCCACTCCCCAAGGTTTCGACACAAAATTCTGATAATTCGAAAGAGCATCAGCCAATGAGCAGTTTAGATCTGTCGAAAATTAAAGAGCAAAGCCTCAGCTCTGACTCCAAAAATTTCTAATCAAAGAAGCATATGAAAATTCTCCTTTTTATATTTATTTGTCACTCCTTATGATATAATTTTTTCTTCATATTATTCAAAGTCAACAAACTTTTTTTATCATTCAGATTTTCCCTTATGAAGATCAAATCCTAATCATAATTAATCTCTCTTTATTTCTTTTGTAATAGAAAAACTGGAATTCGAAATTTTGGTTCCAATTAATTTCCAAAAACCTTTCAGTTAATAATTTCGATTTCTAAAAGAATTTCAATAAATGAATGAAAACAAATACTTTAGGAGTAAAATGAAAATGAGTAAACATTGTCCTTGTTTAGAATCAATTACCCGAAATTCAAAAAGGAGGTTCATGTATCCTCTTAAAAAATTCAATTGGTGTAAAACTTAATAAACATTTGTCTCAAATAAAGAAATTTCAGAAATGACTTTTAATCAATTCATGAAAAAAAAGAAAATTTTTGATTCTTTCAAATTAAAAAAAATCATTCCCAAATTATTTTTTCTTTCAAAGACAAAAATTAATTCATTTTTAATTCCAAAAAGAAAAAATCTAAATTAAAATCTTTCAGAATTGATCAATTTATTTTTCCAACCTGCAAAAAAAAGGTTGAAAGAAAATGAAAATGACAAATCTTTTTATGCTTTTTCTCTATTTAAAATCACAATACTTTCAGTTCGATAACCAAGGACTCTTGGACTATTTTTTGTAATTATTCATGGAAAAGGACGCTAATTGAGACTGGGCTTTCTTCACAGAACAAGATTTTTCTCTCTTAGATTTAGGTGATGAAACCAAAAATGTAATAAGCTAAATTCCTAGATAAAATTGACTCTTCTCTAATCATAAAGATAAGTCCCTCTTTTCATCTCTAAGCCTTTCAAGAGGGTAAATATCTCAGATTATTTGGGGAAGTTAGTTGTTCAGGAAAAAAAGAAAGAAATGGAATTTAGAAAATTACATATTTCCTTTTTCTCCTTTCAAATCAAGGATGTTAAAGACATTTACTACCTCATTGCTATTGGGAAGCAATGAGGCCCTGATCTCTTTAGAGTTTGATTTGCGTCAAAAAAGAAAAGAAGAGAGAGCAAACTTTATCATTCTCCTCTTTTCTTTTCAATGACAAAAAATTAATTAAAATTATTATTTGCAAACAAAAAGCTTGACTTGAATCTTTTGTCAATATTTCGAATCGACTGTTTGGAAGGGAAAATTATCACAGAGCTTCTCAGAGTAAAATGACAGGCAGACATAATGAGAGAGAAGAGAGTTTTTTCATATGAGAAAATTTTTTACTTCAATGTAATAAAAAATATAAAATAATTTTCTTAGACATACCATAAGAAAAGCTAAAAAAAAACACTTTAGATGACGGTTTTGCGATATTACTCGATTTCTATCATCCAAGCCATTATGATGAGAAAAAGTAGAATTTTTTAAACAAAAATAAATATACTTTAAAAATACAAGCCTACTAATTTCATATCTTCAAAAAAAAACCTGAAATGACTTTTCCTCTATTTTATGTATGATTTGCTCACCAATGATAATGATTTAGCCTTTGATCCTCGTTCTTTGGTTTGTTTCGGACGAAAAGTCATTTTTAAAAACTTTGAGCCAAGCTCGTGAGGTCTTCGACTCCTCATATTATCAAGGACTTTTGTTAATGTTGGCACGTCATAACTACCCATCTTGGTCTTTTCTATAATGTTTTCCAAGTTTAATTCGACCTTTTCTTTATCAAGTGAAAAGTTTAATTTCGCTTTTTGTTGCTCTTTTGGATTTTTCAACAAATTTCGCCCACTTCGCCCACTTCTCCCTGTATTCCTTTGATCTTTTGCTTGCAATTTGGCTTCAAGTGCTGCTTTCTTTGAGCGAACCTCTTCTAGATAACTTTTATATTTCTCTCTTAAAATACTATGGCCATATTCAACAGTCGTATTCCTTTGATTTTGCACGGAATCATTACCCTCGACGTCAATAGCAACTTTTTCAAGAACCTTCGATAAGGCCTTCGTATAAGGTCTCTGCAAAAACTTTGGCTGCTGTTGAATCTCCTTAAAAGACCCTTGTCTTTGCTGATTCTTGTTAGCTTCGTCTTCTTCTCTCCATTTTTCAAACATTTCCAAAGGAAAATCTGACTCAATAGCAGAAAATCTTCCAATAAATCTTCTTCCATTTTTTGGGTTGATCCCATCACTCATATCTGGCTTATTCAAAGGATCATAACTCTGATTTAAAACATCCAACTTTTCACTCAAAGATATATTTGTCGAATCTCTCAACATGGTTGAAACTAAAGAAGCATTTTTGATGTCTAAATTCTTTTTTGTCTGGGATTTTCTTTCAGGTTCATACACTAAAATTGGCACAAAATTGCTCCTATCAATTGAAGCAGTTGGGCTCAGATCCAGAGTCTGAGAAGCCCCAATCATATTCAAACCTTCTCTATTTTGATCTGACGATATACTATGAATCACTTCGCTTGGATCAATTGTCGCGCTCGCTCTCAAGCTGTTAAAGGGATTTGCATTGCTCTTATGACGACCTCGTCTTAGAGCTAATGGTGTCATGGATCTTTTTTGATCTGGAGTTGCGCATCTTTTATCTCTAATCGACATACTCTTTTTGTCTTCAGAAAAGATAGACAAATATCCCTTTACTGTGGGCGTTTTATCACCTGTTGCTGCGAGACCATGAAGTGTATTGCGGCTCGCGCTTCTTCTGCTCATAGTCGGCGTTTTATTTCTTGTTTCTGTTGTCCCATCGGTTGTCAGGATATTCGACAAGTGCCCTTTTACCTCATGACTACTTTTATTGAACTCATTGATAGAAGTCATCCTGTAATTTCTATTCTGAGGACTTTCTGAGCCTTTTGAGGTGGTTTCGTGCTCATAACGCCTACTTTGCTTTTTTAGGCCCAAGCTTGATATATTTGGAAGGACGCAACGAAGAGGCTGCGGGCTAAAGAAATTTTCGACTTCCTCATGGATTGATTCAGGACTTGCATCAGACATATTGTGCTCAAACATGCTTTGGCGGACTGGCCTGTCTTTCTTCAAGACAATATCTGGCTTTCTTTTGAGAAAAGTCCATTTTATGCCCATATAAGAGAATTTACCAGAGTCAATGTAGTCTTCAATTTGGTTTTTGGTTTGATATTGAAGATGGCCGTATAAAGAGTCAGAAACAGACTCTTTATTAAATCTTTCTACTAGCCTCTTTCTCATTTTATATTAAAAAAATAATATATTCAATTAATTTGATTGAGAGTGATGGTTTTTCCCACATAAAGATTTTATTCGTAATATCCCTCTAATTTTTCGCCAGGAAAAAATTTGTTGTGAGCTGTTTTTAATGTAAACACGAGTTGTATGGTTACCTCACCTTTTATTTTAACCCCCTGAGTGCGGAAAATTAAAAAAAAATTTGAAAGAGAAATTTTTTTTATGCTCAACTGCGGAACGTATCAATATTGAGACGCCCA
>Ga0182738_1002386_pt1 | contig 22338 bp, 15 predicted proteins | sample eDN5th30CBELigMG_FD_128876 | JGI IMG/M metagenome (GOLD analysis project Ga0182738, IMG submission 128876) | Enriched Miracle-Growth compost microbial communities from Emeryville, California, USA - eDNA 5th pass 30_C BE-Lig MG (version 2)... ...
GTGTTCTGACAAGGAAGCCGAAGCAGGCGAATTCCTGGAATTCGTCGATGCAGGCTGACGAAGTTCAGAACGCAAAAGAGCCGATCGCAGCCCAAATTGACCTTTCCGGACAGACTCTAAGAGCGCCTCACTTCCGCATGGGCCGCGTCCCGCCACGCGGCGAGTTGCATTTCACCAGTCGAAACGCGCGCTGCGCGGGCCCAGGCCAGAGCAACTTGCTCTAGTTTTGGGATGTGTCATCGCGAAACGTCCTCCATTGTCGGACTTTGCGTGAAGACCTGCTCAAATTTTTAAAGTTGCAAGGCTGTTGTTTCAGGTTGCTCCGAGGCCGACTTGTTCCCCAATAAAAAACAGGCCGGTCACTCGGGGGCGACCACCCGAGTGACCGGCCGGACCAGACAGGTCCCGTACGTCGGAGCAGGGGTGCGTCATCTCTATGAACACCCTTAGAACAAGGTGGTTGCATCGCTATACGAGTTCCAGGCGACCGTCTGGATGTTCGCGCATTCCCGGACCAATACTGTCGGGGGGGCCGGCATGTAACTGCAGTCGAACTGTCTGTGACTGGACAACACCTTCAATCGTCAAGAACGACAAATCCGCCATGGATTCGAAGCAGACGTGGCTGTTTGGAAAGGCGTTCCAGAAAATGGACTGCACCTCTTCGAACTCGTCGGTGACGCCTTTCAGATCGAAACGAAAGTTAATGGGGCGCATCTCGCCATCTTCCGCGCCGCCCACAATTTCCATTTCGCCCAGGAAAACCGCCAGTTCCCAGACATTTTCTGCCTGCAGACATTCGAATCCAACACGCGCTACGCCGCTGAACGGTTCAAATCTCTGTGAGAGCCGGTCAACAAACTGAGTGAGCCAGACAGGCAATTGCGGTTTGACCGCTCTGCGTTCTTCCTGCTTTTCCAGTTTTCGGACCAGGTGTCGTATTGCCAGATGAGAATGACTCAACTGTTTCTCCCTTTCATCAAGAGGACCTTCTGGTCCTCAGCATATTTGGCCGCGCGCCCCTGCGCCTCGTCCACATCTCCATCAGTTGAGTGTGGTGGAATGTCCTGGCTGCGATTCCTCCGCAGTTGAAGTATCGGGAGTCCCGCAACCCGGGTTTCAAGGAATCTGGGTGAAACGGGGTGGAAGAGCCGTCACAGGACACAGTGCGCGGAACATGCCGGACGTAGCGTAAAAACACCTGCAGATTGTTCGGGATGGTCCGTCCGCGCGGATCGTGCGCGCACTCACCGGTTATGACACACGCGAGACATCCCTGCGACTTTTCGAACCTGTTTTTCTGAAGGAACCAGAATCCATCAAGAGCTTCTCCAGCGTGCGCAGCAGGAGAACTGCTTTATCAACTTTTAAAAATTGGGGAGGTCTTCACGCAAAGTCCGACAACGGAGGACGTTTTGCTATGACACACTCTGAAGCCAGCAACGCGTGCTGCGCCGCAGCTTGGGATTCGGGTCGGTTTCTTGCAGTTCCGCTCCGTTGTCGCTCGCTTCACATTTGCCTACCCGAACATCGAGATGCGATCGACGACTCGAACGCATGACTCCCGCATCGGCCACGTTCCGCCACGCGGCGAGTCGCCTTTCATGAGTCGAAACCGCGCTGCACGGACCCAGGCCAGGGCAACTTGCTCTATTCCGACGTATCGTCCTCGGGTCAAGGCAACGTGCTGGTCTCTGACTGATTGCTTCCACGACGTCCTTTAATCACGCTCGCGATGATCCCCACCGCCAGAATCGCAGCAATAATGCCCAGCGATGTCCCGTTCGAAAGATGAACCCATTTCGCAACGAGCATTTTCACGCCCACGAAGAACAGCAGCACAATCAGTGAATACTTCAGATATTCAAAATGTCCCATCATGCCCGCCAGAGCAAAGTAGAGAGACCGAAGTCCGAGAATCGCGAAAATATTCGAGGTAAAGACCAGAAACGGGTCTTTCGTCACTCCAAACACAGCTGGAATGGAATCCACAGCAAAGATGACGTCGGAGCCTTCTATCAGAACCAGCGCGAGCAGCATGGGGGTGGCACACTTTTTCCCGTCCACCCAGGCAAAAAACCGTTGCCCGTGAAACTCGTTCGTCACGGGATAAAAGCGGCGGAATGTCCGGATCAGAAAGCTTTCATCCGGATTCATCTCCTTGTCGTCCGAGAACAACATCTTCGCTGCCGAAATAATCAGCAGCATGCCAAAGAGATAAACCGTCCATTCGAAACGGTGCATCAACTCCGCACCGATCCAGATCATGATCCCGCGCAACACCACCGCTCCGAGAATCCCCCAGAACAACAAACGGTGTTGATATTCCGCAGGGACCCGGAATGAAGAGATGATGAGCGCAATCACAAAAATGTTATCCAGCGACAACGAGTATTCAATCAGATACCCCGTAAAGAATTGAAGCGCCGCATCACTGGCCGTTAACGTTTCTGAAACTCCGCTTTCCGGAACAATATTGCCCTGATAGAGCACATAGACCACGCAGTTGAACAGCAACGCCATGCAAATCCAGACACCTGTCCAGAAGAGGGCGGACTTCACGCTGATGGCGTGGGCGTGTCGATGCAGCACGCTCAAATCGAAATAAATCAAAAATGCAATCACCAGCACGAAACCGGCGTAAACGTACCAAGGCATGAATCAATCTCTCACAGGAGGCCAGGCGAAGTTGGGGCGGCTGTTACCAAATCTTGTCTGCAGGCTCCAACTCAAATCGCGTTTCGATATTTGAAGTTGCACGGAAGTATCAAAACGAGCAGCGTAGTTTGCAAGAATCTCGGCAGCATTCATGAGAATCATTCGAGGAGTCTCAGAACTGAGGTTTCCCGAAATTTCACCGTCGACACCGGTGAAAATCTTGGCTGGAACTCTCCCGCAACGATCCTTCATCAATGGAAGATTAAAAAAATCCAACGAATTATGATAAATTTCAAATATCGCAGAAAGCCCTGTACAACTCCAGTTCAGGGAACAATTGTCCACCTGTCACTGTTCATCTATCGAAGAGGGCATGTTGAGAGGAGCTTGTTCTAGCGAATAACTCCCGCGTAGGCCGCGTTCCGTCACGCGGCGAGAGTCTTTTCGCGATGCGCGGCCTTGACGGAGACTTCCTCATGGATGCTCTAACTGGAAAGCATGGCGCGGACGTTTTCTTCGGTGACCGGTTGAATGATCCCCTTTTCCGTAATAATGGCGGTGATGCATTCTGCGGGAGCAACGTCAAAGGCAGGGTTATAGACCTGTGTCCCTTCCGGAGCAGTGACCCGTCCAAATCCATGAGTGATCTCCTCCGGCTTTCGCTGTTCAATGGGAATCTCCGCGCCAGTCTGGATCGAGAGATCGAACGTGCTGGACGGGGCAGCGACATAAAATGGAATCCCATGTGCCCGAGCCAGTAAGGCGACGGAATACGTACCGATCTTATTGGCCGAATCCCCATTGGCTGCAATCCGATCTGCGCCGGTAATCACAGCCTGGACTCGCTTTTCTTTCATCACCCATCCCGCCATGGAATCACAAATGAGCGTGACGGGAACTCCGCGCTGTTGCAGTTCCCAGGTAGTGAGCCGTGCCCCTTGCAGCAGCGGGCGCGTTTCATCGGCATAGACATGAATCTTTTTGCCGGCAGCGGCGGCAGCAAACATTACCGCCAGTGCTGTGCCATCGCCCGCGGTCGCCAGTCCGCCCGCGTTGCAATGTGTCAGCACTCCCATCCCTTCCGAAAGAAGTGTTGCTCCATGACGACCAATGGCGGCGCACATCTCGCGGTCTTCCATCTCAATCGCCCGGGCTTCTTCCAGCAGAAGATCCTGCAATTGAGCTGGGGTGAGTTGTGGCTGCGCAGTTGCAGCCGCCTGCATGCGTTCCAATGCCCAGAACAAGTTGACCGCGGTAGGACGACTTTCCGCGAGAGATTTGATGATCGCAGCCAGACGAACATCACAGGCCGGACGGGTTTCATCGGCTGGGCCCTGTTGTAAACCAATCACGACTCCATAGGCCGCTGCACAGCCAATCGCCGGAGCCCCCCGCACCCGCAGGCTTTTAATCGCTTCCCAGACCTGTTCAACAGTCCGGCATTCGATTTCACGGAATTCAACCGGCAACAACGTCTGATCAATCAGCGTGAGAAATCCCTGACTGTCACCAGTCCAGTGCATCGTGCGAGGAGAAGTTGCTTTTGTATTCATGATTCAATGATTCAGTTGTGCCCAAGCACTAGAGCCCATTCACTCCGTATCGACCGCGTCCCGCCACGCGGCGAGTTGCATTTCACCAGTCGAAACGCGCGCTGCGCGGGCTCAGGCCAGAGCAACTTGCTCTAGGCAGATGGAAACAAGGGGAAAAAGGGGAGGAGGGAACACATCAACCATGGTCTTTCTGCTTTCCGCCCTTTGCATCACTTTTGATCGCGTTTTCAAACCGGAAAGTGCTGTCGCTTTCATTTCTGAATCTGTCCGGAAGTCCACCATAGACCGGGGTTGAGAACTCCGGCAGGATCAAAGGCTGCTTTCAGTTGACGCATGAGCGGTTCTCCTTTGAAAGGGGTATCAAAAAGTTCCCGCTGTAAGTCCCCGTCGTCTTGACTGCTCAATAGACTCAACGAGCCCCCGCAGGTCTGCGTCTGTTCTCGCAACGTCCTGAGCAATTGTCGTGCTGCTTGAGAGTCCGTACAGCCATCCGGAAGTTGTCCAATCACAATACCGCTGCCTGCATGTGCCTGCACGGCCACGCTGTGCTGTGAACACAGTTCGACGAAGGAGGCGATCCGCGAAGGTAACAGGGCTGCCCGAAATATGAACGGAGCCGTAGAGGCGGACTGATATTCCGTGAGTCCTTGCCACAAGTTTTCCGCAGCCTGTCCGCCGATCATCTGGGGCTGGCTGGTCTGAGAGGACAGCAATTCCCCGGCAACCGTGGCCATCTGCCAGTTCGTTTCATCTGTTCCGCCGGCATATCCAATGCAGAGGACATCAGGCTCTTCCGGCAACTGCTGGCCCATGTCAGACTGTAATTGCCGGATCGTTTTGGCATTGAGCAAGTCCATCACCACGGGACGGGTGCTGGAAAGATTCAAGGTTGACAGGGCCGCTTCCACGATTGAAGCACGCGGACACCCCGCGAGCACGAACGTGCGGCAATGCGGCTTGGGAATCAATTTCAGTGTCACCTGCGTGATGACGCCCAGCGTTCCCATTGACCCGATCATCAACTTGCACAGGTCATAGCCGGCGACATTTTTGACAACCCGTCCCCCCGCGGAGAACAGTCGTCCCTGACCATCGACAGCCGAAACCCCAATGACATAGTCACGAAACGTTCCATAACCGAAGCGGCTGGATCCGCTGATGTTTGCAGCAATTGCCCCGCCGATGGTGGCCTGCCGGGCCTGGGGAATATCGATAGGAAGTTGCTGCTGTTCGCTCGCCAGAAGAGTCTGCAGTTCCGAGACTCGCATGCCTGCCTGGACGGTCACGGTCATATCGCGCGCGGGATAATCGATCAGGCTGTTCAGATTTTCTGTGACCAGAATGACGGGACGTTCCGCATCGTCTCGCCCGACACGTCGTGATGTGCATCCTCCCGCTGGCAGAATCGGCTGCCGGGAACCATGAAAGTTCTCTGTCAGCATCCGACTGACTTCAAGCGGTGTAGCAGGTTTCCATTCAGTAGCAGACACAGAGAATGGCCAATCAACAGGCTGAGAGAAAACGGTTGGATGATCCACAGTAAAAATCAGATCTGCGGCATCACCCGCATTCCTCTTTCCGCAACCCTTCATGCAGCGGAGCAACTTGCCCTAAAACCATGGACAATGACTGCTGCTTTGTCAACTTTAGACTTCATTCACCTTTAGATCGCATTTACCCCGCATCGACCGCGTTCCGTCACGCGACGAGTCCCCTTTCCGCAGTCGAAACGTGCACCGAGCGGGCTCAGGCCAGAGCAACGTGCTCTAAAAGATCGAGGAGATCGAAACCCAAAGTCCGGGAACGGAGGACGTTTCGTGATGACGCCCCCAGATCCAAGCCTTGACAGGGCACTGCTTGAGGTGCGGACTTCAAGCATAAAACGAGAATCAAAAATACCGTCTTGCTATTTTCTATCCCCGATTCCCCGTTCCTTTTAACAACAACAGGCGGCAATCCGTCAGATGACGGATTGCCGCCTGTTGAAAAGAACGCATCCTGCATCAACTTGCTTGAGAGGTACTTGTGCTATGAGAGATCACAAATCTCTCACGGCTCTCTCACGGCCGGCAAAGCCGGTCAGGTCAAGTTGATGGATCGGCTTACAGGACAGACCGGATTCTCTGCAGGAACTCACGATTCGAATCGAACTTGGCGAGTGTGCGGATGAGCTGGTCCATCGCTTCGGTGGGATTCATGGAAACCAGGCTGCGTCGCAGCATGATGATTCCATCCAGGAGATCTGGATCAAGAATTTTTTCTTCCCGTCGTGTTCCGGATCGGGTGATGTCCAATGCCGGCCAGATACGGCGTTCTGCCAGATCCCGGCTGAGGACCAGTTCCATGTTTCCGGTCCCTTTGAATTCCTGGAAGATGGCGTCATCCATTCGGCTGCCGGTGTCGATCAAGGCGGTGGCACAAACGGTCAGCGAGCCCCCTTCGTCGAAGCGGCGGGCGGTTCCGAACATCTTGCGCGGGATATCCATGGCCCGAACATCCAGACCACCGGTCTGAATCTTGGAATCACGTCCCCCTCGCACCCATTTATTGAAGGCCCGGGCAGTCCGGGTAATGCTGTCCAGCAGGATGAAGCAGTCTTTTCCGGATTCGGCCAGACGCTTGCCCCGTTCAATGATCAGCTGACTGATGCGAACATGGCTTTCCACGTCCTGATCCATGGAAGAGGCGATGACTTCCCCTTTCACGGTCCGGCGCATTTCCGTCACTTCTTCCGGCCGTTCATCAATGAGCAGCACGATCAGGTGGATTTCCGGATGATTGACGCTCACAGCATTGGCGATGTCCTGCAACAGCATGGTTTTGCCGGTACGGGGAGGAGCCACAATCAAAGCCCGCTGCCCTTTGCCGATGGGCGTCAGCAAATCCATCACACGCATGGTGGCTGGTTGAGGGCCAGTTTCGAGCTTGATCTGTTCGAACGGATTGATGGCGGTCAGCGTGTCGAAGTGTTTGACGTTTTCATATTCTTCGACCGTCCCTCCATCAATCGAATTGATGGTCAGCAGACGTGGTCCCTGACCGCGAGTGCCGGGGCCGATATCGCCAGTCAGCATAATTCCTTCGCGAAGCTGATGCTTTTCGACAAAGGAACTGGAAACAAAGGCATCGGTTTCGCGAGCACTGTAATCGTTATCCGAGGAGCGGAGAAATCCGTATCCCTTGGGATGCAGTTCCAGCACGCCGGTAATTGTTCCGCTGGTCACAGCAGCTTCGCGGGGAGCGGCATTCTGTTCGAATTTGGAAATTCGCCGTCCACGGGAATTGCCTGAGTTGCTGTTGGAACTGGGGCGCGAACCACGAGACTGGGATTGAGGCTGGTCGCGGCGACGGTTGTTGTGCTCACGTGGCTGATGATGCCCTCCTTGCCGGCCTCCACTTCCTCCGGAGCGGCTGGAAGCCTGGCTGGTGCCCGACTGTCCGGAGCCCGATTGTCCCGGTCCTTCGTTGCGACGTCCACGGCGACGACGGCGGCGGCGAGGCCGGCGATCGTCTCCGTCTCCCGTTGAATCCCGTGCGGTCTGTTCGCCGGCTTCCCCGGCCTCTTCGCGGGGGAGATCGTCATCGTCATCATCACCCAGATCGACATCTTCGAAATCGTTCCGGGCTTCGACGTGATGTTCTTCGGGTTCGTCTTCGTAACGCTGAATTGGGGCTGGCCGACGAACTTCTTCGTCATCGGCTGTCTCTCGTGTCTTTTGGCTGGCACGTGCAGGTCGAGAAGATCCCCGCGATTTCTCCACAGGGGTGTCTTCGGGAGAAACGTCTTCTTGGTGACGTTCGACGGCACGTGTTTCCCGGACACGGGGAGTGCGGGTCGATTTCGTGACAGTGGGTTCATCTTCCACGATTCCAGCTCCGAAATCGAGATCGTCGCTTCCAGCCTGAGCGGGAGCGGCCACGATATCAGCTTCCACGGCAACATCTTCTTTCTTGCGGGATTTCCGCGGAGTCGAAGAGCGACGAGGGCTGGAGGAAGAAGAGCTTTTCGGAGCCATAGAAAACCTGTTTAATTCAATTTTGGAGTTAGAAAGAAATTCAAACGTCGCTGAGGCCGTCAGCGGAGATCGGGGGCGATGTGCCAAGCCGGAATCTCGTGAGCAGCAGTCAACCAACGGACCCCACCCTTGAATCTCGATCGCATCATTCACATGAAGACCTGCCTGCTCTCCCCGCAGTGAAAAACACAATGGGGGGGCAAAGGGGCGGCCAATGAAGCTCGCGAGAGTGCAATTTCAACCAGTTTCCCTGGATGAGACTCGTCGTGACACGAAAACCTTCGTGTCGCCTTTTTTACTGCCTGAGTACGGAGTGAAATGTTTCACTTCGAGTCCTGCTGAAATGGAAAAGGACTTTGCCTTCTACCGCGTTGCAATACCCGCTCTCGCCGAAAATCGACTGAGCAATGGCTGGCCCTGCGCCCGCCACACAACGACCGGCAAATCTGGAACGAGCCAAAATAATTTGCCTGCTTTGCGAAGATGCCACAACTGCTTCTTCAAAGGAAGCTGTTGCACCAACAAAGACCTTGACCAGAATTTGGACGCTTTTCAGCGATTCAGACGATTTCGCCTGGAGGATTCGCAGTGTGACAATTTTACCGCAAAGGTTTCATTTTTTGTTACACTGCGGATTCACCTGGCAGCTGAGCATTCATTTCTAGAATGTCATTAGGCCGCCAGCGAAAAAGATCATTTCGCTTCAAAGCAAACACAGCACGTGTTGCTACTGGGAAGACATCTTGGCGTTCCAAAATCATCTGCCAAAATCATCTGATTTATGGAACAGTCAACATTAGATGCCACTGAAGCAATGCCATCAATTGAATGTTAGCTTCCGATTGAACGATGTCAATCGTTGCTGTGCTCTACTATCGGTGATTCCATCCATAAAAGTCAATAGGGTTTTCAAATGTCTGGACTGCAAACGCTGAAAGTTTTCTCAAAAAACGGACATTCTGCGTATTGTGAATGACTTTGATTGTGGCGGAAACAAACTGATCATGCCGAGCCCCGGGCATGAAGTTCATTTCGTTCCGCTCGCCTGCTGAACCTGACCTGAGTCCGCCTCGTCCGGCTGCTCCGCCAGTTCCTCATGGGCTCTTTTCCGGATCGGCTGAAAAAGTGTTTCTTCCCGATACCCTGCGATCGTGCCGTTATAACCTTCTCGCTTGGAAGCAATGGGGGCATCTTCCGCATCACCGGCAAAACGAGTTTTACCTCGATAGATGGTCCCTCGCTGATACGGTCCCACGCCGAAAATCCAGATGTCCCGGGCTGTGGACCGGGCCACAGAAATTCCCGATTGCCAGACCGCTTCCCGCGTCTCACGATCATAGGCAAAAACACCAATTTTTGCGGCTCCGGATTGTGCGTTTCGCCTGCCTGCGGACATTTCCGGAATTGTCGGAGCCAACGGCACCCCGGACAAGGTGGCCGCCGCAGTCGCGGCAGCATTCAGGCTGCTGGAAGGAATTCCATAGACCACTTCATGGCTGTCCAGTCCCAGAGTGCCGATGCGGCCTTCCACAACAAAATCTGCATCTTCTATTTTGGCTTGCAGCAGCAGACCGGCTGCCATCATCTGTTGCCGCAAAGAACTGATCACATATTCCGAGGTGACAAACCCGATCCCCTTATAGTCATTCATGTATTGCGTGTCGAAGTAGACATCCTGTCCTTTCAGCGGCGTGAAATCGATCTTTGCCACAGCGGCATCCACCGCATCCGAGTTCAGAAGTTGTTCTGTCGCAGTGTTTGCCTTGGTTGTGCCGCAGCCCGTCAGCCCTGCTGACAGGAGTACGGAAAACAGCGCGCACATGCAGAGTGTCCCCATGCCGGGAAGACGATTTTTCAGGAATGAGCTGGACATCAACAGCATCGGCTCATCGAAGCAAATTGTCTTGGGCGCTGCCTTGCCACGAACACGTTTTGCAAAAATGCTCATGAAACGAATCATGGCATGACGTTCAAGTTTGGAAGCTGAATTTAAAGCGACGTAAAGGGAAGAGAATAAAGAGGATACGGGAAACGCGTCGCTATAAATGCTTTCCCCCTGTGCTTCGTCCTCTTTTCTCCACCAGAACAGGCTTGGAACTTTGGAACTATTGAATGATCACGACAGCAAAAACATGTCGCCCCGGCCTGAACCCCGCACAATGATCGTTCGATGGCTGGATGGAATGTGGCCTCTGCTTTTGCAGTCGCCGATACTAATCGACTCCTCAGAATGTACCAAGATGACTTTCCGTCCCCAGAAAAGCCGGTCGCTCTGTCGGGGCCGCATGAACCCGACGAATTGTTTTTTCTTTAGAAGCCCTCACAAAAATTGCAGCGAACTTGCTCGCGGAATGGAAATCTCCCTTATTCAGAAGATTTTATTCGCGGCTCTGATAAGATTCATGCTTTATCAGCTCTAAAAATTTGGGCAGGTCTCACCGCAACGTCCGACAACGGACGACGTTTCACGATGACGTATTCCAAAACTCAGCCCTGAAGGGCATTCGCTCAGATCCATCAATTTCTAATGACAGGAAAGATCGATCCTTCCATGAAAATCGTGCGCTACCAAGATGCTGACGGAAAAATTGCCTGGGGATGCCTGCATTCATCCGAGAATGTCACCCGAATTGAAGGCAGCCCGTTCGAAACCTGCCGGGACACCGGTGAGGCGATACATCCAGTCCGATGGCTGACCCCGGTTGAACCTCGTGACATCATCTGCATTGGCTTGAATTACCGAAAACATGCGGAAGAAGGGGGCAAGCCCATTCCAGAATCTCCCGTGGTTTTCTTCAAGAACAGCGGTGCCTGCCAGCACCCCGGAGAACCGATCGTGCTGCCCCGCAAGCTGCGCAGCGACATGGTCGACTACGAATGCGAACTGGCCGTCGTGATTGGCCGGACTTGCCAGAATGTTTCCAAGGCAGAGGCCATGTCCTATGTCGCGGGATATACCTGCGCCAACGATGTGAGTGCCCGGGACTGGCAACTCAAATGGGGAGGGGGGCAATGGTGTCGAGGAAAGACATTTGCCACTTTCTGCCCACTGGGCCCTTGCCTCGTGACCCCCGAGGAGATTCCCAACCCAAACGCATTGCAACTGAAAACCATCCTGAATGGAAATGTCATGCAGGACTGGAACACCAGCGACATGATTTTTGATGTCCCCACGCTGATTGAATTCCTCAGCAGCAGCACCCGCTTGTTGCCGGGAACCGTCATTTTAACCGGGACACCACACGGCGTGGGAGCCGCCCGCAAGCCTCCCGTGTTCCTGAAAGCAGGCGATTCCGTTTCGATCGAAATCGAGAAGATCGGAACCTTGACCAACCCTGTTGTGGAAGAAGTTTTGTAGACCAGAGCGCATTACCCCCGCATCGACCGCGTTCCACCACGCGGCGAGTTGCGTTTCATCAATCGAAACCCGGCCTGCATGTCCTCATCAAATCAAAAAGCCCCGAACATCTCTGTCCGGGGCTTTTTTGCAGGGGCTTTTTTGATTGTCAACGAGCAAATAATGTTCGCTGGTCCGTCATGTTTTCCAACGTCTTAAACGTCTTATTTGTCCAGTGCGGCCTGAGCGGCAGCCAGACGGGCGATGGGAATCCGGCGGGGTGAACAACTCACATAGTTCAGGCCGATTTCGTGGCAGAAATACACGGACCTCGGATCACCGCCGTGTTCTCCGCAGATCCCGATCTTGAGATCTTTGCGAGTGGATCGGCCTCCCGCCACGCCAATCTTCATCAACTTGCCCACTCCGGGCTGGTCGATGGTCTGGAACGGATCGGACGGGATGATGTCTTGTTCCATGTAATTGCCGATGAAGCTCTTGTAGTCGTCCCGACTGATTCCCAGTGTGGTCTGCGTAAGGTCATTCGTTCCGAAGCTGAAGAATTCCGCGTTCTCGGCGATCTCTTCGGCAGTGATGGCGGCCCGGGGGATTTCGATCATCGTCCCCACGGTATAGGCCACTTCCACACCTTTTTCCTTGCAGACCGCGGCAGCAGTCTCGCGGATGATCCTGGCCTGGTTTTCGAACTCGGCCTTGAAACCTGCCAGGGGAACCATGATTTCCGGCTGAACGTTAATGCCTTCCTTTTTCAAGTTGGCAGCCGCTTCCATGATCGCCCGGGCCTGCATCGCGGTGATTTCCGGATACACAATTCCCAGACGGCAACCACGGTGTCCCAGCATCGGGTTGGTTTCCTTGAGCTCTTCCACACGGCGATGAACCTGTTCTTCGCTGACACCAAAGGTCTTGGCCAGCTTGGGGGCCAGTGCGGGATCATCATGCAGGTGATGCTCAGACAGGAACTCGTGCAGAGGCGGATCGAGCAGGCGGACAGTCACCGGACGATCGCCCAGCGTCTTGAACAGATGGGTGAAGTCATCCCGCTGGAACGGCAGGAGCTTGGCCAGTGCCTTCTGGCGATCTTCCACCTTAGTGGAGAAGATCATCTCGCGGATCTCGTCCAGGTGATCGAAGAACATGTGTTCGGTCCGGCATAGACCCACCCCTTCGGCTCCCAGTGCGACAGCTGCTTCGGCATCGCCTGCTTCCGCGTTGGCACGTACTTTCATGGTGCGGTACTTGTCGGCCCAGGACATCAGTTGAGCATATCGGCTGTAGGTTTCGGCATCTTCAGCCTTCTTCTGCCCCATGAGTACGTCCATGACTTCGGACGCCTTGGTCTCGATCTTGCCGGCGAACACTTCTCCGGTAAAGCCGTCCACGGAGATCCAGTCCCCTTCTTTGAGAACCTGATCTCCCACGCTGACTGTTCCCTTATCGTAGTCGATATTCAGGACGGCACATCCACAGACGCAGGTCTTGCCCATCTGGCGGGAAACCAATGCTGCATGCGAGGAAGCTCCGCCGAATGCCGTCAGAATCCCCTTGGCCACTTTCATGCCGCGAAGGTCTTCGGGACTGGTCTCTTTACGCACCAGAATGAGCTGGGCATCGTGGTTCTTGTTCCAGAGCTCTTCCGCATCGGACGCATGAAACACGATTTGACCGGTGGCCGCTCCGGGGCCAGCGTTGATCCCCTTGGCCAGAACGCGGTTTTCTTTCTGAGCCTTTTCCTTACCGGCTGGATCGAAGATGGGCTGCAGCAACTGATTCAAATCGTCGGCAGGAATCCGGCGTTTCTGCAGAGCCGTTTTTTCGTCGATCAACCCTTCATTCACCAGGTCCACAGCAATCCGCACGGCGGCAAAACCGGTGCGTTTCGCATTCCGGGTCTGCAGCATCCAGACTTTGCCTTTCTGAACGGTGAATTCAATATCCTGGACTTCCTTGAAATGGCTTTCCAGCTTCTTGCCGATCTCGGTAAGTTGCTTGAACGCTTCCGGCATATCCTTGCCGAGAGATTCTTCGATTCGCAGCGGAGTCCGGGTCCCGGCCACGACGTCTTCACCCTGGGCGTTGATCAGGTAATCGCCACAGAATCCGGGAGTTCCAACCGAGCAGTTGCGAGTCAGTCCCACACCTGTCGCACAGTCATCCCCCAGGTTGCCGAACACCATTGCCTGCACGTTCACGGCGGTTCCCCAGTTGTGAGGAATCCCGTACTGGCGACGATAAACCAACGCACGGTCGTTCATCCAGCTGCCGAACACGGCACCGATACAACCCCACAGCTGTTCCATGGGATCGCTGGGAAATTCCTGCTTGGCGAACTGCTTGATGACATCTTTGAACTGCTTGACAATGTCCTTCAGGTCGTCGACAGACAGGTCCTTTTCATGCTCGACGCCCGCTTTTTCTCGAACATGATCGAGAATCTCTTCGAAATGATCCGGATCATTTTTCGATTCCGGCTTCAGACCCAGGACGACGTCCCCGTACATCTGAATCAGACGACGATAGCTGTCCCAGGCAAAATGTTCGTTTCCGGACTGCTTGATGAGGGCCGCCACGGTGGTATCGTTCAGTCCGATATTCAGCACGGTGTCCATCATTCCCGGCATGGATTCACGGGAACCGGACCGGCAGGAGAGAAGGAGCGGATTTTTGTCGTCGCCAAATTTGGCGTTCATCGTCTCTTCGACCTGTTTAATGGCCGCAGCCACATTCTCTTTCAGTTCGGGCGGATAGGTTTTTTCATGGTCATAAAAATAGGTGCAGACATCGGTCGTAATCGTGAAGCCGGCAGGAACGGGCAAGCCAATTTTGTTCATCTCCGCCAGATTAGCTCCCTTGCCACCCAGCAGCGGTTTCATGCTGCCATCTCCATCCGCCTGACCGGCGCCGAATCCATACACATACTTCGACATCTTCAATTTCCTTATTGCACAATGTTCCGGACCGGAACTCGAAAGTAGAGAAGAGACCCTGCGCCGCGAGCGCAGACGTTCAGCGGACCAACGGGGCCAAGATCGAAAGCTATCACCCGTCACAGCGTCCTTCAAGCGACAAGTTGGATTTAGATCGCTTTCCCCCCGCATTGGCTGCGTTCCACCACACTGCGAGTCGCTTTCCATCTATCGAAAGTGGCACGTGCGTTCCGGGCCGAAGCAATCTGCTTCGCCGCTGACCTTGGGTACGTTGACAGAGGCACGTTTACAGCTCAACTTCCACTTGAACGTCTACGACTCCGCGGTTGGAAAGCCGGGCGAAAACAGTTTCGCTTAACGTATGAATGCCCATCACCGAGCGAGGAAACACCGGTTTCTGATGGCTATGATAGAGCACCCATTGCTTCTTGCCCAGACGCAGCCAATAGCCGACGGCAACTTCTGGTGAAATGATCTGACCATCTTCCGCAACGGTCACCCGCCGCCAGTCCACGGGGGTCTCCCGACGTTTTTCGGACCAGTCGAAGAGGGTGGAGGTAAACAGGCCCCGTCCTTGAGTATGGGCGTGAAGTTCAAGCTGATGGTTGTGCACGGATGTCGATTCATCGCTGCGGTCGATCCGCATCTGGGGACTGGACCACGGGAAGAGACGGACGCGGATTCCCTGCTGACAAAGGGCCTGTTCGCGAGAGAGCGTATCTTCTTCAAGGTTCCATCCCCTCTGGATTGGCAAACGACGACGGAATTCAATCTGTCCCGGTTCCGGGAGACGAACGGAATCGGCCAGCATCAACACTGATTCGTTGCGCAAGAGTAAAGCCTGACGAATGACCTGAACCGGATTCTCACGATTCAGTTGCAGTTCCACAAAAGCTGCCTGACGGTCGACGTACCAGCAACAGCAGGACCATTCGCCGGTCGGCTCGATCTGTTGCCCGTCGACTTTGAGTTCATGTTCCCAGGCACCTGCAAACAGCGGCAGATCGGAAACAGTGGCGGCCAACTGGGGAGTCGGACCGTCATGACGAACGGCACACAGATCGACCGGTTCCGACCAACTGGATCGCAGGCCGGCCCACATGGCCCAGTCCGACTGCACGCAGACGTCGGGCACCTTTCCCGTCACTTTATTTGTGGAACGGGGAGCTTCAGGACGAAGACTGTGTTCTTCCCAACGGACCAGCAGCGACCGCCAGCCCGGATGGGCATTGAGTTGCAGTACCTCCGCTGCCACCAATAACGCTCCACAAAGCGGACCGGCTTGCAGGTTGTTGAAAAGCACGTGATCCGGAGTGAGTAAAACAGAGGCCCGGTCCAGCAGGCCCTGCAATCGCGAATGCCACTTTTTGCTCCACAAGCTGGTGTTCAGCGAGTCTGCAAACAGGCTGATGGCGGCCAATTGAGCAATGCGAGACAGAATTTCTCCCAGCCAGCGGGCATGTGGAGTTCCATCAGTATCGGTGATGGCATCCAGGGCCACCTGCCAGGCCATCGCATTTTTGCGGTGTTGTTTTCGATCTTTCTTCAAGTCCGGAATACACAGATCGTACAAGGTCTGAATTTCCAGAAAGTCAAAGGCCAGACAACCCTGTTCCGGTTGCGTCTGTTCCGGGAAATCCGCCTGCTGCCGGTTCATCCAGGACTGACTGGATTCCAGCGTCCAGCGCAGCAGGGCGAAATACGTCTGTGCTTCGAGTGGCTTGCCGCAGAGTTGCTTACCACTGAATCTCAGCAGCCAGAAGGCGGCCACAAGTGCATCACGGCTGGGCATTCCTTCCGTGACACCGGCCAGGCAAGATTCAATCCGGCTGGAAAGTTCATCGGACGTCAGTTTCCGATCGAACAGGCAATCGGCCAGCGAACTCGGTTCCAGGGGGGAATGAACCGAGGTGCTGGTTCGTGTCCACAACGTCTGGAGCGCCCCCAGCAAACGAGCCCGTTCCCGCTTCCCGATTCGGCGTTTCTGTTCATAGACTTGCGGAAGCACACGAGCGAATGCTGTGGGATCGCCACGTTGGGCCGCATTTGCCAGGGCTGGATGCGAGTCGTCACGAAATCGAAATTCTGCAAGGAACTCCGCATCCGAAACCTGCTGGTGCACGGCCACCAACGGGGATACGGTCACCAGCGTGGATTCTGTGAAAAGTTCGGAAGGAGTTGTGGAATGCGGCATCTCGAAATAACCTTTTGATGGCCTCTGGGGTGTGATCAGTGGGGGACAGAGCAAAGGGGACGGAGAACAGAGAGAGGCTCTTCATTCATGCTTTCCCCGATCCTCTTTCCGCTGTCCTCGTTTCCCTTTCCCCGTGTGTCCATCGGAACAGGCTGGGAGCGGTTGTGCGACAAGACCAACCCCATGAAATTCCCGTTGGAATGGAATTTTCATGGTGCTTGGAAAGCCGAATTTCGTTACAAAGCAGGAATCAGAGGAACAACAGGAATCAGTCTTCGTGGAAGAGGCAGCGTTTGAAGCATGTCATTGTGGGCTCCCGGTTGATACGTTTTCGGGAAACCTGGTGACAGGACTCTGACTGCATGGAATTTCAGGAAGATTGGGAGGCCACGGAACTTACAGATTCTGTTTGTGACGACTTCTGTTTGGGACGACGGTTGCCAAGCCGCCCTCCGTGGCGTATTGCAGTATACAGATTTCGGCCGCGTGTCGAACCAGGACCCAAGGGGAATTTTTGTGCGACAGTTTGCCGCTTGCCTGCTGGCTGCCATTTTAGGAAGTTGCTTATCGTTGTGGTTGATGGACTCACGTGTCTCGCATTTTGGTCAGGCAGTGGCTCAAAGCACGCCGATCGTGGTGCCGCCGTTTCCCGCCCCAGATGCATCCCGGTTCCCCATTCTGCCGGAAGGAAAGCACACCGTTCCGGAAACGTCGTTCAATTCCGATGGATTCACTCCCGATGAAGCGGTGAATGTCGCGGTTTATGAAAAGTGCAATCGCAGCGTCGTCAATATTTCCACGCTGGGAATTCGCACCGACCGTTTTTTCATGATGGCGGTCCCGGAAGAGGGAAGCGGTTCCGGTGCCATTCTGGATAAATCCGGGCACATCCTCACGAACTATCACGTCATCGAACGGGCCAGGCAGGTCAATGTCACATTATTTAATGAAGAATCATTGCCCGCCAAACTGGTCGGGGCCGATCCCGTCAACGACATCGCCATCATCAAAATTGATGCTCCGGAAGATCAGCTGTTTCCAATTCCACTGGGAAATTCCGACAACTTGCGAGTCGGCATGCGGGTCTTCCCGCTGGGTAACCCCTTTGGCCTGGAACGAACCATGGGACAGGGCATTATCTCGAGTTTGAATCGCACGCTGGAAGTTCAGCGAAACTGGGTCATCAAATCAATTATTCAGATTGATGCCTCCATCAACCCCGGGAATTCGGGAGGACCGTTGATTGATACGCATGGGCGATTGATCGGAATGAACACCGCAATTGCCAGCCGTGTGGAACAGAGTGCGGGAATTGGTTTTGCCATTCCAGTGAACCTGATCCGCCGGGTCGTTCCGGAATTGATTCAGCAAGGGAAAGTGATTCGTGGCGATGTGGGCATTACTCACGTGACCATTACCGATAAAGGACTGCGTGTGGCCCGGCTTTCTCCAGGCGGCCCCGCGGAATCGGCCGGTATCAAAGGGCCCCAGGTCACGCGTCGCGGTCTGGTGCAGATTGAAGACCGCAGTACCGCAGACGTGATTGTGGCAGTCAATGGTCATCCCGTGGCGACAGCCGCTGAGTTCCTCGGTTATATTGAAAGCAAGAAGCCGGGTGACATCGTGGAAATTTCCGTGCTTCGCAAAGGCGAAGTTGTCAAAGTCCCGGTCACTTTAGGGGGTGACCCAAACGTCGCCAACGGCGGCGCCTCCGGAATCTGACCCACCCCTGTTCAAAGATGCACGAACGGAGAAAGCTGTGCCGCAACTGGCTGCGTTTCCCAAGTTATACATGGACGACCTGGTCCTGACCGGCAAGATGACATTGCGGGAATGGATTGAAATGGCCTCCAGGCTGGAGATCGACGGGCTGGAAATGTACACGGGAATTCGTGATCTGCAAGATCCCGCATATTGGCCAGTGGCCCGGAAACTGGCCGAAGATCATGGACTGACCCTTCCCATGATGTGTGCATCACCCGATTTCACACATCCCGACGCTGCGTTTCGCCAGCAGCAGGTGGACGAGGAGAAACGCTGGATCGAGATGACGGCCGCCCTGGGAGGAGAATATTGCCGGGTGCTGTCTGGTCAGCGTCGTCCCGAGGTTTCCCGTGAAGAAGGCATCCGATATGCCGCGGAATGTATTGAAGCCTGTCTGCCGCATGCCCGGGCTGCGGGGGTCACACTCATTCTGGAAAATCACTATAAGGATAACTACTGGAAATTTCCGGAGTTTGCCCAATACACGGATGTCTTCTGTGATCTGGTCTCACGTCTGAGCGATCCCCATTTCGGAGTCAATTACGACCCTAGTAATACGATTCTGGCGGGCGAAAACCCGCTGGAATTGCTGGAACGCATTAAACATCGAGTGGTCACCATGCACGCCAGCGATCGCTACCTGGCCTCGGGGACCATCGAGGATCTTCGCCAGGAAGAAGACAGCATCGGTTACGCCAGCCGCTTGCGTCATGGCGAAATCGGCAAGGGGCTCAATGATTATGATGCCATTTTCTCGACATTGAAGAACGTGGGCTTTGATGGATGGATCAGTATTGAAGATGGAGTGGATGGATTTGATCAACTGGAGCGCAGCGTGGCTTTCCTCCGTCAAAAAATCTCGCAATACTGGTCTACAGCGGATCAGGGCCACCTGCTCTGACCCCCGATCTCTGACCTCTCGCCACGACGACACGTCAAACCTGGAACGACGATCATTCATCAGAGGTGCTCCGTGAGAACGTTTTTCCCTTCCCGTCACCTTGCACTGCTGTTGGCCTGTGCTGTCTGTGCCGGTTTGTTCCAGAAATTTACTGCGCATGCTGCAGAGACGTTGCCTGTGACTCCTGCTCAGGCAACACCTTCTCCTGCCCCGGTTGATCCCGCGCCTTCCGCAGTCTCTCCTTTGCCCACCACCACCACCACCACCACGACAGCTGCCCCGGCCATACCAACTGCTCCGGCCAGTATTCCCAATCAACGGTTGAAGGCCAGTCCCGATGGTCGCTATCTGATGGACGTGTCCGGTCAGCCATTCTTTTATCTGGGAGACACGGCCTGGGAATTGTTTCATCGTCTGAACCGGGAAGAGGCAGCCAGGTATCTGGATGATCGAGCCGCCAAGGGCTTTACGGTAATTCAGGCGGTATTGCTGGCGGAGTACGATGGTTTAAACACCCCGAACCCATATGGTCATCGCCCATTAATCGACAACGATCCAGCACGCCCCGACTTGAAGCCGGGAAGTCGGAACGATTACTGGGATCATGTGGATGAGATCATCGGCATGGCGGCCCAGCGGGGAATGTATGTCGGACTTCTGCCCTCCTGGGGGGACAAATGGTCCAAACGCTGGGGAATTGGACCTGAAATCTTCACTCCCGCTAACGCCGAAATTTACGGGGAATGGCTGGGGCGGCGCTATTGTCAGCAACCAGTCATCTGGATTCTGGGGGGAGACCGAGATCCGGAAAACGAAATCCAGGTGGAAATTGTCCGGGCCATGGCCCGCGGATTGGAAAAGGGGGATGGAGGAGCCCATCTGAAAACATTCCATCCACAAGGAACAAGTAATTCTGCACAGCTTTTTCATGCGGATGAGTGGCTGGACTTCAACATGATTCAGTCTGGCCATGCGCGGCCGGTGCGTCCCAATTATATTGACGCCCAGAAAAATCTGCACCGGACCCCCACCAAACCGACACTCGATGGCGAACCCTGCTATGAAGATCATCCGATTCGAGGAGAGGCCTGGGAAAAGCGAAAGTTTCCCGAAGCGAACCCGGTCCGTTTCGATGAATGGGATGTCCGAAAAGCCGCTTATGAATCCATGATCGCCGGAGCCTGCGGCCATACTTATGGAAATCACAATATCTGGCAATTCTGGCAACCAGACCGCACCCCCATTACGTTAGCACACACTCCCTGGGTCGATGCCTTGAACCAACCGGGAGCTGTGCAGATGCAGCACCTGCGAGGCCTGTTCACCGCCCGCCCCTTCTGGCAATTGCGCTATGATCAGGGGCTGATTGCCAAGGATACTGCGGATGAAGAACACGCTGCCCAGGCAGCACTGGCTGCCGACGGGTCTTTCGCCATGATTTATCTGCCCCTGGGAACATCGGTCACCGTCAAAATGAGCAAACTGACCGCCACCGAAATCAAGGCCTCCTGGTTCAATCCCCGGCAGAACTCTTCGGAGAAGATCGGCATCTTCCCTAAAACTGCAGATGTCCTGTTTGTGCCTCCCCATACAGGGCGCAATAACGATTGGATTCTGGTGCTGGACGATGCCTCAAAGACCTTTCCGCGTCTCGGGACAAGCTATTAGAGCAAGCTGCTCCGGCCTGGACGCATGAAGGCTGCGGTGACTTCGTGACACAGAAAGATACCCACAACAAGATACCCACAACGCAGTCGGCCTGATCTCCGATTTCTGTTCGTCGAGTCCGAGTTGTGGTTCCAGCTCCCTTCAGATTCCGCTCACGACGGACACCCTGGCGTTCACCGCCATTCTGGGCCTTCACTGCGAGGTTCCACTCGCCACGGCCCCCAGAGGACTTCCACCTCCTACAAACAAAACATGCTGGGCAATCGGGATAGGGGGGGAGATTTCCTGGTTTTCCCCTCCTGAGCGCAGATCGGTTTCGTAGTCTTCTGCTTTCGCAGCTGGGGAACGATCTTCATCAACGCTTCCACGGTGCCCGCACAGGCATCGATATTGGAAGATCTCAATAATGCTAATAACGTCCAGCCATCACAGAAACGGTAGAGCGGAAGATAGCAATAACTTTTGTAACCGTTTGATTCAATGGACGGCATTCAATGGACGGCATTCCGCCTTGTGGAGGAACGCTCCGCATAAGAACCCGCATGTCTCACCGGGCATGAAAAGCCGTGGAAGAATTTGCCGAGCTGATCACCGTGAATCGAATCATCGATGGCGTCGAAATCGAGGATCAGTTCTTCCGGAACGCACTGCTGGGCCTTCATGCGGATGAACACGTCGATCAGCGTCTCCTGCAACTGTCCGATGCCAGCGACGCTCTTTTTGTAGTGACTCGTTTCACTCGCTCCAGCAGGAGTCAGTTCCAACCGGTTGAGCGTGCTCTTGCCCGCCAGCGGCTTGCCCTGATCCTGCGGGTTGAGTCGATTCTGACCGGTGATATCCTTGCGTCCACACAAAAGTGCCAGCAATGGATCATGCCGCAGTTGGTCATGCCGCAGCTGGTCATGCCGCAGCTGGTCACGATCGTTGAGGTCTTCATATCCGAGCGCCAGCCCCATCACCCGCTGCAGCAAGAGCTCTTCGACGGAGAACTCAATGAGCTCTTCGTCCCGATGATCGGTAAAGCACCCGGCAAACTGCCGGACGATGCGAAAGCGCTCTTCCACCTCCCGCAGCAGCAACCCGCCTGCATCGGAGGTGATCTTCCCACCATCAAAATCCGCCACGACATCCCGGTGATCATGAGGCTGAAAAAAGCAGCGGCTGCGTGTTACACTCAGAGTCTGTCCGGAAAGGTGCTTTGTCAGGCGAGATCGAGCGATTTGTGTTCTGACAAGGAAGCCGAAGCAGGCGAATTCCTAGAATTCGTCGATGCAGGCTGACGAAGTTCAGAACGCAAAA
>Ga0182738_1002388_pt1 | contig 22302 bp, 18 predicted proteins | sample eDN5th30CBELigMG_FD_128876 | JGI IMG/M metagenome (GOLD analysis project Ga0182738, IMG submission 128876) | Enriched Miracle-Growth compost microbial communities from Emeryville, California, USA - eDNA 5th pass 30_C BE-Lig MG (version 2)... ...
GCCTATTACGCGCGAGCCGATGTCGACATGCTGGGCCATTACCTCAACTACAACATCACCACCGAGAAGTACCGTCAGTTGGGTGCGCGCAACGCTCACCAGGAAAAACAGAGCAGCGTGGACTTGTATGCCAACGGCCCCTTTGAATTGCTGGGCCGCACGCATGAGCTGGTGCTGGGTGCCAGCTACCGTAACATCGATTTCGATGGCAACAGCCGCCAAGGCGTGGTGCTCTACGACGACCTCGATCTCTACGACTTCGACCCGAGCGCCGTCGCCAATCCCAACATCCCGTTGCGGGACTGGATGCAAGCCGACATCACCCAGAAAAGCGTGTATGCCACAACGCGCCTGAATCTGGCCGATCGACTGAAGCTGATATTGGGCGGACGGTTGGACTGGTTCGACTACAAGGACACCGTCAACACGTATCCGGGTTTCACCTCCAACACACCATCCGCCACTGCGCATAACCGCTACAGGATCAACAATCAGCTGACCAAGTACGCCGGCATCGTCTACGACCTGAACGACCAGCACTCGCTCTACGCTAGCTACACCGATATCTTTAAGCCCCAAAACTACATGGATGCCAGCAACAAGCTACTGGATCCGGTGATCGGTCAAAACTACGAGATCGGTATCAAGGGCGAATACTTCGATGGCGCGCTGAATGCCTCGATTGCACTGTTTCGTATGAACCAGAAAAACCGTGCCTTTCGCAACACCGACCAGACCCAGTGCATCGGCTACCCGACTGTCGCCTGCTATTCGGCCGCTGGCAAGGTGCGCAGCCAGGGCGTGGAGTTTGAATTGCAGGGCGCCATCACGCCCAATTGGCAGGTGAGTCTCGGCTACACAGTGGCGATCGCGCGCTATCGTAAAGATGCCAACCCCGACAATGTGGGCGAGCTGTTCGATACCGACACGCCGCGCCATCTGTTCAAGCTGTCGACGATGTACCGGCTGTCTGGCGCTCTACAGGGCTGGCGCATCGGTGGCTCGGTCTACCGTCAGGGCTCCATCCACAACAAGGGCGCCACGAGCGGCGTGCCGTTCCGCATCACCCAGGGCTCCTACACCGTAGCCGACTTGGTGGTGGGCTGGCAAGCGAGTCCGAAGCTGGACTTGCAGCTCAACGTCAACAACATCTTCGACAAGAAGTACTACAACGCACTGTCCGGCAGCGTAAACTTTCCGAGCAATGTCTATGGCGACCCGCGCAACGTGATGCTGTCGGCGCGCTATCAGTTCTGAGCCTTGGCGGCATGCGTGGAACGCCAGTGTGCCGCCATGGCTCTTCATCGTTAACAATGGAACGGGTGCCACCTAGCCAGGATCAGCCAGCCTTACGAGAAGTACCGATGCAGCAGGCGCCCGATCTGAAGCAACTGCCCAAAGCGCAAGCGTTTTCACTGACCGGAGGCTGTGTTGACGGTGCTCAAGACGGTTCGATGCCATCAGGTTAAGGCGGCATCGAAAATCGATGCTCAAGAGCGCACCGTTCGGATGCGCCGACAAGGCGAACCGGATCGCCGCTTCTTGCTTGCATATGCCGTGGACCCTGATGATAGCGATGCAGTAATTTTCCGCGTACAGCCCATCTCCGACCGTGACTTGGGGCCGCCACGTGCGCCCATGCTTTCCACGCAGCAAGCGGCCGAACAGCTAAACGTGAGTCGGCCATACATCGTCAAGCTCGGTTAGTCCTGACGACCTCGACAGAACCTGTTGCCATGCTCTCATCTCCAAAGGATAAGAGTAGGACGGAGTCACAACAGGGAACGAAATTCTGTAGCTGAAGAAACCCATAGCCAATTGATTACTAACCAAAAAACCATGGTGGGCGGTACTGGGTTCGAACCAGTGACCCCTGCCGTGTGAAGGCAGTGCTCTACCACTGAGCTAACCGCCCTTTTTGATACGCGGCATGCCTGCTTTCAAGACATGGCGAAAAGGGAAGGACGGTAGTATAGCACAAACCGGGCGGCCATCGCCGCCCGGCTTGTTTAGGCCGTCGCCAGTTGGGCTTTCTTGCGCTTGACCCATGCGCCGATCAGGCGGTCAGCGGCAATGCCCAGGAAAGCAATACACAGCCCCGCCACCAAAGCCTTGCCGATTTCGTTGCCCGATCGGGCGGCGTTGATCTCGGCGCCCAGGTCTTGCGTGCCGATCAGTGCGGTAATCGCCACCATGAACAAGGCCATGAAGATGACCTGGTTCACGCCCAGCATGATTTCCGGGAAGGCAATGGGCAGTTCCACCTTGATCAGGCGCTGCAAGGGGGTTGCGCCCTGCTGCGTTGTGGCTTCAATGATGGGTTTGGGCACGCTGCGCAGGCCCAGGATGGTGTAGCGGACCATAGGCACCACAGCAAACATCAGGACGGCAATGATGGCCGACAAATCACTTACCTTGAATAGCATCACGACCGGTATCAGGTAAATGAAGGACGGAAAGGTTTGCAGAAAATCGCACACGCCGGATGCAAGCTGGGACCAGCCTGCGGTCCGCGAGGCTGCCAGCCCGACTGCAAAGCCCACTATGATGCAAATGACGGCGGCTGTGCCGATCATGTACAGCGTGGCCATGGTCTGTGGCCAAAGGCCGGTTGCTGCGGGGAATAGAATGAGCAGGCCTGCAATCAGGGCCACGGACCATCCGCCCAGGCGATAGCCAAGCAGAACAACCAGGGCCAGGAAAGTCACCCATGGAATTGCCTGGAAGAAATTGCGCGTCGGAATCAGGATTTCCATCAGCGCAAAATTGCGAAACGCCTGGACCGATTCATAAAGGTTCAGATTGATCCATTCTATGCCCGCATTCCAGAACGGCGCGGTGGTGATGCTGTGTTCATGGGACAGCAGCCCCAGGTTCGGCAGCACGCTGGCGAGCATCATGCTCGCGGCCAGGAAGGCCAATGCGAGCACGATATAAGGATGGCGGCGCCACCATGAAAGGCTGGGGTCCACATAGACTGGTTTTTTCAGGGCATAGGCGCGGCTCAGGCGGTCCAGCACCACTGCGATCACGACAATGGCAATGCCCTGCTCCAGTGCCTCGCCCAGCCGCAGCGACTGCAATGATGTCAGCAGCTCGCTGCCAAGCCCGGATGCGCCGATGAGCGCGGCCAGAACAATCATGGCCAGCGTCTGCATGATGCCCTGGTTCAGGCCAACCAGCAGCGCGGAACGGGCCGTCGGCATTTGCACTTTCCAGAGCAGCTGCCAACGCGTGCAGCCCATCATCTTGCCGGCCTCCAGCACGCCCTGGCTGACGCCTTCCAGACCCAGCGCAACACAGCGCGCAACAGGCGGCACAGCAAAAAGTGCGGTCGCTATCATGGCTGGCACGTCGCCGACGCCATACAGCACCACAATGGGCACAAGATATGCGAACGGCGGCATGCTCTGGAGGATATCGAACAGTGGCGTCACAGCGCTCTTGAAACGCTGGCTTTTGCTCATCAGCACCCCGATGACCAGGCCGATCAGGAACACCATGGGGACGGTGATGAGCACCAGGGAAAAGGTCTGCATTGATGCTTTCCAGACGCCGAAGAGCGCCAGATACGCAAAGGCCGCCGCACCGAGCAGCGCGCTGCGCCAGCCTCCCAGCCAATGACCGAGCAGGCCGGCCAGGCCGGCCACGGTCAGCCACGGCAATGCGGGCACGCCTTTGGAAAAGCCATCAAAGAATATCGACTCGGACAGGCCCAACGGGTATGTCATGACTGCCGCCATGCCCCGAGTCACATCACGCGGTGAAAACTCGAACGATGTGCCCTCGAAGAACCGCAGGCCATATACGATCCACTCGAAGAATGAGTCGATCCAGCTCTTGAGCGGAAGCATCCAGTCAGAGGGATATTGGGCAGCCCAGTCAAACCTGCTGGCGGCGAACTGCCCCAGCACGATGATCGCGCATGCCGCGATCCAGAATGACAATCGATTGAATGCGGTTCTGGCGTGCTTGTCCGCCACCGGCGCGGCAACACTTTTGCTGGATACGGCAGGCGCCGCAGACCGGCTCACGCCAGGGCTTGCACTGCCTGAACTGTTGTTTACCAAGACTGCGGTATCTGTCATTGGAACAACGCCTTTGCCAGCTGTTCGCGGCTTATCTGGCCCACGGGCACATTCTGGGCATCAAGAACCGGCAGCGCGTGATCGGACTCTATGACGCGCCGCGCGATCTTTTCCAGCACATCGGTACACCGGATCGCGGTCTGGTCGCCTGAGAGCGTGATATCGCCAGGCTTGGCCGGGACCATGATCTTCTGGGCAGTAATCAGTTTGGCGCGCGGCGCGTGCTGCACAAATTTCTTGACATAGTCATTGGCCGGCGTCAGCAGCAATTCTTCTGCAGTGCCGATCTGCGCCAGGCGCCCATCCTTCATGATGGCGATCCGGTCGCCGAGGCGGACGGCCTCGTCGAAGTCATGTGTGACGAATACGATGGATTTATTCAGGCGGGATTGCAGGCTTATGAATTCGTCCTGCATTTCACGGCGGATCAGCGGGTCGAGCGCAGAGAAGGGTTCATCCAGAAACCAGACATCGCATTCGCCGATCAGGCTGCGTGCAATGCCGACCCGTTGCTGCTGGCCCCCGGAAAGCTCGCGCGGAAAATTGTGCTCGCGCCCCTCGAGACCGACAGTTGCGACCAGCTCCCGCGCCTTGGCCAGGCGCTCGGCCTTCGGCACGTTCTGGATTTCGAGCGGAAAGGCGACATTCTCGAGCACGGTACGATGCGGGAGCAGGCCAAAACTCTGAAAGACCATGCCCATCTTGCGCCGGCGTATTTCCGTCAGGCTGCGGTGCGAAGCCCGCAGCAGGTCAACGTCATCGAACAGCACTTGGCCTGCGCTGGGCTCAACCAGCCTTGTCAGGCAACGTATCAAGGTGGACTTCCCCGATCCGCTCAGGCCCATGATGACCAGGATCTCGCCCGCATAGACATCAAAGCTGACATCACGCACGGCGGCGATCAGGCCGGCGGATTCCAGATCGGCGTCACTGGGATTGTGCTGGTGCTTGTCGAGAAAACCAGTGGCGCCTTTGCCGAAAAGCTGCCAGAGGTTCTTGCATGAAATTTTTACTGATTTGTTCATAGCCGGATTCGTCAAATAATCGCGCAATGGCGCGGTCACTTTCCGACAGGTTCAGCAATATGGAAAACTTGGCGCTGACTCAGAAAAGAAACGATGCAGTGTCGGATAAGTGGGGAAATGAAGCGGCGCGCCATCGCGCGCGGCTCAACGGGAATGGCGCGCGCCTGCGCAGTGCAGCCGCGCGCCACCTGTCGCTACTTGGCGCAGTCAGGCATCCAGGCGGCTACCTGTTCCTGATGTTTTTCGATCCAGGCTGCGGCAGCTTCATCGTGGTTCATGCCGTCGACATCCACCAGGGCAGCGGCCTGGTCAATCATCGGGCCGGTGAAGTCGATGTTCTTGATCAGTTGATAGCCGCAGGTCCATTTCTTTTCAAAGCCTGACCATGCGCCTTTCTTCAGATAGCCACCCTTGGGGGAGCCGCAGTCGTATGTCTTGTCGGGATTGCTGCCCCATTTCGGATCCTCGACGCAAGCCTTCTCATGCTCGGGGAACTCGACGAACTTCCCTGGGAAGGCCGCACCGACCCAATTGGGCGCCCAGTTGAACAGCACAATGGGTTCTTTGCGCGCAGCGGCTGATTTCAGCTCGCCAAACAGCGCGGCCGCCGAGCCGGCGTTGACAACGGTGAAGTTCAGATCCAGCGCTTCGATTTTTTCCTTGTCGTGCTTGATCCAGTCTACCGGGCCGGCCAGATAGCGCCCCTTGGGGGCTGTCTCGGGCACGGCAAATTTATCGGCACATGCATTCAATGCCTTCCAGTCGGGGAGGCCGGGGCAGATTTCTTCCATGTAATCCGGATACCACCAGTCTTCACGCGTCGTTGCCGTGTGGCTGCCCAGATCGACCATGCGGCCGGCCTTGACTTCCTTCATGAAGCTGTCGTTCATCGTGCCTTCCCAGATCTCCATTTGCAGATCGAGATCGCCCAGACCCATTGCCGCAAATTGCCCTTGACTGTCCGAAGGAACAATCTTGGTTTCGTAGCCGACTTTTTCAAGCAGCTGTTGCGCGACGCGAGCGAGCACTTTCTGGCTGGACCAGTTGTTGTCAACGATCTTGATCGGATCGCTTGATTCTGGCGTGAACGCATAAGCGGGCGCGCCGATGACACCGGCGGTCAGCAACAGGCAGACACTGAGTTGGTTAACGAATTTCAATGGAAGTTTCTCCTCTATTTGTTGAAAAAGTGATGAGGGCACTAGTTTCAAGGTTTTGACAAACGAACCGCTTATGCCGGTGACGGCAAAATCGGCCCATCGATCACGAGCGTGACGCGATTGTTACGCTGCGAGAACCAGAATAGAAGCCACGCACATGGCATGGTTCAGTTGGCGCGCACGGTAGAACTTTGGCTGGCGAGCGATCACCAACGCAGTTAAACCCTGCGGTTCAGAATGCCGGATTTATTCCGGACAGATCGGATGGCACTACTTATCTCAGCGATACCCACTGCACAGCTGATCAGTCGCCTCATACGAGCTCATCAGCCAGGCATACCACCCAGGTATGTAAGAATATTGAAAACAACAATTTTGCTGCGCAAACAGCGTTTGGATCGGTATTTTTAATACCATATTATTGATACGAATGGGCACATTATACCGGAGTTTGGGCATTCCTGGCCATTTGTTCTGTTTTCTATGCCATATCGGCAGTGCGAAGGCTCTGAATACTCAGCCCCGAAAGCAGTTCACGGGACAAGCCGAGTACTCTCCGACACAGTATCTGATGCCGCGGACGCTGGCCATTTTCTTACTGGCACGCAACGGGCACGCAACGGGCAAGAAGATGATCCGCGCGGCCGCTGATCGTCTTCTGCCCGCCCCCATGCCTCACGCCCGCAGCCTGCGCGCCGCAAGCTCGAGCAACAACAGAGATATTGTCACCAGGATCAGGAAGGAGCTGATTGCCGCAATGACGGGTTCCATGTTCATCACCAGGCTGTTCCAGATTCTGACCGGCAGGGTTTCAGCCTCCAGCCCCGACAGAAACAGAGAAATGATCAGCTCATCGAATGAAGTCAGGAAGCTGAAGAATGCGGCTGAAATGATGCCGGGCGCGGCCATGGGCACGACGATGCGTGTAAAGGTGTAGGTTCTGCTGGCGCCCAGGCTCTCGGCCGCGCGCTCGATCGATACGTCGATACTCTGCAATGCGCCTATCAGGATAAGCAGCACGATGGGCATGGCGAGCGAAGCGTGGCAGACCGCTATCCACACTTTGGAACCGACCAGATCAAGTGGAACAGACGCGAAATAGAGTGCCACCGACGTAATGATGGTTGGCACAATGAGCGGCAACAGGCAAAAAGAGATGATCATCTTCTTGCAGCCATAGCGCCCACGCACCAGGGAATATGCGCCAAGGAAGCCGAGCGTGGTGGATATCAGGCTCGCCAGTATGGCAATGACCAGGCTTGAGCCAAGGGCGCTCATCCATTCGGGGCTTGAAAAGAATTCCTCGTACCACCGGACGGACAATTCCGTCGGCGGGAACACCATGTAGCTGCTCTTGCCAAAAGACATCACGACAACGATGAAGATGGGCAGGATAAGCAGCGCGCAGATGACCCAGGTCATCACGCTGGAAAATCGGATCTGTTTGAAAATATTCATGCCGCTCCCCTATTTCCCAAGCATTTTGTCCAGGTCTGTGTATCTGCAGTAGACGGCGTAGATCGCCAGCGTAATAACCAGCAGGAACAGCGAGAGCGCGGACGCGAGAGGCCAATCCATGGTGACTTCGATATTGCGCTGGATGAGCATCGCCATCATGATGTCATTGGGGCCGCCCATGAGGGCCGGCGTGATGAAGAACCCGACAGCCAGGATGTAGACAATCAGGAATCCGGAAATGATTCCGGGCATGCTGAGCGGGAAGAACACCTTGCGAAAAGCGTAGAAGTTGGATGCTCCCATGCTGCGGGCCGCCTGCACCAGCCACATGTCTATGCCCTTCATGGCGGAGTACAGGGTCAGCACGAAATATGGCAGCAGGACATACGTCATCCCAATGACAACACCCGTCATGTTGTACATGAGATTGAGCGGCTTTTCTATGAGACCCATGCCGACAAGGAAATTGTTGATGACGCCTTTGGTCCCCAGGATAATCATCCAGGAATAGGTGCGCACGATGATAGAGGTAAAGTAAGGCAGCACGACGCAAATGATGATCAGCGTGAACCTGAACGAGGCGGCGCGCGAAAGCGTATAGGCGACGGGATAGGCGGCAAGCAGCGCCAGCAGGGTGACAAGAAGCGAAATCCAGACTGTTTTCCAGGCCACGGTCATGAACATGGGCGAGGTAAACGTTTCAAGCAGCATCGCCGTGAAGCTGCCGTCAAAATCAACGGCAGACTTGGCGAAGAACCACACGATGGGCAAGACGAAGAAGATACCGAGAAATGCCAGCACCGGGTAGATCAGCTTGTCTGTTCCGATAGGCGGCAATCTGGCCGCCACACCTCGATCCTGTAGCAAGATGCTTTCAGCCATGGTTGATGATCCTTATATCGGAGGGGTTCTTCCAGCCAACGGATACGGGATCTCCGACGCCAAAAACCGGCATGTCGGCCAGGTTGGTGCTGTCGGCATAGATCTTCAGGCCGCCGTGAAGCGTCACCTCGTAGCGTACGATATGGCCCAGGAACGATACATTCAGGATCTCTCCCTGCAACTGCGCGGTGTCGTCGTCGGGGCTGCCTCCGCGCTCAAGCACCACACGCTCGGGCCGGATGAACAGGCTGTCGTCGCGCGCCATGCCCATGCCTGTGCGGTAATCCGGGGACAGGCGCGAATAAGGAAGAATATTGGCCTCGCCCAGGAAGCCCGCGGCGAATATATTCCCGGGCGATTCGTAGACTTCCTTGGGCGTGCCCAATTGCTCGATGCGGCCGTTGTTCATGATGGCAATGCGGTCGGACATATTCATTGCCTCTTCCTGGTCATGGGTAACGAATACCACCGTCATATCAAGCTTGCGCTGAAGATCCTTGATCTCCATCTGCATCTGGAAACGCAGGTTCTTGTCCAGCGCGCCCAGCGGCTCATCCATCAGGACCACTTTCGGATGAAAGACGACAGCGCGCGCCAGGGCGACGCGCTGCTGCTGCCCTCCCGACAGCTCCTTGGGCAGGCGTTTTTCAAACGAAGACAGCCTGACCAGATCGATCGCCCACTTCGCCCGCTCCTGGCATTCCCGTGAGCTGAACTTCCTGACCTTGAGCGGGAACATGACGTTTTCCAGCACAGTCATGTGCGGGAAAAGCGCATAGTTCTGGAATACCATGCCCAGGTTGCGCTGCTGCGGGCTCATGTGGCTGATATCCGTGCCGTCGAGCAGAATCTGCCCCGCATCGGGCATGGCAAAACCGGCCAGCATCATCAGCGTGGTGGTCTTGCCGGAGCCGCTGGGCCCGAGCAGGGAAAAGAATTCGCCCGGCGCAATACTGAGGTTGATATCGTCAACGACGGTCAGGTCGCCATATCTCTTGCTTATGCCGTGAAAGCGGATACTTCCGCTCGTTTTCATGCGTTCAGCGCCCATTTTGCCCACTCCTTCCCGACCTCGGAACGATTCTTCGCCCACCACCTGGCATCCAGCAGAAAGCCATGCTCGCGCGTCCGGTCACCGCCGGGGATTTTCTCGCGCAGCTCTGGCGTCAGTGCCTCATAAGCCGTCTTGGTAACCGGCCCGCTGTTCCAGAGCGAACTGAACTTGCTCTGGACGTCCTTGCTCAGGCAGAAATCCACCAGCTTCTGGGCATTCTCGAGATTCTTGGCTTTCTTGAGTATGGAGTATGCCTGTACATGCACGCTATGCTGATTCCAGTTGATCGCCAGCGGCGCGCCATTCTCGATTCCCTTGAGGATGCGCGTGCTCCATACAGAGCTGAGATCGGCCTCTCGCGTCGAAAGCATCTGCACGGACAGTGCGCCCGAGGACCAGAACTTGGCAATGGCTGGCCGTATACGGGAGAGGGACTTGAAGGCGCGCGGAAGATCGAGCGGGTAGAGCTTGTCAACCGGCACGCCATCGGCCAGCAGGGCAAACTCTATGTTCGGCCCACCGGTGTCGATATCGGCAAGCGCACGTGTCGAGGGGAATTTCTTGTAGTCCCAGAACTCTGCCCATGTCTTGGGCACGCTGTCCTTGTTCCATTTCTCCTGGTTGTAGCCCATGACATCGGCGTACACGAAGTTTCCAACGTAGTTGTCATGCTTGTATTCGGGCAGGATGTCGGCAGGATCGGTGAACTTGAATGAGGCGTAATCCAGGGGAGCAAGCTCATCTTCCCACTGCAGCAACACGCTGTCGTCGTTGTCGATGATGTCGATTTCAATGTTGCCGGATTTCAGCATGGCCTCCAGCTTGCCGGTTGTCGTGGCGACTGGAATAACGCGTATGCCTGTCTGTTCTGTGAAGGGCTCATAGATCAGCTTGCGGCGTATGTCGTCATATGCGCCGCCAGGCGAACGAATCACGACCCGCTCCTGCGCGGCCTCGGCGTTGCGCGTCCATATCATCGGCGCCACCATTGACGCGCCCGCCAGCTTCAACACCGATCGACGCGAGATGGCATTGGTCCGCTGCCTGTTGTTTGTCTTCATTTCCATCCTCCTAGAATCGCTTTATGTTATAGGGTGCTACATCCATGGTATTGGCGACGCCGGTAATCATGTTCGCCAGAATTTCGGCGGATGCCGGGGCGCCGGTAATGCCGGTATGGCCATGGCCAAAACCGAAATAAAGGCCAGGCATGCTGTCCAGGCCGCCCAGCACCGGCAGACTGTCCGGTGTGGATGGCCGGAAGCCGAGCCAGAAACTTTTTTTCTGTGTCACGTCCAGGTGTGGAAACAGCTTCTTGGCATGGTTGACCAGAACGGCCTCCCGCGCCATGTCGGGCGCGGCGTCCAGGCCGGCGATTTCCACAAACCCGGCTACGCGGATGTTGTCGACCATGGGCGTCACCCCGAAGGCCCGCTCCTTGTGCATGACCGGCATGGGCACGTCGAGCGCCGAGCGCTCGAAGGCGACGTGGTAGCCCCGCTCGGTCTCAAGCGGCACTGCGATGTTCAGGCCATCGAGTATGCGGCGTGTCCAGGCGCCTGTACACAGGACGAGAAGGCTCGCATGGAGATCACTGCATGCGGTGATAATGCGATAGCCCTTGCCGTCCGGCAGCCTGCTGACGCCGTTCACTTTCTGCCTGACGAATTCCCCGCCATTGGCCGCAAACGTGGACAACAGTTGCTGCACCAGAAGATAAGGGTTGGCCGCATAACCGCTGTCCGCATATAGCTGCGCCCTGCGCACCGCCCTGCTCATGCCCGGCACCAGGTCGAAAATTTCCTCTCCCTCCAGGTCCTGCGCCACGATGCCTTGTTCAGCGCGCAGCCGATCTGCCAGCAAGTCGCCCGGCGACTTGCGAAGGCTTTCCCATACATGAAGCTGCCCGGTGACATGGATCGCCTGGCTGAAATTTTCAGGCCCGAGCAGCATGCGGTACTTTTCCATGGCGCCATGGTGCAGCTGCCGCAAAGCGGCGGAAATGGCTGACACGCGCTTGACGCTGGCGCCGGACCGTATCCACTTCATAAGCCACGGTGTGGCGTTCGGCAGGTATGCGGGGCGTACGCTCAATGGACCCTGCGGATCGGACAGCCACCTGGGCACACTGCGCAGCATCCCCGGCATGGCGATGGGTATGCAGCTATCGATGCTGACCAGCCCAGCATTGCCGAATGACGTGCCGGTGCCGGGTTCGCGCTCGTCAATCACGCGCACCCGCACGCCACGCTGCTGCAATGCCACAGCCGTACACATTCCCACGATGCCTGCTCCGATAATGCTGACCTGTTCCATCATCGCCTCGCACTATCCCTTGACCGCGTGGACGACGATCTCGATCCGGCAGTTCTCGCCCAGCAGTTCCTTGACGACGACAGTGGCCCTGTTGGGATAAGGCTGCGCCGTGAAGTAGCGGCGATAGACTTCGTTCATCTTTGGCGCATCATTCCTGTCGACCAGATAAATCGTCATCTGTGCCACATGGCGCAGACTGGACCCCGCACATTCGAGGACATGCTTCAGTTGCTCGAACACGCGCGGCGCCTGTACCTCTATGCCTCCTTCTCCGCTTGCGGCAAAGGTTTCGGGGTCGCGGGGAACTTGCACGGTATAGATGATTCCACCAGCCTCAATGGCGTTGCTGATCGGTACAGAGGGCGGATTGACGATATTCGTCCTGACAACCTTTATGCCTGCGGTGTTGTTGCTCACGTTTTGTCTCCGGCGAGTTCGCGTTGGAATTTATGGATATTGAGATGGACCGCGATCCGCCTGAACGGATCAGGCGGGATGAAGCGCGGCTTGCTCAGCGCTTGCGTTTCGGCCAGCAATGCAGACTGTTCGCCCGACACATGAGCGGCCAGCAGCGCACCCAGCGCCGTCATCTTCAGAATGCCCGAAGCATTGCAGCCTGAAATGGCATACAGCCTCTGCCCCAGCTGCTCAAACAACGGCGCATCATTACGCGTGAGGCTGACCGCGCCGCCCCACACATGTTCAAACACATCCATCCCCAGCTCCGGGTGGCGTTCCGCTAGCTTGCTCGCCAACAGCTCACGCACTTTTTCCGGCTGGATCTCATGCTTGTATGAAAAACCGGCGCGCAGCATATAGCGCTTGCCGGCCACAAGACGGCTGGTGACCTCGAGGCGCTCGACCGGTGTGATGCCCCAGTCATCCGCATCGCCAAACAGGGCCGCCTCCGAATCGCTCAGCAGGCGCGTAAGGCCCGCATAGGTATACATGGATAGCTGGCGATACCGTCCATGTCCGAATGCAGGCAAGGCGGTATTCACGCACAGCAGCACATGCCTGGCCGTCACCCTGTGTCCACGCGCATGGGCCTCATATGGGCCTTTTCCCGTCAAGCCGTCCACAGGGGTTTCAAAGAAAGCCTCGACGTTGCCTGGCAACGCCGCAATCAGCCCATTGACGAGTTCCGCTGGCTGTACCAGCGCGCAGCTTGGCAACCAGATCGCCGCCCGGTAATGGGATGAGCCCAGCTCCCGGCGAATGTCTTGAGGCGCCAGCGCTCGAAACTCGACCCCTTGCGCCCGCAGCGTTTCGCATAAAGCCCGCAGCGCATCGGCACCTTTGAGCGTGGTGGCTGCCTTGTAATGCCCCGACTCATGCCAGCCGCAACGGATGCCATGCGCCTGGACAATGTTTTCAAGCAAGGTTTTCCCATATCGCAACAGCCTGGTCTGCCATGCGCGGTGCGCAGGGTCATTGGTGGCAGAGATCTTGGCATAGGGCAGGTCGATCATGAAACCGGAGTTGCGCCCAGAGCTGTTCTCGCCAGCTTGCCCGGCCTCAAGCAGCACTATGCGATGTCCGGGATGGCGCTGTGCCAGGGTCCGGGCAGCGGCCAGCCCAGCGAAACCCGCGCCGATCACGAGAAAATCCGCCTGCGTGTCGGATGCCAACGCATGCGCGGGCAGTCTGTTCCCGGCAATGGCATTCCAACCACTAGGGGAGGCGTAGCTTCGATACTCGATCACTATCCCGCTCCAGATTTTGCTGCCTGCGCAGCAGGCGGAGGCTGCATGCCTCCGACGATCCGCCTGGCCGTTGCTATGGCTTTATCGAACTGTGCCAGCGCCCCGTTAAGTTGTAAAATGAATTTAATTGCGCCACTTTATTCATATAATTCATAACCTAGAAATGGGACCGGAGATGAACCTAAAACAGGTTTCCCATGTAATCGCGGTGGCGGAAACGCTGAGCTTCAGCAAAGCTGCGCGCAGGGTGCACTTGAGCCAGTCAGCGCTCAGCAAAAGTATTTCGTCGCTTGAGGATGAGATTGGCATCCAGGTGTTTGAACGCAGTACAAACAAGGTGGAAATAACGCCAGCAGGCCAGCATGTGATCGCGCATGCGCGCCATCTGGCATCGGAGGCCACGAACTTCCACAAAAATATCGAGTATCTGAAAACCGGTGAAATGGGCAGCGTGTCGGTGGGCGCCGGGCCCTTTCCCGCCACCTGTTTTCTGGATATGGGCATCAGCACCTTCCACAGGCGCTATCCTCGCGTGCCGCTCAATTTGCGCATAGATCACTGGGGCAATCTGCTTGCCGAGCTGCGCGCGGGGCGTATTGATTTTTTCATTGCGGACATCCGCGACCTGGAAGACGATGCCATGCTGGACATCACTCCCGTCGGTGGCATGACCGTTACGCTATGCTGCGACCATAGGCATCCGCTGATATCCGCAGCACCGGACCGACAGGTAGGCGCGAAGGAAATGCTGCAATACACATTTGCCACGGTCAGCCTGCCGGCCATGATGTTTCTCGAACTCAAGCACAGCATGGGCCTGGGCCGGGACGACACCTTTGCGGTGAAGATCGAATGCGATGACATCGCGCTGCTGAACCGTCTGATCCCAGGCAGCGACATCATTCTGGCAACCAGCAACATGATGATGGAGACGCACCTGAAGCATCCCGATATTGTCCGGCTCAATGTGCCGATGGCGCGCAATCGATTCGGAGAATGGGCGCTGGTCAAGATCAAGGGACGCACCCTGACGCCCAGCGCCACGCTGTTGGCCAGCCTGCTCGTGGACCTGATACGCGAAGGCAGCCGGGCTGACGATGCGCGTTATGGTTTCAAGGGGAATGCGCCGCTGAACTTCATGGCTCCGCGCGGCGCGTAAGACTCATGACGCGGCATACGCCCGCGCGCTGGCACGCGGCAGGCAATGACCACATCTCCTGCGATGCCCGGCGCCCGCGAGCCGGCGACTTCGCAATATGCCAGCCGGTGCGCATCCGCGGCTCAGGCCGTTGCCGCCCCCGCCCGCCATACGCAGGGCTTGCCCGCAGCCTTGTCCAGCGCGTCGAGGTAGGCCTCGTGTTCTGCCAGATCTTCCGCGCCCGCATGAATGATCTTCAGGCTCGAGGCGTCCACCCGCTCGACGCTGCCACCGCCCGGTCCGCCGCGCTCTTCTTCGGCAAAGTCCATCAGCAGGGCATCCTGCCCGCGTGTCATGGCCAGCCAGACATCGGCCAGCAGTTCGGAGTCAAGCAAGGCGCCATGCAGCGTGCGATGGGCGTTGGAGATGCCATACCGTTCGCACAGCGCATCGAGCGAGTTGCGCTTGCCCGGATGCATCTCCCGCGCATGCAGCAATGAATCGGTGACCTTCTCGCAAAGCGTATGAAAGGCTGGCATGCCGCAGCGGTTCAGCTCGGCCGTGAGAAACTTCGTGTCGAAGGCGGCGTTGTGAATAATAACCTCCGCGCCTTTGACGAAATCGACGAGCTGCTGCGCGACCTCTTCAAAGCGCGGGTGCGCGGACAGAAATTCCGTCGTCAGCCCGTGCACAGCCAGGGCTTCGGGATCGCTGTCGCGATCAGGGTTCAGATACAGATGCAGGTGACGCCCCGTGAGCAGGCGGTTTTCGATCTCGACGCAGGCCAGCTCGACGACGCGATGCCCCTGGGCGGGGTCCAGGCCGGTGGTTTCGGTATCAAGTACGATCTGACGCATGGTTCATCCGGAATAAAGCGGTTGCAGCCGCGCCGGGCGCGGCCTTGTGGCAACATTGTAAACAGGAAGGACGGACGCTGGCCGGGAAACACTGCCCTGGCCGGGCGAGCACAGCCTTCCTAGCTCTCGGAAGTGCTGGCCGTGGGCCTGGCCTTGCCGGCGATCAGCGTATAGGCAACCGGCACGACAAACAGCGTCAGCAGCGTGCCCAGGGTCAGCCCGCCCACCAGCACCCAGCCAATCTGCTGGCGCGATTCCGCACCCGCGCCCGTTGCGTAGGCGAGCGGAAGAACGCCCAAGACCATTGCGCCCGTGGTCATGAGGATGGGCCGCAGCCGCATCACGCTGGCCTGCACGACGGCATCCATCATTTCCGCGCCTTCTGCCCGCAACTGGTTGGCGAATTCGCAGATCAGGATGCCGTGCTTGGTGATCAGGCCCACCAGCGTGATGAGCCCGATCTGGCTGTAAATGGATAGGGTCCCGCCCGACAGGAACAGCGCCAGCAGCGCGCCCGTCATGGACAGCGGCACGGAGAACATGATGATGAGCGGATTGCGCCAGCTCTCGAATTGGGCCGCCAGCACCAGATAGATGAAGGCAAGCGCCATGGCGAAAACGAGGTAGATGCCGCCGGACGAATCGCGGAACTCGCGCGACTGGCCGTCCAGGTCCGTCTGCACGGTGGGCGGCAGTACCTCGCGAGCGACCTGATCCATGTGGGCAAGCACCTCGCCCAGCGCGTATCCAGGCGCTACCGCCGCTTCGATCTTGACGGCGCGCAGGCGGTTGAAGTGGTTCAACGACTGGGGCGATACGCTTTCCACCACTTTCACGAAGTTGGACAGCTGCACCATGGCGCCGTCGCGGGTACGCACATAGATGTCCGAAATATCGGTGGGATCGGCTCTGTCTTTCTTCTTGACCTGGACCACCACATCGTATTGCTCGCCGCTGTCGCGGAAACGGGTGACCTGCCGCCCCCCCAGCATGGATTCCAGCGTCCGCCCGACTTCGTCGACGCTTACGCCCACGTCGGCCAGCTTGTCGCGCTGGACGATGACCCGCAGTTCGGGTGTATTGAGGCGAAGGTCGGTATCCACGTTCTGCAGGCCGGGATAGTCGCGCAGCTTGGCAAGGAAAGACTGCACCAGGCGGTCCATCTCCGGATAGGTCGCCTGGCTCATGATCATGAAATTCACTGGCTTGGACGTAGCCCGCTGGCCCAGTGAAGGCGGATTGGTGGGAAAGGCCTTCACGCCAGGCAGGGCGTCAAACATGGGCCTGAGCTCTTGCGCGATGGCCTGCTGCGATTTGTCGCGTTCGCTCCAGGGCTTGAGCCGCAGAATGGCAATGCCATCCGTCACGGTGGGAAAACCGATGATGGACTGGCTCACAGCGGCCTGGGGAACGGTGCTGTAGATGCGCTCAACGTTTTCCATGCTGTGCAGCATGTAGTTCATGGTCGAGCCTTCGGGCGCAGTCAGCATGCCGTAGATGACGCCGCGATCTTCCAGCGGCGCAAGCTCGCTCTTCACAACCTTGAACAGCACAGCACTGCCCAGCGCTACGATCAGCGCCAGAAACATGACCAGCACGCGGTGGCCCAGCGCGCGCTTCAGGCCGTTCCGGTAGCGCTCGGTCAGGCCAACCAGCAGCCTCTCGATAAAGACATACATACGCCCATGCCCCGCCTGGTGTCGCAGCAGTATCGAGCACATCATCGGGGTCAGCGTCAGGGCGATGAAGCCGGAAACCAGCACAGCCCCTGCCAGCGTCAGGGCAAACTCGATGAAGAGCCTGCCGGTGCGGCCGGTCGCAAAAGCCAGCGGCGCGTAGACGGTGACCAGCGTCAGCGTCATGGCGATAATGGCAAAGCCGATTTCCTTGGATCCGAGGAAGGCGGCCTCCAGCCGGGTCTTGCCCTCCTCCAGGTGCCGGAAGATGTTCTCCAGCACCACGATGGCGTCATCGACGACCAGGCCTATGGCCAGCACCATGGCCAGCAGCGTAAGCGTGTTGATCGAGAACCCGAAGAAATACATGATGCCGAAGGCGCCGATCAGCGACACGGGTATGGTGACAATGGGAATCAGGCTGGCGCGCACGCTGCGCAGGAAAAAGAAGATCACCAGCACGACCAGGATGATGGCTTCGGCCACCGTGTGGTAGACCGACCGTATCGATTCCTGGATGAATACCGAGGTATCGTAGGTGATGTCCAGCTTCATGCCCGAGGGCAGGTTCTGGTTGATTTCGGCCACTTCCTTGCGCGCGTAGCGCGACAGGTCCAGCGGGTTGGCGGTGGATTGCTTGGTGATGCCGATGAGCAGGCTGTCCTTGCCATTGATGCGCGCCAGCACACGGTCATCGAGCGCGCCGATCTGCACGTCCGCCACATCGCTCATGCGCACGGGGTAGCCATTGACCGTGGACACAATGACATCCTTGAACTGCTGTATGGTCTGCAGGTCGGTGGTGGACATCACAGTGAATTCGCGCTGGCTCGACTCGATGCGTCCAGCCGGAATCAGCACGTTCTGGGCGCTCAGTGCGTTTTCAATGTCTTGCACGATCAGGCCGTAGGCGGCGAGCTTGGCGCGATCGACGTAGATGCGCATCGAGGGCAGCCGTTCTCCGTAGACGCGCACCTCGGCTGCGCCGGGCAGCACGGACAAGCGGGTCTTGATGTAGCGGTTGATATAGTCTGACGCTTCGATCGTGGACATATTGCCGGTGGTCACCGACAGAAAGATGATGGGCGTCGTGTCTGCCTCTACCTTGCTGATGATAGGCTCGTCGACCTCATCGGGCAGGTAGCGGCGCGCGCGCGATACCTTGTCGCGCACATCCGCCGCCGCGGCATCCGGGTCGCGGGAAAGGTTGAACTTGACGTTGATATAGCTGGTTTCCGAGCGGCTGCGCGATGTCATGACATCCACGCCTTCGATGCCGGAAATCTGGTCTTCCAGGGGCTTGGTGACCTGGGACTCGATCACCTCGGGCGATGCCCCTTTGTAGTCGGTGCGCACGGACACGACCGGCTCATCAATGGCCGGGTATTCGCGCACTGTCAGGCGCTCGTAGGAGATCAGCCCCACCAGGATAATGATGAGGGACAGGACCGTGGCGAAGACTGGCCGCTTGATGCAGGTTTCGGAAATGACCATGGCTGCCGGCCGTCAGGATACGGCGCCGCGGGCGGGCGAGGCGACTTCGACCTCCTGCCCGTCGGACACCTTCTGCAGGCCCGAGGTCACGACCAGGTCGTCCGCTTTCAGGCCCTCCAGAATTTCAACGCGCCCCGCCTGCCGCAGGCCTATGCGTACTGTGACGCGCTCGACCTTGCCTTCCTTGACGCGGTATACATATTGCTCGTCGCCGGAGGGCGCCAAGGCTGTTTCCGGAACGACCAGCGCATAGTCATCGGTAAATTCCAGCCGCACCCTGGCAAACATGCCTGGACGCAGCACGCCATCGGGGTTGGGTACGTTGGCGCGCAGCAGGATGGAACGCCCGCCCACATCGACCAGCGGACTGATGGCGCCCACCTGCCCGTCGCGGGTCTGGCCAGACAAGGCATCGAAGCTGAGCACCAGGCGCTGTCCGACCTTGATCTCGGAGAAAAACTGCTCGGGAATGCGGAAATCGACCTGCAGCGGATCGATCGACTCTATGGGCACCAGATCGCTGCCTGGGCTGACATAATCGCCGACCGAGACGTTGCGCAGACCGATCAGGCCATCAAATGGGGCAAGAATGACGGTTTTCTCGAGATGGGCCTTGGCCAGCGCGACCGCCGCCTGCTGCACCTTGTACTGGCTGGCTGCCTCGTCGCGGGCCTGCTTGCTGATGAAACCCTGGTCGGCAAGCTGGCGCGCGCGGTTGTACTGGCTCGAGGCCAGGCTGAGATTGGCCTGGGCCTGCTGCAGTTCGGCGCGTGTAACGCTGTCGTCCAGGCGTATGAGGGTTTGCCCCTTGGTGACGCGCCCGCCTTCCTGGAAGTTGATTTGCGCGATGCGGCCCGTCACTTCGGAACGCAGTACGACCGAGTCTTCGGAGCGCAGGCTGCCCACGGCGGAAACGCCTCGCGGCAGAGCCACCTGCTCCACGGTAACGGCCTCTACCCTGGTTTTGTCTGATTTCGGCGGGGCTGCAACGGCCTGGGAAGCCTGTGTTTCGGCGATGGGGTGGCGCTCGGCCCACCAGCGCGCGCCCCAGGCACCCGCGACCAGCCCGATCACCAGCACAACAACGAAACCCGCAGTGGAATGCTTCATGGGTGGCTCACTCCCGCAGCGCGCGCCGGCCGCGAGAGCAGGCCGGAGTGGAACGCCGGGATGCTCATGACTCTCAAGTTCGATGGTGGGATATGATCCGCGACTTTAGCATTAGTTTTCAAAAGACTACAGGTTTTTATGTGCAGATGTGTTCCGAGCCAACAGCACCCCCTGGTTGGCCAGCTCGTCGGCGCGCTCATTGCCCGGATCCCCGTCATGCCCGCGCACCCACCGCCAGCTCACTGTGTGCAAGCCGACCAGCGCATCGAGCTCCTGCCAGAGATCGGCGTTCTTGACCGGCTTCTTCTCCGCCGTCAGCCAGCCGCGCCGCTTCCAGTTGGCCAGCCATTCGTTCATGCCCTTCTGTACATACTGGGAATCGGTGTGTACCACCACGTCGCAAGGGCGCTTCAATGCGCGCAGCGCCTGTATGACCGCCATGATTTCCATGCGATTGTTCGTGGTGTGCGCCTCGCCCCCGCAGATAGTTTTTTCATGGCGGCCCTGGCGCAGCAATGCGCCCCAGCCGCCGACCCCCGGATTGCCCTTGCAGGCGCCATCGGTCCAGATTTCTACTTGACTGCGATTGATAGACATTGGTTCCAGTAATTGATGTGCTCGTTTTCCCTGATGGGAAGGGGTCCCGCGCATGTCAGGGGCATTTATGCCCGCGCCGGTGCGCCACCGGCTGCCTGCCTGTGACGACCGCATGCCGGTGGGCTTTTTTCCTGGCGGTCTTCCAGTTTGGCCCCACCAGCCTCATCCCGGCCACGCGCTTGATGGCGGACACCACATAGACCGCGCCGCAGACCGGCCACCAGCGATCTCCCGCCTTGTCCATGAATGCCCAGCGATCAAGCCAGACCTGATTGTTGCATGCGGGCCGGTAGCAGCCGAAGCGGCCCCGGTCCAGCTCGAAGGACAGCAGCTTGAACCAGTCTTTCAGGCGGGGCAGCGAAACCTGCAGATGGGCGGGAACCGGCAGGAGCGGATCGATTCCCGGCATGCGGTCGCTGATACCCCATAAGCTCCAGGGGTTGAAACCAGATATGACCACCCTGCCCTCGGGCATCAGCACCCTTTCCGCCTCGCGCAGCACCTGGTGCGGATCGTTCGAGCATTCCAGCACATGGGGCAGGATCAGCAGGTCTATGCTGCCGGATTCAAAGGGCAGGCTTTCGGGCTCGGCGACGATGGAGGCCCCCAGCTCGCCCGCAAGGGCGTATTCCACATGGGTGCGCGCCTTGCGGGGAATGCGGTTGGCCTGTAGCAAATCCCAATGCGGCAGACCGACTTGTATGGCATGATAGCCAAAGACATTGCCTACCATGGCATCCACCTGCTTCTGCTCCCAGCTGCGCACGTACATGCCCGGCGGCGTTTCCAGCCACTCGGCCAGGTCCAGAATGATCGGTTGGTCTGCAGACACTATGACTCCTGCCAGATGAATTCCATTGCCGTAAATGATGCCGGCGCTCCCGGCCTGACCCCCATACCCGCATTCACTGACAACTATATATGGATGGTGCGCCGGGATGGGCATGCCGTCGTGGTGGACCCCGGCGAAGCCGCACCGGTCAGGCAGGTGCTGCGGCGCCAGGGGCTGACACTGGACGCCATTTTACTCACGCATCACCACGGCGATCATGTGGGCGGTGTGCTGGAATTGCTGCAGGAGACGGGCGCGACGGTCTATGGCCCGGCATCCGAACGCCTGCCAGCCTGCGACCACCGCCTGGCGGAAAACGATACGGTACAATTGCCCGGCGTTGGGCTGCAACTGACGGTGCTGGATGTGCCCGGCCATACGGCTGGGCATATTGCATATCATGGGCAGATCGATGACGGCACCCCGGTGGTGTTCTGCGGCGACACGCTGTTTGCAGCCGGCTGCGGGCGCCTTTTCGAGGGCACACCTGCACAAATGGTTGATTCGTTGGGTAAACTTGGTGCATTATCTCCGGCAACGCTGGTTTGCTGCGCCCATGAGTACACGCTTTCCAACCTCCGGTGGGCGCTGCAGGTGGAGCCGGAGAATATTGCCTTGCAACAAAGGTGGGAACACGCATCGCGGTTGCGCGCCGATGGGGTGCCCACCCTGCCGTCAACGATAGAAGCCGAACGCGACACCAATCCGTTTATCCGGACCCAGCAAGCAGGCGTCATCGAATCCGCCTCCCGCCATGCGGGCAAGGATCTTCGCAGCCCTGTGGATGTTTTCGCCTGTTTGCGTGAATGGAAGAATAACTTTTAATGTACTGTCAATGACCCGCTTGCGCCTATTTCTCCTGCTGATCGTAGCAGTGCTGGCCGGCTGCGCCACGCAAACGCCTCATAA
>Ga0182738_1002389_pt1 | contig 22290 bp, 18 predicted proteins | sample eDN5th30CBELigMG_FD_128876 | JGI IMG/M metagenome (GOLD analysis project Ga0182738, IMG submission 128876) | Enriched Miracle-Growth compost microbial communities from Emeryville, California, USA - eDNA 5th pass 30_C BE-Lig MG (version 2)... ...
TTTGAGAAATTTTTTTAATTAAAATATTTAAGAGATATATTGTACAGCAATATAAAAAGAGAGGACATCCCAAAATTTTGGGAAACAGATAAACCAACAACAACAAAAAAAAATTAAAACAAAGCAAATGATAGATATGGACAAGAATGCTTTGAATATTTTGAGCAATACAATTTTATTTGAATTACCTGTCAAATAAATAAGTCAGGCAAACATTTGATATCTTGCTATTTGATATAATATATTTCTATTTTATTTTATAAAAACCTCAAAACTCAGGTTGAGGAATTCACAAACCAGGAAAAGCTATTTCAGGAGCCATCATCAACTCAAGAATATTGCAATTGGTCAAAGCCTTTAATTCAGGCTCATTTTCGATTTTTTCAATATCTTCAACACAAGTTATGGCTGTTTGATGTTTAATAGCTATTTCCTCAATCCTTTGTTTAAAGTGGTCAATGAGTCTTGAAACCCTCGCAAATTCATGCTGAATAATCTTTATTGAAAAACATCCTTGACCAATATTTTTTCCTTTGAATGTACTATGCTCGATGACCCAAAATGGTGCTGTCTCATATAAATGATTCAATGGGAAGAATGGACTAGGGCGAAAGAGTTAGGAGAGTCTCAAAGAACACGAAAAATTACTCTGCCTCGATAAGAGTGATTCCAGTAGTTTCAGGTTTAAAGATTTCTCCATAGAAATTGAAAAATTGCTTTAAAGAGGCCATGTATCCTTGATCTTCAAATTTCTGGAAGATTGCCACAATCATAATCACAAGACAGTATGAACTTATTCCTCCTTGAATTTAGGTTAATAAATGGGAAAATAACTTCCAATAATACCTTGGTAAGTATTTAAGAGCTGGCGAGTGCTTAAAAACTCTTTGAGGACCATTGTGACAATGTACAGAGATTTATATTTTTCGAGCATTTGCATGACGAAAGCAGTAGTTTTATAGCCAACATGGACATTATATCCAACACCATATCCAAGACCTCCCGAACTTTCGAGACTCAAATCGATTCTGATTTTATAATCAGTGATATCTCCTTTATCTTCTATATCAAGCTTTTCTGCTGGATCAAGCGGAATCTCGAAAGTTTCTTTATCAACTTGATCTTCATAAATGTCAGCAAAGGCAGTTTTAACGTCAACTTCCTGATAAGGAGTTTATATTTTGGGAATAAATAATCTATTTACAAGTTTCAAAATGGGGACGGTAGCAGTGAGGATAGGTTTATTTTCAGTGATCCATTTGAAACCCTTGAGACTATTGCTGATTTTAACAAAGTACTCACCGAGTTGGTTTCTGTCAAAAGCTTCGATTCCTTCAACAGAAATATCAACATCACTGGCTGTTAAAGCAAGACCAGTAGCGCATGATCCATAAATCTTGGTTTTAATGTTGAATTCTAATTGAGATATTAGAGGATTTTTAATTGACAAAACATTACTTGGGAAGATATGCTTGATGCAATAATCAAGACGGTTGTAGGCAAGAATACGATAGACCATCATTTTATTGGCCTCATCAGTCAATTTGACGACATGTTTGTAGATATCACTTTCGAATTTTTTATCAAAGAATTCATGAGCAAATTCTTTGGTTTTGGCTATTCTAATAGTTTCCAAATCAAGTGAAGGAGATGTCAAAGATAAAGGATGATGAGGCTTATGACTCTTATGATGGGGTTCATGATTTGCATGATTTTGATTTTTGCGGCCTGAAGGAACTGAATGGCTTGCATGATGGTGATTCTCTTGAGCGTGAGTGTTGTTATGATTAGAATTGGTTGTGGCATTATTTTGGCTCATGGCTTTGTTGAGAGCAGGGATGGGTTCAGTTGGTTCAGTGGGATTTTCTAGAGAACTAACTGCAATAGTTGAGACAGTCTTTTTAAGGGGTTTAGGAGCAGCGGCCTTGAGGTTGCTTCTATTTGTGGCCATAATAACCTTGGGGATACCAATAGTACTGTTTGGTTTATGGTGAGTTTCAGTTTCTGTGATGGTGGTGGTAGTCGTGATAGTTTTTTCATTAGGATTTGATGTTTTTTCAGTAGCAAGAGATTTTTTAGTTTCGGTGGTATTTTGGGGAGATCTAGGCTTGGCAGCAGATTCTTTAGGAGGATTTTTCTTTTCAGCAGCAGCGGTGGTGGAGGTTGCGGGAGTGGGTTCGTTATCTTTTCTTTTTCTTCTTCCACCTTCTTTGCCATCTTTTCTTCCTTTTGATCTCTTGTCTTTTTCAAGCTCTTTTGGGGTCTTTTTCTTGGCTTTAACTTCAATGAATCCAAAATCGTCAAAGGTTTCCGCTGTAGCAGAAATCGTTGCAGAAGTGGGAGTTTTAGCGTGAGATTCATCTTTAGCAGCAGCAACTGAGACTTCAGATTGCTGTTCTGGCTTCTTATTTTGAGATGTAATTTCAATATTATTATTCTTTTTTGCGTTATTAGTTTCTTTTTGTTTATTTTGAGAGTTGTTTTCAATTTTATTTTCTTTTTCTTTTGGTTTTGGGGTCTCATCGACTATACTTTCAGTAGAAGACTCGATGGAATTTTTAGAATTGGAATTTTGAATTTCTTTTTCTATTTCTTCTGCCTTCATTTGTTCTTGTTCTGCCTTCTTCTTGGCCTTTCTCTTTTGCTTTTTCTTTTGAGACTTGCTGATTTTATTATCAAGTTCTTCAAGCCAGGAATCATCAATTTGGAGAGATGATGAATTTTTATTGGTGGCACTTTCTTGATTGCTTTTAGAGGAGCTTTTAGATTCTTTGTCCTTTCCTTCTTTCAGAGGAGTAAGGCTGCCACATTTATGATTTTTAGAGTCAATTCTATCGGTAAGTTGCATTTTATCAGAATCACACTTTTCTTCAGTGCCACTGTCGTTACAAGTACTGGCATCTGCAATAGTGTGGCTAATGAAATTTTCGTTAGGTTTCCGGGTTCTTATAACGTCATACGTCTGTTGGCTTTCCAAATCTTTGATTTGTGTAACGAATGTTTTGGCTTTTTCAAATTAATAACAGGCGACGTGGAGAAATAAATTACTATCAGTAGAGCCTGTTTTGGATTCTTCTTCAGTATTGTGGACGATCAAGTTGATGGCATCAAGGCTTTGTAAGTCAACAGTACCGTTTGAGTGAGTTTCTTGTTCGGGTTTTTCTTCTAAAAGAGGGATTAATAATTTATGAAATTTCTAACAGTTTTTGAAATTTTGAAAAATTGCGAAGGAAAATAAACCGTACCACTCGCAGGAGTATGATGACTGTTCTTTTTACCCTTCTTTTTCTTGGATGGCTTTTTCTTATTATTATTGTTGTTATTATTCTTTTTTTCTCTTTCTTCATTGAGGATTAAATCAGAGGCGATTTTTTCAGAAAGCATATTTCGAAGCTTATGGTTTAATTTTCTGCAGATAAGATTTGGAATTGTGCCAAATTGATCCATTGAGGTCATAACGATAGTTTCTATAACGACAACTTCATTTTCTTCTTCTAACAAGTGGACAAAGTATTGGTTAAGGTTTTCAGCAGTAATTGATTCTTTGGCTTGAGTAAATAAAGAGCTGTCATAGTGAGATTTCAAGAGTTTGTTGATTTCTTTGCCATCACCAGCAGAGTTATTTTTATTATTTTCACATGTCAAATTTTTAAATGTTTCATTTGCAGCAGACACAAGCTATATTTGAGAGGTTAATTTTAAAATAAAGGAGAGAGTACCTTTTTCTTTTTATTTTTGTCGAGACCTTTCCAGAATTCTCTGAGGCTCTTTTTATAATTCAAGGTGAATTTAAAGTCGAGGATGCCATAGGGAGAGGAGCTTCTGGGATGATTTCTGCGATTTTGAAAATATCTGGCCCAGATGGTTTTTTCGAAATTACTAACGATCCAAGCAGCGAAAGTTTGAAAACTGTTGGAATTGAACCACAGAGGAGAGTCCAACATGATGGCTTTGGTGTTATAATCTGTGGTAATTCTATCAAGACGTTTATATCCTTTAATTCGGTGGTGAGAATCTACTTGCAGGGAGTCATGAAAGTGCTTCCTTCAGAAATGGTGTCAAAGAGCTGGATAACTTTATCCATATCTTGGAGTAACTCTTCTTTGAAAATAATGGTATCATAGAAATCTGTGTCGTCGTAAATTTTGAGATTTGTGATTATTTCCTAGAGTATTATTAAACACAAGGCTGGGATTGAGTCTTTTTTACTTTTTCAGCCTTTTCAATTAAAACTTGTTTTTCAGGGTTAGTCATTGGGATCTGCTTTCTGCAATAAAAATGATTGTCAAGCTCGCCAAACTCGAGACTGCTTTTATCGTGGCTAGAAAATGAGTTTGAGGATAAAGGAGGGGAGAGGGGAGGTAACCTTGGTTTTTTGCTTTCTTCGACGAGAAGGGCAAAAACAGTATCATGGGACTCAGACCATCTTTTATACATCTTTACAAAGGCGATGGCGAGCCAGCTGTTTTTGATTGAAAAAATTTCAAATCTTTCTTCAAGAGACAAGGATTTTAGCCTAGTAGTTGTAGCTAAGAATGATATAGAAATCAAACCATTGAATGAGGTCTTCTTTTTTATAATCAAAAAAGGGAACGTGTTCTTTGGAGGTTTTTTCTCCAGAGGCCTTCTTCTTGGACTTTTTGCTCTTTTTCTGTTCTGGTGGTATTGCATTTTGCTGATATAAGAGATTCTGTTGATAATCAAATCTGTTTAAGGTCGGATAAGGGTAGGGGTCGTATAAATAGTATGGATAATTGGTGGAGAGAGCATCGTTTTGACTTAGATAGTATCGGATTCCATGATTATTGAGCAAAGACACCATATTCAAAGTCTGAAAGATCTTTCAAGATACACTGATAACTCAAAATTGTTTAATATTAAAATTGAGCTTGAGGCTTGATTTTCAAGCTGATAAAGCTGAACTCGTAATTTAAAGAGAAATAATTATTATCCACAGAATTAATAACAACGACTCTTTGACTTATTCAAAGGAAGTTATGTGAGGTGAACTCGTGATGATAGGGGAGATGAAGAGGACAGGGCATGAAGACAGAGTATTTTTTACAGACAAATAATTTTCTGGGCAACTCGTCTGAGAATTAAATGAACTCGTCAAAATGGTATTGCTATTAACATTTTAGCTATTACAAAAGTAACCTAACTATTTTGAAAACAGAAAAGAGAAATTAATTTTAAAACAAAAAATCATGGATTATTCTATGAATAAATTTCTCTGTGTTCTCAGTATTCCATGGTAGTCCCATTGTAACAACCGAGTATTCTGAAAATTCGCTGGTCTGGCTGGCAAGAGTCCAATTTTAAACCTGCCCTAACATTCCTTGACGTAAAATTCTTTGATAATTCAATGACGTAACGTAAACTTTGAAAATGCAAATTTAATTACCTAAAATTCGAATCTTTTTCAAAAATAATACAACTCGAAGGCAACGAATTTCAATATCTTTCCCTCATTTTCCAACTTGTACAGATCTGAAGGCAAGAGTATTTTCTTAAATACAGTCAAATACCAATATTTGATGCAAATTTTCAATCGTTTGAGAGAAATAGTGTTTTACAAAATGAGAACTGTTTTCAAGCCTGATTTGGTTTGCTTTATTCAAAGTGAAGATTTATCATGGTAATTTACTTTCCAAACTATCTATCGTTGAGTTGAAAGGTTATTTTGATGGATTATGGAAAAGATTGGATTCGGGGGGAATATTGAATTAAAATGGGTAAGAATCTATGCTTAGCCTGGGCTTAAGAGAATGATAAAGATGAGATAATAACGAGGATTCACCTTTTTAGAGATTCTGAAAGGGTATCATGTCCAAAAATGTTTGAAAAAACTATTGTAGGAGAATTAAAGAATTAAAATTTAATTGCTTGTTGATTAATTTCTGCAAATTACAAAAAAGTTCAAAAGAATTTCTTTCTCTAAATCTATCATAGACCATCTTTATTTTGAATGCAGATTCTTCTTTAGGCTTTAAAGTAGATATGCATTACACATACATATTTATTTATCAATAGATATGGGAGATATGATGATAACACACTCGCACTAATACTCGAAAAACAAATAAAGTAAATTCTGATTATAGTACCTATTCTGCTTATTCATTAAAGTCTTCAATACCTCCTTTTCCGATAGCATAAACAGCCTAAATAAATTATTCTCTGATTTTACAAAAATTTATTCGTTACTTCAGCTTCTGGAAGGCAAGGAGAGTCATAAATCTTGCAAACTCTGGATTCACCTCTTCCTTTTCTCAGATAGAGTCTGGTAGTTGAAGCATGAGCCATAATATTTCCTCCGATAGGTTTCTTTTGGTCTCCGACAAACATGGCTGAGCCATCGACTTGTGACATAACTTGATTTGTAATGACAACTGCGACTCCAAACTAGAAAGAAACTTTTAATATCTTTTTCTATCAATCAAAGCTTACTTCATCAGCTAATCTTTGGAGATTTCTCAAGAATTTGCCCAGATGCATTTGTCTAGCAGAAAGTTCACCTCTTCCAGAAAAATCAGTTCTGTAAAGAGCGGTAGCACTATCAACAATTAACAAAGCATATCTGCTTTCAGCCATCAAAGCAGCAGCTTGGAGCAATAATTTGTTTTGTTGATCACAGTTATGCGCTCTAGCAAAGGCGACATTTTCCAAAACTTCTTTTCCATCTAATCCAAATCTTTCAGCAATATCCATCAGTCTTTCAGGTCTGAATGTACCTTCAGTATCAATATACATGGCTTTACCTTCACCACCGCCTTTTTCTTTTGGTAGCTACAATTTTGAGGTTAACACTATTTATTTATTGAAAACAAAGTACTTGGCAGGTAACACAGAGAGTATGGCAGATTTGGGTTTTTCCAGTTCTGAATTCACCAAACATTTCGGTGATTGAGGCTGTTTCAAATCCTCCACCGAGCAAGTTATCGAGTTCTTGAGAGCCAGTTGTCAAATGAATGATATTTTGTCTTTGGGCAAAGTAATCTGAAGCAGTTTGGAATCCCATAGGTACAAGCTTCAAGCCTAAAGATGTCAGAAATCAAGCAGGATGTACAAGACTTACAAGCTTCCAAAATTTTGTCGAGTTTGGGTTCAGTGAGACCCTTGATGACAAGAAGATTCTTTTTTGAGGTAAAAGCGACGGATTCGACGGTTTGGTAGCCAGCTTCGACGAGCTTTTTGATATCAGAGGCATTGATACCGACTTCTTCGAGTTTTTGGATTAGAGTTGGTCCGGAAAACTCGTAATCCTCATCTTCATCAGTTCTATTTGCTTGTTGCATAGTTTTTTGAATTTTACTTTGAATAGTAATACTGGGAAATTAAGGCGCAATTATAATTTGAGAATTCAAAGAATAGAATATAGTTATAAAGCATGTTCAAATTCAAATCTTCTCGAGAGGGAGGGGGAATTATGAAAAATGTTGACTAAATTTTGTTCTTGGCAGTGATAAAAAAAAGTTTGCGATTTTTCATATTTTCAGCGAGAAAAAATTTTCACGTAAAAAAATTAATTATGGGATTTGATTAATCCTTTGCCTGAAAAGATTGATGAATTTCTCAAATATCGAGACCATCAAACAAATTCATATGATGATTTTCTTTTGAATTTAATACCATATCTCGATAAATCTTTTCGTGTTTGACATCAGATCAGGAGAAAAAACTAAAATGGTGATTGAGCCTGAAATATTGAAACTACAGTGGATTTAGACGTAGTCTCTGAAGGTTTAAATTTAGTAGGTTTGGGGAAATAAAAAATGAAAGTAATACACTAAAGTTGAGGTTGATTACTAAAATAAGAATTAATTTTGATTTCTATTATGAATATGTAACTTGAGTTTATTTTTTTTGTTTGAAAAATCCTGTTGAGCCTCCTCTTTGAAAATCCGGAGATGAATATTTCATATGGAAAATGAAGTTTGACTTTTTTGGGGAAAAGTATTAATTTTTGGAGAGAATTTCTCATGGTAATTTTTTTACATGGAATAAATTTATTCAATTTGTGAAAATTTCGATGAAAAATAAAAGAAGTTAAAAGGGGCACAATTATTCTGTTCATGTTCCGGAGAGAAAGTTGTAATTTTTAAGCCTAGACATCAAGATCAAGTTTATCTAATTTTCCTGTCCTGATAGTCGCTAGCCTTAATCTATATTTTAGGGGATTTTTTTCAAAAATCAAATTACTATATTTGACAGATAAATAACTGTTGCTATAAAAAGCAAGGGTTTTCAAATGAGAGGGAAGGGGAAAAAACTGAGAATAAAAGGAAGTTCGAGTGAAGCGGTAAATAAGGATCTGATCAAAATTGGGCGAGAATAAATGATGACGCATGAAAACGCAAAGATATGATGAATGGAAATAAATGTTTAAAATTTTCCTTTAAGGATTGACTCGCTCTAATCTGAAAAGGCCTTTTACTTAATTTAGAATTTTGTGAATTGCAAAATTTTTTAAACAAAAATGATTAAGAATGACTACCTGGACGACAGTGGTAAGTCTTTTGATTCCAAAAGAACTCATTTTTTAGGTTCATTTAACAGGAAAATGAACGATAAAAGACAGAACTCCAATGTTGATTTGGAAATGATCAACATTGAAGAAGCAACGAGCAAATTCAGAACCGACAAATCTTCATCTTATGAGAATAGTCCTGTAATTATCAAGAAGAAGAGAGTAATATTATTGAAAATGTTCCTTTTTAAAATTTTAGAACTCTGTGGGTCGTTTATTGGGTTCCAGGCTAACATCTTTGTTTTCTGAGGCCCGCGATGATGAACACAGAAAAGTGTACTTGTATGGGTATGCAAATAATGCACACAAGAGAGCAAAAAACATTGTAAAGAACCAGAAATACAATGTGTTTACCTTTGTCCCTGTTGTTATTTTCAACCAATTTAAATTTTTCTTCAATTTATTCTATCTCCTTATTGCCTTGAGTCAGTTCATTCCTGCTTTAAAAGTTGGTAAGTATAATGAGATTGGATGGATGAGAATCAATTATTCAAGGTTTCTTGTTTACATATATCGGACCGCTTGCCTTGGTTTTGGTTTTGACAATGGTCAAAGAAGGGTATGATGATTTTCAAAGATACAAGAGAGATACTGAAGCAAACTCATCTCTCTACACGTAGGCTACTGGATTTTGTTAATCATAACCTCTTTTAGAGTTTTGAAAGCTAATAAAGTGAAGATTCAAAAACCAAGTAGTAAGCTCGAAGTTGGTGATATTATTGAACTCCAACCTGGTCAAAGAATCCCTGCTGATCTTCTTTTATTATACTCTTCGTAAACATATTTCTGGAAATAATTTTCCTAAATTCATCTAAACAGGGAGGAAGGAGGAACAATATTTATCAAGACAGATCAATTGGATGGAGAAACTGATTGGAAATTGAGAAGAGCACCAAGATATACCCAACAATTCTTCTCTGAAGATGGCAATCTTGCAAACTTGAGCGCCCATGTGACTTATCCTCCCCCAACTGAGAATATCTATCATTTTGAAGGGGTATTGGAAGTGGATTCCGGACCTGATAAAGTGCAAGAATCCCTTTTCTTGGATCATACTTTATGGGCAAACACTTCAATTACTTCAGGAAAAGTTTACGGAATTGTCATTTATACAGGAAGAGACACTAGAATTTCAATGAACTCAAGAAAGCCTCGTTCAAAGATGGGAAAACTCGATATGGAGCTGAACACTATTACCAAGTTCTTGTTCGGGTTTATGCTGATTATCGCCATTATCATCGTTGCATTGAACGGTTTTTATGCTAAATGGTACCTCCAATATTTCAGATACATGCTGTTGATGGCAAGTATTATTCCAATCTCTTTAAGAGTGAACTTGGATTTCTCAAAAGCAATTTTTTCGTATAAGATCAACCACGACAATATTATCCCAGATACCAAGGCCCGTAATAGTGATATTCCTGAAGAATTGGGTCGTATTTCATTTTTATTGACTGATAAGACTGGAACCTTGACAAAGAACGATATGCATTTCAAGCGTCTTGTTTTGGAACATGCTCAATACGAAGAAGAGAATATTGGAATGGTTATCAAGATAGTGAAGACACAATGTGAGAAATTTGATGGACCTATGCAAGATGTTGAAGCTAAATATCTCGAGCACCCTCCCAGTCAAGGAATCACTGGCTTAGATCAATTGACAAAGCCCAAAAGAATCAGAAGAGATAAGGAGAATATTTTGAGAGATCTGGTGACCTCTTTGGCAGTTTGCCATAATGTGACTCCAATTATTGAAAATGGAGAGCAAATTTTCCATGCTTCAAGCCCTGATGAGATTGCTTTGGTGAATTTCGGAAAAGATATCAAGATGAAATTATTGGAAAGAACAAATGATTACATGTTGATTGAGAATCCCAATGGTCAACAGGAAACTTATGAAATTTTGGCAAATTTCCCCTTTTCAAGTGAATCCAAAAGAATGGGTATTTTGGTTCGTCACAAAGAAACCAACAGACTCATCTTCTTTTTGAAGGGTGCTGATGTTGCTATCTGCCCTAGAGTAAAGGAGAATTTGATTTGAAATTTTCTAATTTTTAAACCTAGGTGAAAGAAGTCCATAGATCGTTGTTATTGGATGAATGTGAGAGTTTGGCCAGAACAGGCTTAAGAACAATGGTGTTTGCTCAAAGATATATTCCACCTGAGGAATATCAAGCATGGAAGAAAGTTTGGGATGAAGCTCATTTATCTTTGTCCAACAGAGAAGAAAAGATGAAGAAAGCCGCCGAACTCCTTGAAACTGATATGGATTTCCTTGGTATTACTGGTGTTGAAGATAAGCTTCAGGATGATATCAATGTGACCTTGGAGTCTCTTCGTAACGCTGGAATCAAGATTTGGATGTTGACAGGAGACAAGGTTGAAACAGCCAAGTGTATATCGATCAGTACTGGTCTCAAGGCTGTGAACCAAGAGATGTTTGAGATTAAGGAAGTGAAGGGAGATTTGGAATTGGTGAATAAAATCAACGATTTTAGTAATAGAATGAATACAGTGTTGTTGATCGACGGTTCTTCTTTGACAAAAGCCCTTGAAAACCACCAAAAGATCTTTTTCGAGGCCGCTGTCAGAGCTCCTGCTGTTGTGTGCGCAAGATGTCTTCCCACTCAAAAGGCCATTATTACTGAAATGGTAAAGAAATTCTCCAAGAAGAGAGTCGCCTGTGTCGGAGATGGAGGTAATGATGTTGGTATGATCCAGTCAGCTGATGTGGGAATTGGTATTGTGGGAAAAGAAGGAAAGCAAGCAGCCCTGGCTTCTGATTTCTCAATCATGGAGTTCCAATACTTGAAGCATTTGATTTTGTGGCACGGAAGACTTTACTACAAGAATTCAGCAAAATTGAGTCAGTTTGTTATCCACAGAGGTCTGATCATCTCCTTCATTCAAGCGATTTTCACTGCTTTGTTCTACTTTGTGGCAATTCCAATTTACAACGGTATGCTCATGCTTGGCTATACTACATTATACACAACTTTCCCTGTGTTCTCCTTGATTTTTGACGAAGATATCGATAGAGATAAAGCTTTGAACTACCCCTTATTGTACAAGACTCTTCAAAAATCCAGAGAGCTCAATGTCAAAACCTTCTTGATCTGGGTTTGGAAAAGTACTTTCCAGGTATGAAATTTTAGGGTGAGAGAGAGGATTCTAAAATTTATCAATAGGCAGCAGTAATTATGCTGATGGGAATTTATGTCTTTGAAGATAGTTTCTTGACAATTGTGACAATCACATTTACAGCTTTGATTTTATCCGAAATTCTCAATGTTTACACCGAGGTTTTTCAATTTTTAAAAATCATTCTAACTCCATCCCTAGTTGAATAAATTGCATCCAGTGATGATCGCATCATTAGTGGGAACAGTGATTGTATATTTCCTGAGTATTATACTCTTCAGGCAATATATCAATGTTGACGCAATTGATGGCAAGTTTATGGTAAATATTATCCTCATTGTGAGTGTAAGTTGGGCTCCTTTACATATTATTAAAGCCCTCATAAATTGTTATGATCCTTCTGATTACCAAAAGGTTATGCAAATGAGAAGATAGTATGATTTATACTCGAATTATATGTTTAATAATTGTTTTGTGTTTATTTTTGTTCTATTGATCCCATGATAAAAATTGATTTGAATTGAAATAATTTTTTTTAATCTAAACTGAAAACAATATACTAGAATGATGAATCGGTCAAATGCAATTTTCAATTCATCAGAATCCCAACTGTACAGCAGTTCAGGCAACCTTTCCCAGAAATACAAGTTAATTTTCCTTGGTGACCAATCAGTCGGCAAGACTTCTATTATCAATCGGTTTATTTTCGACACTTTTGATGGAAAAGATCATGTAAAAAAAATTATTGACCCACTTAATGAAAAAATAGCCAACTGTCGGTATTGACTTTATTTCCAAAACGCTCTATCATGATGAAAAGTCTGTAAAACTGCAACTTTGGGATACAGCTGGTCAAGAGAGGTTCAGAAGCTTGATCCCAAATTATATCAGAGATTCGGCAGTTGCTCTCATTGTTTTTGACATCACCAGTAATTGATTTGAGAATAAGTAAAGTTAACTGTTTAATAGATGAAGTTACGTTCAAAAACTTGCCAAGATGGATTCAAGATGTTCGAAGTGAAAGAGGGCATGATATCGTTTTAGTGATTGTTGGAAATAAAACTGATTTGGAAAGAAAAAGGTTGAGTGTGAATAGAAATTAAATCATAACGAGAAAATAGAGTGATTCAAAAAGAAGTAGCCGAGGAATTTGCAAGAGAGCACGAGACTTTATATATGGAGGTGTCTGCCAAATTAGGAGAGAATATCAACAGTTTATTTCAAACAATTGCTGCAGTTCTCCCCGGCAATGAAAATAGAGGAGGTTTCCTGACAGACAACAGTAATTGATAAAATGTATACTCAAAGACTATTTGAATAGATTTCCCAATGACGAGTATGATGGGGTTACAACCAAATATAAATTTGACAAGCAGAAATCAGGAAGAAGAAACTGAAGAAGTATTTGAACAAAAAAGAAATTGTCAATGCTAATTTTAGCAACTGTATTTTGAAAGGAGTTTTTTTTTCTTTAAAACGAATAAAGATGTGTAAGAGAATACAATACAAGTTGTTGAGTATGATTTATTGTAAGAATTTTTTTCATACTTCATACTTTTTAAACGTACAAACAAACGCATACAAAAAAGAAAAAATTTATTTTGGTTGCTGTTGTAAGACTGGGATTGAATTGTAATAATTGAGTGTATTGTAACATTCTTTTATTCTATCAAAAGGCAGAACTTTGACAACTTTCAAACAAGGGATAAATTTATAATCCTCCTTTTCATCCATATAATCTCTTTTGACAGTTCCATTAACAAAAAGTCTTTTATCCCTTTCTGTCATTTGTATAGGAATAATTGTCTTTTTTCTACTTTGTTCATCATCAACACTTTTATGTGCCTACAGGGGAGGTGGATGAGAGAAGATATTTAAAAAAAAATACATTGCATTTCGGAATTCCAACAAATGTTTTAATTTCAATTTGTTTTGAGATTCCAGTCAAAAGATCTCCGTATCTGAGTTTATCATAAAAATCAATTTCTTTCTTTGAGAATTCGACTTTTCCATTCATCAAGCAATATTTTTTTATTTTCTACAGTGGAGAGTTGTTTAGAAAAATTTTAACAAAAAAATTACATCTTCATCATCAAAGCTTAAACCAAGTAATTCAAATACTCTATCATTTTTAGCTGTTAAATATGCCAATCCTGTACAATCTTCGAATAAAACAAAACACTGAGAGAATTTAGGCTGCGAAATAGGGGAAAGATTACATTAGAATTAAGAAAGGGGATAGGATCTCGACAGGGACAAGCTTCATTTTTAGGCCAAGGTAGATTACAACTTCTGCAACAATAATCAAATCTGAGATTTAAAATTGAAATAACATATCCAGAAAGCTAGTCAAGATGAGAGAATTTTTCAAGAAAAATTTTTACTTTGAATTTTTTGCGGTTAATAATAGTAAGAGGGATTTCTCTAATAAAAGAGCTATTTATTCTGTCAAATGCGATTTTTTCTTGGGTTTTCAAGTCGACAGTGTCTTGACTCAATCTTTGAAGGTTTCTTGGGTTGTACATCCATGTATAATAAATATTTACAGATTTTGAAATCTATGAAAATTAAGTTTAATCCTTCATCATCCATGAGAATTACCATTTTAAAGACGCGACTGAAACAGAATTTATGCCCTTCTTTGAATAGATTACTGACTTCAAGGAGTTTTTCTTTGGGACAACGAACATAAAGTGTTATACCCTCAACAAACGAACAATCTTTTAACTAAAAAGTATTAAATACGTTTTGAAAAGTCATTTACTTTGAGGTAAATTTGTGAAGAAGTTTCTTCTTTGTTAAGGTTCTTTTTGACTTTAAAGATATGCCCAGTGATCGTGGTTTCATATTCGTGTTGTCTAAAGAGATTTTGCAAGCAAATACTTCCATCTTCTTCACAATATTCCGAGACATCCCATTCAAAACTATTGGGATGAATTTCTTTCTTTTTTGCGAGACATTCTGCTGCCAATGCTTCTCTTTCTTCTTTTCCGATTGAATAAGTATCTATATCTCTTGTCTTGGTTGAAAGGAAATTCTCATAAATGTATTTGTCAATTTTTCTGTAGGCTGTTTTTAAGGTGCTAACGAAAATCACTTCAAATCCATCTCTTCGATGCAAAAGCTTAATTCCAACCTCCGAGGCAATGTAGATATTATTTGGCTCTTCTGCCATCATCTGACAGAGGTACTGGCTTGGCTTTTTAATAAGGAAACGATGCGTGGTTCTTGAGTGATTTAATATGACGGTAAGGAAGAGGTGTCTAGGAACTTTGTTGCTTTTTTGAGTGGTCCAGTCTGAGGGATTGGCTTGAGTGACGGTCTTGGGAGTGGAAGTTATGTCCTTTTCAGCGAGGGTGAAGGTGATTTGGAATTTTTCTTTGGCATAAACTTTGTAAGTTTCCCAATCAAAAGCTTTGAAATTTTGTACAGCATCTAATCTGTCAATTGAAAGATAGTGTTCTTTACGAAGACTGTCTAGCAATTTAAGAACACTTTTTGGATATTGTTTGATAAGAGGTGTTCTTTCCATTTTTTTTAGGATTTAAATATGTTTTGTTGTTTTAAAATAAAACGCGCTTTCCTTTGATTAGAATTTAAATTAAAACGAATTGACATAAAGCACACAAAAATATTGAATAGCATCAGGTGAGAGTGGTGACAATATTAAGAAATGTATTATAAAAATCTTTCGAGATTTTGATGAAAAATGATGATCAACACGCTGGATATGAAAGGAGGTGAGAAAGCAATCTAAAGAGAGAAAGAGGTGTAAAATAAGGTCAATGATTCAGGAGTATTTTGTGGCTGAGAATGAAAAGAAGTTGATTATATTTTCCATTTTAACTGTCACGGTATTTAACTTTGAATGGTAAAAGTAGCACCCCTAGTAAATCAGTCGAGGAGTATTTTTGATTGTTCTAATCAGGAGGGAAGATAGTGTGATTAAATTCATACGTAAATAGCAAATTTATATGTTTAATAGTAGAGAAAAAAATTAGTTGTGCTGTTAGTTTTGTGATTTTGGAAGGTATCCAAAAAGGCGAAAAGAAGGGTACCTCATCTGCCCGAATACTGTAGGAATAATTTGAATTACAATTTTATAGGAATATATTTTTGGCCACATTGAGATTTAAAATAATAATTGGAGCGAGTTTTATTGTTGATGCTTAAATATGAAAAATTCTTTTTGAATTCTGGAAGGAGTCTCCCTCATTGGAGAAGATGACTCAAGGACAAGTCTGACGCAATGGAATGAAAAACAACAAGAGTGCTTTCTTTTTTGAGCGGTAATTAGGGGTTAAAGTTGGCGCGTTGTGAATTAAAATTGTTGGGTAAGAAGCTTTAATAGAAGGCTCCAAAATAAGTTTTAATATGAAGACTTTGGTTGAAGGTTGTTATTTACCCTGACTATCATATTTGATAATTCAAGAATAATTTTTATATTTTCCGCATTTGAAATGGATTCTCTGCAAGATTCAAGTGTCAAGATCAAAAAGAAGGCCAGAAATACCAAGATGGGCGAAAGAAATTACATCTGCGGAGGTTGCCAGAGGGCTTATAAATCCTATCCCGCTCTTTATTTGCACATCAAAAGAAAGCACAATGGTGTCAGACCTGTCAATACGAGAACTTCCAAGCCCATTTCCCCCATCTCCAGAGATAAAATCCATACTGGTCGTCCTCAAAAGGTACCTATCTTTGCGAAGTACTTGTTAATTTTCTAGCCTTCACATGATGTTGATGGAATTTCCGAAAACCAAATTTATCTTGAGAATGCCCAAAGCGAGCTTTTGGGCTTCTTAGGTGAACGTCTGCGTGTTGTAAGCATGATGGATTCTAAGCCTAAGCTTGAGAATATCGTCCAAACTATTACAGCTATCACTGAAGAATTCAAGGACGAGACAATGGCCCAAATGAGAAAGCGAATTGAGATTTTGCACGAGCAGCTCAAGAGGACCAATGAAGAAGGATTTGATGTGGATTTGGACTTTGACACCTTCCAAGAAATGAACCCAGAAGACGGTTTGAGAATTATCGTTTGGTTCTTGTTGTGGATGGGCAAGTACATTGTGAAGCCAGAATTTTTAAAAGAGTTGACATTTATTTTTTCAAAGATTTGGAAAGTGTTGGTTCAAAAACAATTGCAAATACAAGATTTGGATAATAAATTGGTTTGGAACGGTGTGATGAAAGAATGCGAGCCAAGTATACATACTTTTAGTTCCTTTGAGAAGAAAAAAGAACTTGTGTCTGAATTTGTTAATAAGACTTGCCATCTTATTGGAAAAATCTTTGAAAATTAAAGCGGGCTGTAGCTGTGATGTGTTAGCCCTAATAATAACTAATCTTCGTTTTATAGAGTTGATAATATAATACACTTAAGTAAAACAGAGTAAACAATTTTTATTGTATAAGTAAATGTTTACTCTCTTGAAATGAAATATGAATTCTTTGAAAACCTAGACTAAGGAATCAAAAAGTCGAAGGAAAGTGTAATATAACTATGGAGTAATTTCTATTTATCTTCCACTTACTCATCTAATTAAAAAACTCTTTGGGACGGGAAAATTTTTGAGTGAATGATGAGATTAGATAATAATATGATGCCAAAGTTATATATTTGTTTAAATAATAAAACGCAAGTTTAAAGTATGATTGTATTTAATCATCTTTCTTTTCTTTGTTGGTTAATTCAGTGTTATAAGGGGAACGATGAATATATCTTCCGAAACCTTTGCCAACCAAAGCTTTTCCGTCTTCAATGGCAACAGTACCTCTGAGCAAGACAGTCTTGGTTTTACCTGTGACTTCCATTCCTTCGTAAGCAGAGTAATCACAGTTCATGTGGTGAGTGTTAACGCTCATAGTGTGCTTTTCAGTGGGGTCAAAGATAACAATATCAGCATCAGAGCCAATAGCGATGGTACCCTTCTTGGGGAACATACCAAAGATTTTGGCAGCATTAGTGGAAGAAGCTTCAACGAACTTGTTGAGAGAGATTCTATTCTTAACGACACCTTCACTGAACAACAATTCCATTCTGTTTTCAATACCAGGAGCACCGTTAGGGATCTTTGAGAAGTCCTTTTCACCCATTTTCTTTTGGTCCATGCAGAAGGGGCAGTGGTCAGTAGCAACAGTTTCAACAATACCTTGTCTCAGGGAAGCCCAGAGAGCTTCTTGATCCTTGGGCTTTCTCAAAGGAGGACTGAAAACCCACTTTGAGCCTTCAAAGCCCGGCTTTTCATAAAGCTCATCATTCAAGACAAGATATTGAATGCAGGTTTCAACGTTAACCTTTTGGTTACGCTTAGCAGCTTCCTTAACTCTGTTAAGAGCTCCTTCGCAGGTCATGTGGACGATATAGCAGGGGTTTTTGGTATGGTAGGCAAGATCCATGAAACGCCCAGAAGCTTCAGCTTCAGAAATTTCAGGATGACAAAGAGCGTGATATTTGGGCTCAGTATGGCCAGCTTCAGTGTGTTCCTTGACAAGTTCATCTTGCATATCACCGTTTTCGCAATGGGCAATGACTATACCACCGTATTTACGGGTTTCGTTCATGAGTTCCATGATTTGACGATCATCAACCATCAAAGCTCCCTTATAAGCCATAAAGACTTTGAAAGAAGTGGCGCCTCTTTTTTCAACGATATCTTTAATTTCAGCTTTAGTTTTGGGGTTAAAATCAGTAACACCAACATGGAAAGCGTAATCTCCGACGGCTTTACCATCGGCTTTTCTATGCCAGTCATCCAAGGCAGCATTTAAGGTACTTCCTTGAGTCTGGATAGCAAAGTCAACAATAGAGGTGGTGCCTCCATAAAGACCACCAAGAGTACCTGTTTCAAAGTTGTCGCTACTGAAAGTGCCCATAAAAGGAAGTTCCATATGGGTGTGGCAATCAATACCGCCAGGTAAAAGATATTTGCCCTTGGCATCGATAACCTTGTCAGCTTTGACGTCAAGATTTTTGCCGATAGTGTGAACAGTTTCTCCGACAATGTAGACATCAGCCTCATATTTGTCAGTAGCAGTGACAACAGTACCGTTCTTGATCAAGACAGTTGAAACAGATTTGTTTTCCATGATTAATAACTTTGGTTTTGGCAAAAAATAATAAAAAAGATTATAAACTTGATTTCGAAAATCAGATTAAAAAGCGTGTAATTTTTGCAGTTAGAGAGAGATTTATAATTTTTATTATTTTCTAATTTTAAGGTCCAATCTGGGTACAAAATTAGAAACAAACTTGGGAATTTGGTTGTTTGAAGAAAGATTTGAAGGAAAACCTTAAATGAATCGAGAGGGCAGGAGAAAGAGCTTGGGTTTAAGAGTTTCAGGATTGAATTAAAGAGAATGGATATGGGCGGGAGGGAGTTAAGATCTGTTGAGATATTTTAATAAAATTTATTTAACCTTGATTTACGTTGTGAGTAATTAATTAATTATTAAAAAGTATAATTATATTTGCACGTAATTGGATTTTGTTTCGAGTTTATTTATGAAAACGTCAGATATCAGGGAAGATAATTTCTTAGAATTCAACTCTTTATTTGATCGAAATTAACATATGGCCTGAAATAAAACTTTTCCCTTGAAAAAAAGTCTTGGAACAAGATTGTTGCCGGAGGATTTTAAGACGGGTTCCATGTTTAATTGAAGGAAATTAAGAAATTATAGTCATTTAAAGGCTTAGATTCTCCTTTGGACAAAGTAAAATGTATCATGTAGTCTAAGAAGTTTAGTTCAGATTAAAATAATTTTTATGTATGATAAAATAATTAAACTAACTGTCTCTTTATTTATTGAATGAATGCTAGCAACTTGTAGAAAACCCTCATTAGATCAAGTGCTTTTGAAGAGGGGATTCAAGAAACGAGGGAAAATTTTAAATTCATTTTTTTCAATGATATTATATAAATTTTTCATAATTTCATCATAAATATTTTGTTAAATAATTCATTAATTCAATATGTCGTAAGACAAACAAACCTAATCTTGTTAATTAATATATTTGCTAACTGTTAAGTTATATTTCTTGTCAAAGATTTCGCCAGAAGGATTGATGGCAAAATAAGTGAGATTTTCTGGATTAATTTCCAAGATCCAGACATGATTCATATCACTGTAAACTTCAATAGCTCCAGTGTGATTTCCGTTGGTTTGACCATTGATAAGGCAAGCATCAGCAGAGATACCCCAGTTACCATCTCCGAAATAGACAACACCATCATCATTCTCATAATTGGGATGTCCATCCTTGATGGGGAAAGTCTTTTTGTAAAGATGCTTGTGGTTTTCAAAGACACTTGCAAAGTTGTTATTTTCAAAGAGAGGGCCCCAGTAGTTAAGGGCATCAGCAGCCATATCAACATCAGAAGGATTATCAAAGCAGGCAGGGAACATAGGGACATGGAAATTGGCCATTCTGACTCTATCTTGGTACTTGGCAGAAATTTTATTGACAAAGTCAACTTGTTCTCCAGGAAGTCTCAATTCGTATCCAGAATCCAAACTCATATGGACAGTATTTCCCAGAGTGTGGTAGCCGTAAGAAGCTCTATCTTTGGGTGCGGGGGCCTTGAGAGTTCCATCAGCAGTGGTTTCGGATCCTTGAGGGAAGTAGACATAATAAGAGTTGATAGATTTATCAAAAGGACCATCTTGGTAAGCATTGAATCCAATATCGTGATTACCAACAGAGAAGATCAAAGGAACAACTCTTTCAAGTTTTTGGTTGATTTTTTCAAACATTCCCAAGAAGAGATCCCAACTGTAATAGCATGATTTCATACCATTATCATAAGCCAAATCACCTCCAACGATGATAGCATCGAGAGGGTAGTTCTCAAGAGCAGCAGTCATCTTTTGAGCTTTGGTGGTGGTACCAGCATCTCCTCCGACAGCAATAGTGAGGTTTCTTTCAAGATTCTTGGTGGGTAAAGTGACATAGGTGCCGTTTCTTTGGGCCTTATTGTTGTAATAAACTTCGAAATAATAGGTGGTATTGGGTTGCAAGTTGCTAATGTAAGCATGGTGAACATAACGAGCACCTCTAGTTTCAATATCAATATAGTAACTGTCAGCCTTGACAATGTTGGGAAGGACTTGAGGAGCTTCTCCCTTGGCCTTGCTTTCTTCATATTTAGGCTTTTCTTCGTAGCCGACGGTAAGAGAAGTGACATCAGGACCAGTGTGAATATTGAAGATAACACCAGTTTCGGTTTCTTCAGGAAGGGTAGCATATAAGTGGCAGATTTGGCCTTCTTGGCAGACAGTGTCAAAAGTGAAATATCTGGTGAGTCTAGTGCTCATACCCAAGCCTTGAATGTGGTAACCATAATCAGCATTGAAATAATTCATGCAAGTATCAGCAGTGAAGAATGGTGCACCAGCAGAGTAGAGCAAAGCGGCAGCAAAGAAGAGACCAAAACCAGTCTTATAGAGCCTCGTGGTGATGGTGATCTTTCTCTTCATAGAGTGAGCCCAAGATTGGTTGTTATTCTTATGCTTGCGAAGGAAGTTGGGACAGTACCAATTGATCAAGAAGAGGAATGCGATGGCAAAAAGGGACAGAATGATCAAGAAAGCAGCAAAGCCAGAGATGATACCATTGCCACTCAAAATTGCTGGTGCGAAGCCAATGAAAAAGAGGGAATGCAAGGCTGAAACTGCAGCGAGAAATTGAAGGATTTTGACAATTGAGGTCTTTTGGGTTTTTTCAGCTTTTTCTTCCATCAAATATGAGCGAATGTCTTGGACAGAAGAGTCCAAGTCAAGGTCAACTTGTTCTTCGTTTGATCTGACAGAGAGTTGGTTTCTGGGATTCTTGATAGACCTCTTGATAAGGACTGAAATGATATATAAGAAGATTGCAGCACCAAGAGGGAACGTTCCATAAACAAGGACAGTTAAAGCGAATCTATAGCCAAATCCTAAGGCATAATTGAAGCCATAGGTGTTGTAAAAACTGTCAAACATGAAAGGACTTTTAAGAATGTGATTATAAAAAGTAGCAGGAAAAATCCAAATAATGCGAGTGTCGAGTCTTCGCAATAAAATTTAATCTCTAGTGCATGGAATGTCAGAGATTAATCCAAAAAAGTCTTGAAAAATCCACCTGACCAGTGTTCTGATCTGTTTTTCGAGGTAAAAAAGGTCAAGCTCTTGAGTGAACGGGGAAAGGTGCAGCATAATGGTGGAATCGTAAAAGAATTGTTTTATTGTTTGAAATAAGCCAAGAGAAAGTTTCTTAAATAAGACTTGAAGTGAAAATTTATCGGCTGGAATTGAATCAATATTTCATCACAAAAATATATTAGAACATCTTATTTTGGATCAAATAAAAGGCAATTGAGCGAATTTTATGATTTTCGTATGGAGAAATATAAAAGAGGTTTTTGATTCAATCTATCTATTTATGTATAAACTACACTATATTTATCAATAAATCATTATTTACAATGAAACAAGCCAACTGAAACAAAATTTTGACGAAACATAAAAAACTCTTGAAATATTACACTTTTTAGTATGGTTGATAATACCTTTGATCGTGTCCACCTTTCTTTGGTCCACCTAATGCAAAGAAAATTGAATTACCAAATACAAAA
>Ga0182738_1002390_pt1 | contig 22288 bp, 20 predicted proteins | sample eDN5th30CBELigMG_FD_128876 | JGI IMG/M metagenome (GOLD analysis project Ga0182738, IMG submission 128876) | Enriched Miracle-Growth compost microbial communities from Emeryville, California, USA - eDNA 5th pass 30_C BE-Lig MG (version 2)... ...
ACATGGAATAATGGCATTACTGCAAGCATGATTTCCTTGCCTTTTTCCATCTTATACAGCCATTGTCTACACATAGAGGTATTTGAAACTAAATTTTGGTGGGTTAGAATAACTCCTTTTGGAAATCCTGTCGTTCCTCCTGTATATTGCAGGATTGCTGTATCTTTTTCAAAACTAATCGATACTTCTTTAAGCTTATAGTTCTTCTTCATTGTTTGGGTAAAAAGATGAGTGGATTTTGATGATGGAATAATTGGAGGCTTTCCCTGCTTTTTTGCTTGCACGAAAGGATAGACAATATTTTTTGGAAATGGAAGGTAATCTTTAATAGAAGTTACAATGATATGTTCTAAATCTGTTTGCTCCTTCACTTTCTCCACTCTGTTATAAAGCATATCTAATGTAATAACTGCTTTCGCACCTGAATCTTTCAATATAAATTCTATTTCTCTTTCTTGATACAAAGGATTTACCGGAACTACAATAGCTCCCGCCTGCAAAATCGCATAAAAGCTAATAACTGTTTGAGGAATATTTGGAAGCATTACAGCAACCCTGTCCCCTTTTTCTATCCCTAAATTTTGTAGATATGCTGCTAATTTTAATGTTTTTTTGTATAGTGTTTTAAAAGTCATTTCTTTTCCCATAAAATGAATGGCTTTATGCTTTGCATACTCTTTTGCGGCATTTTCTAATAATTGTGGGAGAGTATCTGCCCGATAGTAGACATTTTTGGCTATTTGGTCGGGGTAAAGTTTTAACCATCTTTTCTCAGTTTCCAACACAATTCCTCCATTTAATTCTATTATTGTACTAGCTTATTATATGGAAGAATACTTTAATTGGATTATGTATAAGCCTACTTTTAATCGAATAGAAAAAATAGGCTTATATTGCTGGAACCAAGTAAAAGGGACCATCACTAAGTGAAAGCCCCTTTAATTTGGTCATTATTAAGAAATGCCTGCTCCTATAACGAAAGATAAACCGATGGATATAATCATGGAAATAAACCCGACAGCTCGATTATCATTTTTTATTTCTTCATCAATCTTAAATTTTGGTGTTAAAAATTCAAAAATGAAATAGCCGATTAGTAATAGTATAAATCCATACACACCCCATACTATCATTGTCAATAAAGAGTCATTATGCATAATCGAATGTCTAAATACATTTGCAATACCGAATATTTTGCCGCCTGTAGCCATAGCAACAGCAATATTGCCATTTTTGATTTCATCCCAATTATTATATTTTGTGACGAGTTCAAAAATAGCCAAAAATACAACTAGGCTTAAAATAACAACACTATAATCTCCTGCCGTTTTTACATATTCATTTTCCCAAAATTGATCCATAAGGTTTCTCCTCTACCATTTTCTTCAAAAGAAGGGATTATTTAAATTCCACTACAGTTACGCCGCTTCCACCTTCTCCTGCTTCCCCAAAACGAATTCTCTTCACCGCTCTATGATTTTTTAAATATTCTTGAACCCCTGAGCGAAGTGCACCTGTTCCTTTTCCATGAATAATCGAGACACGAGGATAGCCAGCAAGGAGACTATCATCAATATATTTTTCTACTCTTGCTAAAGCATTCTCGAATCTTTCGCCACGCAAATCTAATTCCAAGCTCACATGATAATCTCTTCCTTTTATTGTAGCAAGCGGTTTTGTTTCCACTACCTTTGGTGCTTTTATGAATTCAAGATCCTTTTCTTTCACTTTCATTTTCATAATGCCAATTTGAACTTGCCATTCCTTATCTGAAACCTTTTCTAGTAATTGTCCCTTTTGATTAAAGGTAAGGACCTTTACTTCATCTCCTGGCTGATAAACATGGTTTGTATTGGTTGCTGCTTGTTGTTTTTTTATTTCTATTTGTGGCGTTGCATCCTCTAAACGTTTTCTAGCATCAATTAATTCATGCTCCTTAATTTCAGCACGTTTTTCAAGCTGCATTTTTCTTAAATCACTAATTACAGCTTCTGCTTCTTTCTTTGCATCTTCCATAATTTCCTTTGCTTCTTTTTTCGCTTTTTCCTGCAGTGTTTCTTTCTTTTCGTAATATTCCATTATCTGTTTCTGTAAATCACGATGAAGCATTTCTGCTTGCTTTAATAAATCTTTAGCATCTTCATGCTCCCGTTCAGCCTGTCTACGGCTTTCTTCTAAAGAAGCAATCATATTCTCAATTTTATTACTGTCTTCACTAACATGTGAACGAGCCGTTTCAATAACATCTTCTTTTAAACCTAGTCGTTTACTAATCTCAAAGGCATTACTTCTACCTGGTACGCCGATTAGTAATCGATAGGTTGGGCTTAGTGTTTCAATATCAAATTCTACACTAGCATTCACAACACTTTCTCTGTTATATCCGTATGCCTTTAGCTCTGGATAGTGAGTTGTTGCGATAACCCTTGCACCTCTTTTATTTACTTCATCAAGAATAGAGATAGCAAGTGCTGCCCCTTCTTGCGGATCTGTTCCTGCTCCTAACTCGTCGAATAAAACAAGGCTCTCATGGTCCACCTTTTCAAGTATGCCTACGATATTTACCATATGGGAGGAGAAAGTACTCAATGATTGTTCAATAGATTGTTCATCTCCAATATCTGCATAAACGGATTTAAATACACCCATTTCAGAACCATCTAAAACTGGAATTTGGAGTCCTGTCTGCGCCATTAACGTACATAGTCCTACCGTTTTTAAGGTTACCGTTTTACCACCTGTATTTGGCCCAGTTATCACAATCGATTTATACGTATCTCCAAGGATAATGTCATTTGCTACTACTACTTCTGGTGGTATAAGTGGATGCTTAGCCTTAAGAAGTACAATTTTTCCTTCATCGTTGATTTTTGGTTTCGATGCTTTTAAGCGGTGAGCGTATTTGGCTTTTGCAAACATAAAATCAATGTCAGCTAATACCGTAACAATATGCAATAATTCCTCTTCATTTTGCGCAACAAGTGCCGTCAATTGGGTCAAAATACGGTCTATCTCTTGCTGTTCCTTTACTCGAATTCCTTGCAACTCATTATTTAAGGTAACTACAGATTGTGGTTCAATAAACAAAGTTTGCCCTGAAGCACTTTGATCATGAACAATTCCACCATAATTCCCTCTATATTCTTGTTTAACTGGAATAACATAGCGATCATTTCTTATTGTAATAATACTGTCTGAAAGCATCTTTTGGGCATTTGAGGAACGAATCATACTTTCTAGCTTCTCCCGTACCTTTGCTTCGTTTCTACGCAATTGATTTCTCAACGTTCTGAGTGTATCACTTGCACTGTCTAGAACCGAACCCTGTTCATCAATCGCCATCTTTATTTCTTCTTCTAATTCGGCTAATACCATGATACTATCTGTTAAGGTAAAAAGAATAGGCACAGCTTCTTCTTCATGAAATTCTTCAATGAAACGTTTCATTTGTCTACTAGTATGAACAGTACTTGCAACATGATTTAATTCGATAGGACTCAGCATTCCACCGATAGAAGACCTTTTCACATGGGCACCGATATCATAAATCCCATCAAGAGGAATTGTTCCCCGCATTCGGTATACTTTAGCCGCTTCATCTGTTTCCTCTTGCCATCTTACTACCTCATTGTAATCCGTTGATGGAATTAGTTCTTCTACTTTATTTCTGCCTAAAGAGGAAGAAACATGCTCCATTAATTGCGCTTTTATTTTATCAAATTCTAACGTTTTTAATACTCTTTCCTGCATGGAGTAATCTCCTTTGCTATCCCGCTTATGGGTTAATGATGTTTGTAAGTATTCTCTATTTGCTTATATATTAGCCTTTATACAAAAATTCCAATAGTTCTTCCTTTGTCATCGCATTTAGGACCGTCGATTTTTTAATCCAGCCTTTTTTCGCTGTGGAAACACCTATTGCCATATTATGAAGCTCATGCTTATAATGGGCATCTGTATTAATAACAATCTTCACGCCAGCATCCTGAGCCATTTTAATATACGTAGCATTTAAATCTAAACGGTTTGGATTACTATTTAACTCCAAAACAGTGTCCGTTTCTTTTGCTAATTGAATAAGCATGTCCATATCGACAGCATATCCATCCCTTTTCCCAATTTTTCTACCAGTTGGGTGTGCAATGATATCGACATACTTATTTTCCATGGCGGCTTTTAAACGAGTCATAATCTTTTCCTTCGATTGGGAAAACGCAGAATGAATAGAAGCAATAACAATATCTAATTCTTTCAATAAATCTTCCTCATAATCTAAAGTCCCATCAGGAAGAATATCCATTTCCGCTCCAGCTAAAATAGTGATATCATCATACTTTGCATTAAGTCTTTTAATTTCTTGTATTTGCTTTCGTACTCTTTCTGGTGTTAATCCATTTGCTACCTTTAAATATTGGGAATGGTCCGTTATCGCCATATATTGATAGCCTAAATGACGGTTCGCTTCTACCATTTCCTCTAATGTATGTGCACCATCACTTGCTGTTGTGTGCATATGCAAATCTCCTTTAATATCTTCCAAGGAAATGAGCTCACTTTGATCTGAATAGTTGTCTACTTCTTTTCCATCTTCTCTTATTTCAGGAGGAATGAATGGTAGTCCGAAATAATGATAGAAAGCTTCTTCTGATTCGAAGGTTTTAATTTCTCCTGTTTCATTATTCTCCACACCATATTCGCTTATCTTTTCTCCACGTTCCTTTGCTAGTTGTCTCATTCGCACATTATGTTCCTTTGAACCGGTGAAATGATGTAGCGTTGTTGCAAATTCATTTGGCTTTACTAAACGAAAGTCTATAGAGACGTCGTAATCGAGTCCAAGAACAATACTTACTTTTGTTGCACCTGCTCCAATTACCTCTTTAATAGAGGAAAGCTGAAGCAACTGCGTTTTCACTTGTTCAGGATTCTCTGTTGCAATAATAAAATCTAAATCTTTAATGGTCTCTCTCACTCTTCTTAAGCTTCCTGCTCTTGAATAGCGGACAACCCCCTCCATTTTCGATAATGTCTCTTCAATCGAAACAGCAATTGGGATCATAAAGGCAATCGGTAATCGATCTGGTCTTGATCCAACATTTTGCAGAGATTCTAGTATTTTTTCCTCTGTCTTTTTTCCAAATCCCTTTAACGCTTGAACTTTTCCTTCTAAACAGGCATTTTTTAAATCATCAGCATTTTCAACAGATAGCTCTTTATATAATCTCGCTATCTTCTTCCCACCAAGACCTGGTAGCTGTAGCAAAGGAATTAACCCTTTCGGAACTTCGTCTTTCAATTCTTGCAATACGGAAGACTTTCCTTCTTTTATATATTCTTCTATAACAGCCGCTGTTCCCTTGCCGATGCCAGGCAACTGTGTTAAATCTGTTATCTCGGTTAAATTGTATTCACTTGTTTCTATTGTATTTGCAGCTTTTCGAAAAGCTGAAATTTTAAAAGGATTTTCTCCTTTAAGCTCCATATATATCGCTATTTGCTCTAATAATCGAATAATATCTTTGTTTGTTATTGTCATTTCATCACCTACATGGATATAATAAATCTTCTATTTTCTAAATTCTGCCTACACTACATATCATACCATGAACTTCAATATTTCAATAATGATGTTCGTAATTGCTAACCACACAAAAAACTCCACTAGCTACATACAAAGCTAGAAGAGTTTCCTAATTTCTATGAAGCGATATAGTCGAACCATAAATCTTTAATTTTCTCTGAAAAATAAGGAGTATTTTCTATCATCCAAGCTGCTACAGAGGATTCGTTTAATTGAGCTTGTATAAAATCAATTGGGATTAAAATAGAAATATATAATAGAAGGAATAATAGCAAATACGTTTCGATAAATCCTAATACAGCACCAGCCCATGTATTTAACTGTTTTAAAATTGGAATACTAGCAACAAAATCTATCATACTACCAAGAATTTGCCAAATAATTTTCACGACAAAAAATATCACAATAAAGGAGAATCCTCTGTAAAAAACATCTTCTATATTCGCAGTCTGAATAAAAGAATGTAGAAAACTGCTTTCTCCTGTATTTGGATAGGGAATCCATAGTGTTATTTTTTGCGATAGTGGTATGTAATATTTATTAGCAACAATAAACGCAACAATAAATCCTGTTAAGTGTATAATTTGCATAATAAATCCTCTTTTTAGTCCTCTTAAAAGACCAAAAAGCAGCAATATAACCAAAATAATATCCAACATGAACATTGTCAGTCCTTTTCTCTTTTTAATTCTTCTTCCAGTTCTTTCACTCGATCTTCTAGCTTTACATAGTCATTTACTATATTAACAGCAGTAAGGACTGCTAGTTTATTTAAATCAAGTGAGGGATTCATGACATGAATTTCACGCATTTTTTTATCTACTATGGAGGCAACCAGTCTAACATGACTAGAAGGTTCTTCCCCTATTATTGTATATGGTGTTCCGTATATATCAACATTTGTACGATTTTTAGGGGTATTTGACACGCCCATGCCTCCATTCTAAAGAATCCTAGTTTCTATCATATCATGAACTATTCTTGCTAGGGAAGTCATTCGAATAGATTCTATCTCAAGACTTGTTATAAGGGGAAAGAATTACTATTTCCATCAAGAAAAAAAGCATCCCAAAATAGAACGATGGGATGCTTTTTACTATTTCGTTAGCCTCTTAAAGTAGCTCCTGCTTGTTCTTCCACAGCTGCAAGTACTTTTTCGTGAACTTTACTGATCATTTCATCTGTTAATGTTTGTTCTGGATCGAAATAAGTTAAGGAGAATGCAATTGACTTTTTGCCTTCTTCCATTTTTTCTCCCTCATATAAATCAAACACTTGGACATCTTTCAATAATTTCCCACCGGCATCTCGGATGATTCCTTGAAGATTTCCTGCTAGAATTTGTTTATCCACAACAAGCGCTATATCTCTTGTTACATAAGGGAAGCGAGGAATAGAAGTATAGTGTAAAGCTTCTATTTCTACTGCAAATAATTTGCTTAAGTCTAATTCAAAGCAATACGTTTCTTTTAAATCTAATTCCTTTTGCATTTGTGGATGAACTTGACCAACAAACCCAATAACGTCTCCATTAAATTCGATTTCAGCCGTTCTTCCTGGATGCATTCCTTCCATTTCCGCTCTTGTAAAAGTAATTTTCTCCGATACACCTAACTTTTGGAACAGACCTTCTAATACACCTTTTACAACAAAGAAATCAACAGCTTTCTTTTCTCCCTGCCATGGATGAGTGCTCCATATTCCCGTCACAGCTCCAGCTAAATGTTCTTTTTCTTCTGGAAGTTCCTGATTTTCATTCGCTAGGAAAACAACTCCTGTTTCATAAACGGCACTGCTCTCATTTTGTCTTGCTGCATTGTATTTTAGTACTTCTAAAAGCTGTGGTACGATACTTTGACGTAATAATGCACGTTCCTCACTCATTGGCATTGCAAGTTTAATTGGATTTCTTTTTTCTAAAGCAAAGCTATGGACTTTCGCTTCATTTGTTAATGAATACGTAATCGCTTGATATAAACCAGCTGATTCCAAATATCTGCGAGCCATACGACGCTTCTTCTGATAAGAAGTTAAGGTACCCGGTGTAGATGCGCCAATAGGCAATGTTTTCGGTAAATTATCATACCCATACAGACGGGCAACTTCCTCGATTAAATCTGCCTCAATGACAATATCATTTCTTCTCGTTGGAACCGTTACTGTGAACGTATCTCCCATAACTTGTGTTGTAAATTGTAGACTGTCAAAAATAGCAGTAACTGCATTTGACTCTAAAGAAGTTCCAAGGGTTTGATTAATTTTAGTTAGCGTAATGGAAACAACTTTTGGTTCAGCTGTTAATGTATCAACCGCTACTTCTCCTTCAAGCACCTCTCCGCTTGCATATAAATGCAATAATTGACATGCTCTATCTGCAGCTAAGCGCACTCGATTTGGATCAATCCCTTTTTCATATCTTGCACTTGCTTCACTTCTTAACCCAATCACTTTTGATGATCTGCGAATGACTTTACTGTCAAAATAAGCAGATTCTAATAACACAGTGGTTGTATTAGATTGCACTTCAGAATTAGCGCCACCCATTACTCCAGCAACGGCAATTCCTTCTTTTCCATTCGTGATTAGTAAATTGTCTGCTGATAACGTTCTTTCTGCTTCATCAAGCGTCGTAATTTTTTCTCCACTTTGGGCTTTTCTTACTAGAATTTCTTTTGATCCTATTTTATCATAATCAAAAGCATGCAACGGCTGCCCATATTCTAATAAAATATAGTTTGTAATATCTATTACATTGTTATGTGGACGAATTCCTGCTGCCATTAATTTTCCTTGCATCCATAATGGTGATGGAGCGATTTTAATATTCTTAATTACTCTTGCTGCATATAATGGTGTATCTGCATTTTCTTCTACAGAAACTTGAATATAATCGGATGCTTTCTCGTTAATAGTTGGATATGCAGTATCAGGTAATTTAACTTCTTTTCCTAAGATTGCTGCAACTTCATACGCCACACCAAGCATGCTTAAGCAATCAGCACGGTTTGGAGTTAACCCTAGTTCTAAGACAGCATCATTTCGTTGTAAGTATTCTAGGGCATTTTTTCCAACTTCGACATCACTTGGAAAAACAAAAATACCTTGCGCATAATCTTTTGCAACCATTTTCCCTTCAATTCCAAGTTCTTGTAAAGAACAGATCATTCCATTTGATTCTTCACCGCGAAGTTTTGCCTTTTTAATCTTAAAGTTCCCAGGAAGTACTGCTCCTACTTTCGCGACAGCAACTTTTTGTCCCTTATCAACGTTAGGCGCTCCACAAATAATTTGAATTGGATCCCCTTCACCTACATCTACTAAGCATTTATTCAATTTGTCTGCATTTGGGTGTTGTTCACGCTCTACAACATAACCGATAACAACATTTTTAATCCCTTCATCAAGAATTTCAACACCTTCCACTTCAATCCCGCTTTTCGTAATCTTTTCCGCTAATTCATCGGGATTAATACCATTCAAATCTACATATTCATTTAACCAATTATAGGATACTAACATTTTTTCTCCTCCACCCTTAATATTCCGGTACTGAAAATTGTTTTAAGAAACGTACATCGTTTGTGTAGAAATGACGAATATCATCAATTCCATATTTCAACATCGCAATTCGCTCTGGACCCATTCCAAAGGCAAAACCAGAATATTTCTTTGAATCAAACCCCGACATTTCCAATACATTTGGATGAACCATTCCCGCTCCTAAAATTTCGATCCAGCCTGTTTTTTTACATACACTACAGCCTGCACCTTTACAGATAAAGCAAGAGATATCTACTTCAACGGAAGGCTCTGTGAATGGGAAAAAGCTTGGACGCAAGCGGATTTCTCTATCTTCCCCAAACATTTTTTTAGCAAAAACTTCCAGTGTTCCAATTAAATCGCTCATTCGAATGTTTTCGTCTACTACAAGTCCTTCAATCTGCATAAATTGATGGGAATGTGTCGCATCATCATTATCACGGCGATACACTTTACCAGGACAAATAATTTTCACTGGCCCTTTCCCTTTATGCTTCTCAAGCGTTCTTGCTTGCATTGGAGAAGTTTGTGTTCTAAGTAATGTTTCTTCTGTTATATAGAAAGAATCTTGCATATCGCGCGCTGGGTGATCTTTAGGAAGATTCAATGCTTCGAAATTATAGTAATCATTTTCCACTTCTGGTCCTTCTTCCACGGTATAACCCATACCAATAAAGAGATCTTCAATTTCTTCCACTACTCTTGTAAGCGGATGATGATTTCCTACAGAAACTGGACGACCTGGTAAGGTAATATCAATTGTTTCAGAAGCAATTTTTTCTTGGACAAGTGCTTCTTCTAAAGCCTTTTGTTTAGCTTCAATGTGGCTAGTAATTTCGTCACGAATTACGTTTACTAGTGCACCCATTTTTGGTCTTTCTTCAGCAGATAGCTTTCCCATTCCTTTTAACACTTCTGTAATTGGACCTTTTTTACCTAAATATGCGATACGAATTTCATTTAGTTCTTTCATATCATTACTGTTTTCAATGCGTGATAGTGCTTCAGCTTGCAGTTCTTTTAATTTATCTTCCATTACTTTTCCTCCTTATATATTGGTTGATTTTGCATGAAAATTGGCATAAAAAAACCCCATTCCCAAAAAAGGGACGAGGTTATTGTCGCGGTACCACCCTAATTAACTTGTATGTATGATAAAACAAGTTCACTTCATTTGGATAACGGTAGTCCATACCGGTACATCTTTACATCATTTCTAAAAAAGAAAAAATGGTCCCGATGCCGACTCAGGAGGTGAACTTCATTCATGTTTTTAATAAAAATGCTTACAGTCTGCGGCATTTTCTCCCTTGATTAAAAATCACCAATTACTTTTCTCCATCAATGTCTTTATTCATGTAATTTGTTTTTAATTATAATATATATCTATTCAGTTTTCAAATGCCTTTTTAGCCTAAGATTCCACCATTTCGAAAACTTTATTTAGGAAAACAGATTATTTAAAATAATACATCAAAACCCCTGCTGCTACAGCAACATTTAAGGATTCACTTTTTCCGTAAATAGGGATATACAAATTGGTATCTGTCTTACTTAAAACTTCTTTGCTTACACCATTGCCTTCATTCCCGACAATCAAACAAAACTCGTCTGTTTTTACTGTTTCTCGGTAATCTCTGCCATTTTCAAGTGCAGTACCGTAAACGGGAACCTTTCTTTCTTTCAATTCCTCTATAAATGCAGGTAAATTTGTTTTTATGATTGGCAAGTGAAAATGGCTGCCTTGACCGGATCTAACTACTTTTGGATTGTATATATCAACAGTTCCTTCTCCTATAATAACAGCATCTATCCCTGCTGCATCTGCAGTTCGGATAATGGTTCCCATATTACCAGGATCTTGAACCTGATCAATCGCAATAAAGGTTTGAGCAGTGGATAGTATTTCTTGATGACTTTGCTGTTTGCAGAGTGCAAGAATGCCTTGTGGTGTTTCTGTATCTGAAAGCTCTTTAATGATTTCTTTCGTAACAATTGTTATCGGTATATCTCTATAATTCCAAGCAGGTACATCTATATCTTCAGAAATAATCAAATCGATGATGGCATCTGCTTTGAATGCTTCTTCCACAAGGTGAAAGCCTTCCACCAAAAACGTTCCCGTTTTATCTCTTTCCTTTTTTGTTAATCTTTTTTTCCATTCTTTAATTTGTGGATTTTTTACTGAAAGTATGTGTTTCACTTACTATTCTCCTTCATAATCACCAGATGATCTCTATGTCCTCTATTATAGCTTAAATAAAATACATAATAAACGGCATTAGTGAAATGATAAAAATAGATGTGTTCTACAAAACGTCTATCTAATATCATTTCCAATTGAAATGGTGTTGATAGATAACAATGGAAAGAAGGGTGCTTATTATGAATTTAAATTTACGAAATGCAGTAATCCACAATGTTTCTGGAAATTCTCAAGATGAATTAAAAGACACCATCGTGGATGCTATTCAAAATGGGGAAGAGAAAATGTTACCTGGTTTAGGCGTTCTATTCGAAGTAATTTGGAAAAATTCTTCTGAAGATGATAAAATTGAAATGTTGCAGACATTGGAAAATGGACTAAAATAACCAAAAAGAAGGAGATTTCTCCTTCTTTTTGGTTTAGCATTTTAAAATAAACTACTCATTTAACGCATGTAATTTATGTGCAGTTTCTTTTGTTGCTTCATATACACCTTTATAAATTTCATATACCTTTTCATATTTCTTCACATTTTCAGGAATTGGCTGAAACTCTTCCTTATAATGAACAAATTTCTCCACACACTCATTCATCGTTGGGAACCAACCTAATCCAACAGCAGCAATCATCGCTGCTCCTAATCCCGGTCCTTGTTCGACTGTCAAATTAACGACTGGCGCATTAAAGATATCTGCTTGAATTTGTAACCAATTACTGTTTTTTGCTCCGCCACCTACAGAGACAATGCGTGTAAATTGCTTATTTGCATTTTCCTCCATCAATATCTTACTATCATTAAGTGAAAAAGTGATACCCTCCACAACAGCACGTGCAAAGTTATCTAATGTATGCCTTGCATCCATGCCAATAAAACTTCCTCTAATTTGACTATCTGTATATGGTGTTCTTTCTCCCATTATATAAGGCGTAAACAATAAACCATCTGAACCAATTGGCACATTGCCCATATTAGAAAGAAGCTCATCATAGCTTTTATCTGCAGCAAAAGTATTTTTAAACCAATTCAAGCTATATCCGGCAGATAAGGTTACACCCATGGAATAAAAACTGTCTTTTATTGCATGATTGAAATAATGAACTTTCCCTTCATAATCCTGTTGCCCATCTTGCTCATAGGAAAGAAATACGCCAGATGTTCCGATACTTGCTAATCCCATACCTTCTTGCACAATCCCTGCCCCAACTGCTGCACAAGCATTGTCCGCACCTCCAGAAAATACAGCGATTTCATTTGTAAAGCCATACTTATCTGCAAGTTGTTTATTCATTACGCCTATTTTGTCAGAAGACTCGACAAGCTTAGGGAAAATAGATAGTGGCAAATCAAATAATTCAGCAATAGATTCGCTCCAAACCTTTTCTTCCACATTTAGCAATAAGGTGCCAGCAGCATCTGAATACTCCATTTGCTTATTGCCAGTTAAATAGAATCCTAAATAATCTTTTGGCAATAAAAAGTGCTTTGCTTCTTCCCATATGGTCGGCTCGTTTTCCTTCACCCACAGTAGTTTAGGCAAAGTAAATCCTTCTAACGCTTTGTTTTTTGTAATTTGAATAACTTCTTGTCCCGCTTTATCCATTATTTCCAGGCATTGTTTGCTTGTTCTCACATCATTCCATAAAATTGCGTTTCTTAATGGTTTACCATTTCCATCTAATAAAACCAAGCTATGCATCTGTCCAGAGAAACTAATTCCCTCTGTTTCTGATGCTGCTTCTGGAAATGCGGCAATTATTTCTTTTAAGACAATATCCAATGCTTCGATCCAAACATTTGGATTCTGTTCACTATATTTTGGCTGAGGAGTCAGAAGCTCATATTCAGAGCTCTTTGTTATAAGAACCTTGCCTTCTTTATCAACTAACAAGCCTTTTAATGAACTAGTTCCTAAATCAATTCCTATTACATACGACATTTTCACGCTCTCCCTTCCTAAGTCATGTGACAAATGATAAAAGAAAGGGCTGCCTCATTTATAGAGATTTAGACCTCCACAAGTATAAATAGTAGATTATTTTCAATTAGCTCCTACTAATAAACTTGTGATGCCAATTCCTTCTACCTGAGACACCCCTTTATGGTGTTATACCAATTTATTATATTTATATTATACTAAATAATCGTTCAAACGAGATTTTAAGAATTCTAGATGATTTGGCTCATTTTCAATTTGATCATGTTGTAATGCATATTCTGTTAATGTTTTCAAATCTTCTTTACCTTCTACAATGGACTTACCAATTCCAGTTGTATAGCTCTTATATCTACGTTCAATTTCTTTGTCGAAGAAACCATCTTCTTTTAGTTTTGCAGCTGATTTTAATCCGCGTGCAAAGGTATCCATACCAGCAATGTGTGCAAGCACTAAATCTTCCATAGAGAAAGAAGAACGGCGTACCTTCGCATCAAAGTTAATACCACCAGGAGCAATTCCTCCGTTTTCTAGCACTTGATACATTGCTAGAGTTGTATCATAGATATTAGTTGGGAATTCATCTGTATCCCATCCAAGCATTACATCCCCTTGGTTCGCATCTAGAGATCCAAGTGCATTGTAGCTTCTAGCTACTGCCATTTCATGTTCAAAAGTATGCCCTGCTAATGTTGCATGGTTTGCTTCTAAGTTTAGTTTAAAGTGTTTATCAAGATTGTATTTTTGTAAGAAAGCCATTGCAGTCGCAGCGTCAAAATCGTATTGGTGTTTTGATGGCTCCATTGGTTTTGGCTCAATTAAAAATTGAACTTCATGATTCAATTCTTGTGCGTAATCAACTGCCATATGGAAAAGGCGAGCCATGTTGTCTTGTTCAAGTTGTAAATCTGTGTTTAGTAAAGATTCATATCCTTCACGGCCACCCCAGAATACATAGTTTTTGCCGCCAAGCTTTTTACTGATTTCTAACCCTTTTTTCACCTGAGCTGCAGCATATGCAAAAACTTCTGCATTTGATGATGAAGCAGCCCCATGTACAAAGCGAGGATTTGTAAACATATTAGCCGTATTCCAAAGTAATTTAATACCTGTTTGATCCATCTTTTCTTTAATCAAATCTGTGATTACATCTAAATTGTCGAAGAACTCTTGTAATGTTTCCCCTTCTGGAGCAATATCAACATCATGGAAGCAAAAGAATTCAAAGCCCATTTTTTCCATTAATTCAAAGCCTGCTTCTACTCTATTTTTTGCTGTTTCCATTGGTGTTTCACCAAACCAGTTACGAACATTAGTAGCTGCACCAAATGGATCTGATCCATCTTGTGTTAATGTATGCCACCATGCCAAGCTGAATCGTAAATGTTCTTTCATTGTTTTTCCTAAAACTACTTCTTCTGGATTGTAGTGACGGTAAGCAAAAATATTTTCAGTTTTTGGTCCTTCATATTTGACTTCTTTAATCATTGGAAAAAATTCCATGTTAATTCCCTCCTAATTGTTATAAAAGATATTTTTGTTCTTGCTTTAACTTACTTTTTAAAAGTAGCATCTTCTTACTATTCTATTAAATATTTTTAATTTGTTAGTTCGATATACTAACTGCATTAATCATAAATCTAACTATATTTTTTGTCAAGCGCTTACAATAGCATTTTTATTATTTTTATCCATAAATTTAATAGAAGTATTTTAATTAGTATGGTAACCTAACAATATGAGCATCGTTATAAGGGAATTAATTAGTTTGGAGGAAAATAATGGTCACAGATAAATATGTAATTAGAGAGCAAAATGCTTCTCTTGTCATGGAGCAAATTGTTCAACATGCTCCCATTTCTCGAGCAAGTCTTTCATCTAATATTGGTTTAAATAAAGCAACTGTATCTGATATAACAAAGAAATTACTTGAGGATAAACTTATTGAAGAAATTGGAATTGGCGAGAGTAGTCATTCTGGAGGAAGAAAACCAATTCTTTTACAACTAAATAATAAAGCAGGTCTTTCAATCGCTATCGAGCTTGGCTATGACTTCATTTCCACAATGGTCACATATCTAGATGGAGAAGTTGTCTTTTACAATAAAGAAAGAGGTATATTTATTACAAAAGAAAATGTCATTGCACATGTTTCAAATATAATTGAAAAATATCAAAAAATAAGCCATCTGACAACCTATGGTATTATCGGAATTGGAATTGCGATTCATGGTATTGTAAATGAAAATACTATCTCGTTTACACCATATTATGATTTAGACAAAATGGAACTTTATGAGGAATTAACGAAGCTATACCAGTATCCTATCCATATTGAAAACGAAGCAAATTTAACAGCAATAGGAGAGTCTACTTTTTCTACTGAATTTAATAACTTAATCAGTTTAAGTATTCACAGTGGGATCGGTGCTGGAATTATAATAGATGGTCAATTATTTACAGGACTAGATGGAAGAGCTGGTGAAGTTGGTCATTCTGTGCTTTATCCAAACGGCAAAGCTTGTCCTTGTGGGAATAAAGGTTGCTTAGAGCAGTACTGCTCCGATAAAGTTCTTCTAGAGCTGTTCAAAGAAAAGAAAGAGTTAACAGATGTCACTCCTGATTTATTAGCTGAGCTATATTTTGCTAAAGACCCCCTTGTTCAAGAAATTATTCAAGAACATTGCTATAATTTATCGAAGGGCATAAACAATATAATGACTTTTTTTGCTCCAAAGCTTATATTCATGAACAGTTCTGTCATTCGAAGAATCCCTGAGATACTTTCATTAATCAGCAATAATCTGCAAAGCTCCTTTAATAAAGACATCGTCATTGAAAATTCGAGTTTAGGTTCGAAGGCATCTTTATTTGGCGCTACCGCTTTGAACATTCGTAATTTCTTAAATATTTCCCATCTGAAAATTATTAATACAGATTAACATAGCATTTTGCGTATGGTTCATGGAGTGATACAATCTTGTTTCTAAAAATAACAGATTGTATCATTTTTTCTTATACTTTAAAGGAAATCTTCTTAGGATAAATGAAACTTTTCTCCTCCTTATCTCGTAATATCATTATGAACGTAAAGTGTGATACAATCGTTTAAAATAATATAATACAATATTTACAAGAAATTGAATGAATATGCTATACTTGCTATACAAAATAAGAAAAAGGTGAAAAATTTTGACAAAGAAGAAGTTTCATTATTGGTTACTGCAGATTCTCATCATCGCTGCCATTATTTATCTCTGCACAAAAATTACGTTTTTATTCAAACCAGTTGCTGTGCTATTTTCCACACTTTTTGTGCCAATTATTATTACTGGTTTCTTATATTTTTTACTTAATCCAATCGTTAAATTTTTGCAAAAAAATAAAATTCCGAAAACACTCGCAATTATTATTCTCTATCTTGCAGTGATTGGAATTATTATTTTGGCAATTGGCAGTGTTGTACCGATGATTAGTAAACAGGTTAGCGAATTATTTAGCAATATTCCTAAATATGCTGATGATGCAGTTCACTATTTCCAATACTTAAATGATACTAAACAGTACAAATGGATTATGAACCAAGAATATGTAAAAATTGAGGATATTACGGAGAACCTAAAGGCTTATGCTCAAACTATTCCAAGCAATATAACAAATGGAATTGGAACAGTTATCAGTACCATGACGAATATCACCATTACTATTGTAACGGTTCCATTTTTACTTTTCTATTGTTTTAAAGATGGTAGCAAATTTCCTGAAGCATTATCAAAATTCTTCCCTTCTTCTTATCGAAAAGAAGGTTTAAGAATTATTAAAGATACAAGTGAAACAATTGCAGCCTATATTCAAGGACAAGTAATAGTAGCTTTGTTTGTAGGAACCTTATCTTTAATCGGCTATTTGAGTATTGGACTTGATTATGCACTTGTAATGGCCTTAATTGTTGCTGTTACGAATATTATTCCATATGTTGGTCCTTTAATTGGTGGTGCACCGGCTGTTATAATCGCCCTTTTCACATCGCCAACACAAGCGTTCCTAGTTATTATTGTCATTACCATTGCTCAACAGATCGAGGGAAATATACTATCTCCATTAATTCTAGGAAAAAGGTTGGATACCCATCCAGCAACAATTATTATTTTGTTATTAGTAGCAGGAAATTTAGCAGGAATTTTAGGAATGATTCTTGCCGTACCGACCTATGCTGCTGTCAAAACGATTGTAGTTAATATTAATCGTCTCCTTAAAGCACGGAAAGCAGCTATATTAAATACCCAAATCCCTCCACTTGAGTAAAAGATTTTGGTATATGTTATAGTATTTTCTTTAAAATAAGAAAAAGGGAATTTGATTTTTGAAGATCAAATTCCCTTTTTTATTTTAGCTGTTTATGCAAATGTCAAGGAGTCAACTGTTGCACGATCTAATCTCTTAATAACTTCCACAATTAATTTGACTGCATTTTCATAATCATCACGATGAAGCATTGCAGCATGTGAATGAATATAGCGAGTTGCGATTGTGATCGATAACGTCGGAACTCCTTTATGCGTTAAGTGAATAGAGCCAGAGTCTGTCCCGCCTCCTGGCACACTATCAAATTGATAAGGAATGTTTAGCTCATCCGCTGTATCTGTAACAAGGTCACGCAACCCTTTATGGGAAACCATTGAAGCATCATATAAGATGATTTGTGGACCCTTACCCATTTTACTTAGTGCTTCTTTTTCTGTAACTCCCGGTGTATCTCCAGCTATTCCAACATCAACTCCGAACCCAATATCCGGCTCAATTAAGTTCGCTGCTGTTTTCGCTCCACGAAGACCAACCTCTTCTTGAACTGTTCCAACACCATATACAATATTAGGATGATTGATTTCTTTTAAATTTTTTAATACATCAATTGCAATTGCACAACCAATTCGATTATCCCATGCTTTTGCAAGCAACATTTTTTCATTATTCATTACTGTAAATTCGAAATATGGAACGATCATATCTCCTGGTTTTACTCCCCATTCCATTGCTTCTTCTTTAGAAGATGCACCAATATCAATAAAGATATCCTTAATATCTATTGGTTTTTTTCTTGCTTCTGGGCTTAATACATGTGGAGGTTTAGACCCTGTAATTCCAGTAATTTCGCCTTTACTCGTTACAATCGTTACTCTTTGAGCTAGCATTACTTGGGACCACCAACCGCCTACTGTTTGAAAATAAAGAAACCCTTTATCATCAATACGAGTTACCATAAATCCAACTTCATCCAGATGACCTGCAACCATAATTTTTGGTCCATTTTCCTGACCAACTTTCTTAGCAATTAAGCTTCCTAAATTATCTGTTGTCACTTCATCCGCATATTCTGTTATGTACTTTTTCATTACTTCTCTTGGTTCTCTTTCATTGCCTGGGATGCCTTTTGCATCAGTGAGATCTTTAAGCATCGTTAATGTTTCATCTAATTTGGACATTATTTCGACTCCCTTAATATAATATATTCTTCATTATTATACTAGAAAATAAATATAGTACAAAGTATTAATTACTTATAAAAAGAATCTTCCCTCAATAGTTGCTTACTACCCGTCTTTATGGGTATAGAAAGAACCCTTGCTTTTATTATGTATCAAACCTTGGTTTCTATTTATTTAATCTTTTTTCTTTTAAAAAAATATTTTTTCTAAAATAATGAAACCTTTTCTATTATCAATCGTATTCTATTAGTTAATCCTGAAAAATTAAGTTACTGGAGGCTCTTTTATGAAATGGCTTTTGTTAATTGTTCTGCTCGTATTTCTTCTTTATGGTTTATTTCGAATCCTTTCTTTCTTAATGAATCCACAACAACGATTGAAGTTAGCGCAAAAGCGGGGAACTTTTTATTTGCTCGATCAAAAGGATAATATAAGAATGAATCTCTTATTAACCTATAAAGGGCATTTACTCGAAGGGGAAAAATACGCAGTAGCAAACGAAGTTGATCACATCTTACTATTCCCTACCAATCCTTATAATACGAAGATGTCAAAACAAGACAAAGCCTATATAGAACAGTCACTATTGTCTATATACCCAAAGGCTAAAATTGATTGGACACGGTTTAAAGAAGCAGAAAAAAATACGTAGAGGTTCGGACAGTATTCCAGCTCATTGAAAAACCCGACCAACCATATCAAGTTCCATATGGTTGGTCGGGTTTTTATAGTTTATAAAAGACCGTTTCAGTGAAGTTGGTGTTGTTATCTGCAGGACATTTTGTGTCTGTAGCAGAATGGAACGAATTAGTTTTTCAGTTGATTATTTTTCATAACTCATATTGATAACAGCTATTTGTGAAATCGCTATATTAGAAATTGTTCGTCTTCACAGATTAGCAAATTAGTTTTGTCCTAGACTTTTTTACATGAAGTATTTTACTCATGGGCTTCTTTAAAAAATTCTCTCCATTTAATAATCGTAATTTTTTCCCTTAAAATATAAACAAGTATCGCTAATGCAAACATAATAATGACGACCATTGTTAACGAAAATTGACTAATAAACTGACCGAAAATAGTATAAAAGAACGCTAAAGGTATATTGCTTAAAAAAGCGCTTTTTCCATATTCTTTTAAACTTTTTCTTTTCTCTAATAGGCAAAAATTTAGTAAATGATAATGAAATACTGGTATTAAACGCAATACTGTGATTTGTCCAAGTGTCAAATTACGATACTCCCCAAACCATCTTTTTTTTAAATTAGATAGTTTCCGATGTGTCTTTGGCAAGCGATGAATGACAGTATAGAAAATGAGACAATTAATTGTTAAGCCTATAATAGAATAGATGGTTCCAAGCGTCACTCCAAATAAAACTCCTCCTGCAATACAGACTAAGATTGGAGGAATAAACAAAAATTGCCGTAGCGTATGGAATAAAATAAATATAATTGGCGCTAAAATGCCACTAACTTCTACCATTACAAATAGGACTGATAACTGCTCTTCCATCTTATCACCTTCTGCTCTAAAGAATCATGCTGTTATTAAAGTGTATAGAAAAAGACAAGAGAATATGCCTAAACATTCAGCCAATAGAGTACAATCCCTAATTCTAGTAATGTTAGTGCTGGTAAACCATATTTAAATGTAGCATGCTTTGTTTTATGCCGAAAATTTTTCATACCTATGTATAACCCTAAAGCACCGAAAAAAATAGCAATTGTCCAAAGGGTTCGCTCACTTATGCGATACTGATGCTTGATCGCTCTTTTTTTATCAATCATCATGAATAAATAACCTGTTACATTGATTAACACTAAATAGATGGATAGTAATGGCATCATCCTGCTTCCTCCTTCTTTCAAAGAAAAAAATATAAAAAAAGAAGGTAGCAAATACCTCCTTTTTTAATAAACTTATTTTAAGTTTTGTTTTGCAACTGTAGCTAATTCAGCAAATGCTTTTTCATCACTTACAGCAAGTTCAGCAAGCATTTTACGGTTTACTTCAATACCAGCTAACTTCAATCCGTGCATTAAACGGCTATAAGAAAGACCGTTGATACGAGCAGCTGCGTTGATACGAGTAATCCATAATTTACGGAAATCACGTTTCTTTTGACGACGATCTCTGTATGCATACATTAATGATTTCATTACTTGTTGGTTTGCAACTTTGTATAATGTATGTTTTGAACCATAATAACCTTTAGCTAATTTAAGAACTTTTTTACGACGTTTGCGTGTAACTGTACCGCCTTTAACACGTGGCATATAATTTCCCTCCTATATTGAAAAAATTACTTAATGTTGTCTAATAAATGACGAATGCGTTTGAAATCGCCTTTGGATACTAATCCAGCTTTGCGAAGTTTACGTTTTTGCTTAGTAGATTTGTTAGCAAATAAGTGACTAGTATAAGCTTTTGAGCGTTTTAATTTACCAGAGCCTGTCTTTTTGAAACGTTTAGCAGCTCCGCGGTGAGTTTTCATTTTTGGCATTTGGTATTCCTCCTCTTACTTGTCGTTTTTAGGCGCTAAAGTCATGAACATGCTTCGACCGTCCATTTTTGGATGTGATTCCACAGTGGCAACTTCTGCACATGCTTCTGCAAAACGAACAAGTACTCGTTGACCGATTTCCTTATGTGTAATAGCACGTCCTTTAAAACGAATGGATGCTTTTACTTTATCGCCTTTTTCTAGGAACTTAATAGCATTACGAAGCTTTGTATTAAAGTCATGCTCATCTATAGTTGGACTAAGGCGAACCTCTTTAATATTAATGATTTTTTGATTTTTACGTGCTTCTTTTTCTTTCTTTTGCTGTTCAAACTTGTATTTACCATAGTCCATGATACGAGCTACTGGCGGTTTTGCGTTTGGAGCAACAAGAACAACATCAAGATTTACACGTGTTGCAATTTCAAGAGCTTCAAATTTCGTTTTAATCCCAAGCTGTTCTCCATTTTGGTCAATAAGACGAACTTCTCTTGCACGAATGCCTTCATTTAAAATCATATCTTTGCTAATAGTTAAACACCTCCAAGGTTAATGACGAATACAACGTTCGGGTCAAGAATAATCTATTCTAGGTCACCTTCTCTAGCTTAGATACTAATTGACACTTGACTCTCAAGTTGACATCGTAGGCTTTGTAATCTTTATCATCCAAATAAAAAAGTGTGGATGAACAATTCACCCACACTTACGAAACAAAAGTAATACCTAAAATGTTTTACGTAATACCTGTTAACTACTTGGAATCTGTGTCAATCAGGTGAGAAGCGGGTGCTTCTTCTTTTCCTCAAACTCGTATTCAATTTACCTTAGTAACTATATCACAAATGATAACTGTAAGTCAACGAAAGAAATATCACAACGAGAAAAATTTTATCAAAATAATTGATTCAATGCAATACTTTTTATGCATAAATTCAGAAAAGCTAGGAATATGGAACGAAATTCGGACTTTACAACCTTTAAAACGACAGAAGTTCGATTGTTTTTTGCTTTCTGATAGACGTCCATTCCCTC
>Ga0182738_1002391_pt1 | contig 22270 bp, 18 predicted proteins | sample eDN5th30CBELigMG_FD_128876 | JGI IMG/M metagenome (GOLD analysis project Ga0182738, IMG submission 128876) | Enriched Miracle-Growth compost microbial communities from Emeryville, California, USA - eDNA 5th pass 30_C BE-Lig MG (version 2)... ...
ATGAACATGCAACTCGTACAAACCACGCGCGATGCATTGCTGAAACCGCTGTCGACCGTGGCGGGAATCGTCGAAAGACGCCACACCCTGCCCATCCTCGCGAACATCCTGATGCGCAAAGAGGGCAGCAAGGTCGCTTTCATTGCGACTGATCTTGAAGTACAAATCACGACGCATGCGGATTTCGGCGTGGGCGACGACAATGAATCCACAACGGTGGCCGCGCGTAAGCTGCTGGACATCCTCAAGGCATTGCCCGATACGGGTGAGGTCAAGCTGGCGTTGGCCAGCAACAAGCTGTCGGTTCAGTCAGCCAAGAGCCGATTTGCATTGCAAACGCTGGCGGCCAGCGAGTTTCCCACCGTGGCGCAGCCCGAGAAATGGGATGTGTCGCTGACCTTGCCGCAGCGCACATTGCGACATCTGCTGAACATGGTGCATTTCGCCATGGCACAACAGGACATCCGCTATTATCTGAATGGTATGCTGCTGGTGTTCGAAGCAGGTTGCATACGTGCTGTAGCGACCGACGGTCACCGTCTGGCGCATTGCGCGACAGAGGCCGATGGCATCGCCGAGCGGCATGAGGTGATCGTGCCGCGCAAGACAGTGCTGGAGATGCAGCGTTTGCTCGAGGATTCCGACGAGCCCGTGTCGATTGATGTCGCGCCCGGACAGATCCGTTTCCGTTTTGGCGAAGTCGAGCTGGTGTCCAAGCTGGTCGAAGGCAAGTTCCCTGATTTCACGCGCGTGATTCCTTCGAATTACACGCGTCATTTCATTATCAGCCGTGAAGCCTTGCAGGGCAGCTTGCAGCGCGCTGCAATCTTGACGACGGATAAGTTCAAGGGTGTGCGCTTGCAGTTGGCACAGAATCTGATGAAGATCTCGTCATCCAACGCCGAGCAGGAAGAAGCCCAGGAAGAACTCGATATCGATTATGGTCACGAGCCCTTGGATGTCGGCTTTAACGTCAGCTATCTGTTGGACGTGTTGTCCAACGTCAAGGCTGAAAATATTCAGTGGTCGGTAATGCCGGATGCGAATGCATCGGCGTTGCTCACCCTGCCTGATGACGACCAATTCAAATACGTCGTCATGCCCATGCGGATTTAATGTCCATCAGATGGGTGATGTCGCGGGGGCGCATATTGTGGCCCACCCGCGCTCTGGCCGAGAGGCCGTCTTTTGAAGTGTTAGCGATATAGACATGTCAGATCAGCAGAACAGCAATCCCGAGAACACCGGCTACGGCGCCGATTCGATCAAGATGCTCAAAGGGCTGGAGGCCGTACGTAAACGCCCGGGCATGTATATCGGCGACACGTCTGACGGGACGGGCTTGCATCACATGGTGTTCGAGGTGGTGGATAACGCCATCGACGAAGCCTTGGCGGGCTATTGCGACGACATCGTGGTGACTATCCATACCGACAATTCCATTTCTGTCACGGACAATGGCCGCGGTATTCCCACGGATGTGCATAAAGACGATGAGTTCGGCCGCAGCGCTGCGGAAATCGTCATGACGGAATTGCACGCGGGCGGCAAGTTCGATCAGAACTCGTACAAGGTGTCGGGTGGCCTGCACGGTGTGGGCGTGTCGTGCGTGAACGCATTGTCAGAATGGTTGCGGTTGACCATCCGCCGTAATGGCCAAGTGCATCAGATGGAGTTTCGCCAAGGCGAGCGCGTAGCGCCTTTGACAGTGACCGGCACGACGGACAAGCGCGGCACGGAAGTCCGTTTCTTGGCGGATCCGGTCATTTTCAACAACATCGAATACCACTACGACATTTTGTCGAAGCGCCTGCGCGAGCTGTCATTCCTGAATAACGGTGTGAAGATCCGTTTGATCGACCAACGCCAAGGCAAAGAGGAAAACTTCGCATTTTCCGGTGGCGTGCGCGGTTTTGTGGAATACATCAATCGTTCAAAGACGGTGCTGCACCCGAATATCTTTGCGGTGTCGGCCGAGTCCAGTGCAGGCGGTGTGCCAGTCGGCGTCGAGGTTGCCATGCAGTGGAACGACTCGTATAGCGAAACGGTACTGTGCTTTACCAATAACATTCCGCAGCGCGATGGTGGTACCCATATGACGGGTCTGCGCGCAGCGATGACGCGGATCATCAACAAGTACATTGCCGACAACGAATTGGCCAAGAAGGCCAAGGTCGAAACTTCGGGCGATGATATGCGTGAAGGCTTGGCCTGCGTGTTGTCGGTCAAAGTACCCGAGCCTAAGTTCAGCAGCCAGACCAAGGACAAACTCGTGTCCAGCGAAGTGCGTCCCGCTGTCGAAGAAGCCGTGGCGCGTACGCTGGAAAGCTGGTTGTTGGAAAACCCCAATGACGCGAAGGCCTTGTGCGCCAAAATCGTCGAGGCTGCACGGGCGCGCGAAGCCGCCCGCAAAGCGCGTGAGATGACGCGTCGCAAGAGTGTGCTCGAAGGCGCTGGCTTGCCCGGCAAGCTGGCCGATTGCCAAGAGAAAGATCCGGCGCTGTGCGAGCTGTACATCGTTGAGGGTGACTCGGCAGGCGGCTCGGCCAAGCAAGGCCGCGATCGTAAATTCCAAGCCATCTTGCCGCTGCGCGGCAAGGTGCTCAATGTGGAGAAGGCGCGCTTTGATCGATTGATCGCCAGCGAGCAAATCGCGACGCTGATCACGGCGCTGGGCACGAGCATCGGGCCGGATTTCAACGTCGATAAATTGCGTTACCACCGCCTCATCATCATGACTGACGCGGACGTTGACGGCGCACACATTCGCACGCTGTTGTTGACGCTGTTGTATCGCCAGATGCCCGAGTTGCTCGAGCGTGGTTACGTGTACATTGCGCAACCGCCTTTGTACAAAGTGAAAGTCGGCCGCGATGAACGCTACCTGAAAGACGACCAGGAAGAAGCCCAGTTTATGCTGCAGTTGGCGTTGAAAGACGCACAATTGATTCCCGCCCAAGGTGCAACACCCATTACGGGGGATGCGTTGGCAGAGCTGGCGCGTCAGTACGTGTTGGCCGACGCGGTCATCGAACGTCTGTCGCGTCTGTTCGATATCGAAGCCCTGTCGGCCATGGCTGAGGGTGTAGAGATCGATCTATCATCGGGCGAGGCCGCCGCCGCATCTGCCCAGCGTTTGACCGAGGCATTGCGTGACGCTGCGACGGGCAATGGCGTAGAGGTCGTGGCCGAGTTCGACGAGACCAACGAACAGCATCGTTTATTGGTGCGTCGTATGCACCACGGCAACGTACGTGTGAGCGTGATTGATTCCGACTTTGTGAACGGCGCCGATTACGCGGTATTGGCGAAGTCAGCCAAGACCTTCCAAGGGCTGATCGGTGCGGGCGCATTGGTGGCACGTGGTGAAGGAGACAAGCGCAAAGAGCAATTCGTCTCGGATTTCCGCGAGGTCATGCAGTGGCTGCGCAACGAAGCCGAACGTGGGGTATCCAAGCAGCGCTACAAAGGTCTGGGCGAAATGAATCCCGATCAATTGTGGGAAACGACGATGGATCCCAAGGTCCGTCGTTTGCTGCGCGTGAAAATCGAAGATGCCATCGCTGCCGATGAAATCTTTACGACGCTGATGGGCGATGATGTCGAACCGCGTCGTGCGTTTATCGAAACGCATGCGTTGTCGGCATCGAATATTGATGCGTGATGATGTGACCTCGTGAGACGATAGCTTTTTCTTGCGGGCGTTGTCTGTTTTGAAAAGAGCCGCCATGCGCGGCTCTTTTTCCGCCGTCATTTTTGTGCATATCGTGACGAATCCGCCGGCTGATCCCAGCGTCCAGACATCGCTTTGTATAAAGTAATACTTGCACGCACAGCATTGATCTGGCTCTCTGCAGCCGTGTCTTGTGCGGTCAATTGCTCGCGCTGGGCATCGAGTACTTCGAACAAGCCCAGCGTGCCGCTTTGATACATGCGTTGAGCGAGAAACTGAGCTCTGTCGCGTTGTTGTACTGCGGTCTGCAACATGCGCAGCTCGTCTCTGTTTCGATTCAGGCGGACTAACGCGTTTTCTGTTTCTTCCAGCGCGCCGAGTACCGTTTGCTGATAATGAGCCATCGCCTCAGCGGCATCTGCCTCGCTCGCGGCGATGCGGGCGCGTACACGGCCGATGTCGAGAAACGACCAGTCCACACCTAGAAAGACGCTGTGCGTTGCTGTGTTAGCGCTGAACAAATCATGTCCGCTCAGGGAGACGCTGCCTAGCAGGCCTCCGAGTGATAAACGTGGAAAGAGATCGGCGGTAGCGATGCCGATACGAGCGGTGGCGGCATGCAAGCGGGCTTCCGCTGCGGCGATGTCCGGGCGGCGGCGCAGCAGCGCGGCGGGCGTTCCTGGGTCCAACGCGGGCGGTAAATGTGGTAAAGGTTGTACCGCGTCCAGCCGGGCGATCAGATGTTCTGGGGATTCACCTAACAAGACTGCGAGACGGTGTTGTAGTACCGCGATCTGTGCCTGCAACGCGGGCAAGCGCGCCAGTGTGCTCTGTAGTTGCGCTTGCGCGCGGCTGTCGTCCAGTTCGGTGCCCATGCCGGCCCGCAAGCGGTGTGCAACCAGCTGCGCGGTATCGCGTTGGTTCTGGACATGCGATAAGGCTATCTGCCTGCGTAGTTGTGTACCTCGCAACTGCGTATAGGTGTCCGCGACCTCTGCGGCAATCACGATCTGCAATGCGGCCAGATCCGCTTGTGTGACTTGTTGCTGCGCTTGTTGTGCCTCGATTGTGCGCTTTATTCGGCCATAAAGGTCCAGTTCCCAACTCGCTTCAGTGGCAATGTCATAGATTCGCGCTGAGCGTGGTTGACCCGTGCTGAGCTGATCCGTGCTGAGTTTCTGCTGCGTGGCTGTGCCGTTGGCAGTGACGGTGGGAAAACGATCCAGTTTCGTTTCGTTCAAAATGGCGTCGGCGGCTTGCAGCCGCGCATAGGCGGCGTGCAGGTCATGGTTGCCGTTGAGTGCTTGTTGCACAAGTGCAGAGAGTTGATCGTCACCGAATTGGTGCCAGAAACCCATGTCGCGTACATCGACGCGAGGCAGATGCGGGCCATCCGTGGATTGGGAGAGACGTGTTTCATTACGAGCGAATGTTGCTGCAATAGGTATGGCTGTCGTTGGAGAATGAAAGTCGGGACCTACTGCGCAGCCTCCCGCGATGAGGCTGAATGCGACCGCCAGAGTGCGCACAGAGAGGGACTTAACCATGAGCTTGCTCCGGTGAGGCGGGACGTTGGTGCTTGGATGGCGCCTGTGGCGAGATCACACCATCGCGCGGCGTGAGTCGAGTGCCGCTGAGTGTACGCAGCGTGACGTAGAACACCGGCGTGAGAAACAGGCCAAACAGGGTCACGCCCAGCATCCCGGAGAACACCGTGATGCCGGTGGCGGCACGCACTTCGGCGCCGGCGCCCTGTCCGATCAGCAATGGCACGGCGCCGGCGATGAAGGCGATAGACGTCATAACGATGGGGCGCAAGCGCAGGCGGCAGGCGGTGCGTGCGGCATCGAGGATGCTCACCCCCTGCATTTCCAGTTCTCGCGCGAACTCCACGATCAAAATGGCGTTCTTGCACGCCAATCCCATGAGTACGACCAGGCCGACTTGCACGAATATATTGTTGTCACCGCCTGATAGCCATACGCCGAAAAGTGCGGCGCAAATGCACACGGGAACGATCAGAATGACGGCCAGCGGCATGGTCCAACTCTCGTAGAGTGCGGCGAGCACCAGAAAGACCAACATGACGGCCAGTGCGAAGACGACGAGTGCCGCATGGCTTTGCTCGACCTGTTGATAACTCATTTCTGTCCACGCCAGTTCAATGCCGCGCGGCAATGTCCGGTCGGCAATCGCCTGCAGCTTGGTCAGCACTTCGGCCGATGACAGTACACGCGGATCGGCGTCGCCGATCAGGTCGGCGGCGGGAAAACCGTTGTAGCGTATGACCGGATCGGGGCCGTAAGCGGGCACGATGCTGACCATTGAGGCGATCGGCACCATTTGTCCGTCGCGGTTGCGCGTTTGCAGATTGCCGATGTCTTCGGCAGTCTGACGGAAGTCGGCATCGGCTTGCAGCATGACACGATACACACGGCCAAAGGCATTGAAGTCGTTCACGTAGATCGACCCGAGATATGTCTGCAATGTCTGAAAAAGGTCGTTGAGCGTGACGCCTTGTGCTTTGGCCTTAGTGCGATCGACTTGCACTTCCAATTGCGGAATATTCGATTGATAAGCGCTGACGGGATATTGCATGCCGGGTGTTTTGACGATCTCGGCTTGAAACGCATCCATTGCTTGTTGCAACGCGGCGTAGCCCAATCCGGCTCGGTCTTCCAGAAACAATGAATAGCCTGATCCGTTGCCCAACCCCTGTATGGGGGGCGGCATGAGTGCATAACCAAATCCTCCCTCCATGGCCGCCAACGCGCTGTTGAGCTCGGCGCTGATGTCGGTGGCGGCGCGGCCACGCTCGCTCAGCGGTTTGAGGCTGACATAGGCGCTGCTCAGATTCGGCGTATTGGTCGTTTGCAAAGCATTTAAGCCAGCAAAGGCCGAAACAGATTGCACGCCTTCGACTTCAAGCGCGCGGCGCGTAAGCTCTTGCGTCACTTCGTCGGTGCGGCGCAGCGATGCGCCTTCCGGCAATTTGGCGCCGGCGAACAGGTAGAGTTTGTCCTGCATTGGAATGAATCCGCCTGGTACGGTGTTGAATAGCAGCGCGGTACCCGCCAGCAATGCAAGGTAGACGGCAAACACGACACCACGCCGTTTGAAGGAGCGGCCGACGGTGTGCTCATAGGCCTCGGCGCTACGATCAAATTGACGGTTAAAGCGTTTGAAGAACCAGCCCAGGCTCGAGTCAATGATGCGCGCCAATCTGTCTTTGCGAGCACCGTGGCTTTGCAGCAATTTTGCTGCCAATGCGGGAGATAGCGTGAGCGAGTTGATGGCGGAAATTACGGTGGAGATCGCAATCGTGACTGCGAATTGCTTATAAAACTGTCCAGTGATTCCGTCCAGAAAGGCCATGGGTACAAACACGGCGCACAACACCAACGCGATGGCAATAATAGGGCCGGACACTTCTTTCATTGCTAAATGGGCAGCATCGCGCGGACTGTAGCCCTTTTCGATAAAGCGTTCTACGTTTTCCACGACTACGATGGCATCATCGACGACAATTCCAATGGCCAGCACCAGACCGAACAGGGTCAAGGTATTGATTGAATAGCCTAACACCAGGAGCCATGCAAATGTGCCGATGATCGAGACCGGCACGGCGAGTAGCGGGATGATCGACGCACGCCAGGTCTGCAAGAAAACGATCACCACCAGTACCACCAACACGACGGCTTCTATCAGCGTGTGCTGCACGGCTTTGATGGACTCGCGCACGAATACAGTCGGATCCCACAGATACTCGAATGCAGTGGCTTTCGGCAGATCGCGAGACAATCTGTCCAGGGTTTTGTATACCTCGTCGGCCACATTCAGGGCGTTGGCGCCAGGCGTCAGGAAGATACCGATCGCGGCCATGCTCTGGCCGTCGAGCGAGGCGCGCAGGGTGTAGTCGCTGGCGCCCAACTCGATACGCGCCACGTCCGACAGGCGCACTACCTGCCCATCGGCGCCAGTCTTGAGAATGATGTCACCGAATTCTTGTTCGGTTTTCAGCCGGCCTTGCACGTTAATGGACAAGAGTTTGTCCGTTGCCTTGGTGCTGGGTTCGGCGCCGAGCTGTCCGGCGGAGACCTGCACGTTTTGTTCGCGTACCGCAGCAATCACGTCATTGGCGGTGAGTTGCCGGGCGGCGACCTTGTCGGGGTCCAACCAGACGCGCATCGCGTAGTCACCCGATCCATACACGCCAACATCGCCGACCCCCGGTATATGGGCCAACTCGTCTTTGACTTTGAGAGTGACGTAATTGCGCAGGTAGAGCGTGTCGAGACTGCCGTCAGCCGAAGCCAGACCCACATACATGAGTGGCGTGGATGCCTGCTTTTGTGTGGTGATGCCGAATTGGCGGACCTCCTCGGGCAGACGGCTTTGTGCTTGGCTGACACGGTTTTGTACGCGTACGGTTGCGACATCGGGGTCAGTGCCTGGACGGAAGGTCGACACCAATTGCAGGGTGCCATCCGAGGCGGCTACCGATTTCATATACATCAGCCCTTCTACACCGTTGATGGCTTCTTCCAACGGTACGGCGACGGATTGGGCGATTTCTTTGGGATTGGCGCCGGGATAGGTGGCGCGCACGACGACGCTGGGCGGAACGACTTCAGGATATTCTCCGGAAGGCAGCAGCGGAATTGCGATAAAGCCCACGGCGAATATGATGATTGACAGCACGACCGCAAAAATCGGCCGATCGATGAAGAATTTGGAGAAATCCATAGCAACCTCGGCTCAGGGCTGACGCGCGGTCGTGGCCGGGTTGACGGACTGCGTGTTGTCTCGTCGTGCGACGGTGCCAGGCGTGTTGGCCTGATCGCTAGCGATGGTGTCGCGTTGGGGGCTCGTGCGTGCCGTGGGAGCCAGTGGCATGCCCGGGTAGAAGATGCGCTGCATGCCGGCCACCACGATCTGGTCACCTGGCTGCAGACCTGACTCTACAATGCGGCGGCCTTCGAATAGACCTCCTAACTGTAGGTCGCGGCGTTCGGCTTGGCCGTCTGGACCCACTACATACGCGTACTTGCGGTCTTGGTCTGTCAGTACGGCTTTATCGTCGATAAGTATGGCGTGGAATGTGTCGCGGCGCTGCATTTGCACGCGCGCGAACATCCCGGGTGTGAACAGGCCATCGGGATTGGGAAGGGTGGCACGTACGCGCAGCGTGCCCGTGTGCGGATCTAGACGGTTGTCAGTAAAGTCCACTGTCGCCTGGTGCGGAAAGCCGTTCTCGTTCGCCAGACCGACGCGTACGCGTATAGCGCTCGAATGGTCTTTGTTTGCTCCGCTGCGGGGCTGCCTGCGGCGCAGCAGACTGTGCTCGTCTGCATCGAAATAAACGTATACAGGATCTTGCGATAGCACCGTGGTCAGAATACTGGTATCAGCCTGCGCGAGATTGCCAGCGGTCAGCAGTGCTCGCCCCGTGCGGCCAGCGATGGGCGCACGCACAGTCGTGAAGTTCAGGTCTAGCTGAGCGGTCGCCAGCGCAGCCTCGGCTGCTTGCACGTCAGCGAGCGCTTGGGCCAGGGTGCTCGCGCGGTTGTCCGCCTCCTCCTTCGAGATTGCCCGATCCGGCAACAATGCGCGCGCGCGTTTGTTCTGAGTGTGAGCCAGAGCCGCCGCAGCCCTGGCGTGTTGCAACTGCGCCCGTGCGCTGGCCAGGGCTGCTTGATAGGGCCGCGTGTCGATCGTGAATAGAATTTGGCCCTTGTGTACCGGCTGCCCGTCTTGGAAATCCACAGCGTCGATGTAGCCACTGACGCGCGGTCTGATTTCCACGCTTTCGATGGCGGCAATGCGGCCGTTGAAGGTGTCCCATTGTTGTACGGGGTGCCGTTGTACGGGCTCGACGACCACTTGGGCGGCAGGAGCTCCTGCCGCCTGACTTTGTTCTTCGCTTCCGGTGGCTTGCCCGCAAGCCGCCAGGCTCATTAATGCGCTTATGGCCATAGCTGTGGACGCCAGGCGCGTCAGCCCACGCATGCTGTTTTTCGATGTCATTGTTGCATTCCAGAATGAGCGCTGTCGCACGGGCCATCCGCGGCCGGGTGCGCTTTACCCGTTGAAGGAATGTATTTTCAAAGTTAAAGTTAACTTTAAGTCAAGTGAAAAAGTGAGGCTGACATGGAAGAGTGGAAGGATGAATTGGTACCGATCGGCTTTATCGCGCAGCGTAGCGGGATAAAGGCCTCTGCGCTGCGCTATTACGAATCACTTGGCTTGATCGAGTCGGCGCGCAGCGGCTCTGGCCATCGCCGCTATCGCCGTTCGACGCTGCGAAGGCTGGCGTACATCGTATTTGCTCAGCGTTTAGGATTTCATCTGGACGAAATCGCGACGCATCTCGACGGTCTGCCCAAACACCACGCGCCGACCGGGGCGGAATGGAGCCGTTTGTCGCCGGTATGGATTGGCCGCGTGGACGAGCGCATACAAGAGCTCAAGCAGCTGCGCCGCAACCTTGAGTCTTGCATTGGGTGTGGCTGTCTGTCGATGAAAGTGTGCAACGTATTCAACCGCTCAGATGTCATCGCCCGTAAGGGACCTGGGCCTCGGTTGTGGCTGGGGGATTCACTGACGCCTGCCAATGATGAAACGTGATGGATGTGGGTCTCTGTCAGACATTGTCCGTTCAGGTGTCGTTTGCCGCCTGGTCATACCCGGATATGTCCAGGCAGCATGGTACCGAATCACTCGATTCCGGCGCCTGTCTTGACAATAAGGTCACCCCATTTTTTTTGCTCTTTTTTGACAAAATCGCGAAACTTCGTTGAGCCCATTCCATAAAAAGGCTCACTGCCGGTTTCTATAAATTGGGCGACCAGCGGTTTATCGTCAAGCAATTGACCAATGGCCTTTTCCAAAATTTCCACGATGTCTTCGGGCGTGTTTTTTGGCGCAACGATGCCGGACCACGAATAAGAGACGCCATCGGGGTACCCTTGTTCCGTCATCGTGGGAACATCGGGCAGGATAGGCAGCCGTTTCTCCGCCATCACCGTTACACCGTTGAGTGCACCGCTCTTGATATGCGGACCGACTATCGACGCATAATCGAACATCAGATCGAGACGACCGCCAAGTAAATCCTGAATGGCGGGTGAGCTGCCTTTGTAGGGCACATGTGTCATTCTCGTCTGCGTGATATTGGCAAAGAGCTCGGCGGTCAAGTGCGTTCCGGTTCCCGAGCCGGCGGAACCAAAAAAAGTTTCCTCATTGGGGCGTTTTGTGTAGTCGATGACGTCCTGCACGGTCTTCAGATTGGTCTGTGCGTTGGTGACCAAAATCAGTGGTGTGCGAAACATGCCGTGGATCATTTCGAAATCGCGCAAGGGATCGAACGTCAACGATTTATAGAGAAATTTATTCGCGGCCATCGTTCCCTGGGTGGCATATAGCAGCGTGTAGCCATCAGGCTTGGCCTTGGCCGCGTATTCCGTGCCTATGTTTCCACCAGCTCCTGGTCTGTTTTCGACGATGACGGGTTGCCCGAGCAGCTCCGAAAGTTTCTTTGCCCATATACGCGAATTATTGTCCGTGACGCCTCCTGGGGTGAACGGCACGATAAGCGTGATCGGGCGAGTTGGATAGTCCGGGACCTGACGCGCCAACGCGGGCGCACTGCACATCGCCACGCAGGTCACCAATACTGACCCAGCCTTTATCAAAGTGCGAATCATAGGGTTTGTCTCCATGTCAGTGGGATTTTCAAATACGAATTGTCGAAGTAGTATTCGGTATATCGTAGATAAATGCAACGCTGATTCAATACTCGTTTCTACTTAAGGCACGCTCGATCCAGCATGCTCAAGCGCCTGTGTGCTGGATCCAATGACGATTACAGAGAACGAATGGAGACTAGGTGATGAGCCAGATTGACCTGACGCCGGAGCAACAGGCGTTGAAAGACAACATTCGCCGTTTCATGGCGAAAGAAGTCGTTCCTTTGATTTCGGCACATGAAAGAGCGCGAACATTCCCTTTTGAGCTCATGCCTCAGCTGGCGGAGCTGGGGTACCTCGGCGGTACGTTGTCCGAGAACGACGGGGGCTACGGTATCGATATGCCGACGTGGGCCATGATGATGGAGGAGTTGGGATATCATTGGCTGTCGCTACGCACGATGGTCAATATCACTAACGGATCGATCAAACGTATCGCGGCACACGGGACGCCAGAACAAAAAGAAAAATATCTCAGGCCTGTTCTCGCCGGCAAACTCAAGGTTTGCACTGGGCTGACCGAGCCCGATACGGGCTCGAACATTGCAGGGATTCAGACGCGCGCAGATCTGGTTGGCGGCGAATGGGTGCTCAACGGCCGCAAGCTCTGGATCACGAATGGCTACAACGCCGATGTCGCGATGATCGTGGCGCGCACCTTCAGCTCGGACTGTGACGGAAAACTGTCCACGTTTATCGTGGAACGCGCCCATGCTCATTACGATGTGCGCAAACTGGACACCATGGTATTGCGATGCACGGGTACTGCCGAGCTAGGCTTCAATGACGTGCGCATTCCTAAAGAAAATCTTGTCGGGACAGAGGGCTCAGCGCTCAGCGGTACGTTAAAAGGGCTAGACGCAGCCAGATTGAACATTGCCATGGGGGCGGTGGGCGCGGCGCAGTCCGCGCTTGATTTGTCGATGGAGTACGTCAAACAGCGTAAACAATTCGGCAGACTTATCGGCAGTTTTCAACTCATTCAAAAACACATCGTCGATATGACGGTACGGGTAGAGGCGGCTCGCGCTCTCGGCATGCGCGCAGCACATGCGTTGGAGGCCGGCAAGGATGTCCGCCAGGCTTGCTCGATTGCCAAACTTTACGCTACTGAGGCCGCGCATGAAGTGGCAAATATGGCGTTGCAAGTGCACGGAGGCCTTGGCTACTCGGAAGACTACCCCATCGAGCGTATTTTCCGTGATACGCGCGGAGGCATGATTCCCGAGGGAACGACAGAGATCCAGACGTTGATTGCCGGGCGCGAGATCCTCGGCATAAATGCCATCGCATAAGAGGAGTCATTCATGAATGAACTGCATCACCTCTTTAATCCTCGTTCGATTGCGGTTATCGGCGCATCTGACAAACCCGCGTCTATCGGTGCCCGGACACTTGAGAATCTGTTCGATCATTCGCGTTTTGACGGCAGTATTTACCTAGTCAGCGCGACTCGTAGCGAGCTGAGGGGCCAGCGTTGCTATGCGAGCATCAGAGATGTGCCACAGACGCCAGATGTCGCCATTGTCGTCATTCCGGCGCAATCAGTCGCCCAGGTGCTGCAAGAGTGCGCAGAAAAAGGCGTGAAATTCGCCGTTGTGCTGAGCTCCGGATTTGGCGAAGCGGGCGAGGACGGCAAACTTCTGGAAACGCAAATCAAACAGATCGCTGCTCAATCGGGTATGCGCATCTATGGTCCAAACTGCCCCGGCGCATGCAATGTCAATGCCAGGTTGGGGATGACGTTTTCGCCATCCTTTCCTCACGACCTTCGACCAGGCCCACTTGGCATCGCGACACAGGGAGGCGGGCTGGGGCGCAATCTGATGCAGGCAATGGAGCGCGGCATCGGTGTGGCGTTATGGAGTTCGTCTGGCAATGAAGTCGATCTTCAGGTTGCGGATTTCATCGATTACATGGCGGACGCACCAGACATCAATGTGATTCTCACGCTGGTGGAAGGTATCAAAGATGGAGCGAAGTTTGTCGCCGCCCTGCAGAAGGCCGCACGTAATGGCAAACCGGTTGTGGCGCTGAAGGTCGGCCGGTCTCAGTATGGGCAGCGCGCTGCCGCATCGCATACCGCGTCTATCACGGGAGCAGCCGAAGTGAACTCGGCTGCTCTAAAGCAATTGGGCGTTATTGAGGTCGATGATATTGATGAGCTAATCGATGTCGGCTGGCTGCTCAATCGTCATATGCCGGATGGCCGCAGTGACATTGCCATTTACTGCTCGTCTGGCGGTGCGGCGGCGTTGACCGCCGATGTCGTTGGACAGAGCGGCGTCCACCTAACGGAATTTGCGCCAAAAACCGTTGAGAGATTGGCGGCGCTTCTGCCGGGATATGCGGCAATCGGCAACCCCGTGGATACGACAACCGCCGTGCTTTCCAACGAGCAACTGATGGACAGCACGTTGCTTGCGGTGTGCCAAGACCCCGGGGTGGCGTTGGTGCTGTTGCCGGTAACAATCGACTATGGCACCACCACTGAGCGCATGGCGCAGGCAGTTGGCCGCGTACAGAGAGAAAGCCCGGTGCCAATTTTGCCAATCTGGATGTCAGACCGTAACGGCAAGGCCTTTTCCATGTATGCCGATGACGGTATTGTGCCTGCCAAGAGTGTGGGCAAGGCCGTCAAAGCGGTGCGCCGTTGGATAGATTACGGCAAATGGCGCAGGCAGACGCACCCTCAACACTGGAAACCTTGGCCGACGTTGGGAAAACCTGTTGTGGACGGTGGGGCGCCATTGCGTTTGAGCGAGCGGCAAGCCAAATGCTGGCTGGCTGAATATGGACTGCCAGTACCTCCTTCGGCGCTTGCACGATCCGCACAGGACGCTATTGAGCAAGCGGTTGCAATCGGTTTTCCTGTCGTGGCCAAGGTGGCCAGCACGACGTTGATGCATAAGAGCGATATCGGCGGCGTGCTCGTGAATCTACAGGATGAGGTCGCGGTCGGCGATGCCTGGAAAACGATAATGGACAATGTCCGCCGGCATGCGCCTGATGCGAAGGTCGACGGCTTACTGATCGAAAAGATGCTGCCGGCAGGCGGCGTCGAGGTGCTGGTTGGCGTTTCCCGTGATCCCGTTTTTGGCCACGTGGTCACCTTCGGCCTTGGCGGTATCTACGTGGAGGTATTTAAAGACGTCACTCGTCGCCTGTTGCCTTTGCAGCGCGAAGAGGTGCGAGCGATGCTGCACGAAATCCGCAGCGGCGTTCTGCTCGGGGGGGCACGAGGCAGACCTCAGTCGGATGTCGAAGCGTTGATCGATGTGCTGATGAATGTCTCGGATTTTGTCGGACGCCATGCACAGGCCATTGACGAAATTGATCTGAATCCGGTTTGGGTGGGCCCTAAAGGTGAGGGAGCGTATGTCCTCGATGCGGTCATCATAGGTCGTGAGTCAAGTGGCGAGGCGACGTGCAAATGAGCCATTGGAGACAACCGATGCCGGAGGCTGTGCCGGCTCAGAAGCCGTTGACTGGTGTGAGGGTGCTCGACTTCAGCGAGCTTGTGCCAGGCCCGTTCATGAAGCAGAGTCTGGTGGAAATGGGGGCTGATGTCATCAAAATAGAGCGTCCGCCACATGGCGATAATTTGCGCGTCATGTCGCCGGCGTTGTTTGAGGCGTTGAATCGCGGCAAACGATCCCTCTCATTCAATTTGAAGGATGCGCAGGATCGCGAGCAAGTGCTGCAATTGCTCGATGAGGCCGATGTTCTGGTGGAAAACTATCGTCCCGGTGTCATGCAGAAATTGGGTCTGGGACCGGTAGAAATGCTGGCGCGTCATCCCCGGCTCATTTATGTATCGGTCAGCGGATATGGAGCGCAGGGCCCATGGAGACAGCGTTCAGGCCATGACATGAATTACCTCGCGACTGCGGGCATCGTCGCGTTGAGTATGACCGAGGCCAACCCTTCGCCCTTTATGGGTGTGCCCTATGCCGATGTGGGAGCGAGCGTCTATGCATTGGGTGCACTCAATGCGGCGCTGTTTCAGCGCGAGCGCACGAATCGGGGCCAGCATTTGGATGTATCCATGGCAGATTGCGCAGCGCATTGGTGCAATGTGCGTATTCCGGTCTTGAGAAATATTGATGCCGGCAATGCCGAGGCGTCGATATCGACAATTCAGAAGCGTCCTGGCTACGGTGTCTTTCGTTGTAACGATGCTCGAGCCATCACGATTGCGGCGTTGGAAACCCATTTCTGGAAAGCCTTAGTTCGAGCGTTTGATCTTGATGATTTTGCCGATACGGCTTTCGACAATTATCAATACCGTGCACGGCACACTGATGCCATCAATGAGGCGATTCGGCAGGCGATTGCCAGATTGGCTTCAGGCGAAGCGATCTGCCGCTTGGAGGCGGCAGACGTGCCTGTCAGTCTGGTGGAAAGCCCGCTGAAGCTTCATGAAAACGCGCAGTTCAAGGCGCGTGGACTTTTCATCGAAACGCCACGCGGGCCGCTCGCCCGCTTTCCCATTCGGCTTGCGGGAATGTAATCAAGCCAGAGTCAACACTATCGATTGAACACAACCCATGAACGAGACTATCGACGCATCCGTGCGACCACCCATGTTCGTAATAGGCCACTGTGAGGTATGTGGAACCTATACCTATCCACCCCAGGCTTATGGGTGCAGACGTTGCGGAGCCGCCTTGCTCCATCGCGTGAGTCCGCCAGCGCCGGCCATATTGCGCAACTACGTCACGGTGCACGCAGCTTTGACGCCTGAGCTGGCCGTGCCGTGCGTCATCGGCGAGATCGAATTGGCGCCGGGAGTTATCGAAGAAGCACTGATTCATGTCTCGGATGAGGCGCAATTGCGCCTTGAACAGCAGATGGTGCCCGAAGCCTATAAAGATGGGAACGATCAATGGCGTTGGCGTTTTGTACCGACGACCGGCGGCATGGGGGACAAGGAATGAACGGCACACTACTGAAAGACAATCCGGTGCATGTGGTCGGCATCGGTATGCACAAATATCAGTTTCCGACTGAAACCCCCTACCCGGTGCTTGGCCTGACAGCGGTTCGGGAAGCTCTCGCCGATTCGGGCCTGAAATTCTCTGATCTGGATGCCGCCGTCGTGGGCACCGCGGCGATCGGTATGGCCGCAGGACGTGTCATGCTCAAGCACCTTGGCTCTACGGGCCTGGAGGTAGAGCAGGTCGAGAACGCATCAGCATCTGGTTCCACGGCGTTTCGCATAGCATGTCTGCAAGTCGCATCGGGCGAACGAGATCTGGTTTTGGCTGTAGGTGTGGATAAGTTCGGCGATGGCCGGCGGGCCGCCAACAAGGACGGGCTGGTCTCACTGAGTCCGACCTCTACTATTCCGCTGGTCAAGTTTGCGTTGATGGTGCGCCGATGCATGCGAACGTATGGGCTGACGCCCGAGGATCTGGCTCGTGTTGCGGTCAAAAATCATCGCAATGCCTCGCTCAACCCGTACGCGCAATTTCGTAAAGTACGCACCCTCGAACAAGTCATGAATTCCCCCAAAATCTGCGGTGACTTGACGTCCTTGCAGTGCACACCGCGCGGTGAAGGCGCTGCGGCAGTCATCGTAGCGTCTCCCGCCGCAATCAAGCGATATGGATTGGACAGACAACGGGCCATTCGTGTGCTGTCTTCGGTTTCCAACAGCGAAGGTCTTGCGAATGATGATGGAAATGCCACGCCTTCAGTCATTGACGTGGTTACCCGGTCGTCGCAGATGGCATTGGAGCGCGCCAACATCAGTGCGAAGGATCTGGATCTGGTTGAGCTGCATGATGCATTCAGCGTGGAGGAACTCGTCTATAGCGAGGCCATCGGGGTATGCGAGGCAGGCGAAGGTGCGCATTACCTGAATCGGGGAGCATCGAGTATCGGCGGCGAGTGCGCGATCAATGCATCAGGCGGACTGCTTGGCATGGGACATCCACTCGGTCCGACGGGCTTGGGCCAGATTGCAGAGATCACACGTCAGATGCGTGGCGAGGCTGCCGGGCGCCAACATACGCGCTCGCGTTTCGCGCTTGCGCACATGGTAGGGCTTGGCACGGTCGCAGTTGCGCACGTTCTGGCCAAACCTTGAGTGAGGACGAGGAAAAATGAGTTACGAAACCCTGCAGTTAGAAGTCAAAGACAAGGTTGCTATCGTCACGCTTAATCGGCCCGAGCGGATGAATACACTCGGCGGCTCGATGAAAGAAGATTTGCATGATGTGTTTACCAACCGCATCCGCAACGACGCGAATATACGCGTGGTGATAATTACCGGTTCGGGAGAACGGGCATTTTGTGCCGGCGCTGACATCAAGGAACGTGTCTCGCGTGCATTGACGCTGCCGGCTTATCATGCTGGACAAAAGGCGACGCATCAGCTTTTCAGTGCGATCGAGTCGATCGAAATCCCCGTTATTGCCGCGATCAACGGTGTCGCTCTGGGCGGGGGGCTGGAGCTGGCGCTATGTGCCGATTTTCGGATCGCGGCGGATCACGCAAAACTTGGCCTACCCGAGGCCCGGCTTGGCGCTTTACCCGCCGCTGGCGGCACCCAGCGTCTGCCGCGCATGATCGGTCCCGCGTTGGCCAAGCAATTGATGTTCACCTGTGAACACATCACAGCAGAAAAGGCACGGTCCATTGGATTGGTCAATGACGTCGTTCCCATGGCGAGTCTACTGCCGAGGGCGCTTGAACTGGCGCATCAAATCGCCGCCAATGCGCCACTTTCCATTCGTTTTATCAAGCAAGCCGTCAATCAAGGTTTGCAGGTCAACCTCGAATCGGGCTTGGAGTATGAACGTTATGCCGCGGCAATCGTGGTCAGCAGTGAAGATCGGAAAGAAGGAATGAAAGCCTTTGTGGAAAAACGCCCACCGCAATTTCGAGGTGTGTGATCCGGGCTCAAGGCTTTCAACGAACTAAAACACGCAGAGGTAATCAGCATGGATTTGAAGATAAAAGACAAAGTTGCGTTCGTGACGGGTGGCGGGCAAGGCGTTGGCCGGCGTATCTGTTTGCAACTTGCCGAGGAAGGCGTAAAAGTCGCAGTGAACGATTTTTTCCCGGAACGCGCTGAGGCCGTTGTCGATGAGATCCGCGAGGCGGGAGGCACGGCACAAGCGGCGCCGGCGGACATTACCAATAATGCGGATATTGATGCGGCATTCGATAAGGTGGTTTCTACGCTGGGGCCCGTCGACATTCTTGTGAACAATGCCGGTGTGACGGTCGCGCGTCGTACCAAGGGAGGTATGGCACCGACTTTCCTGGAGACGACCGCGCCCGACTGGAAGGAAATCCTGGATCTCAATATATGGGGCATGCTGTATTGCGTAAATAAGGTGCTTCCCGGCATGAAGGCACGTCGTTGGGGCAAGATCGTAAATATTATGAGTGAGGCCGGACGTGCGGGTGAGGCGCGTTTGGCGGTCTATTCCGGAGCTAAAGCTGCCATGCTGGGTTTTGCCAAAGCGATTGCCCAGGAACATGGCAGGGACTGCATAAACGTCAATACGATTGCGCTGGGCGCCGTCTCACACGAAGGCATAACGTCTGGTGCGCTTAGCCCGCAGGCGACACCCGAAAATAACGAACGATTGGGAAAAATGCTCCGAGCCTATCCGATTGCCACGGGATTGCAACGGTTATGCAGGCCAGAAGACATTGCACCGATGGTGTGTTTGCTCGCCTCTGATCGCGCGGCCTACATCACCGGTCAGAGCATCGGCGTCAATGGTGGTTTTGTCATGATTTGACCGCGTCAAAGTCATGTGGTCGACTCGCCTGTCTCGCTTGTTTGGTGTTCGCTTGCCTATCTTCGCAGGCGGTCTGATGTGGCTTTCAGATGCGCGCTATGTCGCGGCGGTTGTGCGTGCGGGAGGTATGGCATTTATGACGCCCCGCTCCTTTTCCTGCGATGCAGAGTATGAACGGCAATTGCAGCTGTGCTCAGATCTTTGCGGGGATCTGCCTTTCGGGGTAAATCTGACGGCTAGTAAGAGAGGTTCGGCCAATGTGGCCTTAAAGCGGCAGCTGGACATCGCATTGAATGCGGGGGTGCGCCATTTTGAAACGGTGGGGCCCGCGTGCTTGGAATGCTTCGATCGTATTCACGCAGCAAACGGCGTGCTGATTCATAAAGTCGGTTTTGTGGATCACGCGGTCAAGGCTGAGCGGCACGGTGCTGACGCAGTCGCCATGGTCGGTATGGAGGCAGGGGGCCATCCCGGAATGCATGAGCAGCCTGCATTTCTCTCGTGTGCTTATGCTCTCGATAAGCTTTCTGTTCCGCTTGCGCTGGGAGGCGGGATCGGCCATGGCCGGCAGATCGCGGCATTGTTCGCGCTGGGTTGCGAAGGCGTCGTGATAGGTACGCGTTTGCTGGTATGCGACGAGATAAGCAGTCACGTTGCAGTGAAGGCACGTATTATCCAGAGCGATGCGCACGACAGCGTCCAGGTCCTTCGTTCCGTTAAACACCCCTGGCGTGTGCTATGTAACGACACAGCAAAGCAGGTATTGCATTTGGAGGCCCAAGGCGTGGCGGACTACGAAGGTTTCGGGGAGCTGGTTCGAGGTTCGTTGGGAAAAAGTGCTGCTTATGATGGCGGCGATGTCGATACCGGTCTGTTATCGCTGGGCCAGTCTGTCGGCTTTGTCCGGCAGCGTGAGCCAGTGGCCGCCACGATTGCGCAGCTTGTGCGGGAGACGGAGCAGCGCTGGCATGGGAAATTCCTGTCAAAATAGCGGCTGCACTCAGCACTTATCCGGTTTTTACTATGCCAGCATTTGTTACCGCCGCAGCGAGAGCGTTGACAATTTTTGAGATCTTTGCTCATGAACGACGGGAACTCTCCAACGCCGACGTGGCAAAGTTGCTTCAGATTGCGGAGAGCAGTGCATCGGATTTGTTGCATACGCTTGTAGAGATGGGGTATCTCATCCGCACTGAGCGTTCACGGCGTTTTTATCCTTCGCCGCGTTTTCATGCGCTGGGGTTGTCAATTTCGGAAAATGATCCCGTTGCCCGTATGTGCAATGATGCATTGGATCTGTTGAGCGAGCGCACTGGAGAGACTGCGATTTCCGGTATTCTCGGGAGCCATCATGTGGAAATCACGGGGTTGCGCCAGAGCCGGCATCAACTGCGGTATGTGTTCGATGTGGGATCGCGTTTCGGTCTGCATGTTTCAGCGCTAGGCAAAGCATTATTGGCTGAACTCACCGATGAAGACGCGTTGAAATTATTGAATAAAAAGCCGCTGAGGCCGTTGACGGCTCAGACCATAACCGATCCGGTGCTGCTGTTGAAGGACATCGCAAAGGTAAGAAAAAACGGTTACGCCCGCAGCGACAACGAAGGCGTCGAGGACGTCGGTGCGTTGGCCGTTGCGGGACGTATCGGCGATCGGTTGACCGCATTTTCCATTTCAGGCCCGCTCAATCGCTTCAAACGCAATGAGAAGGAATACCAGAAGGTTCTGATGGGCCTGAAATCTTCCATTTTCTGATCAACCCGATATTTGCATGAGTTACTTCGCCTGCGTCAGTGTGCTGTAGCTGGTCATCAGGTTGCGGTAGTCGGGGATGTGATTCGAAAACAGAGTGCCCAAGCCCTCGATATCATTGCGCCAATCGCGGTGCAGCTCGCATGCGGCGCCGAACCAGGTCATGAGTTGTGCGCCGGCGGCACTCATACGATCCCATGCCGCGTCCCGCGTCAAGGCGTTGAAGGTGCCGGAGGCATCGGTGATCACGAATACTTCAAAGCCCTCTTCTAATGCAGACAAGGCAGGGAACGCCACGCAGACTTCGGTGACCACACCGGCAATGATGAGCTGTTTTTTACCGGTGGCTTTGATGGCTTTGACGAAATCTTCGTTGTCCCAGGCGTTGATTTGACCGGGGCGCGGGATGTAGGGGGCGTCGGGGAACAAAGCTTTCAATTCCGGCACGAGCGGGCCATTGGGGCCGGTTTCGAAGCTGGTGGTCAGAATGGTGGGCAGTTTGAAATACTTAGCCATGTCGGCCAGCGCCAACACGTTGTTTTTGAATTTGTCGGGGTCGATATCGCGCACGAGGGATAGCAGGCCGGTCTGGTGGTCTACCAGCAATACGGCGGCGTTGTCTTTGTCTAAACGGGTGTAGGGCTTGGTCATGATGGTCTCCAGCTGTACTCAGAAAGATGCCCGGGTGGGCGAGGCCTGCGTTACCCGCATGGGCGGGGAAAGCGAAGATCCGCGCCGCCGGTGTCACGACGGCGTGGATCAAGGGGTTAATGAATCATTTGTCCAAAACGGCCGTGATTGAAATCGTCGATGGCTTGGCGGATCTCGGCTTCGCTATTCATCACGAAGGGACCGTAGCCCACGATGGGTTCATCGATCGGTTCACCACTCAACACAAGCAACGTCGCGTCGTTATTGGCCTCGATTTGCACGCGGCTGCCTTCGCGTGACAGATGCACCAATTGCGCGCCGCGGACCACGTCGTTGCCATTGACGAGGACGGTGCCGTGCAGCACGGCGAGTGCCAGGGTGTGGCCTTCAGGTACATCAAAAGTGGTGACGCCGTGTTGGTTCAGACGTACATCCCAAACGTTGATCGGCGTGTGTGTCTGAGCCGGACCGCGTTGACCGTCGAATTCGCCCGCAATGACACGCACGCGCCCTGCTTCATCCGGCAGGTTCACTGACGGGATGTCGCGGTCCAGCAGGGTTTGGTAGCCCGGCGCAGACATTTTGTCATTGGCTGGCAGATTGACCCACAACTGCACCATCTCCAATGCGCCGCCTTGACGAGTGAACGCGTCAGAGTGAAATTCCTCGTGCAGGATGCCGCC